>Ga0209980_10000324_pt1 | contig 25656 bp, 27 predicted proteins | sample CR02metaG_FD_183611 | JGI IMG/M metagenome (GOLD analysis project Ga0209980, IMG submission 183611) | Deep subsurface microbial communities from Mariana Trench to uncover new lineages of life (NeLLi) - CR02 metaG (SPAdes) (version 2) | ecosystem: Environmental > Aquatic > Marine > Ocean trench...
GTGATCTGCGAGATCATGAACGACGACGGCACCATGGCCCGGCGCGACGACCTGATCGCCTTCGCCCAGCGCCACGGGCTCAAGATCGCGACCATCGCCGATCTCATCGCCTACCGCCGGCGCTACGACCGGGTCGTGGAGCGGACCCTGACCGGTACCCTGGAATCGCGCCACGGCGGCATCTTCAAGAGCGCGGTCTACCTCGACAAGACCACCGGCGTGGAGCACATCGCGCTGTGGAAGGGCGAGCTCTCCGGCACCGCGCCGGTGCTGGTCCGGGTCCACGTGCTCGACGTGCTCGACGACGCGCTCGGCGAGCGCACCAGCGGCAAGGCCGGGGAGCTCGAGCAGGTCATGCGCATGATCGACGCGGCCGGGCGCGGCGTGCTGGTGGTGATCCGCGAGCCCTCGCCGACCAGCCTGTCCGACGGCATCAAGGCGCGCGGCGGCGCGGCCGAAAAGAGTTTCGGTGAGCTGCGCGAGTACGGCGTCGGCGCGCAAATTCTGCTGGACCTGGGGGTCGCCAACATGATCGTGCTGTCCAACACGCAACGCAATCTGGTCGGCCTCGATGGCTACGGCCTCACGGTGGTCGAGCAGCGCCCGATCCCGCTCGGCGGTGCACCGGCGGCGGGGCGCTAGGCGATGGCGAAACCCGATGCGCCCCACATCCTGATCGTCGAATCCCGGTTTTACGAGGATGTCGCGGACCAGCTCCTGACGGGCGCGAGCGGCGCGCTGGAGGCGGCCGGCGCCAGCTTCGAGCGGGTTTCCGTGCCCGGCGCCTTCGAGATTCCGGCGGCGATCCACATGGGCCTGCGCGCCATGGAGTTCTACGCCGCCCGCCGGCGTTTCGACGGCTACGTCGCGCTCGGCTGCGTGATTCGCGGCGAGACCAGCCACTACGATCATATCTGCAGCGAGAGCGCCCGCAAGCTCCAGGACCTGGCTTGCCAATACGCGCTGGCACTCGGCTACGGCATCCTGACCTGCGAGAACAAGGAGCAGGCCTGGGAGCGCGCCCGGGTCGACGGTCGGAACAAGGGCGGCGAGACGGCGCGCGCCTGCCTTGCCATGCTCGAGATCAAGCGCCAGTTTCACCTCTATCCACGCTGAGGATGCGGGGAGGGTATGGGCCATGACCGGGTCAGACACGAGGGGGCCAGCCACGAGGGGCAAGCCGAAGAGCGGCTCCCGCGCTGGCACAGGCGCCAAGGGCGGCGCCAAGGGGGGCGCCAAGCAGAGCGCGGCGCGGCTGGCCGCGGTCCAGGCGCTCTATCAGGTCGAACTGACCGCCGCCCCGGTCGAGGCCGTGCTCGCCGAGTTCCTCGCGCTCCGGCTGGACGAGGAGGTCGACGGCGTGTCTCTGGCGGCCGCCGATCGAGGGCTTTTGGAACTGCTGGTGCGTGGCGTCGGCAAGGAGCGCGACGAACTCGATGACATGTTGGCCGCGGTGCTCGACGAGGACTGGCCGGTGGAACGCCTGGAGACCCTGTTGCAGATCCTGTTGCGGGTCGGCGCGCTCGAGTTGTCGAGGCGGCCGGAGACGCCGGTCCGGGTCGTGATCTCCGAATACGTCGATCTGGCCGGTGCGTTCTTTGGTGGCAAGGAGCCGGGCCTGGTCAACGGCGTGATGGACCGGCTGGCGCGGGCGCTGCGGCCGGAGGCTTTCGAAGCCCCTGGGGCGCCCCACGGGGCCAACTGAAATCCCGGCGGCGGGTTTGGACTTATACCAAAGGTCCTTAGTAATGACCCATAGAGATCGCGCGGGCGATGCGACGGGCCAAGGGGCGGGCAGGAGGGAGGCCGCAGGCGATGCGGGACATCGGCAAGGCTTCCCGACGCCCTCGATACGCCCACTGCCGGTTCGCCCGCGCGACCGGAACGGCGGCTTCCCCAATGCTTTGAGGCCGGGGCTTTCGGCCCCGGGGGCGGACGGCGTCCCGCATGGCTTGCGATGCCCCGCATCGCCGCGCCACGCGCTCCTGGCCGAAAACCGCAACCTGGAAGCATGGGGGAAGCCGTCTCTATGGGTCATTACTAAGGACCTTTGGTATTAGGAGCCGGGATGCGGGGCGAATTCGAACTGATCGCACGGTATTTCGCGCCGCTTGCCGAGGCCGCACCGGGCGCCCAGGGCTTGCGTAACGACGCTGCGCTGTTCGATCCGGCCGCCGACGACAGCTTGGTCCTGACCGTCGACGCCATGGTCGCGGGCGTCCACTTCCTGCCCGAGGACCCGCCCGAGACGATCGGCCGCAAGCTGCTGCGGGTCAATCTTTCGGATCTGGCGGCGATGGGCGCGCGGCCCCGCGGCTACCTCTTGGCGACCGCCTTCCCAAGGGACATTGACGAGGCCTGGATCGCCGCCTTCGCCGCCGGCCTGGCCGAGGACCAGGCGATCTTCGGGGTCGCACTATACGGCGGCGACACCGTCTCGACGCCCGGCCCCCTGACCCTGTCGCTGACCGCCTTCGGCGAGGTGCCCAAGGACCGGGCGTTGTCCCGGGCCACGGCGCAGGCCGGGGATTTGGTCTACGTCTCGGGTACGATCGGCGACGGACTGCTCGGCCTCGAGGCGTTGCGCGGCGGCCTTCCCGACGTGCCGGAGGACCACCGGGACTATCTGACGGCGCGCTATCGCCTGCCGGAACCGCGCCTGGAACTGGGCCGGCGTCTGGCCGAAGCTGGGCTGGCCAGCGCCGCGCTCGACGTCTCCGACGGGCTGGCCGCCGATCTCGGCCACATCGCCGAGGAATCGGGCCTGGCGGCGGAGATCGAGGCCGGCGCGGTGCCGCTCTCGCCGGCCGCGCGCGGGGTGCTCGAGGCGGCGCCGGAACGCCTGCCCGGGCTGCTGGGCGGTGGCGACGACTACGAGCTGCTGTTCACGGCCGCGCCGGACCGGGTCGGGGAGGTGGCCGCGCTGGCGGCCGCGCTCGATCTGCCGCTGACCGCGGTCGGCCGCATGGCGGCGGGCCGGGGCCTGAATGTGCGCGATCCCGCGGGAGCCGAGGTGACGCTGGAAGGGACCGGCTGGCGGCATTTCTGAGATCCGGAAATCTTTATTGTTGACAATGAGTTAACTTCTTCTTCACCAGCGATCCGCTATGACCGGGGTGGGACGCGCCGCGCGCGCGGTCTACCGCGATCTACTGGGTCCGGCCATGAAGATACTGGTGATCCTTCTCGTCTTGTTTCTCGTTCTCGGCGGCGGCGGCGGCGCCGTCTGGTGGTTCCTCCTGCGCGACGCGCCGGAAGGGGAACAGACCGAGGTCGCCGAAGCGGACGCGACCGCGCTGATCTCAAGGGTCCGGGTCATCAGGCTCGACCCGATCATCCTTCCAGTGCTCCGAGAGGGCCAGGTGACTCTCCACGTCACCGCGGTGGTGGTGATCGAGCTCACGGGATCCCTGAAAAGTGCCGCGATGCGCGACATCGCCGAGCCGCTTCGGGATGTCATGTTGAGCGCGCTATACGGCATCTATTCGGTGCGCTACGTGCAGGAGCGCGGCTACAACATCCCGGTGGTGCGTGAGCGCCTGATCCTGGCCGCCGAGCGGGTCTTGGGAGAGGGTGCGGTCAAGACGGTCCGCCTCCAGGACATCACCAAGCGGGTGCTCAACGCCGGCTGATCCTTGGAATAATACCAAAGAGCTTTGGTATATGCCCGGGAGCACCATTCCCGGTGAAACACCCGCCGTTCACTACCGGTTGCCTTCCCGCAAAGCTTCTGGCATTTTCCGCGCGTTTTCCGCACCCGCACAACGGGGCACTGGAGTCGGGCGCTGACGCGCCGGCTCGCCACAAAAGGGAAATCCAAATGTCGACGGAGTTGCTGTTTGTGCTCGCCTGCGGCGTGCTGGCGCTGGTTTACGGATTCTGGGCCTCGCGCTCGGTCTTGGGTGCGGATGCCGGTTCGGCGCGTATGCAGGAGATCGCCGGGGCGATCCAGGAAGGGGCGCAGGCCTACCTCAAACGCCAGTACCGGGCCATCGCCATGGTCGGGGTCGTGGTCTTCCTGATCGTGTCATTCGCTCTCGACCTCACGGTCGGGATCGGGTTCCTGATCGGCGCCACGCTGTCCGGCTTGACCGGCTTTATCGGGATGAACGTTTCGGTGCGCGCCAACGTGCGCACCACCCAGGCGGCCCGCAAGGGCCTGGCCGAGGGGCTGGCGATCGCCTTTCGCGCGGGCGCGGTGACCGGCATGCTGGTGGCCGGCCTGGCGCTGCTCGCGGTGGCCGGCTACTACGCGGTCCTGCTCACCATGGAGTTCCACGGCCGGGAGCTCATCGAACCCCTGATCGGGCTCGGATTCGGTGCCTCGCTGATCTCGATCTTCGCGCGCCTGGGCGGCGGCATCTTCACCAAGGGCGCCGACGTTGGCGGCGACCTGGTGGGCAAGATCGAGGCGGGCATCCCCGAGGACGACCCGCGCAACGCCGCGGTCATCGCCGATGCCGTTGGCGACAACGTCGGCGACTGCGCGGGCATGGCGGCGGACTTGTTCGAGACCTACGCGGTCACCGTGGTCGCGACCATGGTGCTGGCCTCGATCTTCTTCGCCGGCAACGAGATCCTCGAACAGGTCATGCTCTACCCACTGGTGATCGGCGGCGGCTGCATCATCGCCTCGGTGATCGGCACCTTCTTCGTGCGCCTGGGCGCGAGCCAGAGCATCATGGGCGCGCTCTACAAGGGCTTCATCGTCTCCGCCCTGATCTCGGCGATCGTGCTGTGGTTCGTCACCGACTGGGTACTCGGCGTCGATACCGTGCTCACCATCGCGGACCGCAGTTTTCCGGCGCGCTACCTCTACTATTGCGGGTTGGTCGGCCTGGCCATCACCGGCGCGCTCATCTGGGTGACCGAGTACTACACCAGCACCGAGTACCGCCCGGTGCGCAGCATCGCCCAGGCCTCGACCACCGGACACGGGACCAACGTGATCCAGGGCCTGGCGATCTCCATGGAGGCGACCGCGATTCCGGCGCTCATCATCGTCGCCGGGATCATCGTCTCCTACCTGCTGGCCGGGCTGTTCGGGATGGCGATCGCGGTCACCACGATGCTGGCGCTGGTCGGCTTGGTGGTGGCGCTCGACGCCTATGGGCCGGTCACCGACAACGCCGGCGGCATCGCCGAGATGGCCGACCTCGAGCCCGAGGTGCGCAAGATCACCGATGCACTGGATGCGGTCGGCAACACCACCAAGGCGGTCACCAAGGGCTATGCCATCGGCTCGGCGGGCCTCGGCGCACTGGTCCTGTTTGCGGCCTATACCTTGGACATCGAGCACTTCGCCGCGCAGGGCCTGCTCGACATCGGCGACGGCGTCGACTTCGCGCTCTCCAACCCCTACGTGGTGGTCGGGCTGCTGATGGGCGGGTTGCTGCCCTATCTCTTCGGCGCGCTATGTATGACCGCGGTCGGCCGCGCGGCGGCCTCGGTGGTGGTCGAGGTCCGGCGCCAGTTCAAGGAGATTCCCGGCATCATGGAAGGCACGGCGAAGCCGGAGTATGGCCGCTGCGTCGACCTGCTGACCAAGGCCGCGATCAAGGAGATGATCGTGCCCTCGCTGTTGCCGGTGCTCTCGCCGATTGCGCTCTATTTCGTCATCCTCGCCATCGCCGACCAGGCGGCGGCGCTCGCGGCGCTCGGCGGCATGCTGCTCGGCGTCATCGTCAATGGCCTGTTCGTGGCGATCTCCATGACCGCCGGCGGCGGTGCCTGGGACAACGCCAAGAAGTACATCGAGGACGGCCAGCACGGCGGCAAGGGCTCGGAGGCCCACAAGGCGGCCGTGACCGGCGATACCGTGGGCGATCCCTACAAGGACACCGCGGGACCGGCGATCAATCCGATGATCAAGATCACCAACATCGTGGCGCTTCTGTTGCTCGCGGCGCTCGCGTCGTAAGTCGCGCCACGGACAATACTGAAAAAGCCCCGGGAGGCGGCCGGCCTTCCGGGGCTAATATTTTTTCGGCCGGCCGCCCGCGGCGGGTTCGGCTACTGTGAGGGGAACTTGCCCAGGTTGCCGAGCAACTGCTGCAGGATCGATATCTCGCGGCCTTCGGTCGGGGTCACCCGGTCGACCGGATCGATGGTCTGGCCATCCGCCAAGTCGTAGGTCCGGGTCGTCTCCACCAAGCCGGCCGCGTCGAAGGACACCACCAGCACCATGCGTTCCAGCACCTCCGGCGCAAAGAAGGCGAACTGGGTGGACTTCTGCCCGATGTAGTACCACTTGCTGTCCTGGAAGGTGGACATCGTGGAGGGCGAGCCGAGCAGGCTTTGAATGTCGATGCGCGAATGGACGCCGGGATTGATTTTGGACACCACCTCGGAGTCTGGAATGTTGCCCCGGACCCGGATATCCTGCGCGCAGGCGCCGAGTCCAAGCGCCAATACCCCGGCAAGTAACCAAGCCCGAAGTACAGGCCGGTCAAAGCTATTCGAGAGTGTTTTCATGGCGCCCGTTAACCATCGTTAATACTATATCGCCTATTTGCGTTTGATTAAACAGGTCGCGGCGACTAATTCAACCCCGAAATCGTTTTGTGGCGTCCGGGGTCAAGACGGGGAGAGAATGGTCTTAAGCAATTTCTTCAAGCGCAATCCGCAGGAAACCCGGGCCCGGGTGCTGTACGAAGGGGTCGTGGCCCAGGCCCGCCAGCCCGGCTTCTACCGCGACTGCGGCGTGCCCGATTCCGTGGACGGCCGCTTCGAGTTGATCGCGCTCCACGCCTTCCTGGTGTTGCACCGGCTCAAGGCCTATCCCGCCGATACCGAGGCGCTGGGCCAGGCGCTGTTCGACGTCATGTTCCAGGACATGGACCAGAGCCTGCGCGAACTCGGCGCCGGCGACCTGGGTGTCGGGCCCAGGGTCAAGCGCATGGCCCAGGGGCTGTACGGTCGGATCGCCGCCTATGAAGCCGGGCTGAGCGGCCCGGCAGCGGAGCTGGAGGCGGCGCTGCGGCGCAATCTCTTTGGCACGGTGACCCCGGAGCCGGCGCAGGTCGGGGCGATGGCCGCCTATCTGCGGGACGCGGTCGAGGCCCTGACCCAGTGGGAACCCGCCAAAATCGAGGGCGCAGGCCCGGAATACGGCCCGCCGCCGGGGGCTTCGGATGCCCGGCCGGGGGCCGGTTGACCCAGGCCCGGGATTTGCATAAAGTCCGCGCCCTTCACCCCCGGAGCGCCCCCATGTCCCAGAAGCCGGAACCCGTGCCGGAGTTCTCGCGACCGATCGCGCGCGAGCGGCTCGGCGGCCAGGTCATCGTCGAGGAGATCTCGGCGACGCCCCAAGAGCGGACGGCGTTGGCCCGGCGTTTTGGGCTGCTCGGGTTCGATCTGCTGCGGGCAACCGCCAAAATCGAGCCCGCGGATGGCGCGCATGGCGCGGCCGGCGAGAGGGGGGCAGGGCTGCTGCGCCTCGGCGGCCACCTGAGCGCCGAGGTCAGCCAAGCCTGCGTGGTCACCCTGGAGCCGGTGGCGAGCCGGGTCGAGGTGGATTTCAACCTCCTCTACAGCCTGGAGCCCGGCCCGGCGCCGGCCCCGGAGGGCGTAGCGGCGGCGGAGGTGGTGGTCGATCCCGAGGCGGAGGACCCGCCCGAGCCGCTCGGGCCCGGCGGGCTCGACCTGGGCGAGGCGGTGGCCCAGCAACTGGCCCTGGCGCTGAATCCCTATCCGCGCGCGACCGCGGCGGCGCTTGCGCCGGCGCTTTCGGAGGTGCCGGGGCCCCCTGCGGCCGCCGAAGCGGGGCCCCGGGCGGGCTTCGCCGTCCTGGAGGCCCTGAAAAGACGCGAGTGAGAGGTTCCGCGCTTCCCTTGCCGGGCCGCTGCGGCTAGTCTTGCCGCAAGGGTCGTTTTTGGCTAAGAAGCGCTTCAATTGGCTAATTTCATCGGAGTCGGAAAACCAGACCCATGGCTGTTCCCAAGAAAAAGGTTACCAAGTCGCGGCGCGACCAGCGCCGGGCGCATGATGCCTTGCCGGCCAGCACTTACCGTGAATGTCCGAATTGCGGCGAATTGAAACGCCCGCATCATCTCTGCGCCGCTTGCGGGTTTTACGACGGCCGCGAGGTCGTCGAGCTTGAGGGAGTGTGATCCTGACCGCTCCGGCCAGGCACTCGGCGGCCAGGCACTCGGCGGCCAGACACTCGGCGGCCAGGCGGGCGCAGCAGAATGGATGAGAACGAGGTGAGCGATCGTCTGACCATAGCACTCGATGCGATGGGCGGTGACGCCGCGCCGAGAATGGTGATCTCAGGCGCCAACATCGCGCGCCGGCGCTATCCCCAGGTCGACTTTCTGATCTTCGGCCGCGAGGCCGCGGTTGGCCCCTTGCTTGACCGCAAGAAACGGCTCCAGGCGGTCAGCACCTTCGTTCACACCGATGATGTGGTCGGCGCCGAGGACAAACCCTCGATCGCCTTGCGCAGCGGGCGGAACTCGAGCATGCGCCTGGCCATCAACGCGGTGCGGGACGGACGCGCCGTGGGCGTGGTCTCGGCCGGCAACACCGGCGCGCTGATGGCCATGGCCAAGTTCGCGCTCAAGACGTTGCCCGGGGTCGACCGGCCGGCGATCGCCGGATTCTTTCCAACCCTGCATGGCGAGTCCTTGATGCTCGATCTCGGCGCGAACGTGGTCTGCAGCGCGCGCAACCTGGTCGACTTCGCGGTCATGGGCAATGCCTTCGCACGCTGCGTGCTGGGCGTGATGCAGCCGACCTGCGGGCTGTTGAATGTCGGCTCGGAGGAACTCAAGGGCCACGAGGCGCTGCAGGAGGCCTCGGCGATCCTGCGCGAGGCCCATCTGCCGGGCGCGTTCGTCGGCTTCATCGAAGGCGACGACATCGCGCAGGGCACGGTCGACGTGGTGGTGACCGACGGTTTTACCGGCAACATCGCGCTCAAGTCCGCCGAAGGCACCGCCAAACTGGTCGGCGAGTACCTGCGGGTCACCTTCAAGTCCTCGCTGCTGGCCGGCCTCGGCTATCTGTTGGCGCGTTCGTCCCTGAACAAGCTGCGCAAGCGGCTCGACCCGCGCCGCTACAACGGTGCGATCTTCCTCGGCTTGAACGGTATCACGGTCAAGAGCCACGGCGGCACCGACGCTTTCGGTTTCGCCAATGCGATCGGCGTCGCGGTGGATATGAACGAACACGACATCATCGAAAGGACCAAGGCGGACTTTGCCGCGCTCACCGCGCGCACCCCCCTGCTAAGGGCGGCGGCCGGATAATGGCGCTCTATTCGCAAGTCACGGGCTGCGGGTCCTACCTGCCATCCCGGGTGGTGACGAACGCGGAACTGGCGAAACGGGTCGACACCACCGACGAGTGGATTCGCCAACGCACCGGCATCCGCGAGCGGCGCATGGCGGAGGACGGTGAGATGACCTCCGATCTCGGGGTCAAGGCCGCCGAGGAGGCGCTCGCCATGGCGGGCCTGTCGGGCGCGGACCTGGACCTCATCGTCTGCGCCACGGCGACCCCCGACGAGACCTTCCCGGCCACCGCGACCCGGATCCAGGACCGGCTCGGCATGCGCCAGGGCGCGGCTTTCGACGTGCAGGCCGTCTGCGCGGGCTTCATCTATGGCCTTGCGGTCGCCGACAACTTCCTTCGCCTCGGCCAGGCGCGCACCGCGCTGGTGGTCGGCGCCGAGACCTTTTCGCGCATTCTCGACTATGAGGACCGCTCGACCTGCGTCCTGTTCGGCGATGGCGCCGGCGCGGTGGTGCTGCAGGCGGCGGAGGGCAACGGCGCGATCGAAAGCGGCGTGCTCTCGACCCACCTCTATTCCGACGGCCGCCATCACGATGCCCTCTACGTCGACGGCGGCCCGTCCTCGACCGGTACCGTGGGCCACGTGCGCATGGAGGGCCGCGAGGTGTTCCGGCACGCGGTGGTGCGCATGGCCGAGGCCATCGACGCCGCGCTCGCGGCCAACGGCTTGAACCCGGGCGACATCGATTGGCTGGTGCCGCACCAGGCGAACCTGCGCATCATCGAAGCCATGGCCCGGCGCCTGAACCTTCCCCAGGACCGGGTGGTGGTGACCGTGGACCGCCACGCCAATACCTCCGCGGCATCGATTCCGCTCGCGCTCTGCGAGGCGGTCAGGGACCAGCGCATTCGCTCCGGCGACTTGATTCTCATGGAGGCCATGGGCGGCGGCTTCACCTGGGGCTCGGCGCTCCTGCGCTGGTAATATCAAGGACGCTTGGTATTCCCGCGTTGGCGCGCGGGCGCGCGGGTTAACCGGCCTCGATTTCATATCAAATTTGCGACGCATCGCCCGAGGGTTGTTGACTAATTGACCCTTGGCCGGGCTTGAGGTAACGTCTCGGGAGAAAAAGAGTACAGGGAGAGCTTTATGGCCGCTCGTACGGTGACCCGTGCGGACCTGAGCGAAGCTGTGTATCAAGAAGTCGGTCTTTCGCGCAACGAATCGGCGGACCTCGTCGAATCGGTGCTGAACGAAATTTCCGATGCCTTGGTGCGCGGTGAGATGGTCAAGCTGTCGTCCTTCGGCAGCTTCGCGGTTCGCCAGAAGGGCGAACGCGTCGGGCGCAACCCGAAGACCGGCGAAGAGGTCCCCATATTACCGCGGCGCGTCCTGGTGTTTCGCGCCTCGCATGTCTTGAAGAACCGGATCAACTCGGCCTTGTCCCGCTCGAACGGCTGAGCGCCGGGCATCGGGGCCGCGGACCAGGAGCTAGCGTAAGGTCATGCCAGCGGCGCGGCAGCGAGTAAAATCGGCGGCGGCTTTTCGCACCATCAGCGAGGTCTCGGCCGATTTGGACGTGCCACAGCACGTGTTGCGATTCTGGGAGTCCAAGTTCACCCCGGTGCGCCCGCTCAAACGGGGCGGCGGGCGCCGCTACTACCGGCCCGAGGATGTCGATCTGCTGCGCCGGATCCGCAATCTGCTTTACACCGATGGCTACACCATCAAGGGCGTGCAGCGGTTGCTGCGCGAAGGCCACGGCAAGCTCGGGCCGGAGACCGGTGGCGCCGGCGCGGGGACCGCCCCGGCCGGCGGGCGGGCGACCTTGGAAAACGTGCTCACCGATCTGGTCGAGATCCGGGACCTGTTGCGCAGCGCCAAGAAGAGCTAGTGTGGTGGAACGGAAATTCACCGCATCTAGGGTCGCTTTTCCGGCCCTCTGGGTGGGAAGCGTCGCACCGGCGATGCCACAGCATCGTCAAGCGGCGGTAACGCCCTCCAGAGGACCGGAACAGCGACCCTTCGGGCGCCCTTGCAGGCCCCTCGGCCGTGGTTGCGCGGGCCTTCGTGATGCGACCGCATCACGGCGACCCCCGCGCCCAGCCGAGCGGCCTGCACGCGCGTCTTAGATGTGGCGTATTTCTGTTCCACCACACTAGGCCCGAAACTCGGCGTAAGCTCGATTGCCTGGCCGGTCGCGCGGCGCTATATAGGGGCCCGAGAGGGGCCGGCCGCCGTCGCTGGTGGCAGTGCCCGGCCCCCCTGTGCGTTGGCGGGGAGTAGCTCAGCCTGGTAGAGCACTGTGCTGGGGGCGCAGGGGTCGCAGGTTCAAATCCTGTCTCCCCGACCAATGAAATCAATGGATTAGGCGGCGGCGCCGAGACGGCGCCGCCGTTTTTTTGGGCCGCGCCGGAGCTCTGTTCAGCCGGGCGCCGACAGCAGCCAGGCGAAGCCGAGAATGACCAGGGCGCAAACCAAGCCGGCCACGGCCAAGCCCTCGGCGCGGTAGAGCCAGCGGCGCTTGCTCGCCAGGTGACGGCTTTCCTTGACCGAACGGAACACGGCTTCGCCCCCTATTCTTGCGCTCGGGCAGGGTAGTACCACGCCCGTTCGGGCGCAATCGGGCTTGATCTACGTCAAGGCGCGCACGCCTCCGGACCGCTTAAATCAGGCCATGACAAAAAAGACCGACCGGCCCACCAACCTGCTTGCCAAATTCGACCGCCGGGTGCCGCCCTACACCAGCTACCCGACGGCGGTCCAGCTCACCCCGGCGGTGCAGGGTGACAGATATCGCGCCTGGCTCGGGGAGCCCGGTCCGACGCCCCCACTGTCGCTCTATTTTCACATCCCGTTCTGCGACAACCTGTGCTGGTTCTGCGGCTGCCACACCAAGGTGGTGCGGCGCTACGCGCCGATCGCCACCTACCTGGACCTGCTGCTGCGCGAGCTGGACCTGGTCGCCGACCGGCTGCCCGGGCGCCACAGAGTTTGCCACGTGCACCTAGGCGGCGGTACGCCCACGATCCTGGCGCCGGACCGGGTCTGCCTGTTCGGCTATGCCCACGTGCCCTGGATGAAAAAGCACCAGCGCCTGATCGACGAGGCCCGCCTGCCCGACGCGGCGGAGCGCTTCGCCCAATACCTGGCGGCCGCCGAACGCCTGCAGGAGGCCGGCTACCTGTGGATCGGCCTCGATCACTTCGCCCGGCCCGGCGGCGACCTCGCCAAGGCGGCCCGCGACCAGACCCTGCGCCGGAACTTCCAGGGCTACACCACCGATGACGCCCCGGTGCGCCTCGGTTTCGGTCCCTCGGCGATTGGCATGCTGCCCCAGGGTTTGGTGCAGAACGAGGTGTCCATGAAGGCCTATCGCGACGCGATCGAGGCGGGTGTCCTGCAGGTCGCGCGCGGGCTCGCGCTGACCGCGGACGACCGCCTGCGCGGCGCGGTGATCGAGCGGCTGATGTGCTTTCTCGAGGCCGACCCGCGGGTATTCGCGGGCGATCTGGCCGCGCTCCAGGAGATGGCGGCCGACGGCCTGGTCGAGATCGACGGCTGGCGGGTCCGGGTGACCGAGGCCGGACGGCCGTTCCTGCGCACCGCCTGCGCCGCCTTCGATTCCTATCTGGAACCCGACGCCGTGCGCCACGCCCAGGCGGTCTGATCCGCCGCCTGAATTCCTTTCCGATTGCCGATCGGCGGCTCGCGCGTATTGTAAATCCTCGCGACAATGGTACTTCACTGGTTCGGTCGCCCAGAAGGACATCAGCGGAAATTGGGGGGATATGCTTAAAGTCGAGAACCTCGTGAAGAACTTCGGGGGCCTGCAGGCCGTGCGGGGTTGCAGCTTCGAGGTCGAGGCGGGGCGCATCACCGGCCTGATCGGCCCCAACGGGGCCGGCAAGACCACGATCTTCAACATGATCGCGGGCGCCGAACGGCCCAGCGGCGGGCGCATCGTCTTCGAGGGCGAGGACATTGCCGGCCTGCCGACCCACTCGTTGTTCCACCGCGGCATCTTGCGCACCTTCCAAATCCCCCACGAGTTCGGCAAGCTGACCGTGCTGGAGAACCTGATGGTGGTGCCGCCGGACCAGGCCGGCGAGAACCTGCTGCGCTGCTGGCTGTCGGCGGGCGGGGTGGCGCGCCAGGAAGCGGAGGTGCGCGCGCGCGCCGAGGAGGTGCTCGAATTCCTGTCGCTGGACCCGCTGGGCGACGAGCTGGCGGAGAACCTCTCCGGGGGCCAGAAGAAGCTGCTCGAGCTCGGCCGTACCATGATGGCGGAGGCGCGCCTGGTGTTGCTGGACGAACCCGGGGCCGGCGTCAACCCGACGCTTCTGATCAAGCTGGCGGCGATGATCCGACGCCTGAACCGGGAGCGCGGCTACACCTTCTTCATCATCGAGCATGACATGGACCTGATCGGCAGCCTCTGCGATCCGGTCATCGTGCTGGCCGAGGGCAGGGTGCTGATGACCGGGGACATGGAGACCGTGCGTCGCGACCCGCGGGTCCAGGACGCCTATTTGGGCGGCGGAGAGTAGCGTCATGGCGGTCCTGGAACTGGAGAACATTACCGGCGGATACGGCGAGACCGAGATCCTTCACGACGTCTCGCTCAAGGTCGGGGCCGGCGAGGTGGTGGTCATCATCGGCCCCAACGGGGCCGGCAAGTCGACCGCGATGAAGGCGGTGTTCGGCCTGCTGCGGCTGTCGACCGGCCGCGTCCTGCTCGACGGCGAAGACATCACCAGCATGCCGACCGAGCAGGTGGTGCGCCACGGCGTCTGCTACGTGCCCCAGACCGCCAACATCTTTCCCAGCCTGACCGTCGAGGAGAACCTCGAGATGGGCGCCTACGTGCGCAAGGACGACTACCGGCCGCGCATGGCCGAGATCTACGATTTGTTCCCGCCGCTGGCGGAGAAGCGGCGCCAGATGGCCGGCACCCTGTCCGGCGGCCAGCGCCAGATGGTCGCCATGGGCAAGGCGTTGATGCTGAAGCCCAAGATCCTCCTGGTGGACGAGCCGACCGCCGGGCTCTCGCCCAAGTTTCGCGGCGAGATCTTCAAGGTGGTGCAGGACATCAACGGCGCCGGAGTGCCGATCCTGATGGTCGAGCAGAACGCCAAGCAGGCGCTGTCCATCGCCGACCGCGCCTACGTCCTGGTCGACGGCCGCAACCGCCTCGACGATACCGGCCCTGGGCTGCTGGCCAATCGCGAAGTCGCGGAGATGTTCCTCGGCGCCAGAGGGACAAACGGCGGATGATGGATTTCATCAACTTCCACCTGATGCCGGGCATCATACTGGGCAGCATCTACGCGCTCGGTGCGATCGGCATCTCGATGACCTTCGGGATTCTGCGCTTCGCCAACTTCGCCCACGGCGAGACCATGACACTCGGTGCCTATTTCGCGTTCACCCTGGTCCAGCTCACCGGCTGGCACCCGCTCGCGGTCCTGCCGTTCGCCATGATCCTGACTGCGGCGGTGGCGCTGGGGATCGACCGGGTGTTCTACAAGCCGTTCCGCGCCAGCCCGGCGATCATATTGGTGATCGCCTCCTTCGGCATGATGCTGATGATCCGTTCCGTCATTCAGTTCTCCTGGGGCGTCCAGCTCAAGTCCCTGGTGCCGGGCATCCAGCGCCCCTACATCCTGTTCGATGCCCTGCGGATCTCGCCCAAGCACATGTTGATCGTCGGCTCGGCGTTGATGCTCATGCTGGCGGTCCACTTGCTGCTGAGCCGCACCAAGATCGGCAAGGCGATGCGGGCGATGGCGGATTCACCGGAGTTGGCCCGGCTGACCGGCATCGACACCGAGATGGTGATCCGCGCGACCTGGGTGGTCGGCGCCAGCCTGGCCGCGGCCGCCGGCGTGTTCCTCGCCATCGACACCCACGTCGAGACCATGATGGGCTTCAAGCTGCTGCTGCCGGTGTTCGCGGCGGCGATCCTGGGTGGCATCGGCCGGCCCTACGGCGCCATGGCCGGCGGCCTGATCATCGGCATCGCCGAGGAGCTGTCGAGCTACGCCTGGCTCGGCGATGGGCCGCTGCTCGCGCCGGGCTACAAGGCCGGGGTCGCCTTCACGATCATGGTGGCGATGCTGATCTGGCGGCCCAGCGGCCTGTTCCGGGGCAAGGTGTTCTAATGGACCAGGCCTACGGCATCTTCCTCTACATCGTCTCGCTGCTCACCATGGGCGGGATCTACGCGATCCTGGCGCTGGGCCTGAACATCCAGTTCGGCTTCACCGGGCTGTTCAACGCCGGCATCGCCGGCTTCTTCGCCGTCGGCGCCTATGTCAGCGCGATCCTGACCACCGCGCCCAGCGCCCGCCATCTCGGCGGTTACGAGCTGCCGGTGGTGGTCGGGCTGGTGGCGGCGATGATGGTCAGCGGGGCGATCGGCTGGGTCGTGGGCCGCGTCTGCATCCGCCTGCGCGCCGATTACCTGGCGATCGCCACCATCGGCATCGCCGAGATCCTGCGCCTGATCTTGAAGAACGAGACCTGGGCGACCAACGGCGCGCGCGGCGTCTCCATGGTGCCCAAGCCCTTCGAGTACCTGCCCGAGCCCTGGAACCAGCTCGGCCTGATGATGCTGGTACTGTCGATCGTGGCGGTGCTCTACTTCTTGCTCGAGCGCGCCCGTACCGCGCCTTGGGGCCGGGTCATGTCGGCGATTCGCGAGAACGAGCCCGCCGCCCGCGCCGCCGGCAAGAACGTCGAACAGTTCCGCATTCAGGCCTTCGTGACCGGCTGCGCGGTGATGGGCCTGGCCGGCGGCCTCACCGCCCATTACTTGAAGTTCATCGATCCCAACGCCGCCGAACCCGTGACCGCCACCTTCCTGGTCTTTGTCATGCTGATCATCGGCGGCAGCGGCAACAATAAGGGCGCGATCCTGGGGGCGATCCTGATGTGGACGGTCTGGTCGGCGACCGAGCTCGTGACCAGCCGCCTGCCCGACGACTGGGCGATCCGCTCGGCCTACATGCGGGTGTTCTTGATCGGCCTGGTGCTGCAGATCGTGCTCCAGCGCTTTCCCGGCGGAATCTTGCCCGAGCGCCGCTTGCGCGCCGTCAAGGGCGGAAAATCCGACCGCTAATTCAAGTCTTTACAGGGCGATTATCACCCGGGGTCCGAACCGTGACATGGGCTTGTGATTGGGCCTTTGGAAGTGGCATCATGGGGCCTGCGGCGCCCAGAGGCCCGGAGCGCCGAACAAGGGATTCTCAGGGAGACGCAACATGATGAGATCGTTTCTGCGCGCCACCGTGGCCGCATCGCTGGTGACCGCCGGCGCCGCAGGCACCTGGGCGGGCGAGATCAAGGTCGGCTCGGTTGCTGGCCTGACCGGTCCGATCGCCGAACTGGTCGAGCCGATCGTGGCCGGCCGCAACCTGGCGGTGAAGCACGTCAACGAGCAGGGCGGCCTGCTCGGCGGCGACACCATGAAGATGGCCCTCGTCGACTCGCAGTGCGACCCCAAGGCCGGCGTCGACGCCGGCAGCAAGGTGGTCAACGTCGAGCAGGTCGTCGCCATCATCGGTGCCAGTTGCTCGGGCGCGACCAACGGCATGGTCCAGTCGGTGACCATCCCGGCCGGCGTCGTATCGCTGTCGGATTCGGCGACTGCGCCGTCGATTTCCGAGCTGAAGGACAACGACCTGGTGTTCCGGGTCGCGCCGTCCGACGCCTATCAGGGCGCAGCCCTGGCCAAGCTGGCGATCGACGCCGGCTTCAAGAAGCTGGCCGTGACCTATTCCAACGACGACTACAACGCCGGCATCGCCGAGGTCTTCGCGAAGACCTACCAGGAGATGGGCGGCACGCTGGCCGGCAACCAGATGCACGAGCCGAACAAGGCCTCCTACCGTTCCGAGCTCGCCACGCTGGCGGGTGGCGGCGCCGAGGCCCTGGCGATCTTCGCCTACTACGGCGGCAGCGGCATCACCATCATCCGCAACAGCCTGGAGAACGACCTGTTCGGCAAGTTCATAGCGGCGGACGGCATGTTCGACGCTTCGGTGCTCGAACAGATCGGCGCCGACACGCTACGCGGCAACATCTTCATCACCCAGTCCGCCTCGGACTACGGTGACGCCTCCTACAAGGCCTTCGCCGACGCCTTCACGGAGGCCGGTTACGATCCGGTCGCCCCTTACGCCGCGCACGGCTACGACGCCGCGTTCCTGATGGCGCTGGCGATCGAAAAGGCCGGCTCCGCCGATCGCGGCAAGATCAGCGCGGCGCTCCGTTCGGTCGCTGGCCCGCCGGGCATGGTGATCCGTCCGGGTGAGTGGGCCAAGGCCAAGGCGGTGCTCGCCGGCGGCGGCGACGTCAATTACGAAGGCGCCTCCGGCAACGTCGATTTCGACAGCAACGGCGACGTGAGCGGCATTTATTCGGTCAACACCATCGGCGCCGACGGCAAGTGGAGCACGAAGCTGATTCAGTAGCTTCGCGGGTCCCGCATTTCCTGGGGGCGCCTCGCCAAGCCGACGGGGCGCCCTTTCCGTTTGGCCACGAAGGGGTGCCACGGTCGGGCGCCGGCGCGGAGCCCACGTGACGATTTCGTGATATTCGGGCACTATGATCGCCGGTCCCGATAATTGGAGGCGCCGGTGAGGAATGACCCGTAAGGTCTTGGTCGTCGAAGACAACCCGGATATCGCGAAGCTCCTGTCCCTGCACCTGAAGGACCTCGACTACGAGGTCGCGCTGGCGGCGGACGGGCTGCGCGGCCTGGAGCAGGCGCGCGCCCGGCGCTACGATTTGATCATCCTCGACCTCATGCTGCCGGGCATGGACGGGCTCGAGCTGTGCCGGCGCCTGCGCGGCGAGACAGACTACACCCCGATCCTGATGCTGACCGCCAAGTCCTCGGAGGTCGACCGGGTGGTTGGGCTGGAGATCGGCGCCGACGACTACCTGACCAAGCCGTTCTCGATCAGCGAGCTGCTCGCCCGGGTCAAGGCGATCTTCCGCCGGGTCGATGCGCTCGGCGCCGGCCGCCCGCAGGCGCCCAAGCGCCTGAACCTGGGCGCCATGGCGATCGACGTCGAGAAGCGGACCGTGACCGTGGCCGGGCAGGCGGTCGATTTGACCGCCAAGGAGTTCGATCTGCTGCTGCAGTTCGCCGAGCACCCGGGGCGGGTCTACTCGCGCCAGCAACTGCTCGATCTGGTCTGGGGCACCGGGCACATGGGCTACGAGCACACGGTCAACTCCCACATCAACCGCCTGCGCGGTAAGATCGAGGACAACCCTGCCGAGCCCGCATACGTGCTCACGGTCTGGGGCGTCGGCTACAAGTTCAACGACCGCCTGGCGGCGGGCTAGGACATGTTCCTTTCAGTTCGCACCGGTGCGCGTTCCGCGTCAGCGGAACCTGGAATAGGAAAAAAGCGATGGCGCGCACGCTCTACGGCAAGCTGGTGGCGGCGCTGTTCGCGCTGGTCGCGATGCTCGGCTTGATCTACGTCGGCCTCACCGTGACCACCACCCGGCTCTACCTGCAGGAGGTCAACCAGAAGCTCAACCAGACGCTCGCCGCCAGCATCGTCGCCGAGACCCCGCTGTTGCAGGGCGGGGCGGTCAACCAGGCCGCCTTCGAGGGGCTGTTCCATTCGCTGATGGTGATCAACCCGAACATCGAGCTCTACCTGCTCGGCCCCGATGGCGTGATCCTGTCCTACAACGCGCCGCCCGGGCGGGTGCGGCGCGGCCGGGTCTCGCTGACGCCGATCCGGGCCTTCATCGACGGTGCCGAAGCGTTCCCGATCCGCGGCGACGACCCGCGGGATCCGCAAGGGCGCAAGGTGTTCTCGGCGGCGGAGCTGCGCGAGGGTCCGCGGCTGGCCGGCTACCTCTATGTGGTGCTCGGCGGCGAGGCTTTCGATTCGGTCGCCCGGATGATCCAGGACAGCTACATCCTGCGCCTCGCGGTCGGCGTCGGCCTGGCCAGCCTGGCGCTCGCGCTGATTGCCGGGCTGATGTCGTTCAACTGGCTGACCCGGCGTCTGCGCCGCTTGAGCGCGGCGGTGGAGGCCTTCAAGCAGGGCGAGTTCCAGGCCGCCATGAGCCTCGGCCCCTGGCGCCGGGGCCCGCGCGGCGACGAGATCGACGAGCTCGGCATCACGGTCGAGCAGATGTCCCAGCGCATCGTCGACCAGATCCGCCAGCTGCGCCACGCCGACGCGACCCGGCGCGAGTTGATCGCCAATATTTCCCACGAGCTGCGCACCCCGCTGACCTCGTTGCAGGGTTATTTGGAGACCCTGCTGATCAAGGAGGGCGCGCTGAGCGAGGCCGAGCGGCGCCACTACCTCGACTTGGCCGCCAAGCACGGCACGCGCCTGAGCCAGCTGATCGCCGAGCTGTTCGAGCTGGCGATGCTGGAGAGCCAGGGCACGGAGCTCCACTTCGAACCCTTCTCGCTCGCCGAGCTGGTCCAGGACGTGGCGCAGAAGTTCGAACTCGAGGCCGAGAAGCACGGGCTCGTCCTGGAGACCGAGATCCCGGCCGGGGCGCCCTTCGTCTCCGGCGACATCGCGCTCATCGAGCGGGTGCTGGAGAACCTGATCGAGAACGCGATCAAGTATACGCCCCAGGGCGGCCGCATCCGGCTTGCGCTGGTTCCCGGGCCGGGGCGCATCGCGGCCCGGGTCAGCGACACCGGGGTGGGCATCCCGGCTGACGAGATCCCGCACATCTTCGAGCGCTTCTACCGGGTCGAGAAGTCACGCGGGGAGGGGCCCGAGGGCACCGGCCTGGGCTTGGCGATCGCGCGCCGCATCCTCGAGCTCCACGGCACCGCGATCGCGGTCGAAAGCAAGCCCGGTTACGGCACGAGCTTTTCCTTCGAGCTCCCGACCGCCGCCTGAGCGTGCGCCGCGAGCGCGCAACGCGGCGGTTCTTTGGGGACGGGGGCGCTCGTGCGGAGGCGTGGCCTCCGCCCTCTTTTCTTTTCCGCTTCGCCCCCCCGCGAGGTTCCGCTAGCTCACCGCCCGGCGTCCCGACTCGGTCAGCTTGCAGACCAGCCAGTCGGGTTTCAGCGGGTTGCCGATCCAGGGCGCGGCCCAGCCTCGATCGAGGCAGGCGCGCACCGTGCGTGGGTTGGTGTGCTGGCCGACTTCGTCGAACAGCGGCAGCTTGCCACCGGGTTGCGCCAGGCCGCGTTTGAGCCAGACCGCCTGCGCGCGCGTCGGCCGTATCCGGCGTTTCCGTCCCAGGCCCTCGTCGAGCCTCGTAGCGACGGGTTGGCTCCCGACGATTTCCACCTGGACGGCGGCCGTTCGAGATTCGACCATCCAATCCTCCCTGTCCGCGCCTTTTGTGGCGCTTGACCCCGGGAGGATAGGCCAACGCGCCGCAAAACGCCAGCGGGCGGTGGGCGCTCGGTTCAGCCCAAACGTTTCAACCGGCCGCGCATGATCTCGCGGTACTCCGGGTCCCAGACCAGACGCTCGAGGTCGATCTCGGGTTCGGGCGCGGGACCCGGCGGGGGTGGCTTGGTTTCGCGGCCGGTCATCACTGTATGCTCGTGGATCATCGCATCCTTAACCTTGATTGCCGCTTCAGCCTGGCCGGTCAATGGGGCCGGGGTAGGGCGGGAACCCGGCGCGGAGCGGGCGGAATTGTGACCTTCTCGGGGCGGCGGGCGGGGGAGCGCCCGCCTTGCCGGGCCCCCGGCGGCCCGTGTAGACAGGAGGCACGCGCCCATTCAAGGACCTTTGACATAATGTCCGCGATTTCGTCCCGGCTGCCGCTCGTGTTCTCCTGCCTCGGGCATACCTACATGCATCTGTTTACGGCGTTTTATTTCGTGATCGCGCTGACGCTCGAGGACGCCTGGCGGCTCGAATATCACGAGCTGATCGAGCTCTGGGCCCTGGGCGCGCTGCTGGTCGGAATCGCGGCGCTGCCGGCCGGCTGGCTTGGCGACCGCTGGAGCGCCTCGGGCATGATGGTGATCTATTTCCTCGGCCTCGGCGCGGCCGGCATCGTCTGCGGGCTGGTCGACGGGCCGAGCGCCCTGTTCATCGGGCTGACCGCGCTCGGCCTGGCGGCGGCGATCTACCATCCGGTCGGCATCGCCTGGCTGGTGCGCAACGCCCGCACGCGCGGCCGAGCGCTGGGCATCAACGGCGCCTTCGGCGGCCTTGGCGTGGCCAGCGCCGGGCTGGTCGCCGGCGCGCTGATCGACCTATTCGGCTGGCGCGCCGCCTTCATCATCCCCGGCATCATATGCCTAGCCACCGGGCTGGCGCTGCTCGCCTGCCTTCGGTCCGGCCTGATCGTCGAGGCGCCGCCCGCGCCCAGGTCCGAAGCGCCGGCGCCCAGCCGTGGCGCCGTGCTGCGGGTCTACGGCGTCCTGCTCTTGACCATGCTGATCATGGGCATCCTGTTCCAGGCGACCCAGGTCTCGGTGCCCAAGGTGTTCGATCTGCGCCTGCGCGACATCGCCGGCGAGGGCGCCCTCGGTATCGGCGCGATCGTGGCGCTGGTCTACACCGTCGGCAGCGTGACCCAACTGGTCGGCGGCGTCATGGCGGACCGGTTTCCCTTGAAGCCGCTCTACGCCGGCTGCTTCCTGCTTCAGGTCCCGGTGCTGGCCGGGATCGCGATCTTCGGCGGGCTGCCGCTGGTCGCCCTGGTCGCGGTCACCGTGTTCCTGACCGCCGCGCCGCTGCCGGCGGAGAACATGCTGCTCGCCCGCTTCACGCCCCAGCGCCACCACTCCCTGGCCTACGGGGTCAAGTTCGTGCTCGCCTTCGGCACCGGGCCGATCTCGATCCTGCTGGTCTCCAGGATCCAGGAACGGACCGGCGAGTTCACCTGGCTCTACCTGGCGCTCGCCGCCGTCGCGCTGCTCGCGGCCCTCGCCGCGCTCCTGCTGCCGGGTGAGCCCGAGCGCCAACCCGCGCCCGCGGTCGCGGCGGAGTAGGGGGCAGGGAACCAAGAAGGATTCACCACAGAGGCACAGAGACACAGAGAACCAAGACGGAAAGGAAAAGAAATTTTGTTTGCGCGTTTTGCGCGCGGGAACCTTTTTTTGGTTCTCTGTGCCTCTGTGCCTCTGTGGTAAGCTGTGATTTCTTTTTTTGGAGCGGCCATGTCTGGTGACGGCATCGTTCTCGACCGGCTCGATCATCTGGTGCTCACGGTGCGCGATGTGGATGCGAGCTGCCGCTTCTACGAGGCCGCCCTTGGCATGCGCCAGGAAGAATTCGGCGCGGGTCGCGTGGCGCTTCATTTCGGGCGCCAGAAGATCAACCTCCATCCCTACCCGAGCCCGGTCGAGATCGTCGCCCAGGACCCGCGCCCCGGCACCGCCGATCTCTGCTTCGTCACCGAGACCCCGATCGAGGCGGCCGTGGCGCATCTGGAATCGCTCGGCATCGAGATCGAGATGGGCCCCATCGAGCGCACCGGCGCCCAAGGCACGCTCGATTCGATCTACTGCCGCGACCCCGACGGCAACCTGATCGAGATCGCCAACTATAAGGCGTGAGGGCGTGAGGGCGGGAGGGCTTCAGGCCCGCGTCCCTGCGACGAGTTCCGACAGCCGCGTCTTCTGCGCACCCTTGGCGTCGAAGTTGGCCGGGTCGAGCCAGGCCTCATAGGCGCGCTTCAGCGCCGGCCAGTCGCGTCGGTGATCGCGTACCAGGCGGTGTCCCGGTTGCGGCCCTTGTATAGGGCGGCCTGGCGGAACACGCCTTCGAAGACGAAACCGAGGCGTTCGGCGGCGCGCCGCCAGGGGCGTGCGCGGCGGCAATCGCGCCGGCGCCCAGTCCGGCACCGCAAAGCCGATCGGCTGACCGAGGTGGTTGATGGTGGCGGGCATGGGGTATCTGTTTGTGACCGCGGATAGCGCCACAGGTTAGCCGCCTGGCACCGAGAGAAAAGGGCCGCTTTATCGGCGGAGGCCCCGGGGCAAGCGCAGGGCGGGCATCCCCGGGTTACCGAACGCTCGCGGGACCCAACGATCTATGTCTACCGCCGCGATCCATAGGGCAACCCGTTCGAGGTATCGAGCCGCGACCCGGCTTCAAACCATGTCGCTGACTGGCTCCAGAATGATTCACTCGTCTATGATTTCTAGTGATCCTTGACTCCCAGAGGCCTCCCGCCACGGCAGATTTTCATAACTTAAGGCCGCCGCAATATTCCTAAGCCGCGCGCAGATCCAAGCTCCAGGAATTGAGACGGCCCACGTCTTGCCCTGCATTATCCGAGACGTTCAGCGTCCAACGCCCACCGACCTCGACGCCGCCCTGGACGAGATTGGCTAGATCAGGTGTGTCGTCCGGGCTGAAAGATCTCCTGAGGTTTTGAGCCGAACCTCCGGTCATTCGATGCAACTCGGCCGGAAAGCCATTTGGAGCAACCAGAGTGACTTGAAGATCCCCGCGCCAGGTGTGGGTGATGTCGACCGCTGCCGTGATGTCCGTCAGACTGCCGGTCCCCACAATGTCGATATGGCTGACGATGCCCGCGGGACTATCGTCCGGTATCGGCAGGTTGGGACGCGCCTCACCACGAAACTCCGATGGCTGCTGATCGACCTCCGGGCAAGGGCATCCGGGCTCGTCGTCGTAGCAGTAACCAAGCGCATGATGATCGAGTACGTCGACCGGGTGCACGATGTCGGTCGCGGCGTAGGTCGGCAACAGATTCCCAATGCCGACCGCCGTGGTCTGCGAGTCGCCGCCGTCCCACGGCCACATACGGTCATTGAGCCGGTGGCCCTGACCGCCACTGCCCAGCGGGTTATAGTTTGCGTTACCCGGATGATCGACCTGCCACTTGGCCCAAATTCGATCAACCTGGCAGTGGTGTAGAAAGAAAATCGGATCGTTCGGCGAGGTCATCTCCAGCATATCCCCACCGATGCGACCGTGTATCCTGTTGTGGTGCGGACTTTGCTCGAGACCGGGGCGGAAAAGCTGATAAGCCCCCTGGATCAATAGGTTGGTTACACTGATTGCGGTGGGCCAACCCGCGCCCGTGTTGAGGGCCTGATTGCGTTGCAGGGCTTGCCCGAATGGCCGCAATTCCGGCCGAATGGACCAACCCAGCGGGTTGAATGCGTTTGGATTCAATGCCAGGTAGCCGGTGGCGACATCCAAACCCGTGCCGCCGGATCCCATCGGCCCCATGCGGTCATCCTGGAAAAGGGCCGTCGTCTCCGATACGTCGCCCAGCCCCCAATTCACATACGGAAGCGTGACCCGAGGGTCAACCGACTGCAGGGCATTTTCGTATCGGCGAAGGTATTCGCGGTGCCAGGGCAGGAATGCCGCGGCATTATGGGCACCGTTACCCGTTTGCGCCCCGGTCAGCTGTACCACGCCTGGGTGGATCGCCACGAACTGATCGTAGACACTGACGTTCGACCCTGCCGAGAACATGTGCTTCAGTTTGACGATCGCTTCCATGAGTCGACGCCACTCTTCGCCCGTGAGATTGGCGGCGTTTTTTCTCACATACATGACAACGCCCTCCCTTGATACAGAAGTGGATTAACAATCGGCCATTGCGACGCCGGAACCACGCTCGGTTACCGCCGACGTTGCATCAATCAGACACCTGCCTGATATCAGCGATCGCCTTGCCGAGTTCTTCGAGCGAACCGTATGCTTGGTACGGCGCCTCCGGCGAAACGTACGCACCCGTATCTGCATCCCTTGATGTCTCGATCGTCTTGGCGTCGATCTTCAGTTCCTCCGTGACATCGTGGGTCACGATCTCAATTTTGCAGCCTTGGTGATCGAGCTTTTTCACATGTTTCGGTTTCTTGGCCATAACCTCCTCCTTTCACGACTCCGTCATCGAGCAAACGTGCCTTTTAGGGTTCAATTTTGGCTGCCCCTGCGGTGTGGCGCGGAGCTTGCCTTGTGCCTGGTTTCGAGGCCCTAGAAGTCATTCTGGTTAGCCCTCTTATCCAAGAGACCGGATTCATCTTAATCACCTCTTCGTCGTTTTGGCGGTTAGTATCCGTTTTGGCGGTTTGTATTTTGCGGGTCTGTATGGCAATCAGATTGATTGCGGGCTCTCTGTGTCCGAAAATTGACTAAGTCCAAATCTAGTGGGCCGGCTTTGTTTGTGATTTTCCTCACTCCTGATCGCTGGGAGTTGGTCATCATACGAGCCCATTCCGAATATTTCGGGCCACTTAAACAATGCCAACCAGGAGCAGTGCCCGTAAAGAAGTTGGCCGAACATATTCCAGATGAGCCCGTTCAATTGCCCAAAATCCTAGCGCAATACCGTTAGAATTTCAATCGTAACATAATCCCATTAATTGTATAGAGATTCCTCGGATTTGCTGGGCTGATTTGGCATCGAGAACCGGGGCAGTGACGATCTCATGCTCTGCGGACATTCTACGGCCC
>Ga0209980_10000325_pt1 | contig 25629 bp, 22 predicted proteins | sample CR02metaG_FD_183611 | JGI IMG/M metagenome (GOLD analysis project Ga0209980, IMG submission 183611) | Deep subsurface microbial communities from Mariana Trench to uncover new lineages of life (NeLLi) - CR02 metaG (SPAdes) (version 2) | ecosystem: Environmental > Aquatic > Marine > Ocean trench...
CGCAGGCGAGCTCTGCTCGCCGATAACGCGCTAGCTCGCGGCCGACGAAGTCCGGCGCCCGCGCGCAGGCGAGCTCTGCTCGCCGATAACGCGCTAGCTAGCGCTCCTTGGCCCGCAGGTCTTCCCGCAGCGTGCGCGCGGCCAGGAACGAGTGTCCGACGGCCCAGAGGTTCGTCACCCCGGTGATGAGCAGCGAGTAGCGGATGGCCTCCTTCCCGAACTCGCCCGCCAGCAGATCGTTCAGGATGCCCACCGCCAGCGGGCCGAGTCCGAGGCCGATCAGGTTGAGGATGAAGAGCAGGATGGCGGAGGCCAGCGCACGCATGTGTAGCTTGGCCAGCCCCTGGGTCATGGCGAAGGTGGGGCCCACGTAGAACGCACTCAGCACCGCGGCGGGGATGAAAAAGAGCAGGGCGAGCAGCTTGTCCGGCAAGAACAGGAACAGGACATAGAAGGGGATCGCTGCCAGCGCGCCTAACGCGGGAACGCGCATGAACCAGCGCGCATCGCTCGCCCCCAGTCCATCCGAGATCCGGCCCCCCAGATAGGCGCCTGCGGCGCCGCCGAGCCCGATGCTCAGCCCGAGCCAGGTTGCGGTCTCGCCCGTGCCCATGTCGTGCACGCGCATGAGGAACGCGGGGGCCCAGGCGCCGAAGCCGTAGCCCGCGAACCCGTAGAGCGCGGCCGCGATGCTCAGGTGGCGGAACGAGCGCAGCGCCCACAGGTAACGCAATACCTCCCGCGTGGATTGCTGCTCTCCCGGGTCCGTCAGGCCCTCGGAGTGTCCGCGCGGCGGCTCGCGCAGTGTCAGACGCACCACCAGGGCCAGCACCAGACCCGGCAGGCCGACCACGAAGAAGGCCATGCGCCAGCCGAAGAACTCGTTGATCCAGCCGCCCAGGAGCAGACCGAAGAGAATCCCCAGGTAGGCACCCATGGTGTAGATGCCGAGCGCGGTTGCTCTTCTCTCGGGCGGGAAATAGTCCGAGATCAGGGAGTGCGCGGGCGGGCTGGCCGCCGCTTCTCCGACGCCCACGCCGATCCGGGCCAGCGCGAGCTGGGGGAAGCTTCGCGCCAGACCGGAGAATGCGGTCATGACGCTCCAGACCGCAATGCCAAGTGCGATGATGGTTCGGCGCGTGCCACGGTCGGCCCAGCGAGCGATTGGGATGCCGGCAACGGTGTAGAAGAGCGCGAACGCGATCCCGGTGAGGAATCCCATGGCGGTGTCGGAGACCTGGAGCTCTTGTTTGATCGGCTCCAGCAGGATCGTCAGGATCTGGCGATCGATGAAGTTGAAGACGTACACGACGAAGAGCAGGCCGAGTACGTAGTTGGCGTAGCGCGGGGAGATCGGGTTCAGAGTTTAGGCCGCGGCTGGCGGTGGGAAGTGGATGTACTCGTCGATCAACATCAGTGCGAGCTCGTGATCGCCCGGTCGCTCGCCCCGAAGCCTGCCGCGGGCGCGCAGGTCATCGATGAGCCGCTCGAGCACGAAGTCAACGCTCAGATCGTCGCTATGGGTTTGCCAGCTCTGCCGCTCGTCCTCGTCGGCGAAGCAGTAAGCCTTCCACGAGATTGAGAAGCGCAGGTCCTCCCAGCGGTAGCGCGCGATTACGCTGCCATTGGAGCGCACGGCCCAGCTGCGGTCGCCCTCGAAGGTGAGCTGCATGCCCGGGCGCAGCGGCGCGATGGGTCCTCGCTCCGCGACCCGGTCGATGCCGTGGAAGGTGGAATCCGTGTCCAGGATGAGCGCGGTGTTGAACCGGACGGGATGGACCTGCGGCGGAGCCTGGGCTCCGTTCGGGTAGAAGTGGAACTCGCCGCCCTTGCAGTTGTGGAACCAGGATACCGCGGTCGCGATCGGGATGCGCCACTCATCGAAAAGTTCGGAGTGATGCATCACTACCAGTAGCCACTCGGGATGGATGCGGCGGTTCGCGCCACGGAACTCGGGCACATCGGTGTGGGTCGCGAGCTGCTGTCCAGGCACCAGCAGGTTCGCGTACACGATTGCGGGCTCGATGATGGGACGACCGTGGATCTGCTGCGCGGCCTTGGTAAATCCTTCGTAGTGGAGGAAGGGCTCGATGCCCGGCGTCCCGACGTGCTCGCCGTAGGCATAGGTCTCGCGGAAGTAATTGGTGCGCGCGACCAGGACGTCCTGCTCCTCGACCTGACCCAGTCGGCCGCCTGTGCGGACGAAGTTCATGGCGGCGTCGTAGCGCTGTGGAAGGTCCTCGCCGATCCCCTGGTTGAGTCCCTCCTCGGAGTACATCCCGTAGCGGCCGAAGCGTTCACAGAGCCGCACCATGTTCTCCGCCTGCTCGGCCAGGAGCAAGGGATCAAAGCTCTCGTAAACCTGCTCCGTCATTTTTCGCCTCCCGCCGCGTTCGCGGGCGCCAGTATAGCCGGAACGCGTCTCAGGCCAGCGCTGGATGGCGCTCGCTCCAGGGGTGGGCCGCCTCGTAGGCCGAGGCCAGCCGCAGCAGCGTCGCCTCGCCGAAGCGCCTGCCCACGAGCTGAAGCGCGATCGGCAGCTCTCCGGGTCCGAACCCGATGGGCATCGAGGCCGCCGGCTGTCCGGTCAGGTTGAAGGGAAAGCAGAAGCCGATCCAGCCGAGGGGACCGATCCCCTGCCCGTCGATCTCCTCGGGTCCCATGGTTCCGTTCTTGGGCGCGGTGACCGGCATCTGTGGGGTCAGCAGCGCATCGTACTCCTCGAAGAGCGGTGCCAGCTGCCGCACCAGCTCCTCGCGCCGCCAGTGTGCACGCACGAGATCTTGATAGGTTAGCTGCTCCCCGACCTCGAGAAACACGCGCAAGGGCTCGAAGAGCACCTTCTCCCACGCGTCGCGCTGGGCCTCCATCCCCGTCACGGTTTCACAGATGACGATCGACTGCAGCACCCCGGAGAGATCCTCGAGCTCGAGCGGGACCTCCGTGACGCTGCAGCCGAGCTTCTCGATGCGGCGCACTGCCTCCTCGCAGGCCTCCCGTACACAGGGCTCGACCGGCACATGCCCGAGATCGGGCGACCAGGCCAGCCGCAGGTCGCGCACGTCGCCGCCGCAGGCTGCCTCGAAGCACTCGCCCGTAGCGGGCAAGCTCCAACGATCGAACGCCGAGGGGCCCGAAATCACGTCGAGCATGCGGGCCGCGTCGCGCACGTTGCGCGCGATGGGTCCCACACACGACAGGGTCTCCCAGCCTGGAGGAAAGTGGAGGCTGGCGGCGCGCCCCAGATGTGGCTTGATGCCGAAGAGCCCACAGAAGGCCGCGGGGATCCGGATCGAGCCCCCGCCGTCGCTGCCTGTGGCCAGCGGTGCCATGCCGCTTGCCACCGCGGCGGCCGAGCCCCCGCTCGAGCCGCCGGCGTTGTGTTCCAGGTTCCAGGGGTTCTTGGTGGGTCCGAAGAGTGCGTTGTCCGTGAGGGGCAGCAGCCCGAACTCGGGCACGTTGGTCTTCCCGAACACGATGGCGCCGGCGCCCTTCAGGCGCTCCACCATGGGGTGGTCGCGCTCGGGGACGTAGCTCTCGTAGAGCTTGGAGCCGAACGTGGTGCGGATCCCCTTCGTTTCCTCCAGGTCCTTGATCAGAATCGGCACCCCGTGCAGCGGCCCCAGTTCCTCGCCGCGCATCACCTGTTGTTCGGCGGTCCGCGCCTGCTCACGCGCGAGCTCGTCCGTACGTGTGATGATCGCGTTGAGCTCGGGATTCGTACGCTCCACCTGGGCCAGGAGCGCGTCCACGACTTCGACCGGGGACAGGCGTTTCGTTCGCACCGCCTCGGCAACCTCGACGGCGCTCATCCAGCAGATCTCCTGGGACATAGGTTCTCCGTATCGAACCGGTCGTAAATTTTTGGAAGGCGCCCGGGATTCTACCAACCCCGGCGGCTCTCAGGGGAACTCGAGCGGGTCCACACACATACCGAGGTCGGCCGGCGCCGTGCTCACGTCGCCCCAAAAATCGTTAATGGCCCGACACTCGAAGGCCGGTCCAGGGCCGTCGGCGCAGGTGGGTCCACCGCCGCCCGCGTCGCAGTGGAAGGCACACACGCGCTCGTTCGGATTGTCATCGGGCAGCACACAGCCATAACCTTTGGCACAGCCGTTGGAGAAGTCGCAGGGGTCCCCCTGCGTGTTGCCGGGGAACTGAACGTTCGCGCAGAACGTAAAGACTGGATCCAAGACGGCAATGTTGATAAAACAGGCCTCACTCCCTATCGGGCAGTCCTGAGTGAGCACGTTGCACTCGGACGGGGGCGTGGGGCCGAGCGCCGTCACCAAGGCATCCGTGTCCGCGGTCACCTGCGCCTGGATGGCCGCCTCGTCGTCGTTTGTGGGACAGGCTCCGCCGGCCTTGAACTCGGCTTTCTGCCAGCCCTTGCTGAATTTTCCGTCGCACTTGCTGTAGTCCACGGGCTCGCCCTTTTTTACGGACTTGGCCTCCGCCTTCATGCGGCAGAAGCCGTACTTGCCCGCCTCCTTCATCTTGGCGGCGGCGCATTTCTCCTCATCCGTGGCCGCGTACGCGGCGCCCGTCAGGACCAAGGACAGGACCAGGGACAGGGCTACACCCAAACCGATGGTGATGCTGACCGAGCTTCTCATGCCATTTCCTCCTCGATTTTGCGAGCCTCCATTATCCCCCAGCCCGCGTCCAGATGGGAACCCCGGGGGGCGGAAAATAGGGTAGGCTAGAGCGCGGACCACAATGGGAGGGCGAGGGATGTTGAAGGTTGGAGATCAGGCGCCGGACTTCGAGGTTCAGGATCACCTCGGAGACAAACTACGGCTCTCGGACCTGCGCGGCCGCAAGGTGCTGCTCTGGTTCTATCCCAAGGCCGACACACCCGGCTGAACGCTTGAGGGTTGCGCGTTGCGCGACCGCAAGGACGAGGTCCAGGCACAGGGCCTCGAGGTGCTGGGCATCAGCTTCGACAGCGTGGAGGAGAACCGTGCCTTCGCCGAGAAGTTCAACTTTCCGTTCAAGCTGCTCTGCGACGTGGACCGAACGGTGGGGCTCGCCTACGGCGCCGCCGACAGTAAGGATGCCGGCTACGCCAAGCGCATCAGCTATCTGATCGACGGGGAGGGACGGATCCAGCGGGCCTACCCGAACGTAAAGCCGGACGAGCACCTCGACCAGATCCTGGCGGACCTCGGCGGCTAGGAGCCCGACGAGCCACCGATTCCGGCTGCCGCTGGCGGCGTGAGGAGTGGTCTAAGAGCCGCCGCTCATCATCTGAACACAGTAGACGTAAATGCGGCTTTACATCAACTAGTCGCCGCGCTGCTCTACCTTCCTGACGACGCTCAAGCTTGCCATCGAAGTGACTGGTCGGCGTATCCCTTCGGCGCGCTTTATTTCCTCGACTTCAGATTTGATTCGCAGTACTGCAGGCATTCCCGCATGGCTTCCGCTACGGATTTCTTGGGCGCGTAACCCAGCTCGTTCCTGGCTTTGTCAATGCTGGCGTAGTGCGTGATGGAGATCTTGTCGAGTTCATGTGGTGACAGGATCGGCTTCGGAATGCCGAAGATAAAATGCGCTGCCTGCCAAAGGTGAATCAATGGCCTTAGGAGCCAGACTGGAATTTCTCGTTGCGGAAAGCGATGGCCCAAGCCTTCTATCAAGGGTCGAAAGAACTCGAACGAATTCATGGGCTCGTCATCGGCGATGAAGTAGGCCTGGCCGCAGGCGGCGCCATCCGCGACGAGGTGCTGTGCCGCCAGCATCTGGCCGTGCACGAGATTGACAATGTGGGTATTGTCCTGCAACGCCGATATCGGACCGATTCGCACAATCAGATTCCCCGCAATCAACTGCTCTACGAAGCGGTCGATCATCTCATTCGGCTCGGCACCATATATTCCGTCTGGTCGAATCGCACACGTTCTTAGTCCAGAGGCCCCGTCGGCTTCGAGCACGAGTTTCTCCGCAGCTACTTTCGTTTCTGCATAAACGGACTTGAAGTGTTTCGCATAGGGCAGCGATTCAACCATGTCTGGAAGCGGCTTGCCTTCAAAGCAGACGTCCACAGAACTCGTGTAGATCAGGCGTTTGACCTTGGCTGACACGCAGGCCTCGATCACGTTCGCGGTTCCATCGACGTTCACCCGCCACGCTTGGTCGCGATAGGACCTACGCATCGTGGAGCCGCCCAGCAGGCTGATCAGCCCGGCTGCATGAAACACGGTGTCAACACCTTCACAGGCCTGCAGTACGTCGTCGACGTTGGAAACGTCGCCTCGAATGCACCGAAGGCTTTCGTCCGCGATATTCAAGGGCGTCTTGCGAACCAAGGCACGGACCGGTAGTCCCTCGTCCAACAGCCGCTGTACGAGATTGCGGCCGAGAAAGCCTGCGGCGCCCGTCACCAAACAAACGCCGAATTGGGAAATCGCGATAGGCTGACCCTTGGTTTCCATAGGAGTTGGTCCCGTTGAGTACCCCTTCGCAGATTCTGAATCAGACGTTCAGTTCGGGGTGACGTATCCGTATTTCATCGGCCAATCTTTTCACCAATGAGCGCCGCGGGTCAAGAGCTGCTACTGGTCAATTCAGAAGCCCGAGTAGATGAAATTGCGGCATTACATCAGCTCATCACCCATCACGGGCCTCGCACTGCAAGCAACGGGCTCTTCCATCATTGGCAGGCGCAGGCGCGGGAAATGTTAGCGATGCTGCTGCTCGAATCGGTACCTACACTAGTACACCGGAGGCGGAATTCAGCCCCAGAATCAACGGCACAGCCCGCACCCTGAAGGCCGCAGTCAAGATCCACTGCAGCATCCGAAGCGTCCCCCAGTGCATCCATCACCTCATCGCAATTGGGGAGTGACCCACCGGTTCCCGCATATGCCGCTGTTGCGGGGTCGTAACCTAGCCCCAAAGCGTTACACAACCCATCGCAACTCTCCCCCTCAAGACCGAGATACCAGCAGGCGCCGCCGACTTCCGGTGCGCCACCCGGACACGGGGGGAGAGACCCCAGCACCGCCACGAGGTCGTCCGCGCACTGCTGCACCTGAGCTTGAATCGCTGCCTCATCTCCGTCCGTGGGACAGGCTCCTCCAGCCTTGGTCTCCGCCTTCTGCCACTTGGCGCTGTACTTGCTGTCGCACTTCGTGAAGTCCGGTACTTCGCCCTTCTTGACCGCCTTGGAGTAGGTGCCCATGAGGCATCCCGAGTACTTCCCTGCGGTCTTGATCTTGTCGGACTCGCACTTGGTGTCTGGATCGACTGCCTGTGCGCTCGTAGGGAATCCGAGCACGAGCCCCAGCCCGATGAGAATGATGGATACACGCATCGCCGTATCTCCTCGCGTGGTGGTGTCACGCCATTATGTGCAGGAACGGGTAGGTATTGGAAGCAGGAATTACACCTGCAAAGGACGCATCTGGGAGGGAAAAGAAGCCTTCCTGAGGGCCTCTCATCAGTAGATGTAATTGGCTGTTTACGTCAGGTCGTTTGGGAGCTAGTTGAGCCCGACCCCGGAACCTCCGCGGGATCGATCAAGCCGTAGCGCCTCCAGCCCTTGCACAGGAGCCACGTGCGCGGCCTGGACACCTCCGGGCTCCGAATCTCCGGTGCGTCGCGAGGTGCTGGCCCACTGCGTCGCCAACCGTCGAACCAACGCGAGGAGGACGCCTGGTCCAAGCGGAGTGGCGGCGCCACCCCCCGCTGCCCCTTCCAGTGCTTGCGCACGTTCAGGAGCACGTACGCCAGCGCGTTTCGCACCTCCCGGCGCGAGCGCAGCACGTGCAGGTGATAGCGTCCGTCCAGTACCCGACCCCGCCGCCCGAACGGTCGATTCACCGCCCGCGCTAGCCGCGCGGAGATCGACTTCATCCCTCGCCCCAGCGCCTCTTTGCCGGCGGACTCCACGATCAGGTGTACGTGATCCCGCTGCAGCGAGTAGTGCACCACCCGGAACTCGCCTCGCTCACAGGCCTGCCCCAGGCTTCTCCTAAACTCCCGAACGAACTTACGTGTGCGAAGCGATGGGATGCCTCCACGGACACGCAGCGTGATGTGGGAGGGGAAATCGCGCCGCACGCGGGGCCGGCGCACATGGTGCACGCATGGCCGGGGTCCTGGAGGTCGGCCGGCTCCGGGCCGGGGCCCCCCGCGCCCGCTGCGCTTACGGAGATCATCGAGGGAAAGCTGCTTTCTCCGTGTTGCCAGTTTTTGATTACAGCTATGTTTAATAGAAATGCAAGTTGAATAGATGGGGAGGTTAAAGCCGACGTACAGAGTGCGTCTCAACCAGGCCCAACGGCAGAATCATGTCCGTTTTCTGGGGACGGAGTGGCGTTGGGTCTTATTAGACAGCTGGAAGGTCAGAAAGACGGGCCACTGGAGGACCGGGGTTCATAAGCAGGCTAGGAGGGCTCCAGGAGTCGCCCAACGTGCTCAGTCAGGGGCGGATGGTGTAGCTGCGGGGGCCGCGTCGTTGCTCGAGCAGCGGGCGCACCCAGTCGAGCCAGTCGCAGAGCGCGGGGCGTGTGTCGCGCGGGTCGATCAGGTCGTTTACGCCGAAGGCCTGCGCGCGTGGGAAGGCCGAGCGTCCCTGTGCGATCTGCTCCTCCAGCTCGCGCCGTTTCGCCTCGGGATCCGCGGCGGCGGCGATCTCGCGACGGAACGCCACCGCAACGCCTCCCTCGATGGGCAGCGCCCCGCCCTCGGCCGAGGGCCAGGCCAGCACGTGGCCGCCCGGCCCAAAGTGCGCGGCGCTGGCCACGCCATACACCTTGCGCACGATCACCGAGGCCCACGGGATCGTGGATTGGTTGACCGCGAAGAGCGCGACCGTGCCGTGTCGGATGGTGGCGGCCGCCTCCGCCTCGGGCCCGATCATGAAGCCGGGCTCGTCGACAAAGCTCACGATAGGCAGGTGGAAGCCATCACACAGGTCCACAAAGCGGCGCAGCTTCTGGGCGCCGTCGGCGGTCATCGCGCCGGCGTAGAAGTGGGGATCGTTTGCGAGCACACCCACGGGTACGCCATCCAGGCGCGCCAGCCCCGTGATCTGGGTACGTCCGTAGTAGGGCGAGATCTCGAAGAAGGAGCCGTGGTCGAGCACGAGCTCGATCAGGTGGCGCATCTTGTAGCCGCGGCGGCGCTCGCGGGGGATGATCTGGAGCAGCTCCTCCTCGCGGCGGGCGGGATCGTCTGTGGGAGTCGCGATGGGCGCGGCCTCCCAGACATTGGCGGGGAGATAGCTCAAGAAGCGGCGGATCTGCTCGAACACGCCCACCTCGTCGTCTGCAACGTTATCCACGACGCCGCTTTTGAGATGTACCTGCGAGCCGCCCAGCTCCGCCTTGCTCATGCTTTTGCCGAGCGCGCGCTCGACCAGAGCGGGTCCACCGATCATCACCTGAGCCGTCTCGCGCGTCATGATCGAGAAGTGCGAGGCCACGAGGCGCGCCGCGGGAAACCCGGCCACGGGGCCGAGTGCTGCCGATGCAACGGGCACCTGCGCCATGGTCTGAACAAAGGAGAGGAAGCGCGGGGGCGCGTTCACGGGCTCAGCGGACACCGGCGCGCGCGCGGCGCCGGGACGCGGCACGCTGCCGCCGCCGCCCTCGAGCAGACGCACGAGCGGCAGGCGATAGCGGCAGGCCAGCTCCTCTGCGAAGACGCTCTTGCGCAGCCCGGCGGGGGAAGGTGAGCCACCGCGCTGCGTGAAATCTTCGCCCCCCACCACGCACATGCGCCCGTCCAGCTTCCCGATGCCCAGCACATAGTTCGCCGGGGTGAAGCTCCGCAGGCCACCCTGCTCGTCCAGCTCGGCATGGCCCGCGATGGGACCCTGCTCGCGGAAGCTGCCGGAGTCGACCAGGGAGTCGATGCGCTCCCGGACGGTGAGTCGGCCCGCATCGCGCTGGCGCGCCACGCCTTCGGCTCCACCGTGCTCGAGCGCGAGCTTGCGTCGCCGTAGGATCTCGTCGACCTCGGGCTTCCAGCTCATGCCGGCATTCTACTGGAGCCGTGGGGAGGGGATCTGAGGCGGGGGCCTAGCCTCCGGTGAACAGCGCGCGCAGCCAGCGCACGGCGGTTGTCGGCCCGGGGGCGAGCCGGAACTGGGCGCTGCGGATGCGCCGGCGCTCGGGCCGAATGGCGATACCCTGGAGCTCCCGCAAGAGGTTCCAGGCCCCCTTGCGGTCGCCCATCTTGCCACGCAGTCGCGCTAGCTCGAAGCCGGCTTGGAAGTTAGTAGGGGAGGCCTTATGCGCTAGCGTCAGGAGCCGCATGGCCTCCTTCCGCTGCTTGCGCGAACGGAAGTGACGACGGCCTTCCAGCAGTACCGCCGCAGCATCCTCGGGGTGCCCGCGTTGAACCTGGAGATTCGCCACCGCGATCCAGGCCGCGCTTTCCCGCGGAAGATAGTGGGTCGCCTCACGGTAGATTCCGATGGCCTTCTCGATGAAGCCCTGCTTGGCGAAGCCCTCTGCCGCGATGCGGAAGCTCATCCAGGCTTCGTCCATCTTCTTGACCTTGACGAGCAGGGGTGCGATCTCGCGGCAAAGCGAGGTGTTGTTGGGCTCGGCCTTGAGTACCTGCTGGTAGAGGATCAGGGCCTTCTTGTGCCGGCCCTTGGCCTTGGCCTCGGAGGCCGCACGCATGCTTGCCGAGCGGTCGAAGGCCTTGCGGCGATCAAAGAGTTTCATGCGGGCGCCCTACCTCCAGATCGCTTGTCGGAAGGGCTTGCCCGTCTCTTTACAGGCAGGACATGCGCGCCAGGCTGGAGGCTGCCGCCGAAAAGGCGAGTCTCTGGCTCCTGCTGGCGGAGGAACCCCTTGAGCTCCCTGGATGCCGTCCTCTCCGTGCTCGAACGAGGCTTTGGGCAGACGCTCGACGAGCTGATGGCGCTGGCCCGCATCCCTGGCGTCTCGGCGGACGGCTTCGACCCGTGCCAGGTCGAGCGTTCGGCCGAACACGTTGCGCAGCTCCTCGGCAAGAGTGGGCTCGAACGTGTCGAGCTGCTGCGACTTCCGGGCGCGCACCCCTACGTGGTCGGGGAGTGGCTGCGCGCCGGGGACACAGCGCCGACCGTACTGATCTACGCGCATCACGATGTGCAACCCCCGGGTCGGCTCGACCGCTGGGAGACGCCGGCCTTCGAGCCCACCCTGCGTGCGGATGAACGCCTCTACGGTCGCGGCGTGGTCGACGATAAGGCGGGACTGATGGTCCACCTGGCGGCCGTGCGCGCCTGGCTCGAGGCGACCTCGTCCCTGCCCCTCAACCTGAAGCTCATCGTCGAGGGAGAGGAGGAGATCGGCTCGCCGCACCTGGCCGAGTTCCTGCGGATCCACCACGAGCGCCTGGTGGCGGACGTGATCGTGCTCTCCGACACCGCCAACCTTCAGACCGGCCTGCCTTCGCTCACCACGAGCCTACGTGGCCTGGTTGGGGTCGATCTGACCGTGCGCGTGCTGCGCCAGCCCATACACAGCGGCATGTGGGGAGGAGCCGTGGCCGACGCGGCAATCGCGCTGACCCGTCTGCTCGCTCGTCTGATCGACGACGACGGGGTGCTCACGCTTCCGGGCGTGTTCGATGACGTGCCCGCGCTCGATGCGGTACAGCGTGCGCGCCTGGCGGCCCTGCCCTTCGACGAGCAGAGCTTCCGCGCGGATGCAGGCCTGCTGGAGCGGGGCGAGCTGGCCGGCGAGCGCGAGCGCTCGGTCTACGAGCGGCTCTGGTGGCGTCCATCGCTGGCCGTGACCGCGCTGGAAGGGATGCTTCCCGGCAAGGCGGCCAGTCAGCTCACGGACGTGGCGCGCGCGTGGGTCGATGTGCGGTTGGCTCCGGGGCAGGATCCCGCACGTGTGTCTGAGCTACTCGTGAGCCGGCTGCAGGAGAAGCCCCCGTGGGGGGCGCAGGTCACGACGGAGGTCCGCGTGGCCGTGCCGGGCTGGCGGATCGAACCGGTCGGCCCCGCCTACGATGCGGCTCGCCGCGCGCTGGCGCGCGGCTTCGGCTGTGAGCCGGTCGAAATTGGCTGTGGCGGCACCATCCCGTTCGTCGGTCCCTTCAGCGAGGTGATGGGAGGCGTACCGGCCCTGCTACTGGGCCTCGAGGACCCAGCCTGTCACGCGCACGGGGAGAACGAGAGCCTGCACCTGGGGGACTTTCGCAAGGCCGCGCGGGCGGCGGTACACCTGCTGGCCGAGCTGGGGAAAGCGCTTAGCGCCTAGACAGAAAGGCGCGCAGCTCGGCGCGCTCGCTCTCCCGGGTGAAGAACTCGTCCAGGCCTCCGCGCACGCGCTCCTCGGTATGGCGCAGCTCGGCGGCGAGCTCCGGCTTGAGCGCGGGGCTGGAGCGCGCGTCGACGAAGCCACGCTCGAAGCCGCGTATCACGGCGGCTTTGAAACGCTCGAAGTCCTCGAGTGTGGCTCCAGGGTGCTGTGCCATGAAGGCGCGGAAGATGTAGCCCTGCAGGCCGCCCAAGATCTGTTCTGCGGTGGACTCGGGGCCGGCCTCGACCTGGCCCGCGAGCGCTGCCAGATAGCGGCTGCGGTCGGCTTCCTCGAGAGGATGACCCGCGGGAAAGAGCTCGTCCTCCACCGCGGAGAGGCTGGAGCGCAGGAGGACGTCATGCGTGCGCAACCTCTCAGCCTGGGAAGAGATCTCGACCAGCGCGTCGCGAAAGTCGGTGGAGGTGTGGGGCAGGGAGTCCGCAGGGTTCCGCGGGTCCACCCCCCGCCGGTAGAGCGGCAAGCCGTCCGTGTTCGAAACGGCGGGAATGAACATGTTGCGGTCTCCTTCCTGGAGCCGATGAACGCATCCATGCGCAGTCCATCCGTTCGATGGACCTTCTCTTGTGTCATCGTCTACGACCGGGTGAACTTGAGCACGTGTTGCGGGCCCTGAGACCGCATGGGCAACAGACGACTATCGAGCTGCGCCTGAGCGCGGAAGGACTTGGGTGGCTCGCCTGCCCCCCTGCTGCGCCGGGACTGCGCGTTCTTCTGCTAGCGGCGCTCGGGTTGAGCTGCCTCAGCGCATCAGCTCGCCGCCGTTCACCATCAGGGTCTGGCCCGAGATCGAGCGCGCGCGGTCCGAGGCCAGGAAGAGGGCGGCCTCGGCCACGTCCTCGTCGGGCACGATCTCGCCCAGGGGCATGCGGCTTCGGATCTCGTCGACGATGGTCTCCTGCGGGACGCCTTCGGCCTTCGCGCGCAGCTTGACGAAGGCTTCTACGGGCGGGCCCCACATCCAGCTCGGGACCACCATGTTGACCCGGATGCGATCGGGCCCGAGCTCCTGCGCGAGGTAGTACATGGCGGAGAGCAGGGCACCCTTGGAGGCCGCGTAGCCGGCCTGAGGAAGTTGAGGCAGGTACATCGACAGCGACCCGATCAGAACGAGCGACCCGCCGCCGGACTTCTTCATCTCGGGTGCGAGCGCGCGGATCAGCGTCAGGCTTCCCAGCACGTTGGTGTCGAAGGCGCGGCGCCAATTCTCGAAGTCCGTCTCGTAGAGCCCCCCGAACACGTTCTCGTAAGCCGCGACCTGGACCATCGCATCGATGGCTCCGAACTGCCTGAGCGCGAGCGCGGTCAGGGCCTCGCAGTCCTCCGCCTGCGTGATGTCGGTGCGTGCGTACGCGACGCGTTCGCCCGAGGGATCGAGCTCTTTGGCTGTTGCCTCGAGTACGGACTCGGTGCGCGCCGCCAGCACGACCCGGGCTCCGTCGCGCAGCGCCAGGCGAGCCACCTCGCGTCCCAGCCCCCCGCCGACCCCGGACACCAGCACCGTCTTGTCCTTCAGGATCATGCGTCTGCGCCCTACGCTGGGGCCGGCTGGGCCCCGCGGATGAGCCGGCCCGGACGCGCGCCGCTGTCCTCCCCCTCGCGCAGGATCACCTGGCCACTCACCAGCGTGGCCACGTATCCCTCCGCCTCCTGGATCAGGCGTCGCGCGCCGGAGGGCAGGTCGAAGACCATATGTGGCAGCCGTAGCTGCAGCCGCTCGAAGTCGATCAGATTCAGATCCGCCTTGCGACCCGGCGCGAGCACGCCGCGGTCATTCAGTCCGTAGAGCCGGGCCGTATCGTGGGTCATCTTCCGGACCGCCCACTCCAGCGGCAGCCTGGGGCCGCGCTCGCGATCGCGCACCCAGTGGGTGAGCAGGAATGTGGTCATGCTCGCGTCGCAGATCGCACCGCAGTGCGCGCCGCCGTCGCCCAGCCCGAAGGCGCTGCGGGGATGCTCGAGCATGGCGCGGATGGCCTCGAGATTCCCGTGGCTATAGCCGAGCAGGGCCAGCATCAAGAGCTGCCGACCCTCGAGCTCGAGCATGAGATCGTAGAGCACCTCGTAGGCTGTGCGGCCCTCGCGTTTGGCGATCGCGCTAATACTCGCCTCGGGAGCGGGCTCGTAGTTGGGCGGATCTCCGAGCGGAAAGATTTTCTCGAGTCCCGAATGGATGAGAAACATCATCGGGTCCTCGTCCACCGGCTTCTCGCTCAGAATTCGCGTGCGCACATCGGGCCTGCGCAGCTGCTCCACGCGCTGGGCCAGCGGCAGGTCCGCAATGGCCTTGTAGCTTGGCTTGTCCATGAAGGGATGGAAGGTCTGGTGCCCGATCAGCAGCATGGTGGGCCGCGATCCTACCTGCGGAACCAGTTGTGCGCCTTCCTCTGCCGCCTGGTCGGAGAGGTCGAGCAGCTTGCGCCACTGGTCAGGCTCCACGTTGTGCTGGGCAAGCGCGAACGTGACCGGCCGCCCGATGGCGGCGGAGAGCTTGCGCATCCACGCCACCTCCTTCTCGGGAGCCGCGAGGTCCTCGCCCATCACGCCCGCAGGCGCCAGCTCGAATAGCCCCGCGCCGAGCTCGCCCAGCGCGCGCCCGATCCCGAACAGCTCCTCCTCGGCGGCAAATGTTCCGGGCACGGGCTCGCCGTCAACGGCGCGATGGAAGATGGTGCGCGACGTCGAGAAGCCGAGAGCGCCGGCCTGAATGCCCTCCTTCACGATCCCGGCCATGGCATCGATGTCGTCGGGTGTGGCAGGCTCGTTCTTGGCCCCGCGTTCGCCCATCACGTAGCCGCGCACGGGGCCATGCGGAACCTGGGTGCCGATGTCGAGCGCTCGCGGAAAACTCTCGAGCGCATCCAGGTACTCGGGGAAGGTCTCCCAGCTCCAGCGGATGCCCTCGGCTAGCGCGCTCCCCGGAATGTCCTCCACGCCCTCCATCAGACCGATCAGCCAGTCGTGCTTGTCCGGGCGCACGGGAGCGAAGCCTACGCCGCAGTTCCCCATCACTACGGTCGTGACCCCGTGCCAGCAGGAGGGGGTGAGCAGCGGATCCCAGGTGGCCTGGCCGTCGTAGTGTGTGTGGATGTCGACCCAGCCTGGCGTTACGAGCAAGCCGTCGGCGTCGATCGTCTCGCGTGCCGCCCCGTTGACCGCTCCGAGTTCCTGAATCCTGCCGTCCTCGATCGCGATGTCACCGGTCCGGGCGGGCGCGCCCGTTCCGTCCACGATCGTCCCTCCCTTGATCACGAGGTCGTGCATATCTCAGATCCCTTTCTCGATGTACCCGTCGAGTGTCCTGTGGAAGTGTCGGATGCGGAGCTCCTGAGAGCCCAGGAAGAGTCCCTCGTAGGAGTGCGAGCTCATGCCCGCCTGCACCCGGGGCAGATTGTACATGTCTTCGTCGAGGACGTCGCCACCCGGGATGACGCTCAACGAGTACTCCGAGCTCTTGTGTTGCTCGTGGGGGGGCCTGGCGCTGTCGGTGTTCGGTGCGCGCAACAGATTGTAGAAATCGAAGAACATCTTATTGGGGTCCTGCGGGTGTGGGCGATGCCGAAAAACCCAGGCGCCGCGCGCGTGAATATTGAGCGTGATGTTCGGGAAGATCGTGTAGTGATAGTCGTCCACGAGCTGGTCGTCATTCAGCTCAGAGAGGTCGATGCCCATAGCGGGCGCGATCACCTCACGCATGGATTTAGCGATGGCTGGCCTCACGTCCTCGAGCGTTCCCTTAAAGTTGTCGGGATCGATCCCCGACCCGCGTAGGAATAGCTCGCGAATGGGCTCCGGGATCTCCTTGGGGGTGGGCAAGCGTGGGCTCACCACCGCGAGCGGGTAGAGAAAGCGACTGTGCTTCTCGTAGACGTCGATCTGCACGTTGACGTCATCGGAGTAGTGCATGAGGCCCGGGTGGGTCGACTGCACATGATAGGCCTCGTTGAAGGCATCGACGCAGGTTTTCCAGTTGCAGTCCACCTCGAGCGTGACGTCGTTGATGATGGACTGCGCTTCGAAGTGGTAAGGATCGAGGTGCCCGGGGATCATCCCGAGGTACTCACGCAGCGGCTCGGCGTCGGGGTTCATGCTGATCCATACGAACCCGCCCCAGGTGTCGCACTGCAGCTCGCGCAGCCCGAGCGTTTCTTTGTTGACCCCCTGCGGAAAGGTCTCCGCGTCGGGCACGAACTCGAGGCCGCCGCTGATGTCGTAGACCCAGCCGTGGAAGCGGCAGGGGAAAGCCGCCGCGTGACCGAGCCCGGGCTCGCGGAGACGGTTTCCGCGATGACGGCAGACGTTATAGCGAGCTGCGATCACGCCGCTCTCCTGCCGCACCACCAGGATGGATTCCGAGCCGAGCTCGAAGGTGAAGTAGTCTCCGGGCGTTGGGATGTCGGATTCTCGGCCCGCAAGCAGCCAGACGCGCCTCCACATCCGCTCCTGTTCCAGCCGCATGAATTCGACGCTGGTGTAGCGCTCTTTGGGTATTAGCTCGGTGCCCAGGTCCGGGTCCGGCGCCTTCTCCATGGGTGTGCGTGCCATACCCGAAGATTATCAGCTTTTCCGATGGGGTTTCCGAATCAGATTGCGTGTCCACGCGCGACATTTTCGAGGACTTGCTGGCGCTGCTGATCGTGGCGGTCATAGCCGCTGTGGTCATCGGCTTTCGCCTGCTCGATCCCGTTCAACGCCTCTCCCAGGATGCGCTGCTGCGCATGGCTGCGACCTGGCCTCCCTCGATCTCGACCGAAACCCCAGACGTCGTGGTGGTAGCGCTCGACAGTCAGAGCATGCGGGCCTATCCGGACTGGCCGTGGCCCCGCGGTCGATACGCTCAGCTGATTCGTCCCCTCAGCGACGCGGGAGCCGAGGCGATCGCCTTTGACATCGATTTCTCGACGTCTCGCGATCCGGAGGATGACTCCAAATTCGCTCAAGCGATCACGGAGTTCGGGCGTGTCGTGCTGGGCGCCTTCCGCGAGTTCCAGGCGCTGGAGGGTGGCGGCGAGATCGAGACTGCGAACTTTCCGGCTCCCGAAATTGCCTCCGGCGCAGCCATGGTGGGGGTGGCCGTCGTCCCGCTTGACGCGGATGGCAGCGTTCGGAGGGGCATTCGCACTGCCACCGTTGGTGGACGTCGCCTTCCATCGATGGCGCTGGCGACGCTGGCGGTGGCGACCGGTCGGGCCGTGGACCTGGCCATCACGGGAGAGTTCGCAATTGACTATCGACGGGCTTACCCGCCGATCAGGCTGATCTCCGCGGCGGATGTGCTCCAGGGCCGCTTTGATCCTCATGAGGTTGCAGGACGCGCTGTCTTCATCGGAGCGACCGCCCAGATTTTCCAGGACCTCTGGTCGACGCCCATCACGCCGAGACTTCCGGGGGTATTGATTCAGGCCATCGAGTACCGTCATCACGCCGCGGAGAACGCGGGCCGGTCCGTACTGACGGTGGCGGGTGCATCCGCCCAGTTCGCACTGGCGATGCTGGTATCGCTTCTGGCGAGGCTGGCGAGCCGGTCCTCCCACCGCCGACGGATCCTGGGGGCAACCGCGCTCGCGCTGGCTGTGCCGCAGCTGAGCCTGGGGCTGGGGATCTTTGCAGGGATCTTGTTCGACCCGATCGTGCCGATCCTCGTCGTTGCCTCCCACTACGTGCTGGGTCTGGAGCGGGTGCGACTTCAGATTGGTCATCGGCTCAGCGAGCGGGAGCGTTCCATGTCGGCGCTGGTGAGCGTAGGCCGCATTGCCACAGAGCGCTTCGGCCCCGGGAACGCAAGAAGCGCGATCGGCCTGCTCGGAGAGACGACGGGCGCACGCGCCATGACCCTGCTGCGCCTGGACGCGGAGGGCGAGTTCGAGCGCAGGGCATTGGAGTGGGTTCGGGAAGGGCGACCGGTGCGCCCGAGCCGCGAGACGGCGCGCCAGGTGCTGGCTGCGCGCGAGATTCGCCTACTGCGAGGGTCCAGCGAGTCCCTGTACGTACCGTTGGTGACAGGTGCACAGCCTGTCGGTGTGTTAGTCGCGCGCTTCGATGCAGGCGACCGGCTGACCGACGTGGAGATCTCCACTATCGAGTCCGTCGGTCGTCTGATCGCGCTGGCGATGATCAACGATCAGCTGATCCACAACCTGCGGACCGCTTGGGAGCGGGCCGAAGCCGCGAACCAGGCCAAGACGGACTTCTTGGCCAACATGAGCCACGAGATACGGACGCCGATGACCGCGGTGCTTGGCTACCTGGAGCTGATCGGAGATCCGACGACGCCGGAGCAGGATCGCAGCGAGCTGATTCAGTCAGCAGATCGCAACGGACAACATCTCCTGGCCATCATCAACGACATCCTGGACCTGTCACAGATCGAGGCGGACCGGCTGAGCCTTTCGCTAGAGCCCGTTCAGCTGAGCGAGTTCTGTCAAGAGGTCGAGTCGATGCTCCGGCCCATGACGCTAGCCAAGGGTCTTCGCTTCGAGACCAGCTATGCGGCCGGCCTTCCGGAGCGGATCCATACCGACCCGGTCCGGTTGAAGCAGGTTCTCGTCAACCTGCTGGGCAACGCGATCAAGTTCACCGACTCGGGGTTCGTACGCCTGGTCGTGGGGATGGCGGGCGGTGCAGCGTCAGGAGAGGAGCGGGTCGCTTTCGAGGTGGCCGACAGCGGAATCGGAATGGATAAGGCCACCCAGGCGCGCGTATTCGAGGCTTTCGTTCAGGCGGACACGTCCTCGAAGCGTCGCTACGGAGGGACCGGGCTGGGACTCGCCATCAGTAAGCGGCTCATCGACATGCTGGGCGGGACGATTAGCGTTCAGAGTGAGCCCGGTCGCGGCAGCGTGTTCAGCTTCACTCTGCCTGCGCTGGACGCGTCCCCCGAGGTGGAGATCCGAGCCTCTCAGGCCCTCGAGCAGGACCAGACGGAGCCCTCGCTCTCCGGCCGCGTCCTGCTGGCGGAGGACGGCCGCGATAACCAGAAGATCATCGCGCACTTCCTCACCAGGTCGGGACTGGAGGTGGAGGTCGCTGACAACGGCCGCATTGCCTACGAGTTGGCCATCGCGGCGATCGAGGCCGGCGATCCCTTCGATCTGATCATCATGGACATGGATATGCCGGAAGTCGACGGCTACCAGGCCACCGCGATGTTACGGGAGGCGGGGTATCCGGGACCGATCATCGCTCTTACCGGGCACGTTCTGTCCGGGGACCGTGAACGCTGCTTCGAGGTGGGCTGCGACCACTACACGCTGAAGCCGGTTACACGCGATGCTCTCATCGCGACCGTAGCGCGCTACATCGGCAGCCCCAAGGACGAGGCGTGAGCGGAGTGGGATCCATGCTGTGCCTGTCGCGCGTGCTGCTCGCGCTCTCGCTACTCTCTACGGTGCCGCTCGCGCGCGCGGCTTCACTTGATGAGCTCGAGCGACTCAGGGCGGCGACGCGCGAATATCCGGATGATCCCGACCTGGCCTGGGCGCTCGCCGCCGCGCTGCGCGACAGTGGCCGCCAGCAGGAGGCCCTCGACCACTTCCGCAGGAACGGGGAGAGGTGGCCCGATTGGCGCGCGCAATACGCGTTCGAGAGGGGCCGCCTGCTCTACGAACGGGGGGAGTTCCCGGGCGCGCTGGATGCTTTCGAGACGGCCATCTACTTGGATCCCCTCGGCGGCTCGGCTCGGCTCTACCGCGCGCTCGCGCTGCAGGAGCTCGGACGGCGCGCGGACGCGGAGCGGGAGCTCCGGGTCCTCGAGAGGCTCGAGCCCGAGCTCAAGGCCGAGACGCTTCTGCTGCGGGCGATGAACCGCATGGAGGTGGGAGATCAGATCGGCAGCCAACGACTGCTGCAGGAGGTCATTGCCCTGGACCCGACCAGTCCACCCGCACGTCGCGCCAGTCTCTTTCTGGACGCACGACCCCGGGACGAGGTCGAGGACCCGATCCTGTCGACCTGGGTCCAGATCGGAACGGAGCTGGATTCGAACGTGACCCTGGACAGCGGCACCGACCTGGGAGGGGTGTCGACCGGCCAGGCCGATGCCAGCGCCAACTGGGGCGGTGGATTCGTCTGGCAGCCGCTGCGCACCGAGTGGGGCACTCTCAGTCTGGGCTACCGCTACAGCGAGTCCTCGCATGAGGACCTCAAGGCCTTCAACCTCCAGTCCCACCTGCTCTTCAGCTCGCTCAGCTTCGACGGCCCCGGGCGCCTGAGCAAGCGCATCGACGGGATGGTCTCCAGTGTCCACCTGGACGATGACCGCTACGCGCATAGCTGGCTGGTGCGACCGAACCTGTTCGTGCTTATCAACAATACCTGGGGAGTCAGCCGGCTCTACGTCGAGTACTTGAGGCGCTCCTACCATGACGAGCCGCTCTTCTCGTCCCTCGACCGTGACGGTACGACGTATGGCATCGGCGTGGAACATTACCTCCCGCTTCCGGGCTGGGAAGGCTCACTGGCTTCGATTGCGATGAAGCTCGCCCGTACCGACTCCGAGGCCTCCAGGGACCCACTCGGCTTTGAGGGGGATTACGACCGCCGTCGTGCCGAGATCCGCACGCAGCTCAAGCTTCCGCTCGGCGCTGCGTTCGACCTCAGCATCTCGGGAGGGGTCGCCTGGGAGCGTTACCGGAACGAGAACCTGATCGATGCTCTCACGGATAACGGGGTAGGAACACCGACGCCCAGCAAACGGCGGGACCTGATCGGAGACGCGACCCTCGCGCTGGGATGGTCCATCTCGCCGCATCTGCGGCTGGAGCTTCGCTGGCAGAACATACGTGACCGCTCGAACGTGGATGTCTACGACTACAGCCGCAGTATAGTGGGCGTGCAGCTCATGGCCGAGCGGTCCTGGCCCTAGAACATCTTGAGCAGGTTCTCCGCGAAGTACTCGGGCTGTATCCCCTGATTGTTGAGGATGTTCAGAAGCGTTGGGCTGAGCACCGATGGATCGCCACCGATCACCGTTTGTAGCTCACTCTGGTAGAGGGACTCATTGAGAGAGCCGCCGCTAATCTGAATGTAGTTGGGCCCTCCGGAGTTGATCAGCTCCACGCTGAAGTTCGTGGTTCCTCCCAGTGTGGTTGCGGCGTACTGCTCTTGAACCTCGTTGTAAAGCTCACGGTTGTGCGAGTCTGCGATCGGATCCGGGTACGTCGTTTCCATCATTCCACCATCGGTATGGTGCGCGATCGCTTCCCGGTCCAACTTCATGTACCTCGCCATCCGCCGGGCCATCGACATGCTCGTGGCGTTCTTGGCGAACTCGATCTCCGGTCGTGGCCCCGGCTGCAGTCCTCTCTGCGCCTTGGTCTCCGTAAGCGGCCGCGGCTCCTGCTTGGACCAGCCCTGCCAGGTGTCAGTGCGCGTCCGGATCAGGTCGAGGGTAAAGGGAACGCTGTGGGCACCCGTGGCGGTGAAACCTTCGTGTACGAGAACCTCGCGTGTCGCACCCTTGGCGAGACCGCGCACGCCGACCAACCCGCGAAAGACCGAGACAGCAACCCCGGCCGTGTCCACCGACACCAAAAAGCGTGTTCCCTTGACCATGACAACAGCCTCAGGCGTTCGCACCTCGAAGCCGCGGCCCGAGCGCCGCTTTAGAATATCGAAGATGGAGGCGCCCTCCTCGAGGTCCACGCCGTCCGTGCCCGGGCTGTCCGTATCCGGCAGGCGCAATGTCGAGTCCTCGTAGAGTCGGACCATCCCGGCTGCCATGCGTAGCTCGGCACGGCCGTCGGCGCCCGTACGAACCACGTCGCCCGGCTGGAGCACGTCCCCCTCCGCAGCGGGTCGCCACACGGGCGGCTCGCCCGTCCCGATCACGACCGTGCCGATCACGATCTCGAGCTTGGGGTTCTGGGCCGGGCCTGCTCCCAGCAGAAGCAAAGCGGAAACTGACGCCAGAACGACCGGGGTTCGTCGGCGCAACGCGGTGGCGGTGGTCGTGAGCAGGGCTCTCATGGATGCTTCTCCTGATTTGGCGGCAGAGATATCCGGAAGCCCTTCACTTTCCATGGGATCGTCTTCGGTTGCGACAGGCGGAAACTTGACCGTCAGCAGCGGCCTTTGCGGGCGCGGATGCACATTGGAGCCAGCGCCCGAGGTGCTAGCATTCGAGCTCGAACGGGGGTGCCATGAAGGTGCTGGTCCGGGTCGGGCGCGGGGCTGGTGATCCGGGAGGTGCTGATCCGCGACGTCACGGTGCGCGGGCAGCTCATTCCTCTGCAGGGAGAACGCACCAAGCTCGAGGTGAACGTGCCGGAGATTCGCATGCGTGAGCTTGGCTCCGGTGAGCATGGGCTGTCGATGACTCAGCTCGTCGGCGTATTGATGAAGGCGATCCTGGCCGGGGTCGCGCAGCAGAGCGCCAGCCTGCCGTTCGGACTGTCGGGGGATTTGCGCCGCGATCTCGCGCGGCTGGGAAAGATCCGGGTGGAGGTGCCCGGGGTAGCCACGAGCGCAACGGGTCGGGCCGTCCAGAGCGTTAAAGACGCCGCGGAGAAGGCAGGGGAGCTGCTCAGGGGGCTGGGCAAGCGGCTGCGGATAGGCGATGCCGAGAACTAGGGCTGGCTACCTTCCGTTTCGGCGTCGTGTTAGCTTCGTGCCCCGTTCGCGGGGCCTGGAATCCGCTCAGGCAGGCGGGAAAAGGGGGAAGAAGATGACGGCACGAAGACTCCGAGTGGGGACGCTGGGCCTGGCCTTCTCGTTGGCCTTCGGGGCCTGTGGAGGCACGTCAGTCGAGCAAGAGCTGGCGCAGGCGGAGGAGATCCTGGGAGAGGCGCGGGAGGGCGTGCTTGAAGCACGTGATGCGGTAAAGGCCAAGCAAGACGCGGTCGAGACGGCGCGCGCCGACCTCGAGCAGGCAGGCGAGGCGTTGCGCCAGGCTGAAGTGCAGCTCGAGCAGGCGGAGTCCGGGGTGGATCTGCAGGCCACGGACGCGCTCCTCTTTCGCGGCATCCAGCGCGAGCTGCTCGACGAGGGGCGGCTGGAGCGGGTGGCGATCCGCGTGGAGGTGAGCAAGGGGGTCGTGACGCTACGCGGCTTGGTTCCCGATCCGGAGACGCGGGCGGTGGCGATCGAGATCGCTCGCGAATTCCCCGGTGTGGCCTCGGTGACCGATGGGATCAGCGTCCAGGAGCCGGACGTCGCCGCGCAAGGGGACGACGAAGAGTAGACGCTCACTGCGCGGGAAGTGGCATGCGTCTTTTGCTCAACCTACAGCGCGCGTCTCTGGCCCTGCTGCTGGGCGCCGTGCTTCTGTCCTGCGCGGGCGTGGGCGGGAATGTGGCGAAGGCCGCACCGCCTCCGGTCTCCGCCCCTGCGGCAGCCAGCCCAGCCCAGCAGAGCTTCGATCGCTTCTGCAGGTCCTGGATGGTCAAGCTCAGCGAACGCCACGAGCGAAACGCGAGACGGGTCGCCTACCGCAAGCGCAACGGCCAGATCGTGGGCGAGTACATCGGCTACAGCCGGGAGCCCCTGCAGTGCAGCGTGAGTGAAACGGGGGTTCCGGCAAACCCCTTCGTGGGGAAGCTCATCTACTACGAGCTCCGCTTTCGGAAGTCCGGGAATACGCACAAGGCGGCGCGAGCGAGTGTCCCGCAGGCCTTCGAAGAGGGCCCGGTGATGGAGTTCTTTCGCTTCGACGGGACGCGCTGGGTCTACTGAGACGGCTAGATCCGGACCGTGGTAGAATGGCCACGGGTATAAGAGGATCTCGGACTCCAGTGCGTCGCGAGTTTGCCGAGCGGAAGCATCACCGATTCCGCTGCTGAGTCTCGATCCTATCCATCCTTAGGCGTAGAAATCGAGGGGCCGAGACACTGAGCTTTCTCCGGGGCCGGGAGACCGCGGGCGAAAACCGAGCAAGCGCTCGCCCGTACGGCGGGCGTGATGCGTCTAGGTTGGGAACGATGAAGGACGTGATTCGCCTTCTATTGGTGGCCGTCGCAGGTACGATGTTGGCGCTCGGCCCGGGCCGGATAGCGCGCGGATTGACGGATGAGGATCTCATGCTGTTTCCGATCCCGCCCAACTCGGTCCCGGGCGGCGCAAGCGTTGCGTTCGACCTTTCGGACCCGCTCGACCAGACCCAGCTCACGAAGGGCATTCACTACGAGTTCAGTGTGGTGCCGACCGGCGGAACCTTCACAAACATGGCGAGCCCCGAGGATCCTGCCTCGTGGGACGTGATCGACTACCGTGCCACGCTGAGCTTCCTCAGCTTTCCCCCCGGGGTTAGCAGCGGCTCCGGAATCAAATTCGCCCTGGTACTCCTGGGCTTTCGCCAGGAAGCGACGCTCGCCTCGGATCCCGCTGACGCCGGGTACGTCCTGGCGAGCTTTACGAACGCGATCACGGGGCAGCCGTTGTTTGTGTCGGATGACCCTGGCGGCCAGGTACTCGACCAGTTCGGCTCCGTGTTCCTCGCATTCCAGTTCGCGGCCGTGCCTGGCCGCAGCTTCACGTTCGACTATCAAGTCGCCCTCCGCGCCCCGCTTCAGAACAGCGGCCAGGGCTTTAGCCAGTTCAACACATCTTTCGTTCCGACCAGCACTTGCGGCGATGGGTCGCTCAACCCGGGCGAGGGTTGCGACGACGGGAATCTTTCGGACGGGGACGGTTGCAGCCGCAGCTGTGAGGTGGAGGTCGGCTTCGCGTGCAGCGGTCAGCCGAGTCTGTGTAGCGCGATCTGTGGGGACGGACTGGTCCGGGGCATGGAGGCCTGCGACAGCGGCAGCGACGAAGGCGGGGATTGCTGCTCCTCGAGCTGTCAGTTCGAGGGTAGCAGTACGGTCTGTCGGATAGCCGTAGGGCCTTGTGATCTGGCGGAGACCTGCACCGGCTCGAGCAGCGCCTGCCCGGCCGACGCCAAGAGCAGCGCACTTTGCCGAGCGGCTGCAGGGGAATGCGACGCTGCGGAGTCTTGCGATGGCGTGAGCGATACCTGCCCGGACAATGGCTTCGCTAGCGACACTCCATGCCGGGTCTCCGCCGGTGCTTGTGACCGGACCGAGGTCTGCGATGGCTCGGGCGCCACCTGTCCATCGGACGCCAAGAGTACTGCGCTATGTCGGGCGGCTGTGGGCGTATGCGACGTTGCTGAGTTCTGCGATGGGGCGAGCAACGACTGCCCGGCGCAGGGCTTTGCCACGGGCAGCGAGTGCCGCGTCTCCACGGGCAGCTGTGATCCCGCCGAGTTCTGCGACGGTCTGGCGGCCACCTGCCCGTCAGATGCCAAGAGCACTTCGCTATGCCGGGAGGCTGCGGGCGTGTGCGACGTCGTGGAGTTCTGCGATGGGGCGAGCAACGACTGCCCGACGGACGGCTTTGCCACGGGCAGCGAGTG
>Ga0209980_10000326_pt1 | contig 25602 bp, 26 predicted proteins | sample CR02metaG_FD_183611 | JGI IMG/M metagenome (GOLD analysis project Ga0209980, IMG submission 183611) | Deep subsurface microbial communities from Mariana Trench to uncover new lineages of life (NeLLi) - CR02 metaG (SPAdes) (version 2) | ecosystem: Environmental > Aquatic > Marine > Ocean trench...
CTGTCCGGCACGCATGCCGAACAACACCAGCAACTCGAGCAACGACACCTACACGGTCACTGTCGACACGGATCTCCAGAACATTACCGGTTTCGTGGTCGAAGCGTTGACGCACGAATCGCTGCCCGACACCGGACCCGGACCCGACGCCCGATCCGGATCCAGGTGGCGGGGGTGGAGTCACCATAGGCGGCAGCGGCGGTGGTGGTGGCGGTGGTTCCGGCGGTCCGGGGCCGGGCACGCCCGAGCCGGTATCGGCGGCCGGCGACGATGACAAGTCACCATCGGACGAACCGAAGGCGGAGAAGCCCGATGAGCCGGTGGAGAAGCCCACCGCGACCACGCTGCGGTCGGGGGGCTCGCTGGGCAGCCAGTCGGTCGGCGCCAGCCGTTCGCAGTTGAACAGCCTGGCCGCGGCGGCCGACCAGGCCAATGAAGCGCCGGTGACCGAGGTCGAGATCGCGGTCGCGGCCATGATCAGTGAAGAGGAAGGTTTCCAGGAAGAGCTGGACAGGGTCCAAGATGAACTCAGCGAGCTTGCTCAAATCGAAGCGACGGTGGTCGGCACCAGCGCCGTCGTCACCACAGGCCTGTCCGTGGGCTACGTGGTCTGGCTGGCCCGCGGCGGTATGTTGCTCGCAAGCCTTCTCTCGTCCATGCCAGCCTGGCGCGCCATCGATCCTCTTCCGGTTCTCGCGGCCTTCCGCGACGACGACGAAGACAACGCGGACGATGAGTCACTCGACTCTCTGGTCCGCAAGGGTGGCGCCAACAAGGATCCCAAGCCGGCCGGAACCGACACCGCGGAAACCCCCGACGGCGCCGAACCGGATCTTCCCCTCGACGACGGCACAACCGCGTAGCCACGGCTTCGGGTCACCGCGGATCCCTCTCCTGTTACGCCTCAGTCGCCGACAGAACACAACTGTGTAAAGCCCCCTGGCTCATTTAACACGGACAACCGCATCGATGCCGAAATTGAAGTTTCCCAAACTGAAGCTGATGCCGAAGCTGAATGCGAAAACGCATATCGCCATGGGGCTCGCCTTTCTGGTCGTGACCCTGTTGCTGGCCGCCGTATCCCTTCAGCTGGTACCGGATCGCAACGCTTCCATTCGTGAGAGCCGCGCGAAGCTCGCCGAAACCATCGCCATCAACGGCTCCGCCTTCATCATCAAACAGGACTTCAAGATCCTGAAGCTCATCCTCGGTCTGGTGGTGAAGCGTAACGACGACATCATTTCTGCGGCGGTCCGCCACAACAGTGGCAAAGCCATCGTCACCATCGGGGACCACCAGTGGGACGACGCCGGCGGGGAACACTCGACGGAAACGCATCTGAAGGTACCCATATTCTCGGGGAAGAAGAAGTGGGGGCAGATGGAGCTGCGCTTTACGCCCTTGACCGCAGAGGGTTGGCTGGGCGTCTTGGATCATCCCCTGGTCAAGCTCGTCGCGTTCATGGCGCTGACGTCCTTCATCCTGTTCTCGCTTTACCTGCGCAGAATGCTCAAGCACTTGGATCCCTCACAAGCCGTGCCGCCCCACGTGCGCGCGGCACTGGACACCCTGGCCGAGGGCCTCATGGTGCTCGACCTGAAAGAGAACATCGTGCTCGCCAACCAGGCTTTCGCCTCCATCGTCGGGCGCACTACCGACGATCTCGCCACGGGACACGCCAGCGAGTTCGAATGGCTGGGGCCCGAGGGCGAGCCGCTGGCCCCAGCAGACTATCCGTGGACCAGGGCACTGACAGAAGGAACGACACAACGCGACGACATCATCCACCTCTACGACAGTGAATCGCGCCTGCGCATCTTCAAGGTCAACTCCTCACCGGTGCTCGGCAGCGGCGACAAGCCCGGCGGTGCGCTGGTGAGCCTGGACGACGTCAGCGAGCTGCAGGAAGCGAGAGAAGCCGCCGAAGCCGCGAACCAGTCAAAGAGTGATTTCCTGGCCAACATGAGCCACGAGATCCGCACGCCCATGAACGCCATCCTCGGCTTCACCGATGTCCTGCGGCGCGGCTATGCCAAGACCATGGAGGAGCGGCGAAAACACCTGGACACCATTCACACCAGCGGCAGCCACCTGCTGCAGCTCATCAACGACGTGCTCGACCTCTCCAAGGTCGAGGCCGGGCGCATGGAACTCGAGCGTCTGGAACTATCTCCCCATGTCATCGCCGGCGAGGTGATCAAGACGCTGATGGTCAAGGCGGAAGAGAAAAGCATTTTCCTCAGAATGGAAGTCGACGGACCGATCCCCGAGAAGGTGCTCGGCGATCCCACGCGCCTGCGGCAGATCATCACCAACCTGATCTCCAACGCCGTCAAGTTCACCGATGAAGGCGGCGTCAAGGTGATTCTGCACATGAGCACGGCCGGCGACGAGCCGCGCTTCGCCATCGATGTGGTGGACAACGGCATCGGTATCGCGGCGGACAAGGTAGAAGCAATATTCGACCCATTCACCCAGGCGGACAGCTCCACCACACGCAAGTTCGGCGGCACGGGCCTCGGGCTCGCCATCAGCCGCGATTTCGCCCGCCTGATGGGCGGTGACATCGTCGCCACCAGTGAGCTCGGCAAAGGCAGCGTGTTTCACGCGAGCATCGATCCGGGAGCCCTGGACGGGGTCAATTTCCTGCAGCCCGAGGAGGCCCTCGCGGCCAGCGAGGAGGCCACCACGTCGAGCCATGTGGCCTGGCAGTTCAACGCCGGACGCGTGCTGGTGGTGGACGACGGCGAGGAGAACCGCGAGCTGGTGACCCTGGTGCTGGAGGAAGCCGGCCTCCAGGTCGACGGCGCCGAGAACGGCCAGATCGGCCTCGACAAGGGCCGTCAGGGCGACTACGACGTCATCCTCATGGATATCCAGATGCCGGTCATGGATGGCTACCAGGCCACCACGGCGCTGCGCCAGGCCGGCGTGGAGACGCCCATCTTTGCCCTCACGGCCAACGCCATGAAGGGTTTCGAGGAGAAATGCCTGGCCGCCGGCTGCACCGGGTATCTCACCAAGCCGGTGGACATCGACCTGCTCCTGGACACCCTCGGAAAGCTGCTGGGTGGCGATCGCCGGGAAATCAAAGACGCCGAGGTGGCCGCCACGGACAACTGGGACGACGATGCCGGTGCCGCCGGCGAGCTCGATGGGGCGCCAGGTTCGCCCATCGTGTCCCGCCTGGCAAGCGGCGGCCTGCGTATTCAATCCACCATCGCGAAATTCATCATCCGCCTGGACGACAAGCTGGACGAGATGGACAAATGCTGGCAGCAGCGTGACTTCGAGGGGCTGGCCGCCCTCGCCCACTGGTTGAAAGGCTCCGGCGGCACGATTGGATTCGACGACTTCACCGAACCGGCCAGGAACCTCGAGATTCTCGCCAAGGCGGGCAGCGAGGACGGCGTTTCGGCAACGCTCCAGGAGTTACGCGAGCTGTCCCGGAGGCTGGAGGTTCCCGGCGGTGGCGCGCCACACAAACCCGCCGATGGCGGCGCAAGCGAGGGCCCGCCGGTCGCGTCGCGCCTCGCCAGCGGCGGACCGCGAATCCGCGCCACCATTGCGAAGTTCGCCCGGCGCCTGGACGAGAAACTCGATGAAATGGACAGCGCCTGGCAGGCGCGTGACTTCACCGAGCTTGCCGCCCTCGCCCATTGGCTCAAGGGCTCAGGCGGCACCGTGGGATACGACGACTTCACCGAGCCGGCGAAAACCCTCGAGGATTTGGCCAAAGCAAACAGCGAAAACGGTGTACCCGAAGCACTCGCCACGATACGCGGAATCTCCGGACGACTGGTTGTGCCGGACGATTCGGCGCTCACCGCCAGCGCCTGAGGGCAGCGCACACGCGCGCATACACGCACGAGGAACCGAGATCCATGTCAAAGCAGGAAAATCTAGCGCGAATACCCGTAGCGGACAGCGCGCCGGCGGCGATCAAGCCACGCAGTGACGCGGGAAACGACACCGCCAGTCTAGCGGTCGCGTGCGCCCAATCGACCATCATGATGGTTGACGATGAGCCGATCATCCTCGAAACCCTGCAAATGTTCCTCGAGGACGCGGGCTACGGCAATTTCATCACCACCACGGAACCGAAGAAGGCGCTCAACATGGTGGTGCTCAAAAAACCCGACGTCGTGCTTCTGGACGTGATGATGCCTGACATTACCGGCCTTGAAATTCTCGAGCAGATGCGCTCGAAGGAAGCCCTGAGGCACATCCCCACGATTATTCTGACGTCGGCGACGGATCCGGAAACCAAGCTCCGGGCCCTCGAGCTGGGCGCCACCGACTTTCTCGCCAAACCCGTCGACCCGAGTGAGCTGGCGCTGCGACTGCGCAATACGCTGGCGGCGAAAGCCTACCAGGATCGTCTACTGTACTACGATGGCCTCACCGGCCTGCCCAATCGACGGCTGTTCACCAAGCGGCTCAACGACGCCCTGGTGAGAGCGAAGCACGATGCCAAAGATTGCGCGGTCCTGCACATCGATCTGGATCGTTTCAAGCAAATCAATGACACCCTGGGGCAGAACTTCGGTGACACGCTGTTGAAGGCCGTGTCGGCGCGGCTCGTAGAATGCGTCCGCCACAGCGATTTAGTCGGCCGACCGGGCAACGAGGAGGAAGAAGCGGAGCTTTCCCGCTTCGGCGGCGACGAGTTCACGCTGTTCATACCCAATGTCGAGCGTCTGGAAAACACCACGCTGGTGGCTCGCCGCATTCTCAAAGCGATGGCGGAACCGTTTCGCGTCAACGCGAGAGAGCTGTTCATCACTGCCAGCATCGGCATCGCCGTGTGCCCCACCGACGGCGACAGCGTGGACACGTTGCTCAAGCACGCCGCGGTCGCTGTCTCCCACGCCAAGGAACGTGGGCGCAACACCTACCGGTACTACGCCAAGGATTTGAACACGCGCTCTGTCGAACGCCTCACGACGGAGAATCACCTGCGCAAGGCGCTGAGCAACCGCGAGCTGTTCCTGGTCTTCCAACCGAAATCAGAGGTCAGGACCGGACGCATAATTGGCGCCGAAGCCCTGTTGCGTTGGAAGCATCCGAAGCTCGGCGTGGTGCCACCCGACGAGTTCATCCCCATGGCGGAAGAGATGGATCTGATCGTGCCCTTTGGCGAATGGGCGATTTATGCTGTCTGCACACTGGCTAAACGCTGGCAGTCTCAAATTGATCCGGTACGCGTGTCGGTCAACGTTTCGAGCCGGCAGTTTCACAAGAGCGACAGATTGATGCTCACGGTGCGAAACGCCCTCGAGACCACCGGGCTGGAGGGGAAATATCTGGGTCTGGAACTCACCGAGAGCATGCTCATGGAGAATCCCGAGGAGATCGCCCGCACCCTGAAGACCATCAAGAAAATGGGCGTGAAGATCTCCATCGATGATTTTGGAACCGGTTTCTCATCGTTCAGCAATCTGAAGCGTTACCCTCTGGACGAGCTGAAGATCGATCGCTCATTCGTGAACGACATTCCAAACAATACCGACGACGCGGCGATCGTCGGCGCGATAATCGCCATGGCCCACGGTCTGGGAATGGGCGTCGTCGCCGAAGGTATCGAGAGGCAGGAGCAGCTCGATTTTCTACGCGACAGGGACTGTGACGAATACCAGGGCTACCTGTCGAGCAAGCCGGTTCTCGCCTCGGATTTCCTGGCGTTGGTGGCCAAGAACATGAAGCAACTGGCCGATTAGGTGTCGATGTATTCCGACACTTCGATCAGATTTCCGTCTGGATCCCGAAAATAGACTGAGCGGATCGGCCCGGTGGCGCCGGTCTTGGCAACCGGTCCCTCGATTATCGTCACCTTGCATTCGTTCAAATGCGCAATGACGTCGTCCAACGGGGTGGCGCTCACCAGACATAGATCGCCAGACCCCGCGGTGGCACGGGCAGCGCGGGGCTCAAACTCCTTACCTACCTCGTGAAGGTTGATTTTCTGGCGGCCGAATTCGAGCGCCGTACGCCCTTCGCCGAAGTGTGACACGTGCATTCCGAGGACGCATGTGTAGAAGTCGCAAGCTTCGTCGATGCTCGCCACCGTCAGTACCAGGTGGTCGAGTCTGTCTATTCGTACGCTCACGGGGAATGGCTTGCGATCAGTGAATACCGAAGAACGCCATCACTGCGAGAATACTCAGCAACCCCGCGATCCCGAGAAGCAGGTGAGAGAAATCGCGGTGGCTTTTCCGCAGCTCGATCCCGAACCATGTGCAAACGATGATCAACGTCAGCAGGATGTAGATGACGTGCATTGGACGAAGACGCCAGCAACCGATCAGCCGGTTGTGTTTCTCTCTGGAATTTCCAGAAGCTCCAGCGGCTGAACATAACCGGGAACGAGCTGGCCATTTTCGAGTATCAAGCTGGGTGTACCGCGTACACCCACAGCGCGACCCAACGCAAATCGCTTTTCGACTGGATAATCACACTTCTTTTCCGGAATGCGGTTACCGTTCTTCGCTTCGCTCATGGCGATCTGCCTGTCGCCCGAGCACCACACCGATATCCATTTGTCATAAGAGCTGGAAAATACGCCAGCACGGGAGTTTTCCGGTGGATCTTCCGCAACGGCCGGCCGCCACAAAATGCTCACGACAGCCGCACCTGCTATCACCAATGCACCGGTCCTGGACATGGCATTTACTCTCTTCGGTTTTAATCGCAGCTTAAGCGCTGAGACCTCCGGCGTCACCTGCGAGTTCCATCCTCTGCCGGGTTCTGTGACGGAGTCCCGCCTTCCAGGATGTTGGGCTTCGCTCTGCTCAGCCCAACCTGCGTTTCTGCAAAATACGCTCGCTGCTTGACCATCACCCGCGAGGGTGATGGGTCGCATGAAGCTGCTTCAATCGTTCCCTTGCTACATGAGTGTAGATCTGTGTCGTAGAGATGTCGCTGTGACCGAGCAACAACTGCACGACACGCAGATCGGCGCCGTGATTGAGCAGGTGCGTCGCGAACGCATGCCTCAGAGTGTGGGGTGAGATGGGCTTGGAGATGTGGGCTTTGGTCGCGTAGCGCTTGACGGCGTACCAGAAGGCCTGGCGGCTGATGGCACCGCCCCGGGGACCGGGAAACAGGGCGTCACCCTGGCCGGCAGCCAAGAGTTGTGGGCGTCCCTCGCGGAGATAGCGTTCGACCCAATCCAGCGCCGATTCGCCCAGCGGCACGAGCCGTTCCTTGCTGCCCTTGCCCATGACCCGCACCACGCCTTGCTGGTGATTGATCTGGCCCAACGTCAAGTTGACGAGTTCCGAGACGCGCAGGCCCGTGGCGTAGAGCAATTCCAGCATGGCGCGGTCACGCAAGCCCTCACGCGCACCCAGATCCGGCGCCTCGAGCAGTGCCTCCACTTCCGCTTCGCTCAAAGTGATGGGCAGACTGCGGCCGATGCGCGGTGCCTCGACGCGCGCACAAGGGTCTTCGGCAATGCGCGCGTGGCGCATCAGGTGCTGGTAGAAACGCCGCAGGCTGGAGAGTCGCCGGGCGACGCTGCGCGGCGGTGCGAGCGCCAGCACGGCGAGATATTCGAGCACATCGGCGCGGGTCGCCGTCAGAAGGTCGCGATCCCGCTCCGCCAGCCAAGAGGCAAAGCCGCGCAAGTCCGTCCGATAGGCAGCCAGGGTATTTTCGGCGAGACCGCGCTCCATCCAGAGCGCGTCGATATACGATTCCACCAGATCCAGATCCCGATCACGCGGCGGCCCGCCGCTCATGAACGGAGGCGCTCGTGATCGAGCAGCCACGTCTTGATGGCCAGCGCGCCGCCGTCGCGCTGGCCCATGAAGCCACCGGCACCACCGCCGGCGGCGATCACACGGTGACAAGGCACGACAATGGGGATGGGGTTGCGCCGGCAGGCGCCGCCCACGGCCCGTGCAGAGCTGCGGATCTCGCGGGCAATCTCCCCGTAGCTGCGCGTGCTGCCGGAGGGAATACACCGCAGCGCCTGCCACACGCGGCGCTGAAAAGACGTTCCGTCCATCACCAGAGGAAGATCGAATTGCCACGCGGGATCTTCAAAATAGTGAAACAACTGATCCAGCACCTGGCGTACCGCGCCGTTCGGAGCAGCCGCTATCGGTTTGGACTGTGGTGCGAGGTCGATGCCCAGCAGCTGCCCGCCGCGCATGCGTATGCCGATGAGCCCCACCGGCGCCGGCGCCACGGCCGCGTAGTCGATAGCGCCGGCCACGCTCTTGCCTCCCCCATGAGGTTCAAAAACGGCGTAAGACATGCTCCACCAGGACGCGCTGGTCCGACCCCGGATTGTTCGCCAAGGCGCGCTGCAACACCCCCACGGCATCCTCGGCCAGGCCAGCCCGGGCGAGAGCGCGGGCCGCCTCCAGACTTGCGGAATACCACCAGGCGTCGGCGGGCCCGCCGTCGGGCACCGCGGCAGATTCGATGTACAGGCGCGCCGCGCGGTCATTGCGGCCGGCGCGGCCCTCGGCCTCGGCCGCCAGCAACAGCAACTCCCGGCGTTGCCGCGGCCGGGGCGCGATCGCCAGCAGCCCGGACAGCAGCGCGGCGGCCTGCTCGTGTTCACCGGCCGCCTGCAGGGCCAGCGCGACACGCACGGCGGCATCCACCGCCATCGGCTCCTGAGCGCCGCCGGCATCGAAGTCCGCACCAAACAATGCCACCGCTTCATCGACCCTGCCATCGTCGATCAAGGCCACCGCCACCGGCGCGCGCCATTCCAGCGACAGCGCGCGGCGGGCCTTCGCGTCCAACCCCGCCAACAGCTGCCGGGACACATGGAAGCGGGATTCACCGATGGCATAGGCGATGAGCGGCGCGCGCACAGCCGCGGGAATGGACGAAATCTTCGCGTAGCGGCTGGATTCCAGATACAAGGCGCCGAGAATGGCCAGACCACGGCGTTCCCGGGTGAGCGTCGACACCAATCCCTTACGCGCAATGTCCGCCACCCGAGGATCCCTGGCTTGCGTCGCCAGGTAGGCGTACATGGCGCGGGCCTTCGGATCACCTGCATCGCCGTGTCGTTCCGCCAGAGCCAGCCAGGCGTCGAAGCGACCCACCAGCAGCCGGGATTCATTGGCGAGCGCTGCCGCATAGGCAGCGTAGGCGTCCCACAACGCGTCGGCGTCCACGTCGACGAATCGATCGACTGCCGCAACCGGTGCGCGCAGCGCCACGGCCTGCTCCATCGCCGTAACACGCACTTCGTGATCCCGGTAGCGCGCGGCGGCGTTTGCGAGCGACGCCCATAGCTGCGCGCGCTCCGCCTCGAGCAGCCGGCCTTCGCCGAGAAAGGGGCCCATCTCTGAAAGCAGCTCCACGGGATCCACACCGACGTCACGGGCCCTCAGCAACAGCTTCAAATAGGCCACCTCGGTGGTTTCCAGACCCATCAGAAGCTGACGCGCGCGCCGTTCGTGGCCTTCGCGCAGCAATGCCTTGGCATGGGTAAGCCGCCACCCCGCGGGCTCGTCACCGTAGTCCAGCCGGTACCGCAGCACGGCGGTCCGGGCATCCGGCAGTTGCCCGGCGAGCGAATAACACCCCGCCAGCAGGCCGCGCCAGCGCCTCAGGCGGTCGGCCCACTCGTCGACCCTGGCGGTATCCTGAGCCGTGCCCCAGATGAGGCCCGCGAGGATGGCGGTGGCGGCGCTGGCATCGCCGCTGGCGAGATGCGCGCGCAGCGCCGACTCCTGGGCCAGGATCCAGAAATCGTCGGGCAAGGTTGACGGGTATTCGCCGATGCGGTCGATGACAGCCGACCAGTCTTGGCGAGATTCCAGGATAGCCAGGCGGCGCTGCTCCCAGCGCTGCCAGGCGACCGGACTGGCGGAAAACGCCGGTTGCTCGCCAGCGATGACCCGCAGCGCCAGGCCGTCGGCGCCAGCACCGCGGAGACCATCGATATCCGCCAGCGTGGTCTCGGCCGCCCCACCGGCAGCCGGCGAAGCCACGGCAATCAGCAACAGCGCGACAGGGAAAAAGACGGGGAAATTGGGGACAGATCTATTTTCCCAACCCATGGAGATCACTCGAGCACAGTGCTGGCGGAAAATAGATCTGTCCCCAATTTCCCCGTCTTTTTTTTCCGCCCTTAGAGCTTCTCCTTGATGCGCGCCGCGTTGCCACGCCGGCCGCGAAGATAGTAGAGCTTGGCACGGCGCACATCGCCGCGGCGTTTGACCTCGATGTCGTGAATCTGCTGGCTGTAGGTCTGAAACACGCGCTCGACGCCTTCACCGTGGGATATCTTGCGCACGGTGAACGAGGAATTGAGTCCGCGATTACGCTTGGCGATGACCACGCCCTCGAAAGCCTGCAGCCGCTCACGAGTGCCCTCCTTGACCTTGACCTTGACCACCACCGTATCGCCGGCGCCGAATTTCGGAACCTCGCGGCTCATCTGCTCGGCTTCGATCTGACTGATGATGTTACTCATGCTTGCTTACCCCTTGGAACCGGATACAAGCCCGGTCTCAATCCACTGTCTCCTGCTGCTCGCTGACGAATTCGGCGAGTAGCGCTCGTTGTTCCTCGTCGAGCGGCGCTTCGCGCAGCAAGTCCGGCCGCCGCTGCCAGGTGCGGCCCAACGCCTGCTTCAAGCGCCAGCGGCGAATGGCGTCATGATTGCCGCTCAGCAGCACCGGCGGCACCCTCAATCCATCGCTCACTTCCGGCCGCGTGTAATGCGGACAGTCCAACAATCCGTTGGCGAAGGAATCGCAGCTGGCCGATTCCTCGTTGCCAAGGGCGCCGGGCAGCAGGCGCGTCATCGCCTCCACCAGCAGCATCGCCGCGACCTCGCCGCCGGAAAGCACGAAATCGCCCACCGACAGCTCTTCGTCCACTTCGCTTTCCAGCAGCCGTTCGTCGACGCCCTGGTAGCGCCCACAAACCAAAATCACCCGCTGACGGCCAACAAGCTCGGCAATCGCCGCCTGGTCCACCCGCCGGCCCTGGGGCGACAGGTACACCGTGTGCGACCCTTCGCCCAGTCTCGTGCGCGCAGCAACGATGGCGTCACGCAACGGCTGCACCATCATTACCATTCCCGGGCCGCCGCCGTAGGGCCGATCGTCCACCCTGTGGTGACGATCGCAAGCGTATTCCCTGGGGTTGATGCACTCCAGCGCGAGAATGCCACGCTGCAACGCCCTCGACGTGATTCCCCAACGCTCGACTGCTTCGAACATCTGCGGAAACAGCGTCACCACCGCCACCTGCATGCAAACTCCTCGCGGCGACGGCCGGGTGGCTTCAGAAATCCGCTTCCCAGTCCACCTCGATACGCCGGGCCAGCGCGTCCACCGCCACGACCACTTGCTCCCGGATAAACGGGATCAGCCGCTCGCGGTCGCCGCGTACGACCAGCACATCATTGGCGCCGGTCTGCATCAATCCCGTTACCCGTCCCAGCTCCTCGCCATCCCGGGTGACCACACCAAAACCGATTAAATCGTTCCAATAGTACTCGTCCTCGGCCAGTGCCGGCAGCTGATCCCGATGGACAGCGATGTCGGCCCCCACCAGCTGCCGCGCCTGCTCGCGATCGTCGACGCTGGCAAGCTTGGCCACCAGGCCCGGGCCGTGGACTTTGCCCTCCGCCACCACGTGGCTGCACCAACCCGTCTCGGTTTTCAGTTGCCACGGCGAGTACGCCAGCAACTGCTCCAGGGGCTCGCAGTCCGAGCGCACCCTCAGCCACCCGCGCACGCCGTAAACGCCGCTCACCTGTCCCATTGTCACGCGCTCTGGCATACCCGGCGCCCGCCTTGCGCGCAAGATCCGCGGCCTAGGCTCCCGCCGCGGCCCGGTCCTGATTCAGGAGCTTGGTGACGGCACGGCTGGCCTTGGCGCCCTGGGAGGTCCAATAGGCGATCCGGTCCCTGTCGATACGCAGCTTCTCCTCCTGCTCGGTGGCAATCGGGTTGTAGAACCCGACCCGCTCGATGAACCGCCCGTCGCGGCTGGCGCGGCTATCGGTGACGACCAAGTGGTAGAAGGGACGCTTCTTGGCGCCCGCACGGGCAAGTCGAATGCTAACCATGGCTTCTCGGCTGTCCTCTGACCGGCAATGTCATGCCGATGGCCCTTCCGGGCCGGTACAAACGCGTTATTTTACGCATTCCGGGGGGGCAATGTAAATTCGTTCCGCTTATGCTCAACCCGGCATGCCCGGCGGCCTGCCGCCCTTCATGCCCTGCATGAGACCCATGAGCCCACCCTTCTTTTTCATCCTCTTCATCATCTTCTGCATCTGGGCGAACTGCTTCAGCAGCCGGTTCACGTCCTGCACCTGGTTCCCGGAGCCGCTGGCGATACGCCGCTTTCTGGAGCCCTTGATGATGGCGGGGTGGAGACGCTCCTGACGGGTCATGGAGCCGACGATGGCGTGCATGCGCTTGAGCTCCCGGTCGCTCATCTGCGCCTTGACGCCCTGCGGCAACACCGCTCCCCCGGGGAGCTTGTCGAGCATCGCCGCCATGCCACCCATCTCGCGCATCTGCTCCAGCTGCTCGGCGAAGTCCTCCAGGTCGAAACCCTTGCCCTTGTTGAGCTTTTTGACGAGCTTTTCGGCCTTGCCCCTGTCGACCTTCTGCTCGGCGTCCTCGATGAGGCTCAGGACATCGCCCATGCCGAGGATGCGCGAGGCCATGCGTTCCGGGTGGAAAGCCTGCAGGGCATCGGTTTTCTCGCCCACGCCGATGAACTTGAGCGGCTTGCCGGTCACCTGGCGTACCGACAGGGCGGCGCCGCCGCGGGCGTCGCCGTCGGCCTTGGTGAGGATCACCCCGGTCAGGGGCAGCGCCTGGTCGAAGGCTTTGGCGACGATGGCGGCATCCTGGCCGCTCATTGCGTCGACCACGAACAGCGTCTCCACCGGCGAGGCAGCGGCATGCACGCGGCGCACCTCGGCCATCATCGCCTCATCCACGTGCAGGCGCCCGGCGGTGTCGAGAATGACCACATCGTAGAACTGCTGCTGCGCATGCGCGATAGCGGCATTCACGATGGTCGCCGGATCCTGGGACGGATCGGAGGGAAAGAAAACCGCACCGACCTCCGCCGCCAGGGTCTCGAGCTGCTTGATGGCGGCCGGCCGGTGCACGTCGCAGCTCGCCACCATCACCGTCTTGGTGCCATTTTTCATCAGCCAGCGTGCCAGCTTGGCCACGGTGGTCGTCTTGCCCGCGCCCTGGAGCCCCGCCACCAGCAGCACCGCCGGCGGCGCCACCCGCAAATCCAGCGCCTCGTTGGTCTCTCCCATGAGTTTCGTGAGCTCATCGCGCACGATGCGGATGACTTCCTGACCCGGCGACAAGCTCTCGAGAACGTCCTGGCCCACGGCGCGTTCGCGCACCCGCTCGACAAATTCGCGCACCACCGGCAGCGCCACATCGGCTTCCAGAAGTGCCATGCGCACTTCCCTCAGTGCGTCCTTGATGTTGGCCTCGGTGAGCCGGCCGCGCCCGCGCAGCTGCGCGATGGTCGTTGACAGCCGATCCGTCAGGGTCTCGAACACTTCGTGAATGCCTCTATTGCGGATTCAGGGGAACAGCGGATTCTAGCAACCCGGCGACGCTTTGTGACCGCAACTGTCCTTTGCGCGCCTGCCGAATGTTGGCATCATACCGGCATGCATTTCTGGACCCTGGCACTGGCGCTCATGAGCGTGGCGCTCTACGTCACCGCCACGGTGGTGCTGGGTCGGCGCCTTTCGACCTGGCAGGGGACGCTGGAGGGCGCCACCCCGAAGCTGCCGGCAATTGCATTCCTGGCGATCGCCCTGCACGGCGTGCTGCTCTATTCCGGGGTCGTTACCGACGATGGCCTGCGCTTGGGTTTCTTCGACGTCGCCTCGCTGGTGGCCTGGGTGGCGGCACTGCTGCTCATCATCGGCGCCCTGCGCCGCCCCCTGGACAATCTGGGCCTGCTGGTGCTGCCCCTGGCAGCATTGTTGATTCTGCCGGGCATCATCTGGCCCGACGCCCGGCCGGTCAGTGCCGGGCGCAACCTGGGCACCGAAGTCCACGTGCTGGTGTCGATTCTGGCCTTCGCGCTGCTGACCATTGCCGCCTGCCAGTCGGTGCTGCTCGCCTACCAGGAACACCGCCTGAATCTCAAGCGGCCCGGCGGCCTGGTGCACATCCTGCCGCCTTTGAAGGTCCAGGAAGAGCTCTTGTTTCAGCTCATCGCCCTGGGCTTCTTCCTGCTCACCCTGAGCCTCGCCACCGGCGTCGCCTTCGTCGCCGACATGCTGGCCCAGCACCTGGCCCACAAGACCGTGCTGTCGGTCATGGCGTGGCTGGTGTTCGGAGTGCTGCTATGGGGACGCTGGCGCTACGGCTGGCGGGGGCGCACGGCCGTGCGCCTCAGCCTGGGCGGATTCACGATCCTGGCCCTGGCGTACTTCGGCAGCAAGCTGGTGCTCGAGCTCTTTCTCGAACGCCATTGGTTCCCGGGCTGATTGGCGAAAACGTGGCCCAACCTACGGTTCCCCGGCAGCCAGCCATCTCTGGTGGTCCACCAGCGTGCCTTCGTCGGGCGGATAGAGCCCCACCACGCTCGCGCCCTGCGCGACTCGCTGCTGCCCGAAACGTTCAAAGCGCTGCTGCTCGATGCCAGCCTCTGCAACCTCCGCCACCATGGGCGCTGGAATCACGACGGCGCCGTCGTTATCACAGACCATGACATCGCCCGTGCAGACCGCCACGCCGCCGCAACCGATGCTTTTGTCGTAGCCTGCGAAGGACAGCCCAACGATGCTCGGTGGTGGCGCCACGCCGGCACTGAGGACGGGCAGCGCAAGCTTTGCGATCGCATCGTCGTTGAATGCCAGGGACACGATCCTTGGGAAGGTTGGCGGCAAGTTCAAGGCTGACAGTGCCCGACGCCCCAAATCCGCTTGACAGGCCCTCAGGCAGGCCCTAGTAAGGGCTATAGTAACAACCATGGTGTCCCCGCGGGCTTGACCTCCATTTGAGTGACCTTCCCCTGGGTGTCCTTTTCGGGGCACTCATTGTTCTCCTTCTTCTTTCGGCGTTCTTCTCCGGCTCGGAGACCGGCATGATGGCCTTGAACAGGTATCGCCTGCGCCATCTGGTCAAGAGTCAGCACAAGGGGGCAAAACGCGCGGCGAAGCTGCTGGAACGCCCGGACCGGCTCATCGGCTTGATCCTGTTCGGCAACAACTTCATCAACATCGTCGCCTCGATGCTGGCGGCGTTCATTGCCTGGCGCATCATGGGCGAGCCGGGCCTCGCCCTTGCGCCCTTCGTGCTCACCGTGGTGATCCTGGTGTTTGCCGAAGTGGCGCCGAAGACGCTGGCGGCGTTGCACCCCGAACGCGTTGCGTTCCCGGCCGCGATTGTTCTGAAGCCGCTGCTGACATTCTTTTATCCCATCGTGGCCGCCATCAACTGGCTTGCCAACGGTGTGCTGCGCCTGCTGAGAGTGTTTCCCGACGATGTGGATCCTCAACAGCTCAGCACCGATGAGCTACGCACCGTGGTGAACGAAGCCGGCGCGCTGATTTCCCACAAATACCAGAGCATGCTGGTGAGCATTCTGGATCTCGAGAAGGTTACCGTCGATGACATCATGGTGCCGCGCAACGAGATTAACGGTATCGATATCGAAGATGACATGGACGAGATCGTCGAGCTGCTGGTGCACAGTCAGCACACGCGCTTGCCTCTTTATCGCGGCGACGTGGACGACGTGCTTGGTATGTTACATCTGCGCAAGATCCTGCAGCCGCTGGAGCACAGGGAACTCGATAAGGACTGGTTGCTGGAAAACGCCAGTGAACCCTACTTCGTACCGCTGGGCACGCCGCTCAACACGCAATTGCGAAACTTCCAGCGCCAACGCCAGCGGATCGGGCTGGTGGTGGACGAGTACGGAGATGTAGACGGCCTGGTGACGCTGGAGGATCTGCTGGAAGAGATCGTCGGTGAGTTCACCACCGATCCGGCCGATCAGAGTCCCGACGTGCATCCCCAGGACGACGGCACCTTTCTCATCGACGGCGGCGCAAATGTGCGCGAGCTCAACCGCAGCATGGCTTGGGAGCTGCCCACGGACGGTCCGAAGACCTTGAACGGGCTGGTGCTCGAATATCTCGAGTCGATCCCTGAGCCGGGCACCAGCTTGTTGATCGCCGGCTACCCGGTAGAAATCGTGCAGGTGAGCGGCAATGCCGTCAAGACGGCGCGCGTCAAGCCCGGGATGCGGCGTCCGCTGCCTCCGCCTGTGGACGACGATAGCTAGCCTGGCTGGGCATAGCTAAGCCAACAGCGCCAGAACGTCGCCCAGATGGGCCACTGGAGTTACCTCCAGACCTTCGATGGCCCGCCTGGGCCGATTGGCGGTGGGCACGATGGCGCGCTTGAAGCCGTGCTTGGCGGCTTCGGCCAGGCGTTCCTCGCCGTAGGCCACCGGCCGGATCTCGCCCGCCAATCCGACCTCGCCGAATACCACGAGATCCGCCGCCACCGGCCGCCCATTGAGGCTGGATACTATCGCCACCAGCAGGGGCAGATCGGCACCGGTCTCGGCGATGCGCATGCCGCCGACGACGTTCACGAACACGTCCTGATCCTGGGTGGCGATCCCGGCATGGCGGTGCAGGGCCGCCAGCAACATGCCGAGACGGTTGGCATCGGTTCCCACCGCCACGCGACGGGGATGAGCCAGCTGACTCGCGTCCACCAGCGCCTGGATTTCCAGCAGCAACATGCGCGTCCCTTCGCGCACCACGGTGACGGTGCTGCCGGCGACGTCGGTGTCGCCCCTGGAGAGAAAAATCGCCGACGGGTTGCTCACCTCCCGCAGGCCGCGCTCGGTCATGGCGAAGAAACCGAGCTCGTTGGCGGCGCCGAAACGGTTCTTGACCGCACGGATGACGCGGTAACGGCTGTCGTTTTCGCTCTCGAAGTACAGTACCGCATCCACCATGTGCTCCAGCACGCGCGGACCGGCGATGGCGCCTTCCTTGGTGACGTGGCCGATGAGAAAGATCGCCGTCGAACCCTGCTTGGCAAACTGCAGGAGACGCGCGGCGCTGTCTCTGATCTGCGCGACGCTTCCTGGCGCCGACTGCAGTGCGTCGGTGTGCATGGTTTGAATGGAATCGATGACCATCACCGTGGGCCGCTCGCGGGCGGCGAGGGCAAGAATCTGCTCCACCTGGGTTTCGGCAAGCAGCCGCAGTCGCTCCATGGACAAGCTCAAGCGTTGCGCGCGCAACGTGACCTGGCGCAGGGACTCCTCGCCGGTGACATAGAGCGGGCGCTGCCCGGGATCTTTCGCGTGGGCCGCGAGTGCCTGCAACATCAGGGTGGATTTGCCGATTCCGGGATCGCCGCCAATGAGCACCACCGAGCCCGGCACCAAGCCACCGCCCAGCGCCCGGTCGAGCTCACCGATCCCGAGGGGCTTGTGGCCTTCGGCCTCGGCGGCCACCTCAGCGGCATCGACGATGCGCGCCGGCGTCTCATCGACTCCGCGCAGCCGCCCGGCCAGGGTCTTGCGCCGGGTCGGGGGCGCTGCGCTCTCCAGCAGCGTATTCCATTCGCCGCAGTCGGGGCATTGGCCGCTCCATTTGGAGACCTGGGCCCCGCAGACCTGGCACTGATAGACCAGCTTTTCCCGCACTTCGATGCTCCGCCGGTAAGTCGAGGGGTTCCGGCGGTCACGGTATCAGACGGTTAACTGCCGATCTATGGGCGCCCTGCTACACTTGCCTGGATTATTCACAGCCCCGCGAAACGAGGACGTGGCCGCCACCGAACAAGACAATATTCCCGCGCTCCTGCCGCTGCTGGTGGACGAGGCGCGGGCTCAAGCGTTGAAGCGCGCGTCCCTGGACCTGCCATCGGTGACGCTCACCCAGCGACAGCTGTGCGATTTGGAGCTGCTCATGTGCGGGGCGTTCACGCCGCTCACGGGCTTCATGGGCAAGCAGAGCTACGAGCGGGTACTCGACGAGTCGCGTCTGCCGGACGGCAGCGTCTGGCCGGTCCCCGTGACTCTGGATGTCACGGAAAAGCTGGCCGCAGACTTGAGCGCCGGCCATCGGTTAGCATTGCGCGACAGCGAGGGTTTCATGCTCGCCGTGTTGACGGTCAGCGACATCTGGACGCCCGACGTGGATCGCGAGTCCCAGTCCGTTTACGGAACCGGGGACAGGACGCACCCCGGCGTCGCTTATCTGAAAAGTCAGGTGCAGCCAATCTATGTCGGTGGCACTGTCGAGGGCATCGAGCTGCCCACCCACTACGACTACGAAGACCTGCGTCACACGCCGGAGGATCTTCGTCATCTCTTTCACAAGCTCGGTTGGCGGCGGGTCGTCGGCTTTCACACCGCGCGGCCCATGCACCGGTTGGCCCGGGAGCTCACCTTGACGGCGGCCAAGCGATCGGAAGCACACATTCTCCTGCACCCGGTCGTCGGCATCGGCAGACCGCGGGATCTGAGCCGCTTTGCGCGGGTGAAATGCTATCAGGCGATACGTAAATACTATCCCCACGGACTCACGACGCTTTCGCTGCTGCCCCTCGCGACACGCATGGCGGGGCCCCGTGAGGCGCTGTGGCACGCCATCATTCGACGCAACTACGGCTGCACACATTTTATCGTCGGCCCCGACCACGGCAGCCCGCTCGACGAGGGCCACGGGCGTTTCTATCAACCCTATGCGGCGCAAGCTCTCGTTGCCCAATACGAGTCGCAAATCGGCATCCGCATGGTGCCCTTCAAGCGCCTCGCCTATTCGCCGGGCCGCGCGCGCCTCGTCGATGCCGATGAAGCGAAGAAAGCCCACGAGCCCACCGAAGAGTTGAGCGACGACCTTCTCGCCCGGCGTCTTTCTCACGGCGAGGACATTCCCGCGTGGTTCACCTACCCGGAAGTCCTGAGTGCGTTGCGAAAGGTTTATCCGCCGCGGCATCGCATGGGTATAACCCTGTTCTTCACGGGTCTTTCCGGCTCCGGAAAGTCGACACTGGCGCGCATCATGTACGGCAAGTTCATCGAAGACGGCAAACGCCCGGCGACGCTGCTCGACGGCGACATCGTGCGTCGCAATCTGTCCAGCGAGCTGGGATTCTCCAAGGAACACCGGGATCTGAATGTGCGCCGCATCGGATTCGTCGCCAGCGAGATCACGAAAAACGGTGGCGTCGCAATCTGTGCGCCCATCGCACCCTACACCAGCACGCGGCGCGCGGTGCGCGAGCTCATCGAAGAGCACGGCGCCATGATCGAGATTTACGTGGCGACGCCGCTGGAAGTGTGCGAACAGCGGGATCGCAAGGGACTCTATGCGAAGGCCCGCAAAGGTCTGATTCCGGAGTTCACCGGCATCAGCGACCCTTACGAGGTGCCGGAGCACCCGCAGCTTCGCATCGACACCAGCGACCGCTCACCCATGGAAGCGGCGCAAGCGATCTTTTTGTACTTGCTGCGCGAAGGCTACCTGGATTCACCCGCCGACGGGGCGGGCGCCGACTGCTGAGCGTACTCGTCGCGGATGGATTCGCGCACAACCCGCGGCGCGATGCGAGTGACCAGCTCGTAGGCGATGCTGCCCACATGCTCGGCGATCTCTTCCGCGGGTAGGCCGCGGCCCCACAGGATCACCGGTTGCCCCGGTCGGGCCGCCGGCTGGGCGCGCAGATCCACCGTCACCAGATCCATTGACACGCGCCCGACCAGGGCGACCCGCGTGTCATTCACCAGCACCGGCGTGCCCGCCGGCGCGTGCCGGGGATAGCCGTCACCGTAACCGATGGCAACGACGCCAACGGGCATGTCCTCGGGGCAGATCCAGGTGCCGCCGTATCCGATGGCATCGCCTTGCTTGAGCTTGTTGACGGCGATCAGGCGGCTCGTGAGTGTCATCACCGGGCGCAGCCCGTGGGACTCGCCGCGGCCGCCGATGAAGGGCGAAATGCCGTAGAGCATGATTCCGGGGCGCACCCAGTCGCCGTGGGATTCCGGCCAGCCCAGCACGCCGGCGGAGTTTGCCAGGGAAGTCTCCGCCTCGCTGGCCTTCTCCAGAGACCGAAAGCACGCAATCTGCTCCCTGGTGCCCGCCGCGCCGTCGCGCTCGTCCGCACACGCCAGGTGGGACATCAGGCGTACCGTGGTAGCCACCGACGGGCAAATCCGGAGGCGCTGCCAGAGGTTCGCAACCCGATCCGGGGCGAAGCCCAGACGGTGCATGCCGGTGTCGACCTTGAGCCACACCCGTAAAGGTTCACCAAGGTTGGCCCGCTCCAGGGCCGCTATCTGGCTTTCGTGATGAACCACGAGATCCAGGTCCAGCTTCGCCGCCAGTGCCAGCTCCTCATCCCCTGACACACCGGAGAGCAAAAGCACCGGCTTGCGGATACCGATGGCGCGCAACGCCGCGCCTTCCTCCATGCGCGCGACGGCGAATCCGTCCGTCTCGTCCAGCGCCCGGGCTACACGCGCGGCACCGTGGCCGTATGCGTCGGCCTTGACGACGGCGAGTATTCTGCACCCGGGGGCGCTCTTGCGGACCTGTTGGAAGTTGTGGCGCAGCGCGGAGATGTCGATGATCGCGCGCGCCAGGCGCGTCACGAATAATGTCCGCCGCCAAAATCGTCCGGTATGTAGTTCTCGAATCGCGTGTGCTGACCGAGGAAGGTCAGCATCACCTTGCCGATGGGGCCATTACGCTGCTTGCTGATGATGATCTCGGCCTTGCCCTTGTGCTCGGAGTTCTCGTTGTAAACCTCGTCCCGGTAGATGAACAGGATCACGTCGGCGTCCTGCTCGATGGCGCCGGACTCACGTAGATCGGACATCACCGGGCGCTTGTCCGGGCGTTGCTCGAGACTGCGGTTGAGCTGCGACACCGCCACCACCGGCACCTGCAGCTCCTTGGCGAGCGCTTTGAGCCCGCGGGAAATCTCGGCGATCTCCGTGGCCCGGTTCTCCTTGTTGCCAGGAACCTGCATGAGTTGCAGGTAGTCCACCACCACCAGCCCCAGATCCTTCTCGCGTTTCAGGCGCCGGCAGCGCGCACGCAGCTCCAGCGGCGAAAGCGCGGGTGTATCGTCGATGTAGATGTTGGTCTCGTTGAGCATGGTCAGGGCCGAAGTGAGCCGTGGCCAATCGTCATCGTCGAGCCGGCCGCTGCGCACCTTGTGCTGATCGATGCGCCCGAGTGACGAGAGCATGCGCATGGTGAGCTGCTCGGCGGACATCTCCATGCTGAACACGCCCACGGTCAGGCCTCCCTTGATAGCCGCCTGCTCCACGATGTTCATGGCAAAAGCGGTCTTACCCATGGAAGGACGCCCGGCAACGATGATCAGATCCGAGCGTTGCAGTCCCGAGGTCTTGTCATCCAGGTCGGTGTAACCTGTCGCCACCCCTGTGATGGGGTTGCCGCTTTGAAACAGCGTATCGATGCGGTCCATGACGTTGACCAGCACGTCCTTGATCGCTTCGAACCCGAGCCGGCTGCGCACGCCCCGCTCGGCGATCTTGAATACCCGCTGCTCCGCCTCGCCGAGCAGCTCGTCGGCGCTGCGACCTTCGCTCTTGAAACCGGTGTTGGCGATCTCGGTGCCGACTTCGATGAGACCGCGTAGAACCGCGCGTTCACGCACAATATCGGCATAGGCAGTGATGTTGGCGGCGCTGGGGGTATTGCGCGCGAGCTCACCGAGATAGGCAAGCCCCCCAGACTCGTCCAGCTGCGCGTGATTGTCCAACCACTCGGAAATGGTGACTACGTCGAAGGGACGGGTCTGGTCGGAAAGCGCGCCGATAGCCTGGTAGATGAGGCGGTGGTCGTGGCGGTAAAAATCCTGCTCGGAAAGCACGTCGGCGATCCGATCCCAGGCGGCATTGTCCAGCATCAAGCCGCCAAGTACCGACTGTTCTGCTTCGATGGAGTGCGGCGGGACCTTGAGCGCCGCGGTGGCGAAATCGGCGGGGCGATTGGACAGCACCGTCTCTGGCATCGTGAATCCCGGTGTGCTTTGCGTTTATGCGAAGTGCGTCACAGAAAAACTATTCTGCGTTTGCACTGGCGCCATGCGCCGGTCTTGTCACCGGCTCGAGCGCTTCCCCCAACACCCGATGCGAGCATACACCAGCGACGCACACATCGAAAGGCATCTGCGGCCCGTTGCGGCACATCAGTGATTCGTGCACATGTTTCCAGCACCGACGGCGGTCAAAACACGGTCGGGGGGCTACAACGACTCTTCCGCAACGATGTGCACGGTGATCGAGGCTTCGACTTCTGCATAAAGATGCACACCGACCTCGTAGTCACCGACTTGTCGCAGCGTGTCGCTGAGCAAGCGCACTTCGTGGCGAGCGACCGGAGTGCCCTGCTGGGTCAACGCGTCGGCGATATCCTGCGGACTAACCGACCCGAAGAGCTTGCCCTCTTCGCCGGTCCTGCGCACCAGCGTTACCTGCGCGCCGTTCAGTGCCTCGGCCCTGGCCTGGACCGCCGCCAGCGATTCCGCTTCCTGGCGTTCCAGATGCGCACGCCTGGCTTCGAACTCGGCCACGTTCGCCGCCGTCGCAATGACCGCTCTGCCCTTGGGAATCAAGTAGTTGCGTGCGTAACCCGGCTTCACTTTGACGGAATCACCGAGCTCACCCAGATTCTGTACCCGTTCCAGCAAAATCACCTGCATGGTCATATCCTCGATGCGGTCATCTCTGATCGTGCCGGCACGACCGCGCGTCCGGCAAATTCAAACACTGGCACCCCAACGGCGCCGGAAATCGAACCAGGTATCCGAGAAACCGCTCAACGCCAGGCCCAGAATGGCGGCCGGCGGAATGAGTACTATTCCCGCGTACACCGCCACCAGCCAGGCGAAGGAGGCACCCCGTTTGTGCACCACCGAATGCACCAGCGCGATGCCCTGAATGGTGTACAGGATGATCACCAGCACCAGCAGTCCGCGAAACAACCCGCCAGCGAAGTTTCCCGCCAGTATCGCGAGCAGCGCCAGTGCCACACCCACGTATGCTACGCGCACGTCCAGGCGCAGCGCCCGAAATTCCTTGCCGAAGCCGCCTGGATTGTCGAGGCTGGCCTGCATCCAACGCGCCAACCACAGTATCAACATGGCACCGATAACCGTGGCGGCGGGTAGCGACAACATCAGCATCGACATACCGGCCATGGCCTCGTTCAGCTGTTCCAGCACCTCCGGCGCCAGGTCCGGATTGGCATCCCGGATCGGCTGGGCCACGAAGCGCTCGAGCTTCTCCCGCCACCAGGCCACAGGATCGGCCGTCAGCAAATGGATCCCGGCGAGCACCAGAGCGCCCATGGCTCCGGCCGCCGCCAGCGTGACCCCCTGAGACTCGGTCCGCCGCAGCACCTGGGCCAGCAGAATCACCGGCAGCCCGGTGAACAAGACAAAAATGACCACCGGCTGGTACGTCCCGAGTGCGAGACCCATGGCCAGGGTCGACACCGCCATGGACACCGCCAGGACCAGGGCACCGTCGGCGAGCCCGTGGCGCAGGGTCGTCAAGCCGATGATGCCGCCGGTCACGAAGCTGAACGGCGGAACCAGCATGCCCATGACGGCCACGGCGATCGCGCGCGTACGGCTGCGCACGATGAATCGCACCAGTGATGCCACGGCTACGGGGCCCGTCGTGACGGCGAATCAATGGGCGTCGCTGTAAGGCAGCAGCGCCAGAAAACGCGCACGCTTGATCGCGGTGGCGAGCTGGCGCTGATAGCGCGACTTGGTCCCGGTGATGCGGCTGGGAACGATCTTGCCGGTTTCGGTGATGTATGCCTTGAGAGTATTGAGATCCTTGTAATCGATCTCCTTCACTCCTTCGACGGTAAACCGGCAGTAGCGCCGGCGTCGAAAAAAACGTGCCATGATCAATTCCTCATATGGGTTGCGGCCGTCAGTAGCGCTCGTGTCCGCCTCGCGAGGCCCGAGCGGCTCACATCAGTCCGAGGCCGCAGGCGCCTCATCGGTATTACTCCCCGCATCCTCGGATACGGCGACGCTCTCGGGGGCAGTCTCGCTGACGCTCTCGGGGACTTCTTGGTCCCGGGGCCGGCGCTCGGAGCCGTCCCCATGATCCCGGCGTGGCGGGCGCTCCTCGTCGCGGTCGTCCCTGATCTTCACAAGCGGCGACGACCCGGTCACCGCTTCTTTGCGGGCGATGACCAAATCGCGCAGCACCGCGTCGTTGAAACGGAATGCGCTCTTGATCTCATCCAGGGTCGCGCTCAGGCACTCCACGTTCATCAACACGTAGTGCGCCTTGTGAACCTTGTTGATGGGATAGGCGAGCTGGCGTCTGCCCCAGTCCTCCAGGCGATGGATTCGGCCACCGGCGCCCTCGATCAGAGAGCGGTAGCGGTCGATCATGGCAGGTACCTGCTCGCTCTGGTCCGGATGGACCAGGAATACGATCTCGTAATGTCGCACGAGTAGCTCCTCTCGGGTTCGCGGCCCCGAGCTGGCGGGACCGACCAGCCTCCCGCGCACGTGTGCGGTGAGGCAAGGAGTCGACGCAGGCTGAGAGCCCGTGCCGCTGGTTATCCGGCCGGGCGGGCCCGGCGGAAGGGCTGGGATACTATGCGATGCTCCGGGCCTTTGCAACGCTGGACGGAAACCGCCCAACCGTCCTCGCGGCGCGCGTCAGCGGCTTGGCCCCTGGGCCCGCTGACGACGAGCCTCGTACAAGCAAAGCGCCGCCGCCACCGACACGTTGAGGCTCTCCACGCCGGCCCGCATGGGGACATGGATCAGCTGGTCGCAGAGCTCGGCGGGCAGCCGCCTCAGGCCCCCACCCTCGCCGCCCAGGACGATAGCCGCGGGTTCCAGGAAATCCGCTTGCGTATAGGGAATGCCGGCGTTGGCGCCGGCGCCGAACAACCGCACACCCGCCTCGCGCATGCGCCGGAGCGCCTGGGCCAGATTGGCGACGGTCACCAGAGGTATGCGCTCGGCGGCGCCGCAGGCGGCCTTGCGCACCGCCGGCGTGAGCCCGACGGCGCGGCGCCGTGGCACGATGACGGCGTCGGCGCCGGCAGCATCGGCGCTGCGCAGGCAGGCGCCGAGATTATGAGGGTCCTGAACGCCGTCCAACACCAGCAGCAGGGCTGCATGGCCACACGCAGCCAGCAGCCCGTCCAGGTCCAGGGTGGGCGACGCACCGGTGGCCCGGTAGCGCGCGGCGATACCCTGATGCCGGGCGCCCGCGAGCATCCGATCCAGAGTCGCGCGCGGCACGGCGTGCAGGCTGATGCCGTGGCGGGCGGCCAGCGCGACCACGCGCCCACTGATGGCGTCGTCGCGCCCATCCTGCAGCCACAGCTCCTTGATACCCGCCGGATCCCGTTCCAGTAACGCCGAGACGGCATGTTTTCCGTAGACGAGCTTCCCGGCCATGCCGTCAGCCGGGCGCCCGTGCCTTCAGGCACTGTAGGAGCGCGCCCTCTTGCGGGGGTAGACGTGCTCGCGAATTCTCGCGGGTATCGTAGGTTGATGAGATGGTCTCCTCCCCCTTAATTAGCGGCGTCGTAATGCGCCATGATGG
>Ga0209980_10000328_pt1 | contig 25438 bp, 26 predicted proteins | sample CR02metaG_FD_183611 | JGI IMG/M metagenome (GOLD analysis project Ga0209980, IMG submission 183611) | Deep subsurface microbial communities from Mariana Trench to uncover new lineages of life (NeLLi) - CR02 metaG (SPAdes) (version 2) | ecosystem: Environmental > Aquatic > Marine > Ocean trench...
TGGCATCCCCATCGCCTGTCACGGCAGCCTCTTCAGTGCGCGAAGGACAGTGACATGGGTGGTGATCATGGCGATGGCGGTGACGCCGAGGGGAACCGCTGCGAGCACCAGCCACTGGGTGAGGCCGAGGTCCAACCTGGGCAATAGGCCGGCCCCGACGGCCCCGGCCATGTGACTGAGGGCGGCGACCGTCACCACGGTCAGCGCCGTCCCGATGGCGCCCCCCTTGAGGCCGAGCCCCAGTGCCTGGCCCTGGAACTGCCGGGCGACGTAGCCGTCGAAGGCGCCCATCAGGTGCAGCAGTTCAATCCCGTCGCGATGGATGGCCAGGCCGGTGCGGGTGATGAAGGCCATGGTCGCCACCGCCGCCAGGGCGACCAGGATGACGATGGCGATCGCCACCAGTTCGACGGACCTGGCAAAGGTGATCAGCCGGTCGAGGGATTTCCGGTGGTCGTCGACAATGGTGCCGGGAACCACCGCAGACAGCGCCGTCGCCAAGGCCTTGAGGTCGGGTCCGGGGTCGGTCCGGACCTTGACGTCGATCAGTCGGGGCAGGGGCAGATCTGCGCCGAGCGCTTCCTCGCCGAGCCAGGGCTCCAACAGGGCGGCGGTTTCCGCCTTGCTCAGGGCCCGGGCGGCGACCACCCCTTGTGTCTTGCGCAGGAGTGGAAGCAGTTTTTCCATCGCCCCGCCCGAGGCCCGAAAAGCGCCGGGGGGCACCTGAACCGTCACCGTCCCCTTGAGCCCGGTATCCCAGCGCTCCACGGCGGAGGCCAGGCTCATCATCCCGGCCAGGGATAGCCCCGCCAAGTAAACGATCATGGCCACCAGCCAGGGCAGCAAGCGCCGGGCGGGGTCGGCATCGAGGGCAAGATCGCAACGGCCGAAAAACATCAGGCCGTCTCGGTGTGCTGCGAAGGCCTGCCGAACGGGCCCGACAATTCGCCGCCGGCCAAATGCAGGCGCGGGTGGTCGAAACGGTTCATCAGGTTTTCGTTGTGGGTGGCGATCAAAACGGTGGTGCCGAGGCGGTTGAGTTCCTCGAACAGGTGCAGGAGCCGCACCGCGATGTCATCGTCGACGTTGCCGGTGGGCTCGTCGGCAAGCAGGATTTCGGGCCGGCTGATCACGGCACGGGCGATGGCGACCCGTTGCTTTTGGCCGCCCGACAGCGTCAGGGGTGAGGCGTCGATACAGTCCCCCAGGCCGACCCAGGCCAGGAGCTCCGCCGCGTGGCCCGCGATCGTGTCCCAATTCTCGCCCTTGATCTTGCCCGGAAGGGCGACGTTCTCGATGACGCTCAGGTGGTCGAGCAGCCGGAAATCCTGGAACACGACCCCGATCCTCCGTCTGATAAGGGCCAGTTCCCGGCGCGGGGCAATGGTGACATCACAGTCGAACAGGGTGATCAGGCCGTGGGATGGCCTGTGGGCCAGGTAGATCAGTTTGAGCAGGGAGGATTTGCCCGCCCCCGAGGCGCCGCTTAGGAAATGAAACGAACCAAGCCGAAGTTCGAAGTTGATATCCTGCAAGACCTCGGACCCGAGCCCGTAACGCATGCCGACGTTCTGGAATCGAACCACCGCGGCCCTCGAAATCCATTGCCATTGGTTCACAGTATATACGACGAGCACGGTCCTAGAGCATTTTCCGGCCAAATTGAACCAATTTGATGGGTGTAAATCGGTTTTCAGGGAAGGCGCGGGCCGTCGTGCGGATGCACGCTTCGCATGACGCGCGATGCGGTGTATCGGGCGAGGGCCGCAACGCACCCTGGGGGCCGTCGTGCGAATGCACGCTTCGCATGATGAGCCCCACCGCAGGCCGGGTGCTTTGACCCCAAGGCGTCGTTGCGCATCTTCGCCGATGCTTGGCATCGCCGTGCGACACGCGCCTAGCCTTGGGGTAAAATCATCCCGGTCAAATGGTTCAATTTGGCCCGGAAATGCTCTCGGGTGGGGGAGAAATTGTCATACTCCGCACTCCTCCATGGAGGGGCGCCGGGCCCTTGCCCCGCCGCTTGCCATGACCCGATCCAGCACTTATAAGACTCGATGTTGCGGGAAAGCCATGCCTGCGCCCATCTGGAGTTCGCATCCATGATCATCAACTGCCCCTCCTGCAAGACCCGTTACAAGGTCGAGCCAGCGCAGTTCGGACCGAAGGGGCGCCGGGTGCGATGCACCGCCTGCGGCAATCTGTGGACGGAAAAGCCGCCGCAGGATTTTCCCCAGCCCGTCGACCTCGAAGCGCCTCTGGTCCACGATGCCCCCGCGGCGCCTGAGGAAAAGCGTGGCGGCGCCATGGGCTGGGCGGCTCTCGTCACGGTGGTCGCCGCGATTATCGTCGTCGGGGCCCTTGCGCAGGAGTCCATCACCCGCGCCTGGCCTCCGGCCCAACGCTTCTATATGGCGATCGGCTTCTCTAGCGCCGGGCCAAAATCCTGGTTGAAAATCGAGGTCGTCAGCCATGATCAGGCGATCAAGGGCGGGCGCACCATCCTCGTCTTAAAGGGCAAGGTCACCAATATCTCCGATGAAGTCCGCGACCTGCCCCAACTGCAAGCCTGGATTCGCGCGGCCGATGCCCGCGAACTCGCCAATTGGACGTTTTCAGCCGACCAGGACCGCCTGTTGCCGGGCGAGACCGCGCGCTTCGTCACAAGGTTCCAAAATCCACCGGCCGCCGCCGCGGCGCTGAGCGTCGATTTCTCCGGTAAGGGAAAATAGCGGATATGGCTCGGATTCTGGTTGCCGAAGACGAACGTGCCCTGCGCGAATTCGTGTGCCGGGCGCTCGATCATGGCGGCCATTCGGTCACCGCCGTGGAAGACGGGCTTCAGGCCCTGTCGGCGCTGGCGGGCGGCGAGTTCGACCTGTTGCTGACCGACATCGTGATGCCGCGCATGGACGGCATCGCCTTGTCCTTGAAAGTGGCCCGAGACAATCCGGACCTGCCCATCCTGTTGATGTCGGGGTATGCCCTGGAGCGCCAAAGGGCGCACAATCTCGACGCCCTCATTCATGAGGTCATCGCCAAGCCCTTTACCTTGCGTGAGATTACCGATGCCGTCACTACGGTGCTCAAGGACAGCGGCAAGCTGAATTAACGGCGGCGGGGCGGAGCGTCGCGCCTAGAGGATCTTCCGGTCAAATGGTTCCATTTGGCCGGAAAGTGCTCTAGAACCGGCGCAGCAACCGTTCCAGATAATCCATTTCCAGATCGGGGCGGCCGACTTCGCCGGCGCGGCGGCGCAATTCCTGGAGGATTTCCCAGGCCCGCTGCGTTTCCGTCTCGTCGGGGATATCGACGTCGTCGGCCGACATCATCCCGGTATTGGGAAGCTGGCGGCCGAGCGGATCGTAAGCGAAGGGGATATGGCCCGGCCGCCGGCCGAACATCCCACGCCCACGCCCACGGCCGCGGCCGCGGCCGAAGCGGCGCATGAACTGCTGGGCCATTTGGCCGAGGCCCCGGCGCAAGTTCTCCAAGGCCTTGCCTTGGGGACCAACGGCCTCGCCGGGGCGGCTCTTGCGGAGCGCTTCCAGCGCCTCGCGCATGGCCAGTTCGGCATCACCCAGGGATTTCGGCACCTTGCCCATCATTTCGCCGAAGCGGCGCAGCAAGTCCTGAAGGCGCTTTTTCAGATCGCCCTGCTTGCGGGCGCCCTCCTCGGTCGATGGCCCCTGGCCCCGGCCCATGCCTTGCCGGGACTGGCGATGGCTTTGGTCCATCAATTCCTGCTGGCGCCGCATCATGTCTTGGAGTTCCTGGAGCATCCGCCAGGCCTGGGACTGGCCCCGGCCCCGCAGGCGGCCCATGGCGAAGCGGCCCGAACGTAGGTTTTCAAGCATTTCGCGCAGCATCGACAGCAGTTGCCGCGCGGCATCGAGATTGCCGGTCAGGGCCAGTTCCCGCGCCCGGTCGAGCAGGCGCTGCAGATCCTGGGCCGACAACATGCGGTTGTTGGGATCGAAGGGCCGGGCCCAATTGGGCAGGTTCTTGAGACCCTTCATCATCTCGCGCATGAACTGGGCCATGGCCTGTTCGAGTTGGCGCATCAGCTTTTGAATTTCGGCGTTGCCCGCCTTGTTCTTGAGCGCTTCCATGAGCCTTTTCTGGATTTCCCGGAGCCGCCGCTCGGCCTGGGACAGTTTCCCGTCCTCGAGCCAGAGCGCGGTCTCCCACAACATTTTCTGAACGTCGGCGATGGCGTCGAAACTGCCATCGCGCGCAAGCGTCCGGGCCATGATCTGGATCGAAAGAAACACCACCGTGTCGCCGTCGTAGGCGCCGGGGATGGTGCCGAGATTGGCCAGCTCCTCCCACACCTCGTCCCGCGTCGCCGGGTCCCGTGCGAGGCGCTTGCGCAACAACACAAGGGCGCGGGCAACGGGGTGCCGGAAGCGCCGTTCGGGTAGGGTGATGGTGACCGAATCGCTGACCCCGTGCTGGCCCGCCGCATCTTTGGCGACCACCTGCATATGGACCTCCAATCCGGCCCAGGGGTGGGCGGTCAGGTCGTGATAGCTGGTTGCCTTGAGGTCCTTGATGTTGGAGCCGGGCAGCGGCAGCCCCAGGACCTTGACGACATTCAGCTTGGCCAGCATGGCCGCCTTTCGACCGGCCTTGCCGTCGTTGTCATTTTCCGTCTCCCCCGACTTGGGCTTGGTGAGGCCGGGGATAACCTCGCTGACCTCCTCGCCGCCCATCCGGACCCTGCGGATCATCAGCTTGGCCTCGGCGAAGCCGTAATCGTCGCTGCCTTCGAGATCGACGCGAAGGGCGCCGCGGGCCGAGCCTCTGGGGGTCTCCCCGAAGCTCACCGCCGGCGGCTGGTCGGCGACCAGGAACACCGGCCAGATGCCGATCTCGCGGCCGCCCTGGGTGACCTTGATCTGCTTGACGTTGGGGGCCACCTCCATGGTCGCGGACAGCTTATAGGTGCCCTCGGCCACGATCTTGAATTCGGTCTCCTTGGCGCCGATCACGATTTGCGGTATGCCCCAGCCGCCGGACAGCTGGGCCAGCACCGTCGAGCCTTCGGGTATGGCGATGGGGCCCTTGATGCGGGCAGCCGCCGCGAATCCGCCCGCCGATGCCAGCAGGGACGCCGGCGTGCCCTTGTCGCGGCGTTCCTTGCCGGCGGTCAGGAAGATCGGCGCGACTCCGGTATAGGCGGGGGGCGTGATCCAAATGTCCACCACCGCGGGCCCTTTGACGACACCGCCGAAGCCCGGCGCCAGGGCCCGGGCGAACCGGTTGGCGCCATCGCCCCAGGCGATGGTCATGGCGATCACCAATATGACGATCAACAGCCCGCGCAGGGCCAGGGGATCCCGTCGCGCCAGACCCGGCGACGGGAAACCGATCCTGAGGCCGCGGATTTTTTCGATGGTCCTGAGCCGATGGAGGCGCCACAGGTTTCGCACCGCGGGGTCGTCTGTACCCGACGCCAGGCGGTCGCGCAACGCCGTCAGCGGGCGGTGGAGAAGCCCCGTGGTGTTTTCGATCCGCCTTCGGCCGGCGGAGATTCCGGGGAGGGCCAGGGCGCGGACCCCATGCCAGAGCGCGATGGCCAAGGCCCCGGCAAAGAGGGCGAGAATGCCGCCATGGAGCCAGATGGGCAGCCCGGGCAGCACGTCGAACAGGGCCAGGACGAGAAAGACGCCACCGATTCCGACGGCGGGCCAAAGGGCCGGCCATAGCCGTTCCCAGGCCAGCGCGGCGCGGGCCAGCGCCAGCTTCCAGCCGAGATGCTTGAGCTCCCGCGCGGTTTCCTCGGAAACGGCGTCGGCAACGTTGGGGTCCATTTGTTCTCGATCGGCGTTCATGACATGCCCGACCTCGCCCGCGCAGCCCTTGGGCGGCGCAGTTGCCGACTCCTCCTTTTCCTCCCTCAAGGTCCGGGCTCGGGGTCTGGGTGCCGGCGCCCGGTTATTTGGATTTGTCGCCCAACCACTCGGGAATCCGGTCCATCCCCAACAACTCCGCCACATCCTGACGGGACCGGATTACCGCAAAGGCGTCATCCTTGACCAGCACTTCCGCCACCAGCGGCCGGGAATTGTAGGTCGACGCCATGACCGCGCCATAGGCGCCCGCCGACCGGATCGCCAGAAGATCGTCGCATTCTAGCATGGGAAGAATGCGATCATGGCCAAAAATATCCGCTGTCTCGCAGACCGGTCCGACCACGTCGACGGCGGCGGTGGGCGCGCCCATAGCGGGCTCCGCCACCGGAACGATGCCGTGCCAGGCGTCATAGAGCGCGGGCCGCATGAGGTCGTTCATGCCCGCGTCCACCACCACGAAACTTTTCGCCGTGCCCTTTTTCACATAGAACACCCGGGTCAGCAGGATCCCGGCATTGCCGGCGATCAGGCGGCCGGGCTCGAGCACCAGCTCGACGCCCAGATGCCCGGTGGTCTCCCTCACCAGGGCGGCATAGTCCGCTGGCGCCGGCGGGGTTTCGTCCCGGTAGGGAATGCCGAGGCCGCCGCCGAGGTCGAGCCTGCGGATATCGTGGCCCGCACCGCGCAGGGTTTCCACCAGCTCCGCCGCCAGGGTGAAGGCATCGCCGAAAGGGCCGAGCTCGGTCAGCTGGGAACCGATATGGACGGCCACGCCCACCGCCTCGATGCCGGGCAGGGCGGCGGCCCGGGCGTAAATTTCCGGCGCTTGGGCCAAGTCGATGCCGAATTTATTCTCCTTGCGCCCGGTGGTGATTTTTTCGTGGGTCTTGGCATCGACATCGGGATTGACGCGAACGGCGATGGGCGCCGTGGCGCCGCGTGCCTGGGCGAGGGCGGAAATAAGCTCCAATTCGGGCTCGGATTCGACGTTGATCTGACCGACCCCCGCCTCCAGCGCCAGGGCGATTTCGCGGCGTGACTTGCCGATTCCGGAAAAGACGATCTTCGCGGCCGGCACGCCGGCCTCAAGGGCGCGGCGCAGCTCGCCTTCCGAGAGCACGTCGGCGCCCGCCCCCTGGCGTGCCAGGGTGGTGATCACGGCCTGATTGGAATTGGCCTTGATCGCGTAACAGATGGTGGCGTTCTGGCCGGCGAAAGCATCGGCGAAGACGCGGTAATGGTGGATCAGGGTCGCCGTGGAATAGATATAGGTGGGCGTTCCCGCCTCCTCCGCGATGCGGGTCAAGGGCACGCCTTCGGCGTGCAATTGCCCATCGATGTAGGTGAAGTGATCCATGGCCTGTCTGCCGGAAGGGCCGGCCCCGATCGGCGGGACGCGGGTTGGAGGGGTCAGTAGCTCTTGGGGGCCGGGTAAGGGCGCGGGTAATCACTCTCCTTCGCGCCCGGCGGCGGCTCGGGGTCGCCCCGCTTGCCGCAGGCCGAAAGCGAAAGCCCGAGACAAAGCACTATTGCCGCGGCGGCGACAACCCCTGCCCAGCGCGTTGCCTTGGTCGCGTGTCCGTCATTCCTTGCCGTGGTCATGCCCGCCCGTGGCTCTCGTCGTCATGGTGGGTGGTGCTCACCGTTGCCCCGCACACTAGGGCATTTCCGGGCCAAATGGTTCAATTTCGCAGGAAAATACCTTAGAGGAATCGCTTGCGGGCTTGCCTGACGGCGGCCCGCACGCGGCGTGGCGCCGTTCCGCCGAGGCTGGTGCGGCTCGCCGCCGAGCGCTCCGCCCCAAGGACACCGAACACCGCCTTGGTGATCCTCGGTTCGATCTTGCGCATTTCCGCGAGGCCCACCTCGTCGAGCCGGACGCCCTTGCTTTCGGCAAGGCGCACGATTTGCCCGGAGACGCCGTGGGCGGCGCGGAAGGTGAGCCCGGCCTCGCGCACCAGCCAGTCGGCGAGATCCGTCGCCGTCGCGTAAGCGCCGTCCGCGGCCGCTTTCATGGCGTCCTCGGCCACCGTCATGTCGGCGATCATGCCGCGCATCACCTCGAGCGCCAGCGCCAGGGTATCGGCCGCCTCGAACACCGGTTCCTTGTCTTCCTGCAGGTCCTTCGCGTAGGCCAGGGGCAGCCCCTTCATGACCACGGTGAGCGCGATCAGCGCCCCCACCACCCGGCCCGCCTTGGCCCGCACCAGCTCGGCCCCGTCGGGATTGCGTTTCTGGGGCATCATCGAGGATCCGGTGGTAAAGGCGTCGGACAGGCGCACGAAACCGAACCGCTCGGAACTCCAGAGCACCAACTCCTCGGCCAGGCGCGACAGGTGGGAGGCCGCCATGGCCGCCGCCGACAGGAATTCCAGGGCGAAATCCCGGTCCGACACCGCATCGAGGGAATTGGCCATGGGCTTATCGAAGCCGAGCGCCTTGGCGGTCGCCCGCCGGTCGATGGGAAAAGAGGTGCCGGCCAAGGCGGCGGCGCCGAGCGGGCATTCGTTGAGCCGCGCCCGGGCGTCGCCCAACCGGCCGCGGTCGCGCCCGAACATCTCGACATAGGCCAGCAAATGATGGCCGAGGGTCACCGGCTGGGCCGTCTGGAGGTGGGTGAAACCGGGCATCAGGGTGGCGGCGTGCTGTTCGGCGCGCGCGATCAGCGCCCCTTGCAGCCGGGCCAGGGCATCATCGAGCCCGTCGATGGCGTCACGCACCCAAAGTCGGAAATCGGTCGCCACTTGGTCGTTGCGCGAACGTGCCGTGTGCAGGCGTCCGCCGGCATCGCCGATCAACGCGATCAGCCGCGCTTCCACGTTCATGTGGATGTCTTCCAGCGCCAGGCGGAACTTGAAGCGGCCGCTCTCGATTTCCTTGGCGATCACGTCCAGTCCCTTGAGAATGGCGCGGCCATCCTTGACCGGGATGATCTTCTGCGCCATCAACATGCGGCAATGGGCGCGGGACGCGGCGATGTCCTGGGCGGCGAGGCGCCGATCGAAGCCGATGGAGGCGTTGATGCGCTCCATGGCCTCGGCCGGGCCGGCCGCGAAGCGTCCGCCCCAAAGCCTGTTGGCCGGCTGCCGTGCCTTGGTATTCTTGTTCCTTGCCATCACCAGACCCCTGGGGTGAACGTGATATTCCAAAACCAGATTTTTCGTGCCGCCCCGCGCCGTTGGGTCGGCCTCTGCCTGATCGGCGCCGGAATCGTCGCCGGCATCCTGGTTCCACCGCCGTCGCCGGGACCGGCCGCCGGGCCGCTGGTGAGAGGGGAAATACAACACTTCCGCCTGCTGGGAAACCCCCGGCCGGTGCCCGACGCGTCCTTCACCGATGCCCGGGGCAAGGTTGTGCGCTTGGCACGGTTCCGGGGAAAGGTGGTGTTGCTCAACTTCTGGGCCACCTGGTGCGCGCCTTGCAGGCGTGAAATGCCGGCGCTGGACCGCCTCCAGGAGACCCTCGGCGGGCCCCGGTTCGCGGTGGTGGCACTGAGCCTCGACCGGTCCGGTCTCAAGGCGGTGCGGCCCTATTTCCAGGAGATCGGCCTCAAGACCCTTGCCGTCTATCTCGATCCCCGGGGCAAGGTCCAGCGCATTTTCAATATCACCCGTTTCCCGACGACGGTGCTGATCGACGCGCGCGGCTTCGAGGTGGGCCGTGTCGAAGGTCCCGCCGAATGGATGGCGCCCGAGGCCCGGGCCCTGGTCCGCTTCTTTATGGACCAACCAAGTTAGAGCATTTCCAAGCCACGGAGAGCGGGCCAAGGGCCTGGCCGGTGGCCCGCGTTTCCGCCTCGGGCAGGATGGCGGTATCGGGCCACAGCCCGGTCTCGATGGCTCGGGCATAGGCCTCGGGCAGGCGGGCGGCGCGCATTTTCCGTGCCTGGGCGCGGTAATCGTAGCTGAGCGGCCGCCGGGCGATGGTGATCTCGCCCGCGGCGGCGGTGATCAGCGCGTACCAGACCCTGGGCGTGCCGTCATTGGCGGGCAGGCCCAAGGCGCCGGGATTGTGCCACAGGCCGTCGCCGATATCGGTGGTAAACGGCAGGCCCGAATGGCCGGCGATCACCACATCGGCGTCCAGCGCGTCCATCTCTTGCGCCAGGGCCCGGCGGTCGCTGGCGAAAAGGTAGCGGTTGATTTTGCGCGCTCCGCCATGAATGACGGCGAGCTTGACGCCGCCCATGGTGAAACTCAGGCCGCGCGGCAGTGCCGCCATCCAGGCCCGGTCCGGGGCGGTCATTCGGGCGCGGGTGAATTGGTACCAGGCGCCGGCGAGAGCATCGCAGGTGCTGCCGGCGATGAAATTGCAGCCGCAATCTTGCGCGTCCGCGGCCAGCGATTCCTCGCAATTGCCCATCACCACCCGGACGTTTGCGGCGCGCAAGGTCTCAACGCAAGGGGCGGGATCGGCGCAATAGGCGGCGACGTCGCCGGTGCAAATCATTTTTTCCGGCGCCACCTTCAAGGCGCGCGCCTCATCGAGAAGGGCGTTGAGCGCGTCGATATTGCCGAGCGGCCCGCCGAAGGCGATCAGGGGACCGGAAAGCGGTCCCAGATCGCGGATCGGTCCCAGTAATCCCCCGGCCATGGCGGCGGGCCCGGGCTCAGCCCTGTTTGGCGGCGGCGAGCGCCGCCTTGAGTTGGGGCAGGACCTCGAACAGGTCGCCGACGATGCCGTAATCGGCGACCTGGAAGATGGGCGCGTCCTCGTCCTTGTTGATGGCGACGATGACCTTGGAGTCCTTCATTCCGGCCAGGTGCTGGATGGCGCCGGAAATGCCGACGGCGATGTAAAGCTCGGGGGCGACGATCTTGCCGGTCTGGCCGACCTGGAAATCGTTGGGCACGAAGCCCGCGTCGACCGCCGCCCGCGAGGCGCCGACGGCGGCGCCCAAGAGATCGGCGATTTCCTCCAGCAGGACGAAGTTGTCGCCGCTCTGCATGCCGCGCCCGCCGGATATCACCACCCGGGCCGAGGTCAGCTCCGGCCGCGCGGAAGCCGAGTGCTCGGCGCCGACGAATCTGGACAGCCCGTCCGCGGCCGCCGGCGCCAGATCCTCCACCCTGGCCGGCGTGCCACCCGGGGCGGCCTTCTCGAAGGCGGTGGCGCGCACGGTGATGACCTTGACCGCGTCCTTGGAACGCACGGTGGCGAGGGCGTTGCCGGCATAGATCGGCCGCACGAAGGTCTCGGCGTCGACCACCTCCTGGATGTCGGAGACCTGCTGGCTGTCGACCAAAGCGGCGAGGCGCGGGGCGGCGTTCTTGCCATAGGTGGTGGCGGGATAAAGGATATGCCCGTAATCGACGGCCAAGGGTTCGATGAGCGCCGCCAGGGCCTCCGCCGAGGCGTTCTCGTACATGCCATGGTCCGAGATCAAGACCTTGGCGACACCGTCCAGCGCGGCCGCCTCATCGGCCGCTGCCCGGCAGTCCCGGCCCGCTACCACCACGGTCACCTCGCCGCCACCTTTGGCGCCGATTTCGCGTGCGCAGGTGATGGTGGCGAGGCTGGCCGGGGCCAGCGCGCCGTTTGCGTGTTGGGCGATGACCAGGACCGCCATCACAGCACCCCCGCTTCGTTGACCAGCTTGTCCACCAGCTCCGCCGCCGTTTCCAGCTTGATGCCGGCCTCCCGCGCCGGCGGGTCCGTAACCCTCAGCACCTCGAGCCGGGGCGTGATATCGACGCCGAGCTCGTCCGGGGTCAGGGGATCGATGGATTTCTTCTTGGCCTTCATGATGTTGGGGAGGGTGGCATAGCGCGGCTCATTGAGGCGCAAATCCGTGGTCACCACGGCGGGCCTGGTCAGCGCCACGGTCTCGAGCCCGTCGTCCACCTCCCGGGTGACGGTAATGGTGTCGCCGTCGATGGTGATCTTGGAGGCGAAGGTGCCCTGGGACCAGCCCAGCAGGGCCGCCAGCATTTGGCCGGTCTGGTTGCAATCGTCGTCGATGGCCTGCTTGCCGAGCAGGATCATGCCGGGGTCTTCGCGCGCCGCCACCGCGGCCAGCAGCTTGGCGACGGCGAGCGGTTCCAGGGTTTCCTCGGTGACGATATGGATGGCCCGGTCGGCCCCCATGGCGAGGCCGGTGCGGAGCGTCTCCTTGGCCGGGCCGGGGCCGGCGGAAACCAGCACCACTTCGTCGGCGACGCCCTCCTCGGCCATACGCACCGCTTCCTCCACGGCGATTTCGCAGAACGGGTTCATGGCCATCTTGACGTTGGCGGTCTCCACACCGCTGCCGTCATGGCGGACCCTGACCTTGATATTGGCGTCGATGACGCGCTTGACGGCGACCAGGATTTTCATATTTCTCCTTCCGGGGAGCCTAAAATCGCCGGGGCAAGGTAGTGCCGGTTGCGGGTCCGGTCAACGGGCCGGGGCGGTCTCCGGCCGTCCGCTCAGCGGTTGGCGCCGGGCCGCCACAGGATTTCCGCGCCGTCCCCGTCGTTGACGTGGCGGGCGAGGACGAAAAGATGGTCCGACAGGCGGTTGATGTAGCTGAGTGCGTGTTGGTTCACCGCCTCGCCCTCGGCCCGGGCGAGGCGCACCATCAGCCGTTCGGCGCGGCGCACCACGGTGCGGGCGAGATGGAGATGGGCCGCGCCCTGGGTGCCGCCGGGTAGGATGAAGGAGTCGAGCGGCGCGAGGCTTTGGTTCATGCGGTCGATCTCGGCCTCCAGGCGCGCCACCTGGGCGGCGCTGACGCGGAGCGGTTCCTTGCCCGCCTGCTCGCCCTTGGCCCCGTCCTCGGGCACGCAGAGGTCGGCGCCCAGGTCGAACAGGTCGTCCTGGATGCGGCCCGCCATGTCACCGGCATCGCCGGGGAGGTGGCCGCGGGCGACGCCGATGGCGGCATTGGCCTCGTCCACGGTGCCGTAGGCGGCGACCCGGAGATCGTCCTTGGCGACCCGCTTGCCGTCGCCGAGCGAGGTCTCCCCTTGATCTCCGCCACGGGTATAGATGCGGGTGAGCCTGACCATGGCGGCTTCACCGCCCGACGAAGACCAGCAACGCCACCAACAGCGCCACCGCCGCCGCCTGGAGGCCGACCCGCCAGCGCATCAACCGATTGGCGCGCCGCGGGTCCTGGTGTTTACGGAACATGTTGACGATGCCCGCCACCAACACGCCCGCGGTGGCCAGCGCGGCCAGGGTGATGAGCCAGGGGATCGCCGCTTTCATGGGCCACCCCTCAATTGCGCTCGGCCAGCAGGGCGCGGGCGATGACATGGGCCTGGATTTCCGCCGCGCCCTCGAAAATGTTGAGGATGCGGGCATCCACCAAAAGCCGGCTGACCGGGAATTCCAGCGCGTAGCCGTTGCCGCCATGGATCTGCACCGCGCTATCGGCGGCGGCCCAGGCGACGCGCGCGCCGAACAGCTTGGCCATGCCGGCCTCGGCATCGCAGCGCCGGCCTTGGTCCTTCAGCCGCGCGGCGAAGAAAGTAAGCTGGCGCGAGACCATGATTTCCACCGCCATCCAGCCGATACGCCCGGCGATCCGGTCGAAGGCGGCGATGGGTTTGCCGAACTGGCGGCGCTCTTGGGCGTAGGTGAGGGCCAATTCCAGGGCGTTCTGGGCGACCCCGTTGGCGCGCGCCGCGGTCTGGATGCGGGCGGTCTCGAAGGTCTGCATCAACTGCTTGAAGCCCTCGCCCTCGGCGCCGCCGAGCAGGTTGCGGGATTCCACCTCGAACCCGTCGAAACTGATCTCGTATTCGCGCATGCCGCGATAGCCCAGCACCTCGATCTCGCTGCCGCTCATGCCCGGCGCCGGGAAGGGTTGGGCGGCGCTGCCCCGGGGCTTGACCGCCAGCATCATGGAAAGCCCGCGCCAGCCGGGCGCGTCCGGATCGGTGCGTACCAGCAGCGTCATCAGGTCGGAGCGCGCGCCATGGGTCACCCAGGTCTTCTGACCGGTGACGCGATAGACCTCGCCGTCTAGAACAGCGCGGGTGGAAATGGATGCCAGGTCGGAACCGCTATCGGGCTCGGTGAACGACGCGGTGGGGATGATCTCGCCCGAAGCGATCCCCGGCAGGAAACGCGATTTCTGGTCCTCGGTGCCGGAATTGCGGATCAGCTCGGCGGCGATCTCGGTCCGGGTGGGGAGCGAGCCCACGCCGAGGTAACCGCGCGACAGTTCCTCGGTGACGATGCACAGTGCTTCGCGCCCCATGTCGAGCCCGCCGTAGTCCTCCGGGATGGTGAGGCCGAAGATGCCGAGGCCCGCCATCTCGCCAAGCAGCTGGTCGGGGATCAGCGCGTTTTCCAAATGCCAGCCGTTGGCGTAAGGCGCGATGCGCTCGTCGGCGAACCGGCGGAACTGTTCGCGCACCAGGTCATGGGTGACGTCATCGAGCCCCCAATCGCCGAATTGCCCGTCTGCGACCAGCTTAGCTAAGCGCCGGCGCACGCCGATGGTGTTGCCCCCTTCCATCAGGGCGCGGGGCCCGGGAGCATCGAGGGGGCCGAGGTCTTGGCGGTCCAGGCCGAGATCGGCGGGGCGGACGATCTCGCCCTGGGACAGCGGTATGCCGCCCGCCATCTGGCCGAGATACTCACCGAACGCGGCCTGGGCGATCAGCGATTCGAGCGCGCCCAGGCGCCCACCGGAGGCCAAGCGGTCGACCCAGGCGAGGGTCTGGCGCAATGCCTCCACAATGGTCGCCATCCAGGCCAGCCCGTGGGCGGCGAACTGATGGGCATCGAGCGCTTCCGCGCTGGCCTCTCCGATAGTCGTGCCGAGGCGCGCGCGCGCCGTGGCGAGGACGGTCTCCGCGGCCTCCAACCCGGCGTCCAGCGCCGCCCTGCCGCCCGCCAGCGTGAAGCCGTCGGTGATGCCGGTCTGCTCGGCCGAATTCATGTTCCTTGCACCCTCGCGCCGCGAAATGGGCGGGTACCGGTCGGCGATGCCCGCCGCTAGAATGTGACCGCAGCCCCCATCTTCGTCAAGGGAGACCGTTTTGTCCGAGGTGTCGAAAGTGCCCGCCCCCCGCCGATTGACCGGGCCCGGTTTCGGGCCGCCCAGCGGCGATCGCCCCGAACACCTCTTTATCCTGTTGCACGGCCTAGGCGCTTCCGGAGCCGACCTGATCGCCCTGGCGCCGCTGTTGGCCGAGGCCCTGCCCAAGGCGCGCTTCATCGCCCCCGACGCGCCCGAGCCCTGCGACATGGCGCCCATGGGCCGCCAATGGTTCAGCCTCGGGGACCACGGCGCCGAGGCCCGGGAAGCGGGCGTGCGCCGCGCCGCGGTGGATGTTAGCGCCTTTATCGACGAAAGGCTGGCGGGCCTGGGCCTGGGGCCCGAGCGGCTGATCCTGGCCGGCTTTTCCCAAGGTGCCATGACGGCGCTTTACCTCGGCCTGCGCCGCGAAGTGGCGCCCGCCGCCATCCTCTGTTTTTCCGGCGCGCTGATCGCCCCCGAGGCCTTGGGCCGGGAAATCCGCTGCCGTCCGCCGGTCTGCATCATCCATGGCGCCGACGACGCGCTGGTGCCGGTGGCCTCGGCGACGGTGGCCCAAGAGGCGCTTTCGGGCGCGGGGGTTCCGGTGGTTAGCCATCTTCTCGATGGGCTTGGCCACGGCATCGACGATGCGGCGCTGGCCTTGGCGGCGGCCTTCCTCAAGCGCGTCAAGGGCGATTGAGCGGTGCGTTCCCATGGGCGCGCCAACCCTTGGGTGCAGGCAAAGGGCGGGGCCCCATGATTCGGCTCCCGCCTTGCGCGTGGGCGGAATTCGGTGTAGGCAGTGGGGCCGCAATGGCGCGCGGCCCAAAGGTTTCAGGAGAATCACTTGCTGGCATCGCCCGAAAGCTGCCCCACCCTGGTGCTCAACGCCGATTTCCGGCCGCTGAGCTACTTCCCGCTGTCGATCTGGTCGTGGCAGGACGCGATCAAGGCGGTGTTCCTGGAGCGGGTCAATATCGTCATGGAATACGACCGCTACGTGCACAGCCCTTCCATGGCCATGGCGCTGCCCTCGGTGGTGTCGTTGAAGCAATACGTGCCGACCGCGCGCCGGCCCGCCTTTACCCGGTTCAACGTCTTCCTGCGCGACTGCTTCACCTGCCAGTATTGCGGCACCAAGTCACCGTCCGAGCGGCTCACCTTCGATCACGTGGTGCCCAAGTCCCAAGGCGGGCGCACGTCGTGGACCAATGTGGTGGCCGCCTGCGCGCCGTGCAACCTGAGGAAGGGCGGGGGGATGCCGCGCAAGTTCCGCATGGTGCCGAAAACCATGCCGCGGCGGCCCACGGTGCGGGAGCTCCAGGCCAATGGGCGCGCCTATCCGCCCAATTTCCTCCATGAAAGCTGGCGCGATTTCCTCTACTGGGATTCCGAACTGGAAACGGGCTAGGCCCGAACCCTAAACCCTTCCCTAGACCCGTTCCGACAGCCAGATGGCGAGCCGCGTGCCGCAGCGGATGGCGGCGGTGACCGGCCCATGGGCCGGGGCCTCGTGGGCGCCCTCGGCGATGGCGCGTTCCCGGTGCTGGGCCTCGTCGGCCCGGGCTTCGTCGATCAGCGCCTCGAGCTCGGCATCTGTGCCCTCGAGCGCCGCCTTCTGGGCCGCGTAATGGTCTTCGATGACCTCCTCTACGGCCTCGGTGCAGGCCATGGCGGTCTTGGGCCCGGCCAGCGCCGTTAACGCCCCGAGCGCAAAGCCGGCGACATGCCAGACCGGCGACAACAGCGTGGGGCGCACCCGGCGCGCGTTCATCATGGCCTCGAAGCGGTCCAGATGTTCGCGTTCCTTGGTGGCCATCTCACTGATCGCTAAGGCCTCGGGCCGGCCGCCCAGGACCGCGAGCTGGCCCGCGTAGATGCGCGTGGCCCCGTATTCGCCGGCCTGATCGACCCGGATCATCCGCGCCGTGCGGGTGTTGATGCCGCCGTCGCCGGGGCGCCGGGTGTTATCCATTGCTCCCTCCTTCCCCCGCGCCGTGCCGTGCCATGCGCCGCGCCGCCAGGCCCGCCACCGTGCCCAGGCCCAGCGCCGCGGCCATATTATAGCCCGCCATGGAAACGCCGGCGAGCGACCAGGCAACCGCGTCGCAGCGCACCACTTTTTGGGCTAGAAGCTGGGCGCGGAGCGCCTCGATAGAGTCCGCGCCGGTGGCCCCGACGCAGGCCTGGGTCCCTTGCCACCATTGCTGTTCGACGCCGACATGGAATCCGGCGATGGCGGCATCGGTGAGGAGGGCCAACGCACAAAGGCCCATCACGGCGATCAGCGCGCCGGGCCGCGGCTTCGCGCCGCGGGCCAGGCCGGCGCCGAGCACCCCCAGGATGATCACCGCGCCATAGGGGTAGCGCTGCCAGATGCAGAGCACGCAAGGATCAAACCCGCCGAAATATTGGAAGGCGAAGGCGCCGCCCAGCATAATTGCCGAGGCCGCGGCGAGAGCCGTGAAGAGGAGCGCGGGACGGTCGAGGATCTGCGATGGGGTCATAATAAATATTTTATCATCACGAACCCGCCAATAAGGAGGCAGATAAAGGCGGCGGTGACGAATTTCAGGTTGCCCTCGATGAAGCCCCGGATGGACGGCCCGAAGCGCCACAGCAGCGCCGCTTCCAGACCGAAGCGGAGCCCCCGGGCCAGGGTCGCGGAGACGATGAACACGGCGAGATCGAGCCCGGTGGCGCCCGAGGCGATGGTGATGACCTTGAAGGGGAAGGGCGTGAGCGCCGCAAAGGCGACGATCCAGGCCCCCCATTCGTTATAACGCGCGGTGAATTCGGCGAACGGCTCCGCGTAGCCGTAGAACGCGATGAGCGGCCGGCCCACGGCCTCGAACAACAGCGCACCGATGGCGTAACCGGCCAGCGCGCCGAGCACCGAACCCAGCGTACAGACCAGGGCGATGCGCCACGCCTTGGCTTTTTCGGCCAGCACCATGGGAACGACCATGACGTCGGGGGGGATCGGAAAGACCGAGGATTCGACGAAGGCGACGGCGAAGAGCCACCCCATGGCACGGCGGTGGGCGGCCATGCGCATGGTCCATTCGTAAAAGCCCCGAAGCATTTTCGTCAGAGACGCTTGAGCCAATCGGGATCGGGCATGTCGTCGAATGCCCGGCGCAGCGCTCCGCCCCAATAATCGCGGATCAGGCGGAGGAAGGGATCGTCTTCGCCGAGCTGGACACGGAGCCCGATTTTTAGGCTGTCGCGCCGATAGGTCACGATATCGATGGGCGGCCCGACGGAGACGTTGGAGCGCATGGTGGCATCGAACGACACCAAGGAGCATTTCACCGCCTCGTCGAGGCTCGATTGGAAGGTGATGGTGCGGTCGATGATGGGCTTGCCGTATTTGGTCTCGCCGATCTGCAGGTAGGGGGCCTCCACGGTTGCCTCGATGAAATTGCCCGCCGAATAGATCATGAAGATGCGCGCCTCGCCGCCGTCCACCTGGCCGCCCATGATGAAGCTGGCATTGAATCCATGGCCCTGCTCCTGCATCGATTCGGCATCGATGTCATGAACCTTGCGCAACGCCGTGCCGACCATGCGGGTGGCGGCGAACATGGACGGCGCGGCGAACAGATCCCCCTCCCCGCCGGTCTCCAGGTCGTCCTGCAAGTGCCGGATCACGGCCTGGGTTATGGCCAGGTTGCCCGACGAGAGCAACGTCATGAAGCGATCGCCGGGTTGTTCGAAAATGGTCATCTTGCGGGCGATGGAAACCCGGTCGACGCCCGCACTGGTGCGGGAATCGGAAGCGAACACGAGCCCTTGCTCAAGGAGGAAACTGACGGCGTAAGTCATCGAACGGGTCTGGATCGTACTACTACCGGGGGTGGGACTGCGCCCGCCGGGGCTGATTGAAAACGGCATGGGAACCTACTCAAGGCCGGGGCAAGCGCAAGCGGCCCCTGATGTGCCTGAGCCCATACTACGCCTATTGCTGGACAGCCGCGACCGATACCTGCACGTCCATGTTTTCCACGCCGCCGCCCCGGCGCACGCCGCGAACCGGCGCGCAATAGGTGTAATCGGGCCCCGCCGCGAGCCGCACATGGGCATCGGCGGCGCAGATCTCGTTGGTGATGTCGAAGGCGATCCAGCCGACGCCCTCGACCCAGGATTCGGCCCAGGCATGGGAAGCGGTCTCATCGGCGTCCGCGCCCGCCACGTGGACGTAGCCCGATACATAGCGGGTGGGGATGCCGAGCAGGCGGGCGGTGGCGGTGAAGACATGGGCCTGGTCCTGGCACACGCCGGTGCCGGCCTCAAGGACTTGGGCGGCGGTCGACTCCACGTCCGTCATGCCCTTCTGGTAGGCGACCACGCCGGCCACCGCGCGGGCGAGCCGGTGCAACCCGTCCAGCGGGTCGGCGGCGAAGGCCGGGGTCAGGGGCGCGGCGAAATCCCGGACCGGGCCAACCGGCAGCGTGAGGCGCGTCGGCCGCAGGTAGATCTCGCGCGGCAGGCGATCTTCGCTCGGGTGATGCGCCACCACCCCCGCGGTGTCCTCGGAATTCACCAGCCCCTCCACGTTGATGGTGATTTCCTGATGAACGCCATCGCGCACCAGGGTGTGTAAGATATTGCCGAAGCCGTCCACCTGCTGGCTCATGCGGCCGGGCGCGTTGATCGACCAGTGGCGGACCTGCTGGGTGGAATCCGAGCGCGGGGTCAGGCGCAGATGCTGGATGGTATAGCGCGCCGGATGGCTGAACCGGTAATGGGTGGCGTGGAGGATGGAGAGCAGCATTTCACTTGAGACCTTATCTATCCGAATCACTCCGCGCTTTCGATCTGGCGCCGCCTTGGGCCTATTCGGCGACAAGATAGGCGGACTGAATCTCTTTGCTCAGCGCATTGTTGTCGGTGATGAAATCGGTGAGGAACTCGTGGAGCCCTTGCTTGAACACCGATTCGGTCTTGCCGAAATGCAACCGGGCGTGAAGTTCGCCGGCGAGGCGCCGGGCCTCGGCGCCGCGGGGCCCGCCGATAAAGCCGAGCAACTCCAGCACGTCATCGACGCAGCCATGCAGCGACCGGGGAAAGGCGTCGTTGAAGATCAGCATATCCGCCACATGGGCGGGGGCGATGGGTTCTTTGTAAGCATGGTAATAGGTGCGATACGCGCTGACCGAGCGCAACAGCGCCCCCCATTGCATATAGTCGATTGCGCTGCCCACCTCCACGCCGTGGGGCAGCAGGACATGGTATTTCACGTCGAGGATGCGCGCGGTATTGTCGGCGCGCTCGATGAAGGTGCCCAGGCGCAGGAAATGATAGCGCTCGTCCCGCAGCATGGTGGCGATGGCGGTGCCGCGGAACAGGTGCGATCGTTCCTTGATCCAGTCGAAGAAATTGCGGTGCCCGCGCGAGGCCAGCCGCGCCGGGGTCAGGGCATCGATCTCCAGCCAGGTGGAATTGAGCGCCTCCCACATTTCCGTGGTCAGCGCCACCCGTTCGGCGCGGGCGTTTTCCCTGGCGGCGCGGACGGTGGAATAAATGCTCGACGGGTTTTCCGGATCCAGCGTCATGTAACGGGTGACGGCCTCGGCGGTGGTCCCCGAAAAACGGTCGTGGAATCCTTGGGCCCCTCCGGTGATTTGCAGCACCGCATGCCATTCGCTGCCAGAGGCGCCGCCTTGGGTGCCGCCGCTTGGCAACAGCGCCATCCGGTTGGACACCTCGAGGATGCGCGCGGTATTCTCGGCCCGTTCCACCTGACGCGCCATCCAATAAAGATGATCGGCGCTGCGGCTCAGGACCGTCATGGCGCGCCCGCCCCGTCGCGGAGCACCCAGGTGTCCTTGGTGCCGCCGCCTTGGGAGGTATTGACCACCAGGGACCCTTCCCCCAGCGCCACCCGGGTCAGGCCGCCGGGCACCACGGTCTGGGTCGTGCCCGAGAGCACGAAGGGCCTGAGGTCGACGTGGCGCGGGGCGATCCCAGCATCGACGAAGGTCGGGCAGGTGGAAAGGGCCAGGGTCGGCTGGGCGATGAAATTGGCGGGGTCGTCGAGGATGCGCGCGCGGTAGCATTCGATCTCGTCCCTGCTCGCCGCCGGGCCCACCAGCATGCCGTAACCGCCGGCGCCGCCCACCTCCTTCACCACCAACTCGCCCAGGTGATCGAGCACATAGGCACATTCGTCCGCATGGCGCAGGTCATGGGTCCGCACGTTGGCGAGGATCGGTTCCTCGCCGAGGTAAAAACGGATCATCTCCGGCACGTGGATATACATCGCCTTGTCGTCGGCAACGCCGGTGCCGATGGCGTTGGCGAGGGTGACGCCGCCCGCCCGATAGGCGCTAAGCAGCCCCGGCACGCCCAACAGGGAATCGGGTATGAAGGCCAGCGGATCGAGGTAATTGTCGTCGATGCGGCGGTAGATCACGTCGACCCGCACCGGGCCGTGGGTGGTGCGCATGAAAACCTGATCGTCGAGCACGAACAGGTCCTGGCCCTCGACCAGTTCGATTCCCATCTCGTCGGCCAGGAAGACGTGCTCGAAATAGGCGGAATTGAAGATGCCGGGAGTCAGCAACGCCACCGTGGGCCGGCTGATTCCAGGCGGTGCCACGGCCTGCAAATTGCGCAGAAGGTTCGCCGGGTAGTCGTTCACCGGCGCGATCGAATTGTCGGCGAAGAGTTGCGGGAAGAGCCGCATCATCACTTCGCGGTTCTCCAGCATGTAGCTCACCCCCGACGGGTTGCGCAGGTTGTCTTCGAGCACGTAGAACTCCCGCTCGGCGGTGCGCACCAGGTCGATCCCGGTGATGTGGATGTAGGTGTTGCCGGGGATGTCGATGCCGATCATCTCCGGCCGGTAACGGGGGTTGGCGTAGACGTCGGCGCTGGGAATACGGCCGGCGGCGATGATTTCCTGATCATGGTAGATGTCCGAGAGGAAGGCGTTGATGGCGCGCACCCGCTGCAGGCAGCCATTTTCGATCATCGTCCATTCGTCGGCCGTGATCACCCTCGGGATGATGTCGAAGGGGATCAGGCGCTCGGTGCTTTCCCCGGTTCCGTAAACCAGGAAGGTGATGCCCATGCGCCGGAACAGGGTTTCCGCTTCCTTGCGCTTGGCGCTGACCTGACGTTGCGACATGGCGTCGAGCCAGTGGCGCACGGCGCCATAGGCGTCGCGCACGGGGCCCTCGGCATAGCCGCCCTCCCCGGCGCCGCCGGGGCCCATCATTTCATCGAAGGTCGCCTTAATGGTCATCGGACCGCCTCGCCTTCGCCCGCTCTGGGCCGAGATGTCAGAGTGTTTCCTATTCCCACTGGGCGGTCTTGATCGGCAGCACCTTTCCCATCCAGATGGCGTGGTCGGTGTGGTCGGCGGCGTGATCGCCGGTCGAGTCGGCATGGATCAGGATGGCGAGCCCGTCGCGGTGGATGGCGAGGAACGGCAGCAATCCCGGGAACAGCCCGTGGCCGAAGGCGACCTGGTACATCGCTTCGGTGTGGGGGCCGACCAATTGGTCGTGCCAAGAGCCGATCACCGCCTCGGGAAAGGCCAGGGCGATCTTTTCGCGCAAGGCCTGGGCCCGGTCCTTGGTGGAAACGGGGTCGTAGTAAATGTGCGCGTGCCAGGCGCCGATGGCGGCCGGATCCGGTGTCGTCATGGATGAAATCTAGCATATCCGGCACCGTGCGTCAGGCGGGACCTGGCCGCCGCCCGCGTTCTCCGATCCCTTGACCCCTTGGGGGCGCCGGCTATGATCGGCGCAGCCCCGGCCCCTGTGGCGGAATTGGTAGACGCGCGGGATTCAAAATCCCGTTCAGGTAACTGAGTGGGAGTTCGAGTCTCCCCGGGGGCACCAATTTCTTTTCCGTGCCTGCGCCGAGCGGTGGGAATTTCAGGTTGAAATTACCATGCGGGTGTGGAGGAATTGGTAGACGCGCGGGATTCAAAATCCCGTTCTGGTAACAGAGTGTGAGTTCGAGTCTCACCGCCCGCACCACAATTCTGTTTGTAATGTGACCACCATTTATCAATTGATCCTCGATCTGTTTCGGACTCTTGAGGGTTAATGCATCGGAGTTCGCTAAAATGAAGCCAGTTCCATTGGCCAATTACATATATATGGGCACCGCTTTGCGGTTTCTGCAGGACTGCGATACGTCTGCGACGGTGAAAGGCGATGGCGGCTTGATCAATAATATCGATCGTCTGTTGGCGGGATTTCAAAACTATGCCATGCCCGTATCGGACAGAGCTGCAGCAGGAATCAAAAATTTAAAGGAGGAACTCAAGAAATATGAACCAGATCAGAAGTTGACAACTGAAAAAGCAGCAGAAATTAAAAAACTAGCGTCAGATTTAAGAAATACGATCGGCGCAGAAGCCCTTGGAATCTACGTGTTTATGGTTGGGGAAAAATTTTATCCGGTAGACAAGTTACTGAATTGCATGGAAGAGCTGATTGGTCGTTCGGTTTATCAAAAAATGCCAGAAGTTGCTCGGTTTGATTTTGACGAAGCAGGAAAATGCATAGCTTTTGAAAGACCTACCGCATCAGCTTTTCATATGCTGCGCGGAACTGAAGACGTCTTAAAACATTTTTAGTTATCAGCCGTGAAACGAGGGCGGTTAAAGGTATTGACTATGGGAAGCATGTCAAAACATTTAAAAGAACGGAAAATTCCAGGATGTGATTTTTTGGGGGTGTTGGACATAATTCGAACGACATTTAGAAATCCCACACAACATCCAGAAAAAATATATTCGATGGAAGAAACTCAGAGGCTTTTTCCGCTCTGTTGTGACACGATCTCGAAAGTTGTAAAGCATGCAAAATACGAAAATATTTAAAAATTCGTGCTGTTTTGAGACTGTCCACAACTAATTGATATTCTTTGATTCCCAACAGACTCAAAATCCCGTTCAGGTAACTGAGTGGGAGTTCGAGTCTCCCCGGGGGCACCAATCTTCACATGTTTTGGCGGCGGGCCGAGCTACCGTTGCCATGGGATCACCGCCCGGGCGCGGTCGCCGGCTTGCGCGGGACACCGCAGGCGTTGGGGTTCGGCTTCCACTTCCCTGCCGCCAGCTCGGCGTCGAACCTTTGCGGGGAGGACAGCCGCGCCGCCAGCGCCTCGAGGTAAAAGGCGGCTTCGTTGACGCCGCCGGCCACCGCGAGCTTGTACCACATCAGCGCGTAAATGAGGTCGGTCCTGACCGGCGCGCGCCCCCGCGACGGCCACAGGAGAGCAGCCCGTCCTTCATAGAACAGGCCGAGGACGTGCTGGGCATTGGCTTGCCCCTGGCCGGCGGCGGCGCACATCAGCCACCACCCTTTGGTGACTTGACGCTGCCGCAAATAGGTGTCGCCGAGCACGTAGAGCGCGTCCTTATTATTACCTTGGGGTTGAGCGCAGGCTGATAAGAGCGAAACCAGCACCAAACCGAATATGACTTGTCGGAACATGGCAGTTTTCCCCCTCAAACAACCACACCAGAATTAGACACTTAAAAGGACGGCTTTGTTAGAGGGCTAATGTCCGCTTTGGGTCATAAGCGGACATAAACGCCAGTGCTGAAAAAGGTCCGCTTTCGGGGGTAAAGCGGACATAAATCACCCTTCGCGAAAGAGTCCGCTAATAGCCAAAAGCGGACATAAAGCCACGACGGATGGGGACCTAGTGCTTCGCGATCCCCAGGTGCGCGTCCTTGCCCCAGAGTTCCTTGATCCGCGTGTCGCGACCGCAGCCATAGCGGTAGATTTTGTAGCGTATGGGGCTCTTCTTGTAATAATCCTGATGGTAGTCCTCCGCCGGATAGAAAGGCCCAGCGACCTCGATCGGGGTGACGATGGGCTGTTTTAGGACGCCGGATGCCTGAAGTTTGCGCTTGGAGTCTTCCGCCAACCGCTTCTGGTCCGGTGAGTTAGCAAAAATGGCGGTCCCGTAACTCTCCCCCCGGTCGCAGAACTGACCGCCGCCATCCGTTGGATCGACGCTGCGCCAAAGGACATCGAGCAGCATCGCATAGGTTACCTTTTTCGGGTCATAGAAGATCTGCACCGCTTCGCGGTGTCCGGTGCCGCCGGCGGAGACCTGTTTGTAAGTGGGATTTTTCAAAGAGCCGCCGGTATAGCCGGAGACCGTGCGGACCACGCCGGGGACATTGTCAAAGTCAGCTTCCACACACCAGAAACAGCCGCCGGCGAACGTCGCAATCTGAAGTTCGTTCTCGGCGGCACGGGATAGGGGGGATGTGCCAACCGTGAGAACAGCAAACAACAACAAGGCCGTAGTAAAGACGGGGTACGTAAATTTTCGATGCATACGCTCAAACTCCGAAAGAAAGTTGGCGACGGTGTAATTGACGCGTTCATGCCTGTTTCGAGGCAACACACAGTCTAAATGTTTCGCCGTTCATATGGGTGGATTGGTCTGTAATTTCGAGATGATCTCTCAAAAAATTGATGTCCGCTTTCGGGGGCAAAGCGGACATAAATCAACAGTCCTCAGAATGTCCGCTAATAGCCATAAGCGGACATTCCGAGCCATGATGTCTGCCCTTGTCGTCGGCGCTGGCGGTCGGGGGCGGCCTCGGGTTAGGTGGACTTGGAAACGTTGCTTGAGA
>Ga0209980_10000329_pt1 | contig 25387 bp, 20 predicted proteins | sample CR02metaG_FD_183611 | JGI IMG/M metagenome (GOLD analysis project Ga0209980, IMG submission 183611) | Deep subsurface microbial communities from Mariana Trench to uncover new lineages of life (NeLLi) - CR02 metaG (SPAdes) (version 2) | ecosystem: Environmental > Aquatic > Marine > Ocean trench...
GCGCGTGACCTGCTGCAGCCGCTCGGCGCGCCGGGCCGAGATCACCAGCCAGGCCCCGCGCCGAGCGAAATCGAGCGCGATCTGCCGACCGATGCCCGACGAAGCCCCCGTCACGATGATCGCTCTTCGGCTGTAGTCCACGCGCGTCATGCCCCCGTTCCGTTCGCTCGAGCCTATTCTGCAACGTGAGCGATCCAAGGCAAACAGGTCAATAAGTTCTGCACGGGGCTCGACTTCGCGACACTCTTCCCCGGCGAGTGCAGCACTGCCGCCGATACCACGGCCCTGAAGAACTGCCTGGACCGCTGGTGAAGTGCGAGGTGTGCAGGGCGCTCAACCAGGCCAACGGCACGAATCAGGACTGCGACGTCTTCGATGGCGACACGGCCAACGGCAGCTGCGGAGGCCCCCGAGCGCTGGGCCCGAGCGAACCGGCGGCCCGGGTCGAGCTTGGGGGGCCTTGGCCCGGGCGGGATCGATTGACTGAGCTACCGGCGAGTAGGTAAATTGGGCGCATGGCCGCGCCCAGCCCGAAGCACCCACGCGGAGAGCGTACCCAGCGGGCCATTCTGAAGGCCGCCGAGGCGCTGTTCGCACGGCGCGGGTTTTCGGGCACGCGGCTCGAGGACGTGGCCGAGATCGTGGGGATCCGGCGGCCCTCGATCCTCTACTACTACCCGGACAAGGCGCAGCTCTACGACGCGGTCCTGGGCGACGTCCTGGGAGGTCTGCTGGAGCGGGTGCGGGGCGCGCTGGAGGCGCCGGGGGAGCTTCCCGAGCGCATCGAGGCCGCCATCTCGGCCTGGGTGGACTACGTGGCCAAGCGACCCTCGCTGGCCCGGCTGCTGCTGCGCGAGGTCGCCGACGGCTCCGCGGACGAGCCGCCGGTGCTGGTTCGCCACACGCGTCCCTTCCTGGAGATGGTGGGCAAGGTGCTCGAGCGCGAGTCGAGCGAGTCACTCGCGTCCTTGCGCACGGTCGATCCCGTCCAGCTGGCGAGCACAATCTGCGGAGCCACCGTATTCCTGGTGGCCGGAATGCCAGCGCTGCTCCCCGACCTGAAGCTCGGACCCCTGAGCCGGCAGCAGCTCGAGAAACACCGGGACGAGGTGCTGGCGATCGCACGCCGCCTATTACCGCAGAGGGACGCCGCATGAGCCGAGGCTTCCCTTACACCCCCTACCCCAACGGATGGTTTCGGGTTGCGGACTCGGACGAGGTCGAGGCCGGATCCATACGGGCCGTCCAATACTTCGGCAAGCAGCTGGTCGTATTCCGGGGCGAGGATAGGATCGCGCACGTACTGGATGCGTACTGCGCGCACCTGGGCGCTCATCTCGGCGTGGGCGGCGAGGTGGTCGGAAACACGATCAAGTGTCCGTTCCACGCCTGGCGTTACGACGGGGACGGAAACTGTGTCGAGGTACCCTACGCGCGCAAGATCCCGCCGCGGGCCAAGGTTCACGCTTGGACCATGTGCGAGAAGAACGGGATGATCCTGGTGTGGCACCACGCCGAAGGCAAGCCGCCGAGCTTCGAGATCCCCGACGTACCGGAATGGGGCTCGCAAGAGTGGAGCCCGCCGCAGCGCCGCAGCTTCAAGGTGCGGGCCCACTGCCAGGAGATGGCCGAGAACGTGGTGGACGATGCGCACTTCAAATTCGTGCACCAGGTTCACAGCATGCCCCAGAGCACGGCCGAGATCGACGGTCACATCTTCCGCGTTGTCTCGATCTCCAAAGTAGGCACACCGCGAGGCGAGACGGAGGGCCGTATCGAGATCGCGTCGCATGGGCTCGGCTTCGGCCTCACGCGTTTCACCGGCGTGGTCGAGATGCTGGTCGTCATCAGCGGGGCACCCATTGATGAGGAGTACTCGGAGACCACCCTCCGCTTCATGGTGAAGAAGCTGGCCAACGAAGAAGCTACGCGCGGGGTTGGGAAGGCCTTCATCGCTGAGATCGAGCGTCAGTTCGGTCAGGACATACCCATCTGGGAGAACAAGATCCATCTGACCCGTCCCGCGCTCTGCGATGGAGATGGCCCGATCGCGCTCCTCCGCAAGTGGGCGCGCCAGTTCTACTCCGAGACCCCCGCCGAGCCCGCACTCGAGCGGCCAGGCCAAGACCCGCTCTAGAACCCCATGCTCGGCCTATTCGGGTGCCGGTCCCGGAAAGCGCTTGCGGAGCTCGTGCTTCAGCAGCTTCCCGGAGGGGTTTCGAGGCAGCTCATCGACGAACGCGACAGCGCGCGGCTGCTTGAAGCGAGCGATCCGGCCCTGGCAGAACGAGAGGACACCGTCTTCGGTCAGCGTCGGGTCGCTGCGCGCTACGATGGCAAACGGCGATTCCCCCCAACGCGGACTCGGTTGTCCGATCACCGCCACGTCGGCGATGCCCGGGTGGCCATGCAGCACGTTCTCGATCTCCGCAGGGTAGATGTTCTCCCCCCCCGAGATGATCATGTCTTTGATGCGGTCACGAATGTAGAAGAAGCCGTCCTCATCCAGGACCGCCCCGTCCCCCGTGTGCAGCCATCCGTCGCGGAGCGTTTCCGCGGTCGCCTCGGGCCGCTTCCAGTAGCCCTTCATGACGCAGGGCCCGCGTAGCAGAACCTCGCCGGCCTCACCGGGGGGGCAGTCCTTGCCGTTGGCATCCACCACGCGCGCCTCCATCTGGTAGAAGGGCTTACCCACCGAACCCAGGCGTGCCGCCGCCTGGTCCGAGGCCAGGATGCAGCCGTGTCCGTAGGCCTCGGTCAATCCGTACGCGCTGACGATCTGGATGCCATGGGACGTATACGCTTCAAGCAGGCTCTTCGGGATCGGGGAGGCGCCCGTCAGGATCCAGCGCACGCTCGACGCGTCCACCTTGCCCTCCTCGACGTACGGCAGCATGGCGTTCAGCATCGCCGGCACCGCGATGAAGTTCGTCACCCGCTCTCGCTCACATACGGCCCAAGCGATCTCGGGATCGAAGCTCCGCATCACCACACAGGTGGCGCCGCGCCCGATGCACACCGCAAAGGGATTGAGCGCGCCAATGTGGAACGCCGGCATGAAGATCAGGTAGACGTCGCGGTAGCGAACGTCCAGGTCGCTGGCCCAGGTCATGGCACCCCAGATTGCCGTGCGATGGCTATGCAGCGCTCCCTTGGGGCGACCCGTTGTGCCAGAGGTGTACAGAATCACGACATCGTCATCGCCCCAGGCGCCGATCTCAGGCTCATGCTCCGAAGCCTGGGTCTGGAGCTCGGCGTAGCTCGCGGCAAAAGCGGGGCCGTCATCTGCGCCCACCCGGAGCCAGTGACGCACCTGACTTCCCTCGTCGCCACGGCGCTCGAGCTCGGCTACGTTCGCATCGAAGTCCGCGCCGAAGATCAGGGCCTTGGACTCGCTATCCTGGAGCAGGACGCTGAGCTCGTTGGGAACCAGCCGCCAGTTGAGCGGAACCGCGATCGCTCCCAGCTTGGCGACCGCCATGAAGCTCTCGAAGATCTCGGGCCCATTCATCAGCAGCAGCGCGACACGATCCCCCTTGGTGATGCCCAGCTCGCGCAGCACGTTCGCGGTGCGGTTGGTCCGAGCGTCGAGCTCCGCCCACGTCAGCCGCAGACCGGTTTCCACCTGAACGAACGCCTCCAGCTGCGGGGAGCGATCCGCACGTCGGCTCAACATGAGCCCCAGGTTCTCGCGCGTATTCAAGTCGAATGTCCTCCCGCTAGCGCGCTGCATGCGCGCGGCCATTGATGCGGCGATTGCGGGTGTGTCATCTTACTGGGAGCGAACGCCAAACGCGAAAGGACCCGCATGCTCGGCACCGATCCCGCTCTCGACCAAATGGGTCGGGCCTTCCAGGCCTGGCTCAATGAGCAGAGCGATGCCCTGGCGCGCTTCCGCGAGCTGCGCCCGCCCGAGTTCGAAGCTCGGGTCGCGCTCGTCCGCGATCTGCAGCGCGTGCTCTTCGACGCCGGCTGGGCGCGCTACGGCTGGCCCAAGCAGCTCGGCGGCCTGGGCGGGGGCGTGCTGCACCGTGCCGCCATGATCGACGCGCTCGCGCGCAATGGTTACCCGCCGCGCTATATCCTGGAGCACGTCGAGATCCTCCCGCCCGCGCTTGTCGCTTTCGCGCGGCCGGCGCTGCTCGAGCGGCTCTTTCTGCCCACACTGCGCGGCGACGCGATCTGGTGCCAGGGCTTCTCCGAGCCCTCCGCGGGCTCCGACCTCGCGTCCCTGCGGACCCGCGCCGAGCGCACGCAGGATGGCTTCCGGATCGACGGCCACAAGATCTGGACGAGCTGGGCAAAGTGGGCGGATCATTGTCTCGTGCTCGCCCGCACCGGCTCCAGCGAGGACCGCCATCGCGCCCTCTCCGCCTTCGTGGTGGATCTCTCGACGCCCGGCGTCAACGTCTGCCCCATCCGTCAGGCCAACGGGACCGAGGAGCTGGCGGAGGTCTTCTTCGACGGCGTCCTGGTGCCGGAGGAGAATCTGCTGGGCGAGGTCAACGGCGGCTGGGCCGTCGCCCTGAAGATCCTCGCGGGCGAGCGCGGTAGCTATGCCTGGCTGCGCCACGCCCACCTGTTCGGCCGGCTGGAGGCGCTCGCTCGCTTCCCGGCCGCGGCCGAGTACCCGCGGGGCCTGGGAGAGATGCTGGTTCGGCTGCTCTCGCTGCGCTGTCGTTCACGCGAGGTGATGGAGATCCTGGCGCGGGGCGAGCAGCCCGGACCCGAGTCTTCGGTGAGCAAGGTGATGGTGATCGATGCGGACAACGCGCTCTACGAGCTGGCGCGCGAGGTGCTCTCCCCGGGCATCGACCTGGGCACGCTGCCGGAGAGCTGGGAGTGGCAGGAGTCCTACCTGTACTCGCGCGCATCCGGCATCTATGGGGGAACCCGCCAGATCCAGCTGAACGTGATCGGCAAGCTGATGATCCGCAGCGGCGGCGCGGCGCGCCACCAGGCGAACGACGAGCACGAGGGGGTGCGAGGCAGCATTGCGGACGCGGCGAAGCAGAGCGCCACGACGCGTGACGCGCTGGCGGGCCTGGACTGGTGGTCGTTTGCGGCTCAGCCGGCCGACGCCATGGGCGAGGCCGCCTTCGCGGCCTGGTTCGAGCACCAGGGACGAACCCTCGCACGCAGTCCCGCGCTGGCCGGCGTGGCGGCGACCGCAGTGGCCGCCGAGCTCGCTGTGGAGCCGGCTAGCATCGCCTGCACGATCCGTCGCATCGGAGAGGATGACGGCGGCCTCGACCTGCTCGTCTTCGGCTGGGACGAGAAAAGCGAGTGGATCGCGCTCGAGGAGGTGGATGGCCGCGTGCTCGCGGCGCCGCTGAGCGAGATCGAGGTCTCGCAAGCTCATGCCCTCGATCCAGAGCTCGTCCAGCGCGCCCGGGTTCCGCGCGCGGCCCTGCGGCCCGTCAACGTCGATCGGGATGCACACGAGCGGGCGCGAACGCTCGCTCGCCTGGGAGCCGCCTTCGAGATCCTGGGCGCCGCCAGTGCGCTCACCGACCTCGTCGTCGAGTACACGAACCAGCGGGAACAGTTCGGTCAGCCGCTTTCGAGCTTCCAGGCGATCCAGCACATGCTCTCCGAGTGCCAGGTCGACCTGGCGGCGCTGGCCTCTCTGGCCGATGCAGCGCTGGAGCAGTGGCGAGCGGGATCGGCTCGGGAGTTGGCGGCGGCGGCCAAGGCGTTCGCCGGGCACGGCGGACGTCGCGTGGCGCAGCGCTCGCTCCAATGCTTCGGAGCCATCAGCTTCACCGACGAGCACCCGCACCACCGCTACCTACGACGCATTCACACACTGGATGCCCTGCTGGGCACGAGCTATGAGCTCGAGCGAGAGCTCGGCGCCGCGCTGGCGGCGAGCGGCCGCGCGCCTCGCGGGGTCGAGGTGTGGCGACCGGCGCAGGGCGACGGGTCCTAGATCGCCTTCGCCTGACGCAGGCGCGTGATGTCGTCCCAGTCGTAGCCCACCTCGAGCAGAACCTCTTCGGTGTGGGCTCCGAGCTCGGGTGCCGGCCGCCGCGCGCGCATGAACTCGCTGTTGAACTGTACCGGGCTCGACGCGACGCGCACGGTGTCTTCGCCCTCGCGCTCCACATCCATGATGTAGCCATTGGCGATCACCTGCGGGTCGTTGGGCACCTCGCTGGGCTTCTGCACCGGACCCCAGATGCACGTGGAAGCGTTCAGCATCTCGCTCCATTCGCTGCGCGTGCGCTGCTTAAAGATCTCTTTCAAGACCTCGACCAGCTCCGGGACGTGATTGATGCGGACGTCGTCCGCGCTGAAGCGCTCGTCCTGCATCAGGTCCTCCCGCCCGATCGCCTTGCAGAAGATCGGCCAATAGCGCGGCTCCTGGAGCATCATCAAGCTGAGGTAGCGGCCATCGGCACACTGGTACTGCGCGACCAGCGCGTTCCGCATGGCGTTGGCACCGCTGCCCGTGCTGCGTGGCAGGTCCGCGCCGTACATCATGGCCGCAACGATGTCGGGCGCCATCACCCAGGTCGCCGCTCCCATCAGAGACACGTCCACCTCCAGCGCCTCGCCGGTCCTCTGGCGATGGAACAGCGCCCCGGCGATGCCTCCCGCGACGAACATGCCACTGATCGAGTCGCCGAAGGCGGGCCGCGACCCGAGGGGCTCCTTGCCCTCAGGCGTGAGCCGGTCGGCCACGCCGCAGCGCGCCCAGAATGAGAGACCGTCGAAGCCTCCGCGGGTGGCGTCCGGCCCACGCTGCCCATGGCCGTGTCCCTTCGCGTAAATCAAGTTGGGGTTCACCTTGCGCAGGTCCTCCACCTCGATGTGCAGGCGCTGCCGCACGCCGGGGAGATGGTTGGTCAGGAAGATATCCGCCCCTTCGACGAGCTTGAGGAGGACGTCGTAGCCCTCCTTGGTGCGGAGATCGAGGCCGATGCTGCGCTTGTTGCGCCCCAGATGCTCGACGAAGAAGCTGCGCGCCGTACCCCCCGCCCCTTTGCCAAACGCGACCAGGCCCCGGATGGGATCCCCTCGTAGCGGGTGCTCGATCTTGACCACGTCGGCGCCCCAATCGCCGAGGACGGCGGCGGCGGAAGGAACGAATCCCCAGTCAGCGACCTCCAAGAGGCGCACACCCTCCATAACGTTCGGCATCATCGACCTCCCTCTGCAACGAAGCGCAAAGTCTCGAGCCCTCTCCTACGCTTCCGAGTATACCACCGGTTCGCTTCTCTCCCCTGAGCTCGCCAGTTGAGTGGCATGATAAGATCCGGCCGTCGAACCAGAAGGGAACTGCATGACGCGAGGGATCCGAGACCGAACAGCCATTGTGGGCATGGCCCAGACGAAGTTCGGGAAGGGACTGGAGGATTCCGAGCTCTCGCTCGCGTGTCAGGCGATCGCTGGCGCGATCGCAGACGCCGGGCTGAGACCATCCGATGTCGACGGTCTGGCGAGCTTTACCATGGAGGAGATGCGGGAGGTCGAGGTTGCACGCAACGTCGGCCTGGGCGACATCACGTTCTTCGCCCAGATCAGCTACGGCGGAGGAGCCGGCTGCGGCGTCGTCGGCCACGCGGCCCTGGCGGTCGCCGAGGGACAGTGCGACGTCGCCGTCGTCTGGCGCGCCCGCAAGCGCGCGGCGCGTTCCAGCCGGGTATGGATGCAGACCACCCGGCGCCTCTCTGACCACTACCAGTGGGCCCGTCCATTCGGTGTGATTCGACCGGTCGACGAGATCGCCCTGCTGATGCGCCGCTACATGCACGAGTACGGCGCCACGCGGGACCACCTGGCCAACGTGGCGATCGCTTTTCGCAAGCACGCCAACCGCAATCCGCACGCCCAGATGTACGAGAAGACCCTGACCCGCGAGCAGTACATGAACGCGCGCTGGATCTCGGAACCGCTCTGCCTGTACGACAACTGCCTCGAAACCGACGGAGCACTCGCCGTGGTCATCACATCGGCGGAACGTGCTCGGGACTTGCCTCAGGTGCCGGTTTACATCCACGCCTACGCGCAGGGCCTGCCCCAGCAGCACCAGACCATGCTCAACTACTACTGCGACGATCCACTGACGGGCCCCGCATGGGCCTGCGCGCGGCGGCTCTGGGCCAACAGCGACATCCGGCCCCACGACATCAACTGCGCCCAGATCTACGACGCATTCAGCCCCTTGATTCCACTCTCGCTCGAAGGCTATGGCTTCTGCAAACGCGGCGAGGGCGCGGCCTATACGGACGACGGTGCACTGGAATGGCCGAACGGACGTCTTCCTACCAACACGGCGGGGGGCGGCATGTCCGAAGCCTACGTGCACGGGTTCAACCTGGTGCTCGAAGGCGTACGCCAGCTGCGGGGCACCTCGACCAGTCAGGTCGAAGACGCCGCCAACTGCCTGGTGACGAGCGGAGAGGGCGTACCCACGAGTGCGCTTCTGCTCCGGAGGTGAGCATGACCGAGAAGCAGCCGACGGCTTCGGGCTTCGTCCTGCCCGATCTGGAAGTCCCGGAGACGCGGGGTTTCTGGGAGGGCACGGCCAAGGGCGAGCTACGCGTCGAGAAGTGCGGCGCATGCGGTCGGCGTCGCATGCCTCCTCGTCCGATGTGCCCCGCGTGTCAGTCACTGAAGCGTGAATGGGAAGTGATGTCGGGACGCGGAACCATCTGGTCGTTCGTCGTTCCCCACCCCCCGTTGCTTCCCACCTACGCAGAGCTCGCGCCCTATAACGCAATCATCGTCAGCCTGGACGAAGATCCGAGCCTGCGCTTCGTGGGGAACCTGGTGACGTCGGCCGACGGCCCCATCAACGAGATCGATCCAAACACGATCCAGATCGGCGAGCCGGTGCGTGTGGTTTTTCACCAGCTTGAGGACGTGCACCTACCGCGCTGGGTGCGCGCTCGCAGCTGAGCCCTCGCTGCTCAAACTCACACGCTCTCAGGCCCGAAATATGAGCTCGCCCGCGAGAATCGCGGCGGCGACGAGCTCGCTACGCAGCTCTTCACGAGCCGCGGCCCAGGGCCGGTCGAGCAGGCAGAGGTCGGCGAGGGCCCCGACCGCAAGCGACCGCGCTCTGGCGCCGGGGGCATCCGCGGGCGAGGTAAACAGGGCCAGTGCCCGCTCCGGAGTCAGGGCCTCCTCTACACCCAGCGCCGCGCCCGCATAGCTGCGCCGCTCCACCGCCGCCCGCATGGCGAGCCAGGGATCGGCCTCTCCAAAGGGTGCGTCCGTGCTCCCGCCCAGTGGAACCGAGGCCTCCAGAAAGCCCCGGCAGCGATACAGCCAGGGCAGATCGATCCCGTCGACCTCTTTCAGGTAGGCATCGCCTCGTTCGTACACGAAGCCGGGCTGGGTGACCACCGTCAGCGCAAGCTGGCTGAATTGCTCCAGCGCCTCGGGTGGTGTGACCGAGGCGTGCTCGATGCGATCCCCCTGCCGTACGCCCGCAGCGGCGAAGCCGGCCAACGCGAAGAAGAGCTGCGCGCGCGTTACGCAGTGAACCGCGACGCGTCGCCCGTCCGCGTGGGCCTGCTCGATCTGACGCTGGAACGAGTCGAGCTCCGGAAGCGAGTGGTCGTCGAGGAGCAGCTTGAGTGCGCCGCGCGTCACCCGGGTGTGGTCGATTTCGGGGAGATCGGCGCGGCCCATCAGGACCAGGCGCTGCGGCAGCTCACCTCGCTCAAGCGCCGCGAGAAAGGCCTCGAGCTCCGGAGCCGCATTGCCCGGCGTGGCATCGGTCAGCCCGGTCACGCCATAGGTCGCCAACTGCCGACCGACCGCGGAGAGGTTCGGCGGCCCTCGGGCGTCGAGCCGTTCGCGCAGCCAGCTGTCCAGTCGAAAAAGCCGGCCCGTAGCCCGACCGCGCGCGTCCCGCTCTACCCCCTCGGGGTCGACGCCGGCATCGAGACCCAGCAGATCGAGCGCGCGCGAGTTCACCATCCAAAGCGCGCCGCCTCGATGCTGGATCCGCACGGGTCGATCCGGGACCCATGCATCGAGCGCCGCGCGATCGAGGGGTCCCGACACCGACTCGTGGTAGCCGATTCCCCGGATCCACGGGTCGCTGCCGCCGGCTGTCCGCAGAGCGCGCTCGAGCTCGCTTCGGTCCCGCACCGTCGGTGGGCCACAGCGGACGGAGGACTGTGCCGCCGCCAGCGCAAAGAGATGGATGTGGTGATCGTGCAGGCCCGGGAGCAGCGCGCCCCCCGCCGCGTCCAGCACCGTCTCTCCCGCCGTTAGCTCGAGCTCCGGACCGACCTCGGCGATGCGTCCAGCGAGCGTCCGCAGGTCGAGCCCCGCGGTACCTTCAATCTCCGCGCGCCGGATCAGCACGGGAGCGCGAGCTCCCGCAGCACGGCTTCCGTATCCGCCCCGAGCTCGGGCCCCCGCTCGCTCACGGTACGGGCGCGCGCAGGTTGCACGAGCTGCGCCTTCCCGTCGACGCTCACCTCCCAGCCGGAGGCGTGAGATCGGACTTTCGCCCGCAAAGACGGCCCGTCGAAGCCAAGCACGTGCGCAGCCACGTCGCGCAGAGAGAGGTCCAGCAAGTAACCGCCACCCGCACTCCATGAAGCCAGGGCCGCGACCGCGGCGTGAAGGCCCGTAAGGGGGTCGGCAATCGCATCCCCGCAGAAGACGGGCGCGCCCGCATTGGGTGTGGCCACGGTCAGGCCCGCAGCCACACTGGCATCATCTCCGAACGCCACCCAGTTCGCCCCCGGCTCGCTACGCCCGTAGCCGCTGATGCCGACCCAGGTCAAGCCGGGAACCTCCTCCACCAGCTTCTCGGCTTCGATCCCCAGCTGGCGCAGAGCCCGCGGCCGCGCGCTCTCGACGACGATATCCGCGGCTCGCAGCAAGCGCCGCAGCTGCTGCCTTCCCTGATCGCTGGAGAAGTCGAGCGCAACACTGCGGTGGCCGGCGTGCATGAGATCGAAGAACTCACGTGGGCCGGAGCGAGTGCCATCCGGACGCTCCAGGCTTTCCAGCTTGATCACTCTGGCCCCGGCTCGTGCGAGTAGATGCGTACACAGCGGCCCCGCCCAGAGCGACGACAGGTCGATCACGAGCGGGGTCTCGGCCCGCGACCCGGGACGCGGCTTGCCCCGGTGCATGACGCGCAGCCAGGGCGGGGACAGCCGGCTCGGGCGCTCCAGCGCCGCGACCGCGAGCCCGAGCAGTCGTCCCCGCTCAACCAGCTCGGCGCTGGACCGCTGCACGGCTCTCTCTGCAACGAAGCGCCACGGCTGCGTGAGCTCTCCCTCTCCGAGCCACGCGGGCAGCAGGCGCACGTCGTCTGGACGAGCGAGATTAACGGCGAACCAGCCGTCGGCCGTGGGCAGCAGGCGGCAGCTGCCGCCGGCAGAGGTGCTCCCCTGCCGGGACAGCCCCAGGATCGCGGCCCGTTCACCGAGCAGCGCGGCAGCATCCAGGCTTTCCAGGCCGCTACCGCCGGCCACACACCGCAGTGCCAACAAAGCGCCTCGAGCACACGCGGCCAGCGGCACAGGCGCAAGCAAGGGTGAAGCCTCGGGCCAACCCGTGAGGGCCATCGCCCCGCAATCCGCCCACTGCAGATCGGGATGCGGCTCGGGGTCGCCGGCTTCGCACACGACGCGGGCCGCAAGCCGTCGCAGTAGGCACGCCGCGTAGTCGGCGCCCACCCCCGAGCCCGAAATCGTAAAGCTGCGGCCGCGGAGCAGCTCGCTAGCAGAAAAAGAATTGAGACTGGCGCGTTCGGACACTGGCTTGCTCCGCCCTGTGGATCCTACCCACCCGTCGCGAGCTGGAGTATCCTGGGGCTACCCGAGAAGGCTACAGCCAGAGGTAGCAGTCGCATGGCGAAGCTCAAGGCAGGCACCCGGATGCGGAGCGCAGTGGGCACGACCGAGGTCGTGCTCGTCGCCGTGCCCGAGAAGGACTTGGAGCTGACCTGCGGCGGCGCCCCGATGATCGGCATCTCGGAGGAGCCTCCCGCGGGACTCTCGATCTCCGCGGACGCGTCGGGGGGCACCCAGATCGGGAAGCGCTACGTCGACGCGTCAGGTGCACTCGAGGTGCTCTGCACCAAGCCCGGCGAAGGCTCGCTCGCCGCCGACGGCGCTGCGCTCACGCTCCGGACCGCCAAGGCGCTCCCTTCCTCCGACTGATTCATGAACCTGATGACGCTGCTCGAGATGGCCCACTCGGCCTTCGGCGATCGGGTCGGCGTCCAGAACGGATCCGACACCCTCACCTACTCCGAGCTCTTCGGCGCGGCCGGCGGCGCAGCCGGGGAGGTGCAGGCGTCGGGGGCCCAGTACGTGGGTGTCCTCGATGTCAGCAGTCTGGCCGTACCCGTTGCGCTCTTCAGCAGCGCCTGGGCGGGAGTGCCCTACGTCCCGCTCAACTACCGTCAGACCGCCAGCGAGCTCGAGGCGCTGGTCGCTCGCCTGGCGCCGTCTTACCTGGTCACTGATTCCGATCGAGTGGACGCACTGCAGAAGCTGCCTGATACCACAGTGGTCTCGCGCGAGGACTTCCTGAGCAAGACGCGCACTCGCAGCGGCGAGGCAAGCAACTGGCCGATGGATCCCGACGCCATCGCGATCCTGCTCTTTACCAGCGGCACCACAGGCGCTCCGAAGGCCGCCGTGCTGCGCCACAAGCACATGACCTCGTACATCCTCGGCTCCGTGGAGTTCGGCGCGGCGGCCGAGGAAGATGCAGCACTGGTCTGCGTGCCTCCTTATCACGTGGCGGGCATTGCCGCGATCCTGAGCTCGGTCTACGCCGGCCGCCGGGTCGTACAGCTGCCCGACTTCAGTGCTGCTAAATGGATCGAGCTGGCCCGAGCGGAGCGCATCACGAATGCTTTCGTGGTGCCGACGATGCTGACACGCATCGTCGACGCGCTCGAAGGCTCGGGCCGCGTCGACCTCCCGCACCTGCGCGCGCTCTCGTACGGCGGCGGCAAGATGCCGCTTTCGGTGATCGAGAGAGCGATGAAGCTCTTTCCCGAAACGGCGTTCACCAATGCCTATGGGCTGACAGAGACAAGCTCGACGATCACCCTGCTCGGGCCGGAAGATCACCGCGCCGCGGCCGCAAGCCAGGATCCGGCGGTGCGTCAGCGCTTGACCTCGGTGGGACGCTCGCTGCCGGGCCTCGAGATCGAGATCCGCGACCCCGAAGGGAAGAAGCTCGGAGCCAACCAGAGCGGCGAGATCTACGTACGCGGCGAACAGGTGTCTGGCGAGTACCTCGGCCGGGAGACCCTGGTCGAGAGCGACGGGTTTTTCCCGACACGCGACGGCGGCGCGATCGACGCGGAGGGATATCTCTTCGTCGAGGGCCGTATCGACGACATCATCGTCCGCGGTGGCGAGAACCTGTCGCCCGGCGAGATCGAAGAGGTCCTACTCGAGCACGAGGCCGTCGCAGACTGTGCGGTGATCGGCGTGCCCAGCGAGCAATGGGGTGAGGCGGTCGCCGCCGTGATCGTGCTGCATGAAAAGCGCACGGCCGGCGCGGACGAGCTCCGCGCCTGGGTCCAGGAACGACTGCGCTCTTCCCGCGCGCCGGAGCGGATCGAGTTCTGGCGCGAGCTCCCCTACAACGAGACGGGAAAGCTGCTGCGACGCGAGCTGCGTGCTGCCCTGGCGGGAGAAGCGTCATAGCCGCGCGCTCTAAGGACGGCATCCTTTCTCTCGGCGAGGCGATCGCGGAACTCCAGTCGCCCTACGCACTCGAGACCTTCTCGCTGCTCGCGGGCGAGCCCATCCTCGTGGTCGACCTGGCTGGCAGCAGCGGCGCCCCTTCCACACAGACGCTGGCGCGGGTGCGCGAGACGCTGCTCCAGCTTCCCTGTCCCTCGGTCGCCCTGTGTACGAATGCTTCCGCCGCCGGGGCCGAGTGGCTGGCCGATCGTTTCGATCTGGTCGTCACGGACGAGCAAGAGCTGGCGCTGGTCCTCGAGACATCACAGCGCACACCGCTTGCGGCCATGTCCCTGGTCCAGCTGCTCCGGCAGACTGAGAAGCTTTCGATTCACCAGGGCCTGATTGTCGAGTCGCTGGTCTACTCCACGCTCCAGGCCGGCCCCGAGTTCGCCGCCTGGCGCGAGCAACACCACAAGCGGAGCGAGCACGTGGCCAATGCCGAGCCCGCCGTGCTCATTCAGCGCTCCGGCCCCCAGCTCGAGCTCACACTCAATCGGCCCGAGAAGCACAACGCCTACTCCGCCGAGATGCGCGACGGCCTGGTGGAGGGACTCCAGCTCGCCCAGAACGATCCTTCGATCGAGACGGTCGTGATCTCGGGCGCGGGCTCTTCCTTCTGCGCCGGTGGTGACCTCGATGAGTTCGGCACGTTGCCCGATCCTGCAACGGCGCATGCCGTTCGCTCCACCCGCAATGCGGCGCGTGCGCTGGCCGCCGTGGCAGAACGCGTGAAGGTCAAGCTCCATGGCGCATGCATCGGCGCCGGGATCGAGCTCCCGGCCTTTGCAGGCGAAGTCACGGCCAGCGAAGACGCATTCTTCCAGCTGCCCGAGATCCCGATGGGCCTGATCCCCGGCGCCGGCGGCACCGTCAGCCTTCCGCGCCGCATTGGCCGCCAGCGGACGGCCCTGCTCGCGCTCACGGGCGCTCGCTTCTCCCCCGAGCAAGCTTTGGACTGGGGCTTGATCGACCGCATCGGCCATCACGAGGAATAGACATGAAGATCGGAGTGAGCTTCTTCCCCAGCCGTCCCAAGCTTCTGCTTCCGCTCGCGCAGAAGGCAGACGAGACCGGGTTCGAGTCGGTCTGGATCCCCGAGCACGCCGTATTTCCCACGCAGATCGAGACCGCATACCCCTATGCGGAGGTGGAGCCGCCGCTGCCGACGACCCCGCTCTACGACCCCTTGATCGTGATGACCTACGTGGCCGCGGTGACACGGCGCGTGAAGCTGGGCACGGGAATCTACATTCTTCCGCAACGTCACCCCATCCTGGTCGCGCGCGCGCTGACGAGTGTCGACATCCTCTCGGGAGGTCGCGTGCTCTTCGGCATCGGCGCGGGCTGGCTGCGCGAGGAGATGGAAGCGCTCGACTCGGACTTCTCGACGCGCGGCCCCCGCAGCGACGAGATGATCGGGATCCTGCGGCGATTGTGGACGGAGCCGCGCGTGGCACACCAGGGTCGCTTCTACAGCTTTCCCGAGGTCGGGTTCGAGCCCAAGCCCGTGCAAGGAACCATTCCCATCCTCGTGGGCGGGGAGAGCCCGGCGGCGCTGCGTCGCGCCGCGCGCCTCGGCGATGGCTGGTTCGGCATGGGACACACTCCCGAGAGCGCCCGGGAGACCGTGGGGCAGCTGCGTGCGCTACGCGAGCAGGCGGGGCGCGGGAACGATCGGCTGGAGATCACCCTTCAGTCCGAGCTGCCACCAACGGTGGAGAACCTCAAGCGTTACGAGGACGCCGGAGTCGACCGGGTCTGTCTCTCCCACCGCTTCTTCGCGACCGAGGATCACCAAGTCGAGTCCTCGGCGGCGGCGATGGAGCGCTTCGCCGACGAGGTCATCGCGAAGCTCTGAGACCGGTCCCCCGGAAAAGTTCCACGATCCGGTAGAGTAGCAGCATGCTCTGTGCTCGCTTCCGGCCCCTGATCCTGCTCTGTGTCCTAGCCGCGCCTGTCTCCGCGCAGGTCCCGGTCCCCACCGTCGAGGGTCCGATAAGCGGTGGCGCGGGGGTGCCCTTCATCGCGGCCACGACCTTCGATCTCGCGCAGGTGGGGTACACCCAGTCCGAGTACTTCGTGTCGGGCACGGCCAGCGCCTACACCAATGTGGGTGCGCTCGATACGGACGGGGTGTGGACCGTGGCCGCCGGCGAGACCGCGCCCTACAAGACCCGCATCCTCGTCTACCGCCCGGCCAAGCGCCACCAGTTCAACCGCACCGTAATCGTCGAATGGCTCAACGTGAGCGGGGGGCTCGATGCCGCGCCCGATTGGATCATGGCGCACACCGAGCTGATCCGTCACGGCTACGCCTGGGTGGGGGTCTCCGCCCAGTTCGTGGGCGTGGAGGGCGGTCCGGGCATCGGGGGGCTTCCGAGCATGGGGCTGAAGCCCACGGACCCCAATCGCTACGGGTCTCTCAGCCACCCGGGTGACAGCTTTTCCTACGACATCCTCTCCCAGGTGGGCGCGGCGATCCGTGAGCCGGGTACGATCCCTGCGCTGCAAGATCTCACCATCCGCCGCCTGATTGCGGTGGGGGAATCCCAATCGGCGTTTCGCCTGGTCACGTACATCAACGCCCTGGAGCCGATCCACGGGATGTTCGACGGGTATCTGGTCCACAGCCGGGGCGAAAGCCCCGCTGCCCTCTCGCAGTCGCCGCAGGTCTCCATCCCGGTTCCGGGTCAGGTCCTGATCCGGACCGACCTGCAGGTGCCGGTGCTGACCTTCCAGACGGAGACCGATCTCACCCTGCTCGGCTCCTTCCGCATCCGTCAGCCCGACACGGATCTGATTCGGCTGTGGGAGGTTGCAGGCACCGCGCATGCGGACAGCTACACGACCGTCGTCGGCCCTACCGACCAGGGCGACGATCCGTCGGTCGCGAACGTCATCTTCACGACCGAGCCCGTTCCCGGTCTGATCACATGCGACGTGCCGATCAACTCAGGGCCGCAGCACGTCGTGCTCAAGGCCGCGATCCACGCTCTCGAGCGCTGGGTGCGACGCGGCAAGCCCCCGGCCCCCGCGCCGCTGCTCGATGTGGTCACCGACCCGGCCATCACGATCCAGCGCGACCCGCTCGGCAACGCGCTCGGGGGCATCCGAACGCCCTGGGTCGATGTCCCGGTCGCGACCCACTCCGGCGGAGGGCAGGTCGGGAGTATCCTCTGCCTGCTCTTCGGTTCGAGCGTCCCACTCGACCCGACAACGCTCGACCAGCTCTATCCGACGCATCGGAGCTACATGCAGGCCTTCCGCAAGTCCACGCGTGAGGCGGTCCGCCAGCGACACATTCGTGGACGCGACGCCCGCCTCATGAGAAAGGCCGCCAAGGCCTCCAACATCGGAGACTGATGCGGCCCGCACCCGCGTCCCCGCTATGGCTACCCCAGCGTTCCCCTGGCAGGGACGGCACTACAGGAAGGTCCTGGCGGACCTGCAACGGGACTGAGCTGGCTTCTACCCTACGCAGGCCCTGATGCTGGCAGAGCCAGGGGCAATCCCCGCTACGCGGAATATGCTGAACGTCGCCAGAGCGTGCTGCATGAAGACTCGGAAGCGAGCGGGACCGAGGCCGCGCATGCCGAGCGATCCGCCCCGGGTCACGAATCAGCGGTTGCCGGAGAGCCGGGCCGCCTGCTCGCGCTGAACTGCCAGGTTGATGCGGGTCAGGTCCTCCTTGAGCGTCGCCTTCGGGCGCTTGTCATCCACGGCTCGGAACCCATAGCGGTTCTTCTTGCCGAAGGCCCGGTAGCTCTGGAGAACGGCCGTCCCCTGCACAGGCGTGCCGTTGTGGTACAGGGTCGCCTGGAGCATCTGGCCGACCCTGTACTCCGCGTTGGACAAGATGGAAAATCCGGTCGCGCTCACCTCGAGCACCTCGCACAGCTCGGGGTCTTTCCCGAGCTGGGCCTTGATATCCGCCGAGTAGCAGGACACGCGGTAGCACTCGCGGCCCTCGGCAGAGAACGGGTCTCCGGTGGTCTCGAGCTCGAGGGTGATGCGAGTCCTGTCGTCGTCCTGCTTCTCCTCAACCACGGAGAGAACCCGGACGGGCTGCTGCATGAAGCGGTACTTGATCTCGTAGAACACGAGCACTTCCGCCCCGCCCTCCAGGCCGAACGCCCGCCCCTCGAATACGGCGTTGTAGCCCTTGTCGGTCGTGGCGGAGACCTTGCCCAGATGGAGCTCCTCGTGTTCGGGTGTTCGCAGGAAGATGTCCATGCCGGTCTTCATGCACGAGCTCCTCTGGACCGCACTCGATCGCTGGCCTTCACGCCCTATCGGAGGCGTGGGCATCGGGGTGAAGCTCCAAGTGGGGCCATCGCTCGAGATGGTGTGGGTGACACGTCACGGACATCCGCCCCAGGGAACGCTACGCAAAGCTCGCGGATCACACGCTGGTGACGGTGTTCCGCTCGCGTGTCCGAAGCAGGGAGCCGCAAGTGAGCCCAAGAATTTCCGACGCCAGGATCGAGGAAATTCGCGGGTTTAGCTGGCGTCCCCAGCGGGATTCGAACCCGCGTTGCCGGCGTGAAAGGCCGGTGTCCTGGGCCAGGCTAGACGATGGGGACGGATGGCGCCGTAGCTACCGCGGCGCAAATTAGCCGGGCTCCCGGCGCCCGTCAAAGGCAAAGAGCCTGGCGCGGCCGACCAGCGCTGAATGCAGCCGGCTGCGCTGCGGTCAAGAAGCGCCTGCTGGGGCCGAAGAGCCGGGTGCGCTTGCCGCGCCCTCCGCGGGCCAGGGAGCGAGCCGTATGCCGTCCGCGACCGTTCACGACATCAAGCTGCTGATCTCCTCCTTTCACCCGTTGCTGGTGCTGGAGACCTCGGAGGAGGACCGCGTCCACACGATCCTGGACACCGCAGCCGCGGAGCTCGACATGACACTCTTCGAGTGGTCGGTCACACGCGGCCTGAGACAACGGAACTCGGAGACTCGGTTTGGCAGCAAGATCAGCGGTGGTGGATCGCCGCTGGGAATGCTCAAGCACATCGAGACCCTGACCATCGACGCGATCTATCTCATCAAGGACTTCGGGCCCTACCTCGAGGACCCGGCCGTCGCGCGCCAGCTGCGCGAGGTCTCGCAGGCCTTCACACGGACTCGCTCCGCCATGGTCCTGAGCGGAGGGAGTGTCGTCCTGCCCAAGGATCTCCAACACCTGGCCGTGTACTACGAGCTCCAGCTGCCGGAGCAGGATGAGCTGCTCGAGCTCTACCACACGACGGTGAAATCGCTGCGCGCGACGCATAAAATCCGGATCGAGCTCGATACCCAAGAGGAGGCGGAGTTCGTCTCGGCCTTGAGAGGGCTGACGCTCAATGAAGCCCGACAGACGATCGCACACGCGGCCATCACGGATGGGAAGCTGAACCCCTCGGACGTGCGACACGTACAGGATCGCAAGGCGCAGATCCTGCGCGACGGCGGCTTGCTCGAGTATTTCCCGCTGGCGGACAACCCCTACCAGCTCGCGGGCTTCGAGCGGCTGAAGCAGTGGCTGGCGCGCGCGCGCATGGGCTTCAGCCCAGAGGCCGCGCAGCTAAACCTGACGCCGCCCAAGGGCATCCTGCTGGTCGGAGTTCAGGGCTGCGGGAAGTCACTCACGGCCAAGGTGGTCGCGCGTGAGTGGCGGCTGCCTTTGCTCAAGCTCGACGCCGGCAGGCTCTTCGACAAGTACCTGGGCGAGTCGGAGAAGAACCTGCGCAAGGCCATCAGCCAGGCAGAGGGCATGGCGCCGGCGGTGCTCTGGATCGACGAGATCGAGAAGGGCATGGCGCCGAGCGGCGGCTCCGGGGAGGCAGACGGCGGCGTGAGCCGACGCATGTTCGGAACGTTTCTAACGTGGCTGCAGGAGAAACGCGCGGACGTGTTCGTGGTGGCGACGGCGAACGACCTCCAGGCGCTACCACCCGAGCTGCTGCGCAAGGGACGCTTTGACGAGATCTTCTTCGTGGACCTACCCGACCCAAGCGAACGCGAGAGCATCTTGCGCATTCACCTGCGGCTGCGCAAGCAGGATCCCGACGCCTTCGAGCTTGCGGCGCTCGTGGCCGCAAGTGAGGGCTTCAGCGGCGCCGAGCTCGAGCAGGCCACGATCGCTGGCCTGTACCGTGCGCTCCACGACCGCAATCCCCTCACCACGGAGCTGCTGCTCGCGGAGATGCGCGAGACCGTGCCGCTCTCCGTCTCTCGCCGTGAAGACGTCGCGCGGCTGCGCGCGCTGGGGCGCGAGCGCTTCGTACCCGTGTCCTGAATCACGCCTCAGGCGCGAGCCTGCATGCACTCCCGGCAGAGCCAGGTGGGAGAGGGACCGCTGGCGGTCATGCCCGCGAAGGCCCGGTCCCCCCGCCCCAGCTCACGCTCACAGCCGGCGCACGCCTGGGCCCCGTTGAGGATCAGCGGCTGCCAGCCGACGACCTCGGGAAACTCCGGCAGCGGCTCCGAGGGATCGTCCCGGGGGCCCTCCGGCTGGTGGCCCCAGTCGTCCAGCGACTGCTTCCAGTGCCGCAAGCGGGGCTCGCGCCGGGCGTGGCGCTGCCACTGCCCGCGCACGCGCTCCACCTCCTCGAGCATGTCATCGACGAGGCTGCCCACGTTCTCGGCCACGGTCTCCACCACCATGAAGGCGTCCTCGAGCACGTTCCGCACCAGGTTCGAGACCGGAACCCGCAGCTCCTCCGCAGCGTTCCGCAGCGACTCGTCGAGTCGCTCTGAGACCCGGGTGTGGAGGACCCTCTCCTTACGCTGCCGCTGCGCCCTGCCTGTATGGCTCTCCTGTCCCATGGATCTCATTGTAGTACATCGTGATACAACTTGCCACGTCCGCCCGGGGTGCCCCCAGTAGCAGCAGCCCGCCGAGCGGCAGGCGAGTCGCGCCCTGCCCGCAGGCGGCACGCAGCTCAACTTCTGACGTCCCCTTCCGATAACGGCATAGGTCGGCACACGACGGCGGGCAAGGGGTCCGCCTGACGTACAGAGGTGTCCCATGGCCCTGACCATCGGTCCCAACACGTCCACCACGGCCCTGGACCGGGCGCGCGCATCCATTCTCAAGCGGCTGAACCAGCTGAGCTCGGGTCAGCGCATCACGCGTGCGGGCGACGACGCGGCCGGCCTCGCAATCTCCCAGAACCTGCGGGCGACGGAGCGCGCCTTCGCGCAGGCTCAACGTAACCTGGGCGATGGGGTCAGCCTGGCCCGAACGGCCGAGGGCTCCCTGTCGCAGGTCTCCGAGCTCGTGATCCGCATGCGCGAGCTGACGGTCCAGGCCGGGAACGGGGCGCTGGGCGACGCGGCGCAGGCCTCCATTCAGGCCGAGTTCGACCAGCTCGCCGAGGAGGTCACGCGCATCTCGAAGGCCACCGAGTTCAACGGCCGCAACCTCTTGAATGGGGACACCTCCGGCGCGGGGGCGGTCACCCTGCGTGACGGAACGGGTGGCAACGACGTCGTTCAGATCTCGATCGCGGACCACTCCGCCCAGAGCTTGGGTGTGGAGGGCCTGGACGTGACAGACCCGTCTACGCTGGCTGCGCTGGACGACGCGCTCAACACCATCTCGGGCACCCGCGGGGAGCTCGGTGCGGTGGAGCGGCGCCTGGAGGCGGGCATTCGCAACCTCGAGACTGCGCGCGAGAACACCGCCGCCGCCAACTCGCGTATTCGCGACTTGGATTTCGCGCTGGGCACCGCCGAGCTGGCCACGAGCCAGATCCTGGAGCAGCTCGCGATCGCGACCGCAGTGCAGGCAAACATCAGCGCCTTCACAGCCCTCGACCTGCTGCGCTGATGCCGGCGGCAGCTCGAGCACCAATCGCCTAAGCTGGCGCGCGTGGATACCCCGCGTGCCATGTTCGCTCCCGGTCAGCTCATTCAGCACCTGCGCTTCGGCTACCGCGGCGTGATCATGGACGTGGATCCGACCTTTCAGCTCACGGATGAGTGGTACGAGCAGGTAGCTCGCTCGCGCCCGCCCCGGGACAAACCCTGGTACCACGTGCTCGTGCACGACTCGGACGCGATCACCTACGTAGCCGAACGCAACCTCGCGTCCGACCCGAGTCAGGAGCCCATCCGCCACCCGGTGCTCTCGCAGTTCTTCGATGAGTTCAGGGACGGACGCTACTGCTCGAGCCGCAGCATCAACTGATCCCCGCGCAGACTCGGTGCCCAGCTGAATCTCCTTGCCTCCTCTGCGTCCCAAGCTGCAGACGGATGAACTCCTCCGTACCCAGGGGCACCTGGCCGCGAACCCTCGCAGTCCTCCGTAGCGCCTAACGCAGCCAGGTGCCCCCCTCGGGTCGAGCGACGGAGACGGCTCGATTGGGAGTTAAGGGGCGCAATGCCCCCGCTCTTCCGCCCTCGGCCATGCGTCGAGGTTCGGAGCCCGGAGCGCTTGAACCTCTGGAGCGCTCGGCATAAAGTTGGGACCCCGACCCAGCGTCCCCCGGGGGAAGTCCAGGGCGAAGGTCAATCAGCGAGGGGCCCACAACCGCGTATGAGCGCCGAATCGCAGCCGGGCAACCACGCGAGCGAGCCGCCACATCCCCCGCAGCGTGACCGCAGCTCCGACCTGATCGCCCGCTACCAGCAGGTCCGAGACCGCAGCGAGCGCCTGGCGGATCCCCTCAGCCCGGAAGACTGTGCGGCCCAGTCCATGCCCGATGCCAGCCCCACCAAGTGGCACCTCGCGCACACCACCTGGTTCTTCGAGACCTTCCTGGTTGAGCAAGTCCTGCCCGGCTATCGCTGCTTCGACCCCGGCTTCCGGGTTCTGTTCAACTCGTACTACAACTCCGTCGGAGAGCAGCATCCGCGCTCGAGCCGGGGGCTGCTCTCACGACCCAGCCTGGATCAGGTGCTCGAGTACCGCGCCTACGTGGACAAGCGCGTGCTCGGCTGTCTCGAGGCTCCGGGAGGGCTCTCGGACGCGCAGCTGGACGCGGTCGAGCTGGGCCTGCAGCACGAGCAGCAGCACCAGGAGCTGATCCTGACGGACATCAAGCACCTGTTCTCCTGCAACCCGCTCCACCCCGTCTATCAGGACGGCCCGCCGCCGGTCCCAGCCCGCGTCCCCCCGCTGCGCTGGCACGGCTTCGACGAGGGCATGCACTGGATCGGCAGCAGCGGGCCGGGCTTCACGTTCGACAACGAGACACCGCGTCACCGGGTTTTTCTCGAGGCGTTCGAGCTGGCGTCACGCCCCGTCACGAACGGTGAGTTCCTGGCCTTCATCCAGGACGGCGGGTATGCACGTCCGGAGCTCTGGCTCTCGGATGGCTGGGCCACGCTGCAGACGCAGAGCTGGTGCGCGCCTCTCTACTGGGAAGAGCGCGACGGAGCCTGGCGCTCGCTGACGCTTTCCGGACTGAGAGAGGTGTGCCCCGAGGAGCCCGTCTGCCACGTGAGCCACTTCGAAGCCGACGCCTTCGCGCGTTGGGCCGGCGCCCGTCTTCCCAGCGAGGCGGAGTGGGAGCTGGCCGCGGGGCAAGCGCCCATCGAGGGGAACTTCGTCGAGCAGGAGCTGCTGCATCCGGCCGCGGCGACCGGTCCTGCGGGTGCGGGGACCCCGTTGCAGCTCTTCGGAGATGTCTGGGAGTGGACACAGAGCCCCTACGCTCCCTATCCCGGCTACCAGCCCCTAACGGGTGCGCTCGGCGAGTACAACGGGAAGTTCATGTCGAACCAGATGGTGCTGCGGGGCGGGTCGTGCGCGACGCCGCGCTCGCACATACGCGCAACCTATCGGAACTACTTCTTCCCCGCTCAGCGCTGGCAGTTCAGCGGCATCCGCCTGGCCCGCAACGCCTGCTAGGGAGTGCGCTGCCGCTTGCTTTTCAGCTCGAACGCCACTTGGAGGTTCTTGAGCGCATCCGGGTGCTTCGGATCCAGCTCGAGTGCCTGACGATACTGGTCGATCGCCTCGTCGAGCTTGCCCTGGCTCTCCAGCGCCTGGCCCAGCTTAAAATGCGCATCGGCGAAACCAGGGATGACGCGCAGCGCCTCCCTGTAGTGATAGATGGCGTCGCCGAGCTTGCCCTGCGCATCAAGCGCGATGCCCAGGTTGTGATGCGCGGTCGCGTAGTCGGGGTTGAGGGCCAGTGCCATCTCGTATAGCGGGATCGACTCCTCCAGCTTCCCCATGGAAAGCAGCTGCGTCCCCAGGTTGTAATACGGGTCCGGCAGCTCGGGGTTGAGGTGCGTGGCCAGCTGATAGTGCTCCACCGCCTCATCGAGCCGCCCGCTCAGAGCCAGTGCAACGCCCAGGTTGTTGTGCGCTCGGGCGAAGCCGGGCTCGTGCTCCAGAGCCTGCTGGTAGTGCGCAATGGCCTCCTCGAACTCTCCCTTGAGCGCCAGTGCGGCTCCCAGGTTGTAGTACGCACGGGCGTAGTCGGGCTTGAGCTCGACCGCGCGACGATAGTGGCGTAGGGCTCCAGCAAGATCTCCCTGCGACTCACTCGCTGTCCCCAGGTTGTTGTGCGCGTCGGCATGGTCTGGCTCGATCCGGAGCACCCGGCGGTAGTGGCGGACCGCCTGCTCGGTCCGGCCCTGGGACAGGAGCAGGTTGGCCAGGTTGTTGTGCGCGTCGGCAAAGTCGGGGTCGATCAAGAGTGCTTTGCGATAATGGACCAGGGCCGCATCGAGCTGACCCTGTGAGCGCAGCGCGACGCCCAAGTTGCTGTGGGCGTCGGCCAGATCGGGCTTGATCCGCAGCGCCTCACGATAGTGATGGATCGCCTCCTCCAGCTTTTCCTGCTTTCGGAGTGCGCTCCCCAGGTTACTGTGCGCTCTGGCATACCGGGGATTGAGCTGCAGCGCCCGACGGTAGTGGGAGATCGCCTCATCCACCCTGTCTTCATTCGCCAGCACGACGCCCAGGTTTAAGTGCATGGTGAAGTTCCTTGGATCCACCGCCAGCGCGTGCTGGAAGAGCGAAACCGAATCTCGCCAGTGTCGGACCTGCACCCAGGTGCAGACCATGCAGACGGCCAGTACTCCGACCACGCTTGCTGAAAGCATGCGCCGGATCGGAACGCGGCGCAGCGATCCACGCGCCAGCAGGTCGGCCCCGCCCCATGTGACCAGGATGAAGAGGCCGATCAGGGGCAGGTAGGTGTAGCGATCCGACATGGCCTGGCGACCCACCTGAGCCGCCACACCGATTACGGGGACCAGCGTGCCCAGGTACCAGAGCCACCCCACGGGCAGGTAGCGCTCACGCTGCGCCCGCAAGAGCACCCCGATCGATATGGCGCCCAGCAGCAGACCCGCTCCGGCCACCTGCCAGGCTTCCCAGGGTATGCCCCCCGGTAGATACGGGTGCTGGTACAGGACGGCGAGGTCGCTCGGCCAGAAGGTCTTTCCCAGGTAGCGCACATAGGACACGAGCCCATTCGCCGCGCGTTGCTGCAGCGGGATCCAGGTTCCGGGGTCCTGTACCGCGAGCGTGACAATGCTCGAGCAGGCCGAGAGCGTGAGCAAGGGGAGCTTCTCGAGCAGCAGAAGCCCGCTCGACCGCTGCGCACAGCGGAGGGGTAGCGCGGGGTCCAAGCGCCCGAAGCGCGTGCGCTGAAGCGGCCAGTAGTCCAGCAGCAGGAACACGAGTGGAAGCGTGACGAGCATCGGCTTGCTCATGAGTGCCAGCGCCAGGAACGCCGCACTCAGCAGATAACGA
>Ga0209980_10000330_pt1 | contig 25357 bp, 46 predicted proteins | sample CR02metaG_FD_183611 | JGI IMG/M metagenome (GOLD analysis project Ga0209980, IMG submission 183611) | Deep subsurface microbial communities from Mariana Trench to uncover new lineages of life (NeLLi) - CR02 metaG (SPAdes) (version 2) | ecosystem: Environmental > Aquatic > Marine > Ocean trench...
TGTAACTCGATATTTTCCTAATCCTTGTTGTAACCATTCTTTATCATTTGGATGATCATTTAGTGGTAAACCAGTATCACGATCTAAACCGTCACTAACTCTTTTACTAAGTATTTTCATTTTTTCCCAGTTGTTTATTCCTTTTGGTAAATTCTTTAAAGTCATTAGTAATGTAACCTCTCATAAAGTTCTATTAGTCTTTGAACATCTTTTTGATTTAGAATTGTTTTATGACCTCCGAAACCGTAAATGATTTCTGCTATTGCTGAATGTTGCTCGTTTGCATATAGTGTCATCGTTTCATGTCCGAGTTTTTGAAATAGTTCATCGTTGTCATGATTAATTAATCTCCATTTTTTCTCATTACTTTGAACATAAGTTGAAATTGGTTTTAATGAATTTGCTAATTTGTTAAAGGCAATTAATTCTACTCTTCGATATTTTCTTGAAAAATCCCAAAATGTATGACCAACAATTTCATGAATGTTTACAGATCTCATGAATGAAATTGAACATCTACCATTATCATTTATTACAATTCTTTTTTTCTCTTTAATCCATTCACCAGCAATTCCGTTCGAGGTATGTCTAATTGAAAGTTCCTTGATAAATTTTCTCATTTTTTTAATTGAAGGATCGTTATTCCATAAATCATTTGTAATTTCTACAACTTGTGATCGTGGTGCTGGTTTACTCAAAGTTGCTTTAGCAATATACAATCTAAAATTTTTGTAAACTTTGAATCCTTGAGAATTTAATTTTACTCTCTTTGAACAATTTCTAGTTCTTTTTCTTTTTTTAATTATTGAATATTGACTCATTAAATTGCATCCTCCAAAATATGTCGAATATTCCAAGATGAACTTGTGTTTTTTTTATGTTCTTTATCTAAGTGGTTTAGAATTGATTTTACTGCCTTACCATTACTTAATTTGTTACCACCTGATTTGAATTCTTTATCACAATGTTTGCAACTATAAATTATATCCAAATACGAATTTCTAGTTGAATCATAAGATTTTTGACTTATGTTATCAGAAATGAATTGTTTAGATTCATTTCCAGCATTTTTAAAGAATTCAAGATTTTCTCTCATTATTTGTTCACTTGATTGTGCCTCATGTGGATTGTTAATAATTTCATGAATTCTTTTTACATCATAACTTGAATCTCTTTTGTAACTTTCAATTTTTTTATCATTTCTATAATGTCCATATCCTGCAATTTTCAAGTAATCAGAATCATAATCTGTTACATGACCAAATTTAATTTCATCAAAGATGTCGTTTACTTCTTGATAAAATAATAATGCCTCAGTATATTGTCTTTTTTCGTTTACTACAAAAACTAAATTTTCAACTGCATGTTTGACTTTGTTAGCATGTCTTGTTACGTTTCTTTTGTATCTGGTTAATTGTTCGTTTAATTCTTCGGATGCTCTATATTGTTTAACTTCGAGTAATTTTGTATATTCGCTAATTATTTCATGTTGATATTTATGAATATCCCTTGTAATATTGTTAAAACCTCTACTGAAATTATCAGTACAGTTCATGATATAATATGATAATTTTCTCTCATTTTCTGTTAAGTCTCGTTTTTTGATTTTCCCTTCGTTATTTTCACTAACATGTTCAATAAATAAATCTAGAAAATTTTGATGAATTGAAATTCCATTGATATAATCATCTTTTCTATGTTCTGGAATTTCTCCCTCCGATTTTACGGACATGTTGTTATTCGAAACCATTACTATACTAAGTTTAGTAGTAGTATTAGTAGTTCTGTATGTTCAAAAAAACGCACAATTCAAACATCCTACGTAGTGAATTTAAAAATGCCTGAAAATGCCTCGTAGTGAATTCAAAAATTACTAATAAAGTCAAACTCCTAAAAAGATGAAAAACTCTAAAGTCACATCAGATTTTCTAAAAAAACTCAGAATTTCCTTTTTCTCATAATTTGCCATAAGATTTGAACGATATTTGAAGTTCTGAGGCAATATCCAGAACCTAATCAAAATAGCCTCAAAATAGGCACGATCTGAGGGTTTTAGGGTTTTAACTCAAAACCTTCAAAATTTCTATTTTTTCCCATTTTTTGAGTTTTTTCAGTTTTTTTGACTTTTTCCAGATTTTTTTACTTTTTTTGAATTATTTGAGTTTTTTCAGATTTTTCAGACTTTGTAACATTTTTTGAGATTTATCTAAAAGGTAATGCCATAATCTCTATTCTAAGTGATCCTCCAATAATCATAGCGATCAAAGTGTATGATATTGTATTCCAAAAATTAAATTTCAAAAATTCTGACTCCCAAATATTTTTGCCCATCTAAAGATAGTTTAATTTGTGTGGTATTAGGTTTTTTCATTGATCATTGATAACCTCGAATAATTTTTTAACAATATCTTTAGGAGTTAGCCATTGATCGATCTCTGGATAAATTCCAGTTGTTTTAATTAGACTTCGAAAGTTAGGATGAAATATTTTTATATGAATTTGTTTTTCTCGTTCATCGATTATTTTCTTACATGTTATGTTCTTACAAATTACTTGAGTCATTTTTTCTTTAAAATCTCTCTTGTTAAAGTACATTGAAATTTTCTTTTTAGATCTCCGTTTCTTATCTGTTCAATTATTTCTGGATCTGTTATTCTTCTTTTAAGATTAATTCTATTATACGAATTTCTAATTTGCTCTGGAGTTTTTCTTTTTGATTCATCATACTCAAATAAAAGAAAAGTCATTTTTTCTTTTTACCTCCTTTATTGAAAATTCTAACTGCCTCACAATGCGAACAATCTTGATTATATTTCCAACCGTCACATTCACAATACAAATCAAATTTTTTATTGTCTTTTAAATATTCTACTTTGTAATGACCACCACTTGAGGATTGAACATAAAAAACATATTTTGGATTATCCTTATCACGTTTTACTAATCCACTTGAAACAAGTTTTTTTGCCTTTAGAATTGTTGTAGCGGATAAACTCAACTGAAAATACTCCCACTAAATTGATTATTTCTGCTATTCTCTTCATGATTTGTTATGTGATCATTTAGATCGTAATCAGAATCTAAAACTCCTTTTTGTTTTAAGTAATGAATTGATGACCAGATCATTCTATTAGATGTTTGTGAACAATCCCAATAGAGTTTCATAGTGTGTTTTGTTTCAATGTCGTATGCGAAAATTATTGTATCATAGTGTTTACAATAAAAGATGTTATCTTTGATAACACATAGAGCATTTTTAACTAAATCAATATCCTTAACCACATCAGAGTATTCTAGATTTTCAACATGTCTGACTTTTTCATTATCTTCATTGAATTTGTTAAAGTCTGATAACATTTGATGTTTACCTATTCTTTCATAACTCAATTTAATAACCTCTCTAATTTTTTTTCAAGTGAATTGAAATTTTTATGTAATTGATCATTACGACTAATTTCATTTGTATATTTTGAAAAAAATGGTGTCATCATATCAGAAATTAATTGTAATTCATCTTTGGTAAAATTAACTTTCATCTTTAAAGACCTCCATATTTACCTCTTTTTTTGAAAATAAAGTTCTAAGTCTGTTAGACTCTTCAAGTTGTTCTTTTGAAAAAGTGGTATTCCTTTGATTTTTACGATCTTGTAGAGTGTGTCTTGGACTCATTAGATCCGATCCTCCAATTTTCTTTTCTCTACTCCTTTTTCATATTCAATTCTAATCTTTGTTGCTCTGTCTTTTACTGTCTTATCATTCCAGTTAATGAATTGTGGATCAACATGTTCGTAAATAAATCCGTCAGTTCCTGTATATCCTTCATTGACTTTTCTACCATAATATGCACTAACACTAATTCCAGTATAACCCTTGAAAGTAACGTCTGGTTTATCAAATCCCCAAATTTCATTCATTACTTTTTCATCACGAATAATGAATTTCCATAATCCTTTTACTTTAGTGGATTTTTTATCGTCATAACTATTTCTTAATTGCTCTGGATCAAGAATCACTTGTTCAAATTTTAATCCAAATTTTGCTAAATGTTCTAAAGTTGAACTATCTATACTGAAATTATCATGTGTATAACAATTAACCTCAATGAATGGACTATCTCTAGACTGTTTAATGAAGTGAACATAATCACAACCTAATGAAAATTTAGTATTTAATGTTAGATAGTAAACATACTTTGAACAATTTGGATATGCCTTTAATAATTCTGAGTCACCCATAATTTGATTTGATGAATTAGGATATTTTGATCTAATCTCTTCGTTTTTCTTTTGGCATTTTGCTATGTGTTTTGCATACTTTAGAATATTTTCATCATAGACTTTGTATTCTTTTGTAAATAATTTATTGCAGAATGGACAAGCATCATCACAAAGATTTTCACCTTTGAAAGAAATTACATTACCATATTGATTTACTGGAATTTCAACCTTATTAGATTGAAGTTGATATTGTAAACCACTCCTATCGATTCTTTTTTCTGCCTCCGATTTTACGGACATGTGTTGATTTGAAACCATTACTATACTAAGTTTAGTAGTAGTATTAGTAGTTCTGTATGTTCAAAAAAACGCACAATTCAAACACTATACGTAGTGAATTAGAAATCTCAAAAAATTACAAAGTCTGAATTGATCGGCTTTTTGAATCTAATTTTGTTAAAGTATAAAGTCTGAATTCTAATTCAGAATTCTGAATTTGTCTCCTTTTTATAACGCCTAGATTTACTTATATAATGCCTAGTCACGACTGGAGAATTTTTCTTTATATAACGCCTGAGATTAAAAAGGAAAATTCTGTCAAATTCTGTCCAAAACAGTACATTAACTTCTGCACCAATAATCACGCAAAACCCTCTATTTCCACTCCCTGAGTCAAATATTGTTGTTAGGCTAATATGTTAATAATAGATTGATCAGTCACATGTGTTCAAGTACGATCAGGTCGTTCTAAAGAAGTTTTGTTGTGAAACTCATGAAATCAAAGACATCTTTGAGATCGAAGGCGAAATATTCTGTAAGGAATGTGGAACAAAGTTGAGATTAATTCCTGAATGGATTATAGTTTCTTAGATATTGTTTAAGATTCATTTTTTTTCTCCAAAACTTTGAATTCAATACATACGTTTTCTAATTTTCCTCTTCTCTTGAACAAGGTAATTAATTGACCTTCAATGCCCATTTTTTCTAAAAATTCTTTTGGTGAAAGCATATATGTAATTTCAGTTTTTTTGGCTTCGTATCTTTTCATTATTCAATCGAAACCAGACAGTTGATGTTTCTTAATGTATTTCCAAAGAACTTTGGTCATATCTGATGGAGTTAATCCTTTAATTCCAAAAACCTGTTCCATTGTTTCAGGACAGTTTTCAAATCTTATGTTGTAACCACCGAATGGCTTTCTCTTAGCCATCGTCTTTTTCGTCTTTTGGTTTCTCAGTTATTGTAATTGAGTTTTTCATTAATGTCTCGTTTGGTATCAATATCTCTTTATCATCTGATTTTATTTTAGTATGTGTGATTCCAACTTTTATAACAGTACCTTTATGTTCACCTACTTGGATTTTTCCTCCCTCAATGTCTCTCTTAACAGATTCTCCATAACTCCAATACTTTGCTGTATTTTTTAATCCAACTGAAATAGCAATACCCATTCCCATGAACCCTGCTAATACCACCCAAAATAGAATTGGAATAATATCTTCACCAACTCCTAAAGTTGTAATTCCTATTCCAAAGATAACTGCAAAGATAATTCCTTGAACTAATCCCTTTGCAAGTTTTACTGTTCCTTCCTTTCCGAATAGATCTGGTTTGGTATCACTCATCCATTTTAATGCAATTCTTGATACGATGAAACCAACTGAGATTAGAATTATGAAAACAACTATTCTTGGAATCCAAGCCCATAGTTCAGTTAATGCTCCAGTTGCTTGAGGAATTTGTAATAAATCTATTGCCACTATGAAAAATGCTAACCAGACAAACCACTTAACAGTGAATGGAATTAAATTGTGTACCTCAGACCAACCTGACTTTTTGAAATCATCTTCATTCATTCCAATTAATTTTAATAATTTTGGATGTTCAAACCATTTTTTGATTATACGTTTGAGAGCACCGTTAGCAAATGTTCCTGCTATCCATCCTATGAAAATAGTAATGATGAATCCTGCAATCATAGTTGCACTCTGAGCAAGATTAGTTGCGAGTGATGTGAAAATTTCTAATGTTGGTTCATAGAGGATTCTCACACCATATTCATCAATTACCTCCTCGACTGAGTATTGTGCAACTGGTTGTTTTTCCTCTTGCTCTTGCCCAAAGGCAACACCAACAGGTGTAACAAATAACATCATAAGCGATATGATAGTAATAGAAATGTTACCCCTGTTCATTGGTAGCAATTCTTTCAAATAGGCGTTTAAAAGTGTTTATTGGATCGTGACTGGATCGTATGAATTTTACCTCTACGTCTAGGAATTTTCCGTTTTACCTCTACGTCTAGAATTCAAAATTCAAAAATATTACGTAGGGAATTAAATTATTAAATTTTCAGGCATGTTCTTAAAGAAATTACCTCTTCGAATAGAATTAATGATTGTCTTGTTAAGCAATTCATATCTGATTCTCCATTTCTTACAGTGACTACAACTATTGATCTTTAGATGTGCCATCTCATGTGCCATTAGATCTGCCAAGTTTTCATACACATCATTAAGATTTACATCTTCGATTGGATACTTTGGTTTCTTTCTGTAAAGTGGATCAAGTAATAATTTTTGTTTGATACAAATTCTATACTTGTATTTACCTCTAGAAGAGTTGTGACAGTGTGCATACGAATGAGTTAGTTTCCCATCACATGTCTTAACTGAATGTGGATTGATCTTTGACTCTTTGTACTTTGGTAAGTCCATGTGTTCTTCCTTCAATACCTGATAGATGTATCTGCAAAGTTCTGTTCTTCTTTCAAGCGTTGTTAGTTCTGGTATCTTTTCTTGAAGTATTATTTGTGTAGAGGGAAGAGTGGAAGGAACTGTTTCCTTCCTGTGAGTTAACTGTATGTTAACTGCCTTATGCAATGTGTTCGCCACTCTTCTTGCCTCTATATGAGACAAGTTCAAAGTTAGGTTGTCAATTTGCAGTAGTACCTTTGTTGCGAGTACGTCTGCCTTGACTCTCATCTTCGAACGTTTGTCCTGTTTCAACTTTCTTGCTATTTTCATTTACATCACCTCCTTGTGAATACTAGATCTGAAAAATTAGGGTAGTTATACTTTTCATGACTGATTAAAATTTTTGTCAAAGTCCACAAAAGTTTTTACACACAAAACTTTTTTGTAAATTTCGCCCACGCCATACGAATCTCAAAAAAACAAAGTTCAGAATTTACTTTGTTTGTTCAACAGACTCTAAAATCACATCTTTTATTTTGTTAAATTGTTTGTAATGCAATGCCTTGTGATGTAAATTACATAATGTAATTCCGTTGTCAAGGAGGAATTGTAACTCTGGAAATAAATCTACAGGAAATATATGATGTGCTTGTATCTCATCATGATTACTCCAATTCAATGCATCACAGATTTTACATTTGTTTTTGTCTCTCTTCTTTATTTGTAAAGACCAAAAGAATAATTTCTGATGATACAACTTCTTGTGCTCCAATAAATAATCGAGATCCTTTGGTGCGCAGTTAAAACAAACAACTGAAAATGGTGGCAAGAATTATTGATGAAATTCAGTCTTTTTTATATTTTGATATTTTATCCAGCAATCAACCAGTTTTTTACACATATTTACTGCGTAATCAATATTGAAGATCTTTGACTCATATTGACTTTTGAATCGTTTTCTCTTTTCAAAATAATCGTATCTCCACTCTGATTCTGATAATGTTGGTATTCCAATGAAATCATCCAGTCCTATCTTATCTGTATAATCCCATAATCCTAATGGGAATCCATCAATTCCAAATCTGCAACTTCCACTACCGTAATATCCACAGTAACAGCAATTACACTCATGATCAAATAATGGGCTTTTGAACTCTTCATTCTTTGGTTTGAAGAAAATTCTCCATCTGCCTAAACTGTCTAATTCTACAGCACACTGATAATCTAAATATGAAAACCTCAAAAACCATCCAGTTTTCTTTAGATGCTCGAAATACTTCCTTATTTTTGTCCTCTGATAGTCATCTAGCCTGTCAGAATCCAAAACTCGTCTAATTTTGATGTCTAATTCCTCTTCTGGAAGGAAATTTACGTACATCTCTTCTGTTTTTCCCATACTAATGTTAGCGTTCAAATCCTTTTGTCTTTGAATTTGTAGCCTACACTTTTCATTTGTAGTCATGAAATTAGTTATTAGTTCAGATCTTATAGCAGTTTTTTAGGATAGTACAAAGAAAGTTTGTACAATACAAAAAAATCTCTATATGGTAGTTCATAGTAAATTTAGAAAAGGGAAAGGGATCTAAGATGGTAACTTTCTTGATTACACTCGCAAGGTGTGCAAGGAATAAACCTTCATCTGTAATCTTAGCAGATGCCTGAGTACCAAAATACTTCTTTATATCAATAATTATTTTGATTGGTAGGCAGATGCCTACAACATAGTTGGAGTGCTGAACCTACCATACATTTAATCAGCATTTTGAAACTCATTTAGTTTTATTTAAGATTTCAAGCAATAAATACACATGACCGACTATCAATCCAAACGTTCTCTAATCATAGCAATTTTATTAACTGTTGGAATTTTTGTTGGCAGTATTGGAGTGAGTGTAATATTTCTCGATCGCTAACTCTAGAAAGGCAATACAGATAGTTTGTTACAAACTATGCCTTGTTAACTAATTCGTTCAACGCACCAGAGAAAGAAGGATTTGATTTTCCCTTTTTGATGTTTTCAACTTGTTTGTTCTTGATCTTATTTCTAATCTTTGGTTCAAGTGTTACTGACACTATCTCTACACCAATAGATTTTCTTCTATTCGACTTTCGTTTTTTCCCTGTTGGTCTGAACTTTCCACCTTTTGTAAATCCTCTAACCATTTACTATCACTCTTCACCTAACATTGATTCTGGAACTGCATCTAATAGAATTTCTGCTTGAACAACTGCAAAGTCTATACCTTCTGAAATACCTTCATCGAATGCATCAAATGCATCGTTAATCTGTTCATCATTTTCATCAAACATTGAATCGTTAAGTTCCTTAGCAGTAATTTCAAATGGTGAAACCTGTCTATCTTCACCTTCATTATCAAATGCACGTTCTCTTATTGCATCTCTTAGATCTTCTTTGTTATCAATTGTTAGTGTATCATCACCAAATGTTGTTAGTATATCTACTTGATTCTTTGGTTGACCAACATCAATATCATCTAAGTTTTCGATTATTCCCTCTGCAAAAAATAAACCTCTATCGAAACCTTTCATGTATGCATCTTTTTCTACTTCTCCTTCGAACCTAGAATCACTAAATGCTTTTTCCGCTAAGGCAGTTAACTGTGAAGAAGAAGTTGGTGGTTGCCTAATCATTGTCATTAGTGTTCCAACTGGTTGCATTGATTTTTCTTTAGAAGATCTTCCTAACCTTCCAGTTGGTCGAAAACTTCCATCTTTCATAAAACCTTTAGCCATTAAACTTTCTCCTTACTCTCAAATAATGATTTACCAGTAAGTAGATTAACATATCCTGCAATCATTGGATGATCTACTTTGATAAATTTACCAATCTCTTCACTTTTTGTAAGTTCATTTTCATCTATAAATTTCTCTTGATGTGTTATCTGTTCAAACTCAAACCACTCGTCACCATTTTGAAACTGTACTGTTAGAACAGGCATTCCATCAACATGCTCTTCTTTTATATCAATGACTTCTGATCTTGCAATCTCTTCCCATTCATCAATTTGTTTCTCTGATAACTTTGATCTAATTCTTTCAATTTGGGTTTTTGGTTGATCACTTTCTTTGTTCTCAAATGATTCCATCTTAACTCCTTTTGATTGAACAGTCTTTACAGTAGGTTTTTTCTTCGAACTAGAGTTTCCTGTCGGTCTAAACTTACCGTTCTTATCAGTAAATCCTACTGCCAATACGTAATAAAATGGGATTCCAAGTGATTTTAGCCTTTTGTGTGTACTTTTGCGATCTAAGTTGTCTTAATTTCTGGATGTCTTTTCATCAGTTCTGCCTCTACTCTGTATTTGATGTCCTCTGGTAGAGTGGTAAATTTCATGAAACCATGTTGTAATCCGAAAACTATCTGATTAATTGAGAAAAATTCGTTCCTACAATTGTCTAACCATGTATTCTTAATATTTGCCTTCTCAGGATCGCCATACATTATGAGTAATCCTCGAATAAATTGTATTTAAAGACTTGTGAGTTGGAATCAGTTGGAATCAACGCACAGTTTCAAGTGTAAAAGATCCATCATTAAAAACAACTGCTATCGTATCTTGTGCCTGATCTCTTGCAATCTCTAAAGCCTCTTCTCTTGGAATATCCGATATTGGAAAAGAAATATCTGTAAATTCATTTTCACCATCTGTAAAAAACCCTAAAAATACATTGGTTCGTTCGACTTTTATCTGCTCATAAGCAGACTGTAATTCTCTAGTTGGAATTCCTCCCAACTGATTTGTTACGCCAATAACAAAAACTGGATTATCATCTCCACCTTGTACATACAACTCATGAAAATTTATTGCTTGATCTGGATCGTTTTCTAAATCAAATCCTGCATTTATTGTTGGATCAAAAGTAAAACCTTCTAAATCTAAATTATCATCTTTAAAGTCAATGAATCTTTCAACTGCTGTTTCCCATGTTACTCCCTCCTCTCTTGGAATAAACTCAAATTCTCCTTCTGTGATGAGTTGTCCTTTTCCAGAAGTTATTGTTTTTTCCTTCTTACTTTTTCCTACTCCTGTCACTGAAAATGGTCTGAACTGTCCATCATCATCTGTAAAACCTCTAGCCAATACTCTTCCCCGAACCCACAATCACTGATACTGTTACTTCACTAGAAGGTGAATCTCCTTTTATCAGTAGTAATCCATTTTTAGTGATAAGTAATTTTTCATTCTGAATATTTACTTTTTTCTTTTTCTTTACATCAAAACCTTTTGTTTGACCATGAAAAAGATTTAGATCTTCAAGCCCTTTTTGTGGTGGAATTCTTTTTAATGGAACTCCAATTCCTTTGAAAGCATTTTTTGGGATTTTTTTACCTTTACTATCATGTAGTGAAACAATTGGTCTGAATCTTCCTTTGGAGTCTGTAAAACCTTTAGCCATTATGCCCTCCTAAAATTTTCAATCGTAACTCCTTTCCCTACCTTATCACGTATTTGTTTAAGTGCATCTCCTTCATCTCTTGCATTGTTAACAGTTATATCAGTAAATTTTTGTTTACCGTCTTGAATTACAAGAACTTTTGCTGTAAATTTCATCCCTTCTGGTATAGTTGATTTTTCTCTGTTGCTATCTTTGAATTGACTTAAATCTCCTGTTGGAACAAATTTATTATTTTTTGTGAAACCAAAAACCATTAGAAGTCTCCACTGACAACATCTTCGTCAATTCTAACTAACAATTGTTTTTTGAAAAATTCTGCATTTTCTTCATCATTTAAATCTCCTACACCTGTAAATGCAAAAATCATCCAGTGTTTGTCAAAATCATCTAAATCTCTGAAATCTTTAGGAATCTCAAATGATTCAAAGTCAGATCTATCAATCTCAAATCTTTCTGCTATATCTTCTCTTTGTGGTTCAGTTAAATCATTCCACCAGTTTTCTGTTTCATCAAATGCCTGATCTTCTATTCCACTAATTTCAGACAACACTTGTTCATTTTTCCCCTGCTCGAATTTTTTAAGTAACATACCAAAACTATCAATGTTTTTCTTTCTGTTGCTTAATCCATTTCCACCACCTATAGGATGAAACGTTCCATTTGAGTCGGTAAATCCTCTTGCCATTATAGTATCCTCAACTGTGATTGTACCTCAACTGGAAGTTTTTGTTTCTGTTCTTTGTTCAGTGAATTGAAACTATTCTTGATGTCTTTCTGTAGTCGTTTTACTTCTGCATTGTTTTTTTGAATTTTCTGCCTTCGTGGAATATTAAACTCTGATGTTGGGTTGTCCTCTATTTCAGAAACCAGCATTGTATTTCGTTCTTTAATTGTACTTCTTACATTAAGATCAGATTTAATTCTTGAAATTACCTGTCCTGCATTAACTGGTTCTTTTTGAAATAATTTGATTCCAAATGGTGTAGTTGATTTTGACTTTGATGATTTCTTTTTCTTTCCTGTTGGGATGAATTTACCCTTTTTCTTGAATCCTTTTGCCATTAGTATGTTGCAACTCCAAAGAACTTATGATCACCTTCAAAAAATACCTGTGGTTCAATGAGCATTACGTCTCTTCCCTTTGCTTTTTCTTTTTTTAATAATGCTAACTGTTTTTTCTTTGTCTTTACGAAAATTACTTTACCATCAGGTCTTTTTGGTAACTTTGAACTTGATGTTGGTCTGAACTTCCCACCTTTTGTAAATCCCTTAACCATCTAAATCACTTCGGTTCGCAGATTACTGCTTGTACTCCATTAGTTATCGGTATTGTTGCAAACTGTCCCTGTACACATTTTTTTGGATCAATCTGTCTGAATCTAATTGTGGTTGTTGTTTTGTCAACTTTAGAATTTTTGAATCCTAACTCTTTTACTTTTTGTTTTGCACTTCTTACAGTTGGAAATTCTTTCTGATCTAAAATTAATGATTGTATTTGAGAACCTTTCTTGAATCTTTTTCCTGTTGGTATGAATCTACCGTCTTTCATGAACCCTTTAGCCAATTATATCACTCACACCAAATTCTCTTTTAACTTCGTTGAGTGCAATTTTTCTTTCTATCTTTGCAAGTTGCATTGGAACTCCTGCTTGAAGTTGTGTGTTGAACGTATCTTCAACATTTGTTAGTGCGCTTGATTTAGAACCTCTTAACCTACCTTTCTGTAAAGCAAAATTAATTCCCTTTGCTCTTTCAACTAACAACGGATCAAATTCATTCCTTTGCATCTCCAATGATTTTTCTTTAGAAGATTTTTTCCGTCTACCGAAAGGTCTGAACTTACCACCTTTTGTAAATCCTCTAACCATTGTTAATTAGCCCGATACATGTAGAGACGTTCCTTGTTATCTTTGTCATTAACAACAATCTCATTGCCATCATACCCTGCAAGTGTATGTCCTACTCCATCAGTATCAACTACAAACTCTGACATTTTTTCTATGTCAGTTCTAATGAATGATTGTTCAAGCAGTTGTTCATTATTGTATATTCCTTCATCATCTACAAAATATTGAATTGGATTATCTAGTCTTTCTTCAATGTCATCTGCTATTGCACTTGAAACATCTTCTCTAAGTTCATTTACCAAATCTTCATCAGGATCTTCTCCTTCACTAAATTGATCAATGAGTTTATCATTAACTTTTACTTTATTATCATCTGCCATACTAATTAATTCTCCAACGTCACGATCCTCAACTGCAAAGTCACCTTGTTCTGCTGAAATTATTCTCTTGTCAGTCTCAGTAATGAAAACAAATTCCTCTTCTGGAAATCTTTTTGCCAAGTCACCAGCAATTTCTTCTTCTGTTTCTAACAGATCTTTTTCTTGTTCTACTGCTCTGTCTCTTGCTTTATCAAAGTCTGTAAAAATCCACCACTCTTGACCGTTTTCAAACTCATATAGATTATCATCAAAACCTATCTCATCAATTTTAGAATCGACCTCTGCCTCTGCCAACATTCTTTCAGTAGATGAAATGTTACCAATTGGATCTGCTTGAGGTGCATCATTTGGAAATCTCTTTTGAATCCTTGCCAACTGAATTTCTTGTTTTCTACCTACACCTACTTCAACAGATTTTCTTTTAGTAGATCTTCTTGGAATGCCAAATGGTTCTATTTTATCTGTAGGTCTAAATTTCCCTTCTTTTATGAATCCCTTTGCCATTCTACTACAAAATTGCATATTTTAAGAACGTTTTAAAGATGATCGCTGAACTTTATTCAACTTAGAAGTGGATTTCTCCACCACCAAGTTGTATGAATAACCGTCACCCTCGTCATTTCCCCTAAAGAACTGTCCGATTACAAAAAGTCTAAGTAATTTTTATTGATAAATGTTTTTGTTTTAGTGAAAATTGATCGACTACTACTGTTTAGTACGTAAACATAACCCATTTTAGATCAATGGCTAAACAATCTCATGCCTCCAGAGTGAAGGCAGGAAAAAAAGGTGCTAGAACTCGAAAAGCACAAAAGGCTAAAAGAAAAGCATCTGCTAAAAAGGGTAGAAAAAAAAGACGAAGATAATCGTCTCATTCTGATTCGATTGTAATAATCAGAACGCCCATCTCTTTTTTATTTAATTTAACTTCCAATGCTCCATGAGTTATTCGAACTAGATGTTCCTTGTGTCCTTTTCCTTGAAAATTTCCTGTGCATTTGTAGATGTCAACATTTTTCATATTCAAAAGATTAGATGACTTTTTCTGAAAGTTCATCCAGCATTTTCCTTCTGGACATCTGAGTTTTGGCAATCTTTCAAAGAGTCTCATTGTAGTTTGTTTGTTTATGTTCGCCCACCTTGTAGTAAAAATATCAGTCTTTGAATTCTTTACAAACCATTTTTGTTGTGATTTTATCATGAAGATGTGTTCTGGATGTGAGTCATCTCCCTCACAATGTCCAATCCATGTTCCTAGTTTTCTACTTGATATAGGTTGTAAGTATGTAATTTTGTTTGGAAGTGATAATGTCTCTCCTATTACACATCTGTATTGAACTGTCTTTGTCAAATATCTACTGCAACCTTCTTTTTTTCAACGTAGTTATCCAATGTTGCAGATGGTTTGACCTTAGTTTCATCTAAATGTCCCTTTAATCCAACTAAACCAATTCTTTTCTTATATACTTCCCAATGATTCAAACAACAGAAAACTAAATTTACATAGTCCATAGGTGTTCTTGGGTAAACTCTAATAATGTAAACGTTCTTCCAGTTTGTAATTAATTTTTTACACCATTCAAATCTACATTGACTTCTTCTAAGTATATTTAATTCTGATTTTACATCATCTAAAGTTTTTTTATTATTAGCCTCAAATGATCCCCAATCGAAATAATCAATACCAATTCCTCCTTGAACCTGTTTTTTTACTTCTGCCAGTTTTTTTCTATATCTTGAATCTTCATTTTTAAATTTAACAAGTAACCATGCCTCTTCTTCAAGAGGTTTTACGCTATTCTTTATTGCTACAGATTGTCCAAAAACTCCCATGAAATGAGTAAGACAAAGATATACCCTTGTATTTAGATCCTTGTAGTTTGGATGACGGAATTCAACCTCTTTACAATTGAATTTAGATGCGCATCTTGAATTTTGACTGATAAAACTACATGAATCCATTTTACTTCTTTTTCTTTTTATCTAGATGCTTTTGATGACATGCAAGACAACAGAAAAATAATGCATCAAAGAATGTAGGATTGTTTCTGAAATAAAGACCGCAAAATTTTTGACATTCTTTACATTCTAAAGTTTTGTAAGTTAGTTTTTCTTCTAGAGGAGTTTTGAAAGTTATTTTTTCTTCTTTTTCATCATCATACATTGTCATAGGTAAAAATTATAAAATTATTGAGAATAAAAGGGTTATTCTCTATACACATGGAAATGAGGTTACAGTTGACTTGCAAACCTCATCTCTTAGCACTTGACCAACTTCCCCATCCGTTATTTTAAATCTGCTTGTTCCTTGATCTATCGTTATTTCAAGATCAAATGTTCCTGAATCATCCTGACCAAACATCTCAATATCCAAAAAGAAGTTTCTATGAGGAATATCACTTAGAAGAAAAATTGGATTGAACTCAACAGGTGATTGTTTTCCTCCAACATCTGCTATATGTTCAAAGTTTTTTCCACTATTGAATTTATCAAGTACATCACCAGTTTCTGGATCTGTCAAAGTAATTCGTGTAACTATCTCTGCACTTGCAGAGAATGGACAGTTAGTAATTGAACAAAATAATGATGCAGGAATTGGTGTTCCTATCATTATATCATTAAATCCTGCCAAGTTTAACAGAGATGCAAGTGTTGTCTTTGTTGATTCACATCTACTCCATTGATATTCTTTAATATCTGGTTCGAAATCAACTCTTAATCCTGAACCAACTCCAATACCAAACGGTATTGGTTCACCAAAACTTTCTACCGCAGTTAATGTTGGAGCAAGTCTTATCGTCAGATTACACAAAGTCTCTTCTGCTGTTGGTGTTACTTCTATGATACCTGATGTTTCAATTCTTGCAAATGTGTTTTCGCCTTCTCTAATAATATCAAACGCAATATCCTGAATATATCCCCATCCAAATGATACTACAACTAGAATAATCACTAATACTAGGGCAGTTCCTACAATACCCATTTTATGCACCTACTCCTATACGCATGGAAATACCTTCTGATCGAATGTGCATACTTCATCCCTCAATGGAGCACCAATATTCATCCCATTAATTTTGTTATCTGGAAAGTGTATCTCTAACTTGTAATCTCTATGTGGAATATTTTTCACCGCATAGGTTTCTGTAATATCAATTGGAACATCAACTCCCTGTCTTATTGTAATATCTCTTTCAAGATTCCTCTGGTGTTTTGAATCAATTACAACTCCAGTTCGTGGATCAATTAGTTTAATCTCAGTAGGTACTAGGAAATCTTCAAGTATCAAAGTCGGAAGAATTCCAAATGTAATAAAATCATTAACTGTCTGTGATATATCTAATAATGCACCCAATGGAAACTTTGATGCATCGTGGCATTCAGTCCAATGATATTCCTTAACTCTTTGATCAATTGTAACCTCAAATGGTGTGAACGGTACAAACTGATCTAATTCAGCGTAAATTGTAATCTTTAGATCACAAACCATTTCTCCCTCACTAGGTTTAGGTATAGGAACAGAACCTTTGAACAATCTTTCAATTATGTCCTCCGAGTCATCAATTAGATTAGTTACATTTGCTAACACTGATGTTGTTCCAATTGTTCCTAGAATTACTACAACGATAATTAAAACAATAGTTCCTCCGAATAGTTTACCAATTGATGATGCAATTCCTCCTCCTGCTCTTGCAATTGGTAATGCCATTTAATTTCCTCCCGAAACTATCTCAGCAGGAAACGATGTTTCTATTTCACCAACTAAAGTTTCTGCGACTACCCTTGCATCTTCTGTATCTTCTCCCTGTTTGTCATCAATATCCTGTTTTTCTTTTGCCTCAGATTGAATTTTTAGTAAATCTTTGAATGCACTTGCGATTTTTGATTCATCTTTAGAAGTTTTTTCTAAATCTGCAAACGTTACAATCTCTTTGTCTGCCTCTTCCTTTGCAAGTAATGCCACCTTCTCAGTTTTTTCTTTTTCTTCTTCTTCTTTCTTGAACACATCAACTGCTTTTTTACCGATTTCTTCTTGGCTTTCGTTTTGTGCTTTATCCTTTATACGCCTTCTCTCCAACTCTTCTTGATTTTTTTTCTTTAGTTTTTCTGCATCTTTTGATAATGATTTTTTTACATCTGCCTCTTCCTTACCTTCTGCTACATCAAACTGTGATTGAATACGATCTTTATCTTCCTTAGTCTTTGCATTTTTAATTGCTTTGTCTCTTGATTTTTCACGTTTTATGAATCCGTTTAGAATTTTTTCAATGAACTTTATGTTTTCCTTAGTGTCCTTTATCTCAGGAACATCAATTAAAATTTGATTTTTTAATAAAACTGGATCTTTAATCTGTAAATCCCTAGCACGTTTGAATGAACTAACCAGTCTTTTCTCAAAGTCTCTTCTTGTCTGTAGTTCTCGTTCCTGACGTTCCTTAGTGTCTAAAAGTCTTTCAAGTTGTTCTCTGGTTTTTTTTGTTGCAAAATCTTTGGCTTGTTTTGTAATATTTTTTGCAATCTGAGAACCTTGAATTCCAACTTCTAGAGAACTATCATGTAGTTTAGGGTTTGCTCTAGTGGATGCTAACTTACGTTGTGTCGGATGGAACTTCTTGCCCTTATCCTTGAATCCTAATACCAATGCTTTACGTATAAAAATGGGTTGTTTTCTGTATTAAAGTGAATTTACTCAAAGATTTTCACCCTTCGGTACTCTGTCCTGACATTAATTTTGCAGTTTCAATCTCTTTTTCTGCTTGTTGTGTAGTTGTGTAAACTGCTTGGAGTCCTTCCATAGCCTCAGTCCTCTTCAATTCTTCTGCTCGTTTGATTACCTTTGAGAGATTTGGTTCAACTCTGGTGTTTAGATATACAATTTCACTTTCAAGATAGTATTCCATGCCTTCACCATCGAAAATTTTCTGTCTGATTACTCCATAATGATGATAGGTGATTAGTTTTCCCCAAATGTTGGGATAATTCATTATCTCCTCCTTCCAGTTCTCAGACCTAATCCAGAAATCTTCTACTGACTTTGGAATATTAGTCTGTGTTGACTTGAATGGGTTTCTAAGTAAGCCTTGTTTTGGTTGAGTTAGATTTACTGGTTGACCAGTTGGAATCTGTCCTTCTGCCAACACACCAGCAGAACTCTTGTATGTAGAAGTTCCTACAGCACTAATTTCATTGATGTCCTTTACAACTTGAAATACTGCCTCTAACTTTTGTGAGATCTTACTTTGTAACTCCATATACTCTGACTGTTTATCAGGTAAATATTGGTAGATTAGGTTTGGTTTGTTATCATCTGCATTCTCTTTTTTTCTCTCTTCGGGCATTGGTTTTCGTAACCAGTCATTTAATTTTTTAAAATCTTCTTGAATAGATTCAATTTCCTTATCTATTCTATCAAAATTCTCCTGAAAAATCTCAGAATAATCAGATAGTGCATCTTTAGAACTACTCAAATCTAATACCTCTCTTGATCATTTCTCTTGCATAAACTCCCGATAGTGCTGGAATACATCTTTGTGCTCAAGTATAATACCTCTCTTGTTTAATTCTCTTCCAAAACTCAGTCTAATATCACTAACAGTATTGAATTCTTTCTGAAATTTCTTGAAGATAATAATCCATTTTATTCTCCGTTGTCGTAAATCCTTAATTTTTTCAAACATATCGTCATTCATATCCCTGTGTTTCTCTCATTATGCATTCACATATTTCCTAATTACTACTTTGTAATCTCTTCCTAAATCAGTTACATGCCAAAGAATTGCCATTGCATTTCTTTTAATACCGTTTTGTCTGTTTTTAACATTAACAATCATTCCTAGTTTCTTGAATTTTTTTAAATATCTTTTTAGGATATTATGATGTATTCCTGTCTTTTTGCAGATTTCATCTTGGGTTCTAACTTTTTCTAGGTATTCTAGAATACTTACCATGTGCCAAGTTTCAGTTCTACGCCTCAAAATCTTAAATCCCTTTCTTCTTTGTGTTGTATTTGATCCTGCATCTTCAATACCCACTCTATTCCTACAATTTTACCTAGTATTCCTTTCTTGTTGTGAGTATTCGTAGCACCAGATAGTTTGTCGTGTTTATCCCAAAGTGTAGCAATTTCCTTGTAAGATACTTTCTTCAAATCACTCCATCTCTTTTCAAATCTCTTTTCTATTCTTCTAACTTCACTACTCATTGTATAGGCACTCTCCTTTTTGCATTAAGAATCTCATGCAGAATTTCTTTTCGTTCTTTGATAATAATGTAGAAAAATCCAGACATGTATAGAAAAGTTATTGGAAAAACAAATGAAAAACCAATAACAACCGCAAGTATATAATGAAATGGCGCAGTAGCGATTCCCATCCAAACCCCAAATTCTCTTGACTGTATGAAAAGAAAAACAACACCATCGGCAAGTTGAGATGTGATCTCATCAATTTTTTTATCTGTTTCAGTAGGAATGTCAACAATTGTTGGAGCAGGAGGAATTTCAGTTTGGTTAATTGGTGCTCTTATGTATGCATTAAATGCTGTTGTTAATGGTTCTGTCATAAAGTTGTCTTTAATCGCCTCTCTAACGCTAAACCTGTCACCATTGATGTCAACGGATAGAATCCCAACAATTATTGGCAGAATTAAAAAAATTATTAAAATTGGTTGAATCATGTTGGTTGATACCTCACAGCAGTACCATAAGCCATCATCTCTGCTGATCCTGCGGAAACTCCAGTACCCATGTATCTTACGTTTACAACTGCGTTTGCATTTAGATCCTTTGCTTGTTGAACCATTCTTTCTGTTGCGACCTTTCTAGCAAGATTGATCATGTTAGTGTATTCTTTCATTTCTCTTCCAAAAATATTTCTGATACTTGCCATGATGTCTTTAGTAAAGAACCTTGAAGGTGCTACTGAACCATAAACAATACCAAACTCCTCTAGAATTTTACCATTTTCAATACTTCCCCTATTTGTTACAAACAATTCCTTATCCTCCGTCATGTCACATGTTTAGTTGGTCTGGATTAAGTCCCTCCTCTTCCAGTAGATCTCGTTGCTGGTTTTGTGTATTCTTTCTAGTCAACATGTAGACTCCAATTATTATCATTGTACCTAAGATTCCCATGAATGCACGATCTATTCCTGATAGTGCTGGAATGAATCGTGGAAGTTCTCCCATCAATAAACCTCCAAGTGAACCGAGAACAATCCAAGTGATAAAGTCCTTCGGTCTGCCAAATCCAAATGGAAGTTCTGTTCCGATTAATTTCTTCTGTCCTAGTGCAAGTTTGACCATGTTAATCACCTGTTTCTGTTTGTTGATCACCTTGTCTCGCTGTTGGAGTTCCTCTTGCTGAGTGTCCATGTTATCTTCCAAGTCTCTAATGTAGTCAACTTGCTTTGATGCCATTACCATTGAAGAACCGACCTTTGCCAAGTCCTCATCGTAAGGAAGAACGTTTACTTGCATTGTTGCTGGTTCAAGAGTCATTTTTTCTCCCCAAATCATAAACTCTTCTTCGTTAGTTTCAGGTTCTGCACCTTGTTTTCTTTCGTAAGATGTATTTTCCTCTACTATTGGTATTGGTGCGATTAACCAAACATCCATATCTCGTCTGCCAACTGTTTCGACTTCAAACCTTTCAGTTGATACATGACAGAGAACAGTTTTCATGTGTTCCCATCCTAGAGTAGCCCAAGAAAACTTTGCCTCTGACTGTGTATATGAAACATTTTTGTCATCTAATGGAAGGGTTGAGATTACAAGTGCTGGTACTCTACTTCGTCTTATGGTAGATGTTAATAGATCTCTTGTATCTCTGTAGTACATTTGATAAAAGTAAAGATGCCCTTGTTTTCTTAGTTCAATTATCTTTTTTACTGCTGGTTCAAACTTTCTGTTGTTCTTTAATGCACGAATAACAGATGCTCTTACTGGTGCATCATACTTGTTAACAAAAGCCTCAAACATCCCCTGACGTTGAATAACGAACTGAATTATTCCTACAGGTTCTTCTGTGTTAGGTGATCTCCTTGCATTAACTAAGTACCTCAATACTATTAGTAGCAGAAATGATACAAGAATTATTGTAATTACTGGAACATAATCAGGAGTAACTACGATTCCTTCTGTAGAAGTTTGTGGAGTGAAAAACCTGTTGAATGTATCTAATACAGGATTTCCTGTCAGTCTCTGTTGAAGAAAAACATTTTGTAGGAATAATAATATACTATTTACCATTTTTCATCTTCCTATCCATCTTTGCAAAGATTGCGTGATAGATTATCTTCTCAGCGATGTCTTGTTTGGTACGTACCTCTTCTGGAACATTTTCCCATTCACCAGTCATTAGTTTTCTTTTCTTATAGTGAACAATCCATCCATACATTGCATTAAGTTCGTTGTAGGTGAATTTATCAAAGTGACCTTCCTTGAATGAGTTTTCCTCAAAGTCAATTGATCTAAGTATCTCTTTGAACTTTGGTGGCTTTTCCTCTACTGGTGGAATTTCTTCTTTTGGAAGGGGAGGCGGAGGGGAAACCTTTTCTTCTTTAGATGCTTGTATGAATCCACCAGACAGTTCTCTTTCCTCTTGAATCTCTTCTGCTGTTGGTTGTAACGCCTCAAGAACTTCTTGACTTTCTGTTTTTGGAACTATATTTTCTTGTTCTATATTTTCAATCTCTTTAACTAATTTTGCATTCTTAACCTTAGTTTCCTTTGGAGGAACTTCAACTACTTGTTCTTCCTCTTCCTCGTAAATTTCATCTTCATCTTGATCTTTGCTACGGAACAAGCCAAAAAATCCTCTACCTTTCTTTTTTGGTTTTTCTTTGTCTTTCTTTTTAGAAATCATCTTCTTGAATTTGGATTTCTTCTCAGGTTCAATAGGTTGTGGAGATTTTTTGAGAATCTCTTTTTGATTTTTTATAATTTCTTCCAATGGATCTGCTAATTCATCAACCTTCTGTGCAGTTTGATCTACTAATTCAATTGCCTCATCAAAGTCCTTAATTCTAGATTTGACATTTCTATTTACAACTGCTGTACTGATCAAAGTCATTACAGATACTACAATTGATCCGAAGATCAATGTCCACATGTAAGATATGCTTGTGTTCCATGTTACTGTGTTTATGTTGAATGATGTTATCATCTCAGGAATTCTATCCACGTTTGTTAGAAGATCTCCTATCAACTCTTGCCTTGTTGGGAATGTTGGTGGTTCGTTTGTATTAATGAAAAAAGTCATGCAAAACTTTTGATCATCAAACTTTTCCTGCCAGTTTGTAACAAGTCTCCCTTCTGATAAAATTTCTATGTAAACCTGTCTATGTGCTGGTCTGTCATAATTTATTTCTAGATATTGCTGATATTGATCTATTTCTTGTGTGAAAAATGTAGCAACCTGAGCAGTTTGTTGAGCAACTGGAAATGTTTCTGTCTTTGAAATTGAATCCCATTTTCTATCAGTAGTTGTGTCATAGAAAACTTTCAGTGTGAATGGAATGTGTGCGCTTGTACTTTGTATTACCTTTCTTGTACATGCCTCTGGATCTCTAATCTGTTCTAACTGTAATTCAAATGGTTGTACCTGTGCCTCTGCCTCTGGAATTATACTAAACTTAATTTCCTCGTTTTCAATCCAATCAAAAAAAACTGCAAACAAAACTGTATATGCTACTCCAATCAAAACTCCAATACCTACGTATCCTAACTGTTGTTTAGTTGTTAACTGCTCACTCGTCATTATCTACAATCTCCCTTGAATTATGCAAGAATTCCTTTCTCTCTGCCTCTTTTTGCAGATTTTTCATCTCATCAATCATTCTTTTCTTTTCTGGTGGAGTCGCTTTGTCGTAATCTTTGAACCATTTCATTGAACACAACGTAACAAGTTGACTAAGTGATTTTATTGGGGATGTGGGACTGGATAGAATCCACTTGTAGTGATCTCGAAACTTTCGATACACCTTGATTGAATCCCTATCCATAGATCCCACTCTGGTAGATTAGACTTGGATTAGTGCAACACTCCAATGTCTCCATGTCCACTTGTCGCCATGTCCTCCGTAAGTCAATATCAGAACAGAAAGTTAGACTATTCAGTAAACAGATTCAACCCAAATACGTAGTGATTTGAAATTACTGTTTCTTCCTTCTTAGTAGTAACAGACCTACAGCGAAAAGAGTAATGCCGATTAAAACAATAATCAGTTGTCCCATTGGTGCGCTTGGTGCTAGAATTCTAATGAGATCTCCTACAACTGGAATTTGTTCAACAATGAAGAACGTAACAAGTCCCCTAATTCCACTAAGAAATGCGATAAATCCAGAAAAGATTAGAACTATTGCTATTACTCTTCTTTTTGCCGACATTACCTGTCGAATTTGCTGTGAAAATCTCCCATTCGTGGGTGGCATATACCTTCATGTAGACCTCCCCTTCGCATAAAGGAATTGCCGATCAGAACAAAGAAGAATCCAAGAATCAATCTAATCAAACCAGAGAAAATCATAGATTCTTTTGTCAAAGTCTCCTGAACAAATAACATGTCCTCAACCTGAATTAGAAATGTAATATCTTGAGCAGTAAGTATTTGTAAAAATCCTGTTATGAAACTGAGAAAACCTAAGAAAACTAAAAAGAAACCGAACAGCAACCAGAAAAGCATTTGTCCTTGATGCATTATCGATTCTTTCTCTTAATTTTAAAGAGACATGCAATGAAGTTATCCCAAGTCATGTTAGTTTCATCCAAAACATTTGAAACCATCTTTGCATATTTTTGTTCAAGTTCTGGTGTTGCTCCCTGAACTTTTGCTTTACCAATAATTTTACCAGCATCTCGTTCTAACTTTTCACAAGCCCTTCTTACCTCTCTTCCCATTGCATCTGTTCTTTGGTAAGACAAACCTTTCTTTTTCCCCTCGTTAGTGACTATGCTTACAGCATCCTTTACCATCGGACTGTCTCCTATCTCCCCCTGTAACATCTGTCCTTCAAAAATTCTTCTCTCTTTGTTTAGTAAATCTGCAATTGATTTTGCCTCTAGATCTGATGGTATCAACTCGTATCTTTCGAAAAATAATTTCTTTACCATTGGTATGTCAATCTGTCTGATGTACCCATCAGCAAACAATCTCCAAACGTAACCAGTGTTGTAACGTGAAACAAATCCTGCGTTGTCACCAAGACCGTTTCCAAAATGTGTTGAATGTGTTGGTGCATGATCACCTGTTGAATGATCCTGCATCATTTTTCCTACATCTTCTGAAACATATTTTGGACTTTCCTCCATCCTTGCTTTTGCCTCATCTTCTTCAATCGCCTTTAATCCTAGTTTCCAATCGTTAAATTCTGCCAAGTTACCATTACTGAAAATATTGCAAGTCATTTTTTCTCCCATCCTTGAAATGATATTATTCAGTTTCTTCCAAGTCATATCACCATCCATGTACATCTGCATGTAATGAATTTCCTGAACAGAAACTTCTTTATGAATATTAATTGTACCCCCACCAGTTTTAATCGCTTTTTCTAGAGATTCTTCAAAATTTTCTCTATACTGATTAAGGAATTCATGTTTGATCATACTTACTTGAGGGTTTGACAACAAGTTTTGATCGTCTATGTGACGTATTTGAAATTAGTCATGCAACAAAATTACGCCAATTAGTGAAAAAAGAGATCAGATAAAGGTGGACATGTCCTCTAGTTTACACGTATTCATGTAGTCATGTAGACATGTCTCATCAACTAAAAATTATTGTATCGGGAAAAAGTCC
>Ga0209980_10000331_pt1 | contig 25327 bp, 20 predicted proteins | sample CR02metaG_FD_183611 | JGI IMG/M metagenome (GOLD analysis project Ga0209980, IMG submission 183611) | Deep subsurface microbial communities from Mariana Trench to uncover new lineages of life (NeLLi) - CR02 metaG (SPAdes) (version 2) | ecosystem: Environmental > Aquatic > Marine > Ocean trench...
TAGCATCGCGTTATTGGCAATACTATGGTTCCGATAGAGTTTTTGCGCACTACAGGGGAAACGGATTCCCTTCACTCCTTCTGGGAGCAGATCGGTCTATTCGCCCACCGCCTGAAATTGATACATTGCCTCGACGATTGGTGACAGCGGTTCACCGTAGCGGCCAAACCAGTCCTGATAGATACGTCGGATTCTCGCGCTGCGGAAAAGTGACGCCAGCGCCCTATCTGCCATCAGGCGGAATTCTGTGTCACCGCGCGGAATCATCATGGCGTAAGGCTCGAACGAAAAAGCAGTGCGGGTCATGGCGTATTGATTTTGCGCGTCCGCGTTTCTGAATACCTGCCCAATCAGCATTGCGCGGTCAGACGCATAGCCAGCGACCTTGCGAGAATTCAGCAGTTCCATGCCTTCGTCATGGGAACTGATCAACCGCAATTTGACATCGAAATCGTTGGCCTCGATTACGCGCCGCATCACATCCTCGGTCGTCGTACCGCTCAAGACGGCGATTTTTGCGCCGACGAGGTCATCAAAGTCACCAATCGGGCTGGCCTTGCGTGTCAGTACGGCGCTGCCGGTGATGAACGTCATCAAAGTGAAATCGACACGCTCCCGTCGAGAGAGAGTTACCGTCGTCGCACCGCACTCGATATCAACCTCGCCCTTTTCAATGGCGCTGAGTCGTTGTTCCATAGAGTACAATGGCGTATAGACAATATTTATCTTTTCCAGACCCAATTCATCGCGAATTGTCGACGCAATACGCCGGCAAAGATCGATGGAATAACCCACTGGATTGCCTTCGCTGTCCTGAAAAGAAAGCGGCGGTGCATCAGGGACAAATCCAATTCGAAATTCTCCGGTCTCTAAGACGCGCTTGAGTGTGTCTGTGTGATTATCGGCATTCGCGGCGGCGAACATCAGAACTAGCGAAGCGGTAAGCAGGACTCGCATTTGTCATCTCCGAGGTTGGACAGAATTGTGTGGCAACAAGTACTGTGGTCGACATCTATATCCGAACGAAAACGTTTTGTGTAAGAATGCAAGGCCTCGATAACTTCCTCCCAGGAAATCATGTCACCCTTGTTCCCCTGAAAAATCGAATTTGCCATTATTAGGCCGCCATTCGCATGTAATGCTGGTGAAGTCCACCGACTTTCTTAAGTTCGACGATTCGCCTCTGGCTGGCAAGTTGGGCTGGTCTTCGATCAGGAGAGTCCTTTTCTAAATCAGTTGCCCGATTTCCCCGTCAATCCTGAGATGCCCGCGTCCTCGGCTATTCCATCGCCAGTAGTAGCGAAATCCATGACGATGCCAGCGAATCACTGTAGCCGGCTGTACGATACACAAGACACTCGTCCAGCTGGTCCATAGTCGACTCAGCACCACCCAAAACAGACGGTCGGAATCTGTCAAGTGTGGCCGGCGACAGCGGTATTGCAGTGTTGCCAATTGCTGACATAGTGCCAGGTTTTCAAGCGCCAGCACACGGTGGCTGCGAACACTCGATCGAAACGTTCCGACAATTACTTTGAGCCACTTGCACATGGTTTCATGCTCGATTGATTAAACGAAAAAAAATAACACAATCAAGTGCGGTGATCAAATAAGAGGGACAGGAGTCGCTGAACGCGATTTTGAACGTTCTCTAAAATTCGACGCTCACAAAAAGGACCGGCCCCTGGTGGCGTACCTCCAATGAACCTCTGACATCATTGTCGCGGAAATCAAGGTTCATCGCGTAGTAATTGTATGCGACTCCTATCCTGTAGTAGTCCCCAAAACGCCGTTGTAAATCGAGGGTAATGTAGCTGAGCGACCCTTCGTACCGGTCATAGTCCATGCGAAAGAACTGTATTCTTGCGCCGAGTGATGCTTTCTTGCCAAGTGCTAGTGATCCGTGCAGCCCAATCACGGGTAAGGGTGTTGTGGCTTTTGAAGTAACCATCTGTCCCGTAGCCTCGGCGGAGATCTGCGTATCGAACCTTGAATAATGCAACCCACCCATGATGCCGAGTTCCTTTTGCGCATCATTAATCAGTGAGTACGCGTATCCGATGCGCAGGATCTTTGCTTCAAAACTGCTGTTGATTGTCGTTCCCGCGGCAATTTGCTCATCGCCAAAATTTATAGGAACCTGCAGCGTTGTCAGCCCTCTCCTAGCTGTTTCGAAATAGCCGAGCTCAAGACGATGGTAGGTCGCGATCCGATATATTGCGTCAAACTGCAGGAGCGTTTCTTCGTCCGGGAGGCCGAAGAGATTTTCAAGATCGATATCGGTGCCAATGATCCCCGCAGAGGAGTCCCGAACGATTTTTGAATTGATGGAATCGCTGAACGCTCCGAACCGTAATTCAAATGACGGTTGTTTGCCTCCCGCACGCTCGGACACCCTGGGCTCAAAGATATCGTTGTTGTAAGCCACAGAAATGTTCGCGGACCAAATCTCGTTTTTACTCACGATCGGGCTGCTGGAAATTGCAGAGTCGAGAAATTCCAGACCGACACTACCGGACAACAACCACTTTTTTGTCACTTCGTATCCCCAACGAACCTTCAGGGCTGTGTTGAACGCATCGCCAACCTGGTACGCCGGTCGGAATGGCCCCGACTCGGATTGGGAGACGCCATAGTAATAGTTTGCGTAGTCCTTGCTTTGGTGGATAAACTCCACACTCGGAACCAGGTAGCCGCGCTCCCGCTCGCGCGGCAGTGAGAATGCGAGCTGGCTGATCAAGCCATTGTGGTTGCCGAGTATTTCGGTGTACGTTTTCAAGTTGATGTGAACCGGCCAGCCACGCCAACCAACAATTGGTGCAAGCTCGAGCCCCCACTTGCGTTCGTCGAGGCCGCGGAGTTCGGGAGCATCACTCGTGCCCAGCCCGAGGGTTTGCATACGTCCGACCAGCCCCAACTCCCAATTGCTTTTGCTCACCCAGCGAATACCGACATCGCCCTCCCGAATCAAGAGCCAGTCATCGGTAAATGCAGAATCGCGGAAGCTGGTCAGATACGGATAAGCAGTTACGGAGTTTTCGCCGCCAGTGTAGGAATTTTGTTCAACCGAAAATGAGACGCCCAGAGCATAGTCATTCAGGTCGTAGTTGCGGATGTAGTCCAGCAGGCCGGCAGCAATCGCACTTTCGCCGATAGCAAGAGTGCCGAGCATTACAAGAATTGACGTGCCACGCATTAAATTCGTCATTCGCATAATTGCCTGCAGATTATTGCTTGCTACATTTGACTGTGCCGCTACCGTACCTCATCGTATTCATGCTTCGACGACTGGAGACACGCCAATGGCCTTGTGGAGCGCGAAGTAAAAAGGGGCCGCGTAAGCGGCCCCAAAAACACGCCAGTAACGTTAGCGGGGGGGTGCTTATGACGTGGATTGCATTCATACGGCGCATTCTTTTCAGACTGGCATTTCCAAGAAAACGGGTGGCTAGCTTCACCCTCCGGAAAGCACCACCCTTAAACTTCTGGAGAAAATATCAGACCCTGAATCGGTCGTACATTGGACCAAAGTCCTATACGCCTTGCGTTCCCGACCCGGTAGCATGCTGGTAAGTAGAATGGTATGTCATTCCGGGCCTGATCGATGGGATTGAAGCGCAGCACAATCTTGAAGAGTATCCTGGCCGCGACCGTGCTCGCGTTGGGCGTGATCATCTTGGGCCTGGTGCCGATCAACCTATCATTCGTCAAAGATAGCATCGAACAACAAGTGCGAGAAAACCTGGATTTAGATGTCACATTCCAGGGGCCGCTTCGACTTCGTCTGGGCACCAATCCTCGCGTCGAGGCCGTGGCGATCGAGATACGTACACTTGGCGCCGTTGATGAGGTCCTGGCCCGGATTGCCGAGTTATCGGTGACTCCCCGTTTGATTGAGATCTTGCGGGGCCGACTACATATGAAGGCCATACAGGTTACCGGTATACAGTTCGATTATTGCGCCGCAATACCTGCTTTCGGGGATGACAAGATCGGTACCGAACCCTTGCGATCGATCGCTGTGAGGACTCTGCTGGTCACCAATCTGGAATTTTACTGTGGAGATGGTAGAGACGAACAAACATTTGACATCGTTATTGCAGAGCTGAAGGGCTCGGCTCCGGCCAATGAGGCGATGTCAGCGACTGTGCGGGGTCGTGTCAATGATCTGCCCATCGAACTTGAAGCTCTTAGTGGGAATCTAAACACACTCCTGGCAAGTCCTGAGACTTTTCCATTGCAGTTAAGCATCGCCGCTCAGGGAGCGGAGTTTCGCCTGGAGGGCGTCATCGATGAACCCTTCGGCCGATTCGAGCTGCGTGCAGACACCAGTGGTCGGGTACAGAACCCACAGAGCCTATTGTCGAATCTGGATATCAGTATACCGGAGGTAGCAGGGTTTGAATTTGCAGGCCAGGCTTGGCTGAACTTTGACGCTGTCGGCATTGAGAATCTCGTTGGAAAAATAGGTAATAGCGATTTTAACGCGACAGGGCTGGCCCGATTCTCTTCCGAGCGCAACTACTACGAAGTGGATGCGCACCTGCGCCGACTGCAAGCTGACTTATTCGGTTCGGCCTCGGTCGTATCTGAAGAGAATGACGATTTGGCAGCGATTGACCTGCGGTCGCTGTTTGACGCCCTGGGTGAGTTCGACGGCAAAATCCACGTCACCGTCGGTCAACTGACAAGTGCGGCGGTACAATTAGAAAACCTGGACCTGGAAGCCAGCCTGAGCGACGGCAGCCTGGTTATCTCTCGTTACCAGATGCTCTTCATGGACAGTCCGATCGAAGCCGAGGCCCGTCTTGATATGCAAGGTGAGTGTGCGGAATTTCGTGCTAATGGATGGGCCACCGGCGTCGACCTGAAACTGTTGTCTGAGTTGCTGGATAACAAATTTGCAATAGCCGGGAATCTCGACCGTATCGAATTTAACACCCGAAGTTGTGGCAATACGCTAACTGAACACAGGAATACGCTTCGGGCCGATGTCGATGTTTCGGGTGCAACGATTAGCCACGAGCATCTCGAATTACCGATGCAGTTGGACACACTCAAGGTCAATGTTGGCTGGTCCCGGCCAAGTCGGGCGGTTTTCCAGGGGCAGCTACTCAACGAGAAACTTACCGTCGATGTGCAGGGTGGCACTATCGAAAGGCTGGCAGCAGGGTCTCGCTGGCCGTTCACGCTTGAGATGATTGGTGCCGGCGCCAGCATGACCTTGGATGGGATCGCTGCAATTGGCGCGGACTCAGTTTTCGTTGATGTGCATCTGGGCATTAATGCACCGCGCATTGGAGCGCTGCACCGATGGATCGAGGTTGATCCCGCGAGTGACCTGCCATTGTCTGTAAGCGCTTCTATGCAGTGGAGCAACCACGGAATCTTAATCGATGAGTTCGACGCGGCGTTGGGTCACTCTGATATCAAAGGGCGGCTTGAGTCTATTGATGCAGATGTGGAACCGGTCCTGGTAACTGAGTTGCAATCCACAGTATTGGACATTACAGAGCTGAAAAGCATGCAACTACCAATCGAGAAATCCAGCCTGTCATCACCGCAGCCGGACTCAATAAGCGACGATATTGACAACCCTGAATTTCTCCTGGGGCTTGATCTGCCTTCCGTCGACTTGGATTTACGCATCGAGCAGTTGCATGGCACCAGATTCGAAATTCGTGATGTCGAACTCCGGGCCAACGTACGTCATCAACTGGTCGACAATGCGAATCTGAGTATGCGGCTTGACGGCTTTCTATTTGAAGGCGCTTTCAATATCGATTTCCGCAACTTGCCAGGAAAAGTTTCGTATCAGGCTACCGCTATTGATCTAGATATCGGGCGGTTGTTACAAAAATTGGAGTTCATGGACGATACGCGCATCACTGCTGACCAGTTGAATCTCGACTATTCATCTCATGGAACGACACTGCGTGAGATTTTGGTAAATGGCGAGACCTTGGCCGAGTTTCAAAATTTCAGCTGGCTTGCTGGGAAACAGACCGAAGATACAGGCCTTGAACTCAACTTCGCTCGATTGGTGATGGCCGCAGCACCTGATCAACCAACACGATGGGAGGCGAGAGGACTGCTTGATGGCATTCCCCTCAAAGTCTGGGCAGAAACACCGTCGCTAAGGGATATTCTCCATGGGGAGAAAAAGTCACCATTGAGTGTCGTCGCCAGCTCAGGCAACAACGTCGCAATGTTAAGTGGCAATATCGATTGGAGCGATCCCGACGTATTCTCAGGTGAACTGGTCCTGTCAGGTCAACGAATGGATCCCGAGACTGCTGACTTCGCACAGTTGGAGTCCCCCCTCAAAGGATTTGAACTTCGCACAGACCTGACGATCAGTGACCGCGAGATATCTGTTGCAGAGCTGAGCGCAAACATTGGCACAAGTCACGCAACCGGTTATGCCAAAGTCAATGTTAGTCAAGATGGAAAAGATTTCGAACTCAGGATGCAGGCGTCCCACATTCAAACGGATGATTTTGTTGAGCTGGCCAATGCATGGCGGGAATATCGGCAAGAGAATGCTAAAGCAGATTCGCTCGCCGAATTTGAGACCCGGGTTCTTGAGGATGTTGTCCGAGAATACATCGAAGCACAGGCGCTTGAATACAGTTTTAACGTTCGAATTGGAATCGATGAACTATTTGCCGGTGATCAGTATATGGGCGGGGCACAGATCGGTGTGCTGGCAGACAAGAACAATTTCAGGTTACAACCTATCAAGGTGAATCTGCCGAGCGGATATATCGATGCGGAGTACGTCGTGGAGAGAACAGCCGACAGTGTCGATGCGCTTCTGAATGTGTATATTGAGCGGCTTCAGTATAGTGAATTGGTGCGATTTCTGGATCCTGATGCAAAGGAGAATATGCGAGGATTCCTGTATTTGGATACATCGCTCACATCCAGCGCGCCGACCACCGCGCAACTCTTCAAAAGTGTGCAGGGAAGAATTGATTTAATGATTATCCCCGAGGACATCACCGCCGGTGTTTTGGACCTGTGGGCAGCAAATCTACTAGTTGCTGTCGTAACGCCGAAGGGATTCAGTAAACCGAAAAAATTAAATTGCATGGTGGCGAGTTTCTCAGTGGATGAAGGTGTTATGAAAAGCAGAAGTGTCATGCTGGATACAACGAAGGTAGTTATCCGGGGTAGAGGTAGTATTGATATCGCTAGTCAAACATTAGATATGTTCGTGGCGCCGCAAAGTAAGCGTGAAAAATTTTTGAGTATGTCCACGCCGGTGGCGATCACAGGTCCGTGGGATGACTTCCAGGTCGGCGTCACGAAAGTCGGGATAGCGGCAACTTTGTTTCGCTGGTACATGGGACTGATATATGTGCCTTTCAAATGGCTCACCGGTGAGCGGTTTCCGGCCGATGGCCTCACGACCTGTTTCAATGCCACAGATTGGGAGCTACGGAACGATTCAGACTAATGGGCATGCCGCGCCCAGCTGGTGTGCGGCTTGGTCGGATCGTGATTGTCCGGATCGACAAAGCGACAATTCAAACATTATTTGGATAGTGATCGCCAGGGATGCCTGCGAATGCAGATGATCCAGCAATTCCAAGCAGAGAAAAGGTCGATGATGATTAAGTTGCAACAAGAACGATTTGCTATAGAGAATTTGAAATCGATGGCTTGTCGAACCGCCACCGTCGTTGTTTGCGTGCTCTGCTTTACTGGTCCGCAGCTCACGGTTGCCGCAGAGTCAGAAGATCTGCACCCGTACCTGCAGCGTGGATTCTCGCTCGATGTTGGGGTCTTTTATCCCGATCGAGAATTGGATCTGCGGGTAAACGGGTCTCTCGCCGGTGTTAACGATGAAATTGACTTTGACGCGAGACGTCACATTAAGACAGGTGACGAGATCTTTGCGGCCGAATTGTCCTGGCGATTTCGCGGTAGGTGGTCGATCGTTGGTCAGTTCTTCAACTCTGCAGACAGCACCAGGGCATTTCTCGAAAAGGATATCGAATGGGGAAACGTCGTTTTCGGTGCGGGCAGCAATGTTGCAGTAGGCACGAATTTTACACTAACGCGAATTTTCTTCGGACGGCAGCTCGATATCAGCAAATCCCATGGTGTTGGTATTGGGGGAGGCATTCACTGGCTCGATATGGGAGCATTCATCGAGGGGGAGATCCTGATCAATGGCACACCGATAGCAGCGAGACGGTCGGTCGGCGTTGAGGCTCCCTTGCCCAACATCGGTGCCTGGTACAAGTATTCGATCTCACCGCGGTGGGCACTACGGGCCAGGCTCGACCTGTTTAGTGCCAATGTTGGCGATTTCGATGGCCTCTTGGTCAACGCCGCACTCGGCGTGAATTTTCGGGTCTTCGAGCATGTCGGCTTTGGCCTGAACTACAATTACTTCAAGCTCGACGTCGGTATCAATAAATCAAATTGGCGAGGTGACATTGAAACCATTTACGACGGCGTTTACATGTATGCGAGCTTCTACTACTGATCGCCACGGTTGGCAAGACTGCTTTGGTGTTGGAGCTACGCTACCGCCAGCGTGTTGCAAGAAAGTGGTTCTTCGTTCAGCTGTCGCCCGGTGTATCCTGGCCGAGGGAGCTGCTCGAGAAAGATCGGCAAAGCAACTTCGGTATCGGCGTCATGTTCGAGATGCGGGTTGGCCGTTGGTAAAAGGGCACCGTTGTTTCGAAGAATGGCGCGCCCGGAAGGATTGATTCTGGCCTTCGGCCCTCACCCTGCGGGCGCACTTGGTGCGTCTGTCGGCTCGCGAAGTTCGCCTCGGTTGGACGGCGGCTGCGCTGCCTCGTCGCCGCTATGTGGCAGGTTGATGTGCAGCAGTGCATACGCGACCACTGACGACAGGATTGAACCAACAAGAATACCCAAGCGATCACCACTAAAGTAATCGCCGCTGCCGTGTTCGAAAGCCAGTCCCGCGATGAATAGGCTCATCGTGAAACCGATTCCACAGGCAAATGCCACACCCAGAAGCTGCAGCCAATTTATGCCCCTAGGTAGCTTAACAAAGCGAAGACCCACAGCGAGCCCGACAAACGCGAGAATACCCAGTGGTTTGCCAACCAACAGTCCAGAGATCACCCCTAATGTCACCGGATGCATCACATCATCGAACGATATACCGGACAGCGACAGACCGGCATTTGCGAAAGCAAAGAGCGGGAGAATCGCAAGCGCAACAGGGCCGTGAAGATCATGCTCAAGTTCTCTCAACGGCGATTTTGCCTGTTCACCGCGCATTGGGATGCACAAGGCAATCAAAACACCTGCCAACGTTGCGTGAACTCCAGATTCCAGTACAGCGATCCAGAGGACGACCCCTACAAGGATGTACGCCGATACGCGTGTAACGCCAATTCTATTCATAACCACCGCACCAACGAGGGCGAGAGCACCAATGAACAGAGCATTCAGAGAAATATCGCTGGAATAGAAGAGTGCAATGATGATAATCGCGGCAAGGTCATCGAATATGGCCAATGTCAGCAAGAAGACTTTGAGCATGGTCGGTACGCGGCTACCGAAGATACTTAGCAATGCCAACGCAAAAGCAATATCTGTCACTATGGGAATAGCCCAGCCATCCAACGCAATGGAATCGCCCCAATTCAACCAAACATAGATCGCGGCTGGTACGATCATGCCGCCAAGCGCACCCATTCCAGGCAATATGATCTGGGAGAGTGACGACAGTTCTCCCTCCATGACTTCTCGTTTAATCTCAAGTCCGATCAGCAAGAAGAACACTGCCATTAAGCCGTCGTTAATCCAGAGGAGAAGCGGTTTGTTGATCGACAGCGCCCCAACCTGGATAGCAAGGGTTGTGTCCAGCAACGATTCGTACAGCGCCGCCAAAGGAGAGTTAGCAACTAACATTGCAATAATAGCGGCAGCCAACAAGAGAATGCCGCCAGCCGATTCAAGTTTCATGAAGTCACGAACAGCTGTCAGCACACTTGATGGAGTCGATTTATTAGTTTTTGCCATGGAACATGATAGTGCAGAAATCACAATCTTAGCAAAATAGGATCTAAGGAAGAATGCCGCTCTCAATGACCGGTCTTGGCCATTCTCTGCCTTTGACAGCAGCATTTGGCGAGCCAACTGACCGACCGCTTTTGGTGGAATCCGTCATTGAGTGTTGATCGAATCGGACAGTGTTTGTCAGATCAAATATCCGGTCTGTTGAAAAAGTCCCTGTTACGCACATCTCCATTGTAAAATTCCTTATCGTTTAAACGGATGCGAGCTATGCAGAGTCAACAGGATTCTCAGCGTGTTTTGTTTGATACGCTCGACCTGGATAGGCTGATACCCGATGATCATTACCTCGAGTATCGTTGGTTCTGCCAACTCGGCTTGCATGACATGATGCCGGATCACTCGTCGATGACGAGTATTCGAGATCGCTTCGGTGAGGCGATATTCACGGAGATATTTGAGCAACTTATCGCTCGTTGGCAGCAAGAGGGCCATACTCATGACGACCGCATCGTAGCCGATGCCAGCCTGGTCGAAGCGAACGCAGCGGTTGACTCGCTGGCATAACGAGACGATGCGGATGCCAATGCGCGCGCTTTGAAGAACTACCAACGCCGATATCACGATTTTAAGATAGGCAAGCTGCGCTAATCAGACCCACGTAAGCGCCTCCGATCCGGATGCGACCGTGGTGTCACGACCCGGCGCCCATAAAAGGCTCTGTTATAAGGCGCATTTCCGCGCCGATGATGATAGCCGTATGATCACGGATTGTCACACTGGCACTGGTGCCCGGCACGAGTGCCCGATTCTGCCCGAACGTATCGAGTACCAATGTGATGATCTGGGCTTGCCCATCGAAGAGGTGATTGCCGATCGGGGCTACGGTCGTGGGCCGACCTATGCGCAACTGCGCGAGCAGAAGATCCGCCATTACATTTCCTTGCACGATCCCAATACGGGTCGCGGCAATACAGCTCAGCAACACCCATGGAGTTTTTGTGCCTTACAGGTGGTTCGACAAGCCAGGTCGTTAACGTTAGTGGAACCAAAGCCGATCTTTCGAGCATCAATGTTGTAACTTCGCATTTTTCCAATATCAAAACAGCTAACTCCGGTGGCATCGAGGCGGAGGATTGAAAGCAATTGATCCCAAGGGAAAATTACTTCCCATCCCAATCAAAAACCTCCGACCGTCAGTCGTGGTCGAAGGTCATGCCCAAAGCGATACCGATTGCAGGATCCAGTAACGAGAACCGCTCGCCGGCCAGTTGCACACTTGCATCGCCGAGGGGTACCCAGACATTCAGGCCGAGCTGAATTCGATAGCTCCACCGCTGGCCCAGCGTTGCTGCGAAGAACCGCAGACCGGCGCCCACGGTGACAACGGCGCTAGCGACAGTGCCTGTCTGCTCATTTGCCATCGTATTCGAGCGGCGCAATTGCTCACCACGCCACCCGGCACCGACTAAGACGAAGAGACTGAGCCAGTTCACATCTTCTGTCAGCTTACGTTCCCATTCCATGCCCACGGTGACTTGCTGACTGCGTATGAAAAGTGATTCGTCGTTGTCATACTGAGGCTCGCCATACCTGAGATCCAATAAAGCTGATTCTTGCCAGGCAGATTCTTTTCCACTGAACAGATTTGTCCGAACCTTGCCCACCAGCTGAACATGAACATCGGGCACCAGGAAATTGAACTCAAGACCTACTCGTGGAATATCGACGTTCCCATTTGAAGATCGAAAGCCAGACGACACCAGGCCAAGCTGGCCGTACGAAGCATCGTTATTTAGCTGCTGCACTGTTTCCAGCACCAGCGCGCCGAACCTAACGCCGATCACTACTGCTGTGTCAGCTTCGGCACGAGCGGTCTCTGTCTGTACGTTGTCTACGTTGTATCCGGAGCGCCAGTCGTGCCTGATACCGAGCCAAAGCCCTACCGTGCTTCGACTTGCTACGGCAAACGCGCCAGCGGCACTGTCCCATTGACCGTCTGTCGTCAGGTGCGATGCTGCGCGCAACCAGTAGCCGCCACTCCAGCTGTCAAATGTCCGGAACTGGCGATACCGCTGCGCCTCGAACCACCCGGTTGCATCGGTAGTGCTGGTGTCGACATAAGACAGGGATTCGATATTGCTACCAGTCAAGCGATGAAAGCCGTTCTGCATTTGTTCGCCAGCGAATTCGCCAACACTGCGAAAGCCGCCGCCAACTGTAAGTCGATCGACACTGTTCGCAGTGGTGTTATCTATAAGGTGATAGCCCAGCGATCCGGACAACTGGTCAATTCGTCCTGATACAGCCGGGTTTGTCAGCGTCAGAATGCTGTGGTCAAGGACTGCCAGCCACCTGTCGTTGATATTCGCCGTAACGATTATCTGCTGTGTTCGAAAATCATCAACTGATCCGCCGCGACCAAGAAAATCGTTGCTGAAGTTAAGCGCGAAATCCCGATCGATCAACGGCAGCAGCGCAGGCGGCAAACCGGCAATCTCGCCGGCCTTGACCGGTGCCGTCATCAGGATGATGATGACAAGGACGAGCAACCCGCAGATGCTCCTGCATTTCCTTATGAAGTGTTGCCGCGGAAGCAGGCTCCTGGCCGGGACTGTCGCACCTCGGGCCGCAATCAGGCTACGAGTGCGCGACACGATTAGTCCTCAGGCAAGGCTTTATAGGTGAACTTGATGCCCCCATATGAGAATTCGCCCATCAACCCCAGGCGCGTTACCGTGATTATGGCTACACCGTCATTGTAGGCCGGTGTGCCCGCGATGCCGAGATTTGCGACAGCAAGTCCAGCCTGGCCCGCAAACTGCAGCTCCCGAGTCTTGAAGTACTCCAGTGCTTCCTTGTCCTTGAAGAAAACAATCATGCTAAAGTTGCGCGCGCCGAGTTGCAGACCGGACGTAAACTGCCAGAATCCCGTCGTGCCGATCAGGTTGTCACCCTCGATAACCAGTCCATTTCCGTATGCACCACCGAATCCAATGGCGGCGCGCGTAACCGAGGGCAGAATCGCGTAGCCATATGCTTGATCGAAGTAGCTTGCACTTCTGGGAATTTTTTCTTTGATCCGCGATATGGCCGCTTGTGCCTTCACCTGATTTTTGTTGTCCGGATCTGCTTGCCAATCCGCCATCACTATCGGGCTAACTAACAGGCCGACAACGAGAGCGATTACGCCAGTCAGCGGTAAAAATTTGCTGCCGGCAATCATTGCGTACACTCCAGGTGCACGGTAATCCAGTCTGAACCACCCGCTACGTCGCCCAACAAATCTGATGTACCGAAGATTCCGGAGCGGTGCACAACGCTTACCCCCGCATAACATCTCTGCAGCCAATTTGCTTTCGATATTCTTTTCAATGGAAAATCCAGGGTCATCTCAAGGTAGTTCAAAAAGTGTGATGTGTTACTGCCTCTGAGAGCCTGTTTGCGCTGCTCTGCGATCGGAACATTCTCAGCATATGACATGCCGAAACCCAAGCCCCAGCGAAATATCTCTTTTTTACTCCACGGTGAATAGCCTTTTCCCCGCGCCAAAATATAAGCCGCGTAGCTCCAGAAATTATCGTTTCCCTCGTCCTCTTCAAAATGTCTGAAGAACGCGAAATTTCCGAAAAATTCGACTCGCTTGCCCGCCGCCAACAATCTACCTAATGTCAGACCCGCAATATTCGTATCCGCCAGCGAACTTTTACTGAAATCACCCTGATCGATTTCACTGGTTATGTTGCCATCCGCCTGGTAGCCATAATTGACGCGCCATGACCACTCACCCTGCCTTTCTTTCTCCATGAAATGTTCCGGCTTTCTGGCATTACCGAAAACATACGTTCCGCCAATGAACGCCTGAGAAAAACCGGACTCCTCCACCAGCGGAGAATTAACAACGTCGGAATCGGTGCCGCCGAATCCAATGTTGCCGAACAAGACGATACGATCTGTCGCATGCCACGCAGTGTTGAGACCAAACCCTAGCCACTGCGATTCACCAGGCGAGTGGGCGGGCCGGCCTGGTAAGGCCTCTGCCTCACTCACGCCGAAATAATAATTGGTGAGACTGTCATCCTGCCAGGTCACGCTGGCGAATGGCGATATCGACCATGGTCCTGCTTCGAAACGATAACGATAGGCAAGCTGCGCTTCCTGGCCCTTATGATTATCAAAAATGTCGGTAATCCAGTACAGCTTGAGTTCGCCCCAGGCTTTCTTCATCCCGAACTGGAAACCCGCGTCGAGTGTCTGCTTTCGCTCTTCGAGGCCCTGGAAAAAAACATTGCTTTCCGGGTCAAGTTTCTGAAAACGGTACTTTGCGTATACATTGACCTCAAACGTATTGTTGTTCACGATATGTATGCCGCCGGCTGTTCCACGAGCAAACAGATACTTGCCCTCGTACAGATAAAGAGGAATCAGATCGAGCGTTCGCTGATCTTCATTATCACTTGCAAGATAAGGATTCTGGCCGAAGCGAAATCCGCCCCCTAATCCGGCGGTACCGGCAGGCGCATCAAAAAACGGTATCTCTGCAACTTCCTGACTTCTGGCTGTGATTGCCAATAACATTGCAGACGCAAGCAATGCCAGTTTCGTTGGATGTGGGATTTTTGCTTTCAACATCATTAGATAGAGCTGTGGCCGGCTAATCAGTATTCATGTCACGCTGTTAGGACTTTCGGTCGTTGATTCATATTTTCATCCGCCCGGCAACGTAAAAACTACTCCGGTGTCATTCCCCGTTCGGCATTCATTTGATTTCATGGCATCAATGAACAGAGGTCTGACACTATCCCATCCCCACACAGGTTTGCTATTGGACTTTGGTCCTATACGCCTTTGCTTAGCGTCGCGTTACAGTCCGGTGAGCGGCTGGCCCAGCGAGTGAACCTCCATCTTGCGCTGGGTGGCATCTTTGATACGTATTTGGGCATGTAGTCACGGCTAAGCGATGATTTATCAGTTAGACGAAATTATCAGGCGAGAGGCATGGATTTTTTCGAAAGAATTGAACAATACACTGCAGTTGCATTGCTGAATTTCAATCACACATCTTGTCAATTCGCCGTACAGGCTTATATTCTCGTCCCTGCAAATAGGCAGGCCCGCTCCGAAAGAGCCTGCCGAAGAATAGATCGCTGCGATTATCGAGACTAAGCAACGAAACCCCAAGCGGGGATCGACGAGAACCGCCCGTCGCATCGTTTCCGCACTCACCGATCACGGTGGTATCAGTGCCAAAACAACAAAGAGGGTGCTAGGCGAAGCCTGCCCCGCCAGGCTCACCTCGCTCTGGATGCCGGGTTTGTTTCCGGAACAGGCTGGACAAGATACAGTGCGCAAGCAACGAGTTAGCGTCCAGCCAGAGACGAGTAGAGGGCGGTGGCGGTCTAAATTGGATTTCGCCCCCCCACAGGCTCCGTTGACTCCGACAATCATTGGCAGAATGACGACGTTTGCAACTCGCGTCGTGTTGCTCGTGCTTGTGTTCAAACTTCTGCTGCCGACTAACTTGCCCCCTTCATTGTGGATCGAATGGTCTCTGCGGAGTCTCTATTTTCTGATCGGTGCCAACATCTTGTACTTATTCTATCGTGGAGTTGCCTGGGCAGATTTTTGGAAAAACCACCGCTGAAACATTGGATCGTTGAACATGTCCGGAATGATTTGACCACTACACTCTGCATCGCGCCTGTTTCAATCTGGTTCCATCATCTCGTGTGATGACTCTGGACGTTTTGAGAAGTGTTTGAATGGATTGACAAGAGCGTGTTCCTGCGTGAACATGTCAGATCATTGAGGCCGACGATACCAGAACAATAAGTAGCTTGGTCGAACTGCTGCGTTCTGGACAAATGTTGAGTCAAATCCGGCCCCAGTGTTAAGGGGGGGCGAATGCCCAGATCGCAACACACCGAAAAGTCGGATGCCCGCAAACCCAAGCAGCAATTGATCGACGAGCTGCGATCACTTCGTCGCCAGTTGACTGCAGCACAGCGTCGGGCGTCCGGGGCACATAAAGAAACGAAAGAAAAGACCCTGCAGATCAAGCTCGACGAACTCTCGCAGGATCATGCGCTGCTTTCCGAAATCATCGACATCGCAGCCGATGCCGTCATTTCAATTGATCAAAATCAACATATCGTTCGTTTCAACCAAGGCGCGCAACATGTCTTCGGCTACAGTCGCCGCGAGATAATTGGAAAACCATTGGATATGCTCCTGCCGACTCAGTTCAGATCCGCTCATAAAGCTTATGTGCGAAATTTTGACCGCTCAGATTCCAACAGCCGGCCGATGGATCGGCGGGGCGAGATCGCGGGCCGGAGAAAAGACGGCACTACGTTTCCGGCAAGAGCAACAATTTCCAGTATCACGCACAACGGCACCACAACGATGACGGTTTTTCTGCGCGACATAAGCGAAATCAAGCAAGCGGAGGAGCGTAGCAGACGGAGCCTGGAAGAGCTTGCACATGTTAGCCGAGTTAACATGCTGGGAGAAATCTCCGCTTCCTTGGCCCATGAGCTGAATCAGCCGCTCACAGCGATCCTGGCCAACGCGCAAGCAATACAGCATCAGATCACCCCCTCTGCTGCTATCTCTGAAGAAATGACCGAGTCCATCTCGGATGTAATTGACGATGCGAAACGAGCAGCAGAGGTGATTCGAAGGCTTAGATCCCTGTCGGAGCGCAGAAAATATCACGTTGAATTTGTCGATATCAATAAGCTAATTGTCGAGACCCAGACCCTTCTGCGAAGCCAGCTGATTATGAGCCAGTTACATTTAGATTTGAAACTTGATCCCGCGCTCCCCATGGTGTCCTGCGATCCCATCCAGCTGCAGCAGGTATTTTTGAACCTCCTGACGAATGCTATTGATGCAACGGCGAAGCGCGATCCGCTGGATCGACGTGTCCTGATCCGCACGAGTCATCCAAGATCGAAAACAGTGGAGATTTCTATCAAAGACAGCGGCACCGGCTTCAAAGACGAGCCGTATCGAAACCTTTTGAAGCCTTTTTTCACTACAAAAGAAAATGGCATGGGGATGGGACTCGCCGTTTCGAAGTCGATATTGCAGAATGTTGGTGGCCGGTTATGGGCGAAGAATAACCGAGGTCCTGGTGCTACATTCTACATCACCCTACCCATGCCCGCGAAACCTGCCGCTATTCCCGCAGCCCGGCAGACGCATGAGTTAGAACCGGACGTTTTGCATGAGGGAATGGTTTTCATCGTCGATGATGACGTATCGATTCGCAAAGCCCTGGGTCGGTTGATCCGCTCCGCCGGCTATAAGGTGGAGTCATATGCAAGTGCGGAAGAATTCCAGCAAAGTGAAGAATACGTGGGAGCCGGTTGCATTTTGGTGGATTTGCACATGCCTGGGGCATCGGGCCTCGAGCTGCAGAACGATATCAAGAACCGCAGACGCAGCCTGCCCATGATCTTCATTACCGGTGGCGGCGACACCGCAAGTGGCGTGCGTGCAATGAAGGAAGGTGCTGCGGACTTCCTGTCGAAACCTATCGATGAAAAAAGGTTGTTAGATGCCGTCGCGCTCGCTACAAAGAATAGTCGTGTGGCATGGGAGCAAAAAATGCAGCACATGGTGGCTGACGAGAAGGTTGGGAAGCTCACCCCGCGCGAGATAGAGATCATGGATCTGGTCGTCAAGGGCATGCGGAATAAACAAATTGCCGGTACGCTGGGAATTAGCGAGAAAACAGTCAAGGTGCATCGCGGGCATGTCATGCAGAAGGTCGAGGCTCGCACTGTAGCAGACTTGGTTCATGTTGCCGAAGCGGCCGTCAAATCCCAGGCTGCTCAATGAGGTCGTACGACTAAAGTCCAATATTCGCCTCTGCGAATAGGAACTATGATTTCGGCATGGGAGAGGTTTCTGACCTGATATGTATTGTTGACGATGACGCGTCTGTACGGCGTGCCTTGGGTCGAATGGTCAGATCATTCGGGTTCGATGTTCAACTTCTTGCATCCGGTCGTGACTGTCTGGACGGACCTTATGTTGATCAGGCCTCATGTCTCATTGTCGATATCATGATGCCCAACATGGACGGGTTTGAATTGCACGCCTTGCTCGCAGCATCAGATCGAAATATTCCGACAATTTTTATCTCGGGACAAAATGACGAGAAAGATTTCGATCGGGCGGCATCGGTAGGCTGTGTCGCAATTCTGAACAAGCCTTGTGACGCGAATTCACTGCATGACGCCATCGAAAAGGCGATCGCGATGTAGAGACGAGGGTGGCCAATGCAATAAGCACGCCCATTATTCAGCTATGCACAAGCACTTGTAAGATACACGCGGCCCTTGGTCTTAACCTGACTCTCCTCAATTTTGTTATCCACCACGGTTGGCAACGACTGAACCGGGCATTTTCTGGCGGATGATTCAAAAGCGGTTGCGACCTGTCTTTGCTGAAAAATAGAATCTATCATTTCAGGCCGCTGATTTTCAATTCCGCGTGAGCCCTGATTCTGTTAGATTACTGTATAAGCGCAAACCCTGTCGGAATGCCTTTATTTGTAGACAAAAGGTGTCACGTGAAACTCAATAGGACAGTAGTCGGCATGAATGGCCTAAGCGTCGAGGACCATCTCCATAAACGCCCCTGTGAAATCTTACCGGCGACCCTTGGAGTAGCTGCGCCATGAGCGACAAGTAGGGGAGGGGATTTGTGGACTCCCGGAATAGCAAAGCTGAACTCATCGCCGAACTTAAGGCGCTACGAAACCGGCTCGAGAAACTCGAACGGTCGGGGAATAAGGCATCACCCATGCAAGCTGGTTCGCCCGGGAAAGCTGAAAAAGGCGAGCGCAGGGAGGGGCTGAAAGATCAAAATATACTTGCAACAATTCCTCATGGCGTTGTACAGATCGATTTGATTGGGAAAATCCTCTACGCTAATCCCGCCTATCACAAATTTTTTGAATACGACGGCCGGCAACTCATCGGAGCATCGATTATCGACACGATGGAAACTGATGAGACGCGAAAGTTACTTATCGACTTTCTTGCCATGCTGCGGCAAGACCAGCTTTTACCAACCCCCCATTTCCAGACGAGGCTCACAAGGGCAGGTAGGAAGATCAATGTGCAGATGGACTGTAGTTTTAACCGAGATGGCGAAGGCAACCTGGTCTCGTTTACCTGCGTGGTTACAGACATCACCGAACGCATACAGGCCGAGGTAGCATTACAAGATAGCAGGGCTCTGCTTGATTCCTATATCGCCACAGCCCCCGTTGGAATGGCCGTATTTGATTCCGAAATGCGTTACATGAACGTCAATCAGTCATTGGCGGACATTAATGGCGTTAGCATTGAGAACCATATCCATAAACGTCCCCGCGACATATTGCCGGCGTCGCTCGGACTCGCTGTTGAGAAAAGATTTCGGAACTTGCTGCGGACGGGTCAGCCCATAATACATGAAGAAATCAGCGGAGAAACTTTAAGCAACCCCGGTGTAACCCGTCATTGGCTGCATTCATATTTCCCGATACTCGGAGCAGAGCGAAAGCCCAAAGGCATAGGGGTGACCGTGACTGAAACGACGAGCATCAAAAATGCAGACGAACAACTCCGTCAATCACAGAAGATGGAGGCCCTCGGCACACTGTCCGGGGGAATCGCTCACGATTTCAATAATATTCTCTACCCGATATTCATTTACACCAATTTGCTCTTGGAAAAATTCGACGCCGACAGCGAAGAATATGCGGATCTGAAAGAGATCACCAGCGCCGCACAAAGGGCAAAAGAGCTGGTGTCTCAAATCCTCATGTTCAGCCGGCACGGTGAGGACGTCAAACATGTTTGCGATCTTGTCCCGGTCGTCAACGAGGCGATAAAACTGATGCGCGCGGCCCTCCCCGCAAATATTGCAATCGAAAAAACAATGCCTGACGGCATAGTGCCCGTGTTCTGCAATTCCACTCAACTTTACCAAGTACTGATCAATATCTGCACTAATGCGGGGCAAGCGATTTCGAGCAGCGGTAAAATCGAAGTAGCTCTGGATTCCTCAGAGTTTGCAGGAGTTGTTTGCTTTGACGGCACAGAAATTCATGGCAATTACTGTCGGTTGACCGTGACCGATAACGGGCTTGGCATGGATGACAAGACCCAGGCGAAGATCTTCGACCCGTTTTTCTCCACGCGGGAGGTGGGACAAGGAACGGGCCTTGGGCTTTCCACCGTATTTGGAATTGTCCAGGAACATAAGGGAGGCATTAAAGTCTCCAGTGAGGCAGACAAGGGAACGACCTTTGAGGTCTTCTTGCCACTTGCTGAAGGGCCTGTTGAAAAGTTACCCAATACCCGAGATAGCGTGCAGGACTATGCTGGCACCGAGAATATTCTATTCGTAGATGACGAGAAATCGATTAGAAATCTTGGACATGATTGTTTGGAACGATTTGGATACAGCGTAACGGCTGTTTCCGACGGGCAAAAGGCGATGGAGGTATTTGCGGCAAATCCCGACCGTTTCAATCTGGTAGTAACCGACCAGACCATGCCCAACATGACGGGCGAAAAACTTGCGAGTGCCCTGTTAAAACTCAGACCCGACATCCCTATCATCATATGTACTGGCCATAGCCCGATCATTACTCCGGAGAGCAGCAAAGCGTCAGGAATCAGCGCATTCCTGCAAAAACCGTTAGCGCCAACGCAGTTGATACGAGTAGTCCGTGAGGTTTTGGACCAGGCAAAAAACTCGGTATGAGGAATGCGCTGACGAATTCGTCAATTCGCGCCTGGATTTCGGGTTCCAGCCTCGCAGCGCTGCAAAGCGCATTTACGTATTTGGTGGTATCCCGATCGAAGGATACGGCATCACTCAGCCGGTTTCGCGCGATCTCGTAGGCCTTGAGCGTTTCATCGGTGTTTGCCACGCCATTATTGCGAAGAATCTCCAGGCGAGTGTCACCGACTATGTTGATATCGCGCGGTCCGGCGTCAGCATTAAATTCGCAACGCACCTTCCACCGCTACCTGCCGGCATCAAAATACCGACGCCGCTTGATAGTAGGAGCAATAATCTCGCCAGCCGCAGCCTTTGATCACCATTGCCGAACGGGTTTCGTGCTGGGTGCCGACAGCGGATCATTTTTTCCGAATCAGATAAAAACTACCAGACAAGGTGAGAATCAGAAATCCCAATCCAAAAACAAGCAAGGGTCCGGTCTTCACAGTATCCAAAATTACAACTTTTCTGGTGACCGCTGTCAGCGCCACCAGCAGCATCATCTCCGCATGTATTGTATGGTCGGACAAATACATGTGCATAGTCGCCATCAGTTCCAATCCAATAAGAACCATTAGGAAAAGTCCAAATGTATCAATAAGCTCCGTAACATCCAGGAAAAATCCCGGTGGCTGAATCAAACCAGTCACGATCTCATATGCAAGTTCTGCGACAGCGGCTAACAATACAATCCCCATGAGAACCAGCAAAGCTGTTGCAATGTATTGTTCCATTTTTCCGAAAAAATCCATGCCTCTCGCCTGATAATTTCGTCTAACTGATAAATCATCGCTTAGCCGTGACTAGATGACCGGATATGAATCAAAGCTGCCACCCAGCGCAAGATGAATGTCAATTGTCCAACATCCTGCTTACGCGATACGGCCTTCTCGCGGTTTCAGTTTGGACCTGGTTCGCAAACTGTCGCATTAGCGGGCTTTTCGCGCCAGATTGTAACCTCAAGCTAAGCCAGGGCGTATAGGACCAAAGTCCAATAGCGAACCTGAGTGGAGATGGGATAGTGTCAGAGCTCTGTTCATTGATGCCAGGAAATCAAATGAATACCGAACGGAGAATGACACCGGAGTGATTTTTGCGTTGCCGGGTGGACGGAAATCTGAATCAACAACCGAAATTCCTAACAGCTGAGTGGACGAAAGATCCTGGCCTTGCCAACCTAAAGGCACAGGTGAGGCAATCGGCGGGAACTACGAGGGCGAAAATGCGAAAGAGAATCACCAGGAATTTGCCGGCGATAGCGGTAGCGCTGCTGATTGCTGCATTCATGACCGGGTGCGCCTCTGGCTCAAAGATTCGCTCGGACTTCGACCGCGGCGCTGACTTCAGCCAGTATCAAACTTACAATTTCTATGCTGATGCTGGTCCCGAGCGCACAAACTATCAGAGTCTGTTCTCTCAGTATATGGTCAGCGCCATCACCAAGGAGATGGATGTCCGAGGCTACAAGAAATCGGACGACCCTGACCTTCTGGTCAATTTCAATGCTGTTCTTCGCGACAAAACCAAGGTCACGACGAGATCGGCGCCGGTCTCATACGGGGGATACTATGGCTATCGACGCGGCTATTACGACCCCTGGTTCGGGTATAGCCACAGTTACGCGACCGAGACGCGCGTTAGCGAGTACACCGAGGGTACTCTAAACATCGACCTCGTCGATGCAAAAAACAAAAAAATGGTTTGGGAAGCGGTCGCTGTTGGCCGGGTGCGCGAGGAAACATTACGGCATCTCGAGCTGGCGGTGATGGAAGCCGTGCCGCGATTTTTCGAGGCTTATCCCTACCGTGCCGGTGAGGCTGCGCCGATTTATTCGAAACTGTAGCAGATTGTTGGCATGCGACGGCGCGCTGCGCCGTGCAATTCATTAACAATAAATAGATTATTAGTTGGAGTGAACAATGAAAAGTTTGATGCTGGTTTTGTTCTCGCTGCTCATCGTTGCCTGCAGCTCGGCGCCACCCGCGCTGCAGACGGGACCCGGCGCCGAGTACACATTCGATGGACTCGTGCGCGTCGACAATGCCCGGTTTCGGAGTGCGTGGGCAGACCCCGAGGTCGATTTCAGCCAATATAACAAAGTGATGTCCGGTGGTGCGCAGTTCGAGTTCCGCGCCGTCAGCAAGACGGCTGGGCGAACGTTAATGTCCCGCGGGAGCCAGCGTGAATTCTGGATCAGCGATGCTAATCGGGACAAGCTCGTCGATACGGTATCCGCAGTCTTCAAGGAGGAACTCAGCAAAGCACAGGGTTGGGAAGTTGCGGAAGAAGTCGGCCCTGACGTACTGATCCTTCGTGGCGCGTTGCTCGATATCGTTTCCTTCATCCCACCCGAAATGACAGGCCGCAGCGAAATCTACTTATCTTCAGTCGGAGAGGCTACGCTCGTCATCGAGGGCGTCGATTCCATGAGTGGAGAAGTCCTATTTCGCGCTGTGGATCGACGCTCGATTGGGCCCACCGGCAATACGGTGATTCGTGCCAACACGGTGACGACCTGGTCGGAGGTGCGTCGCTGGGCGCGTCGTTACGCCACGATATTGCGGGAAGGACTGGAGTCAATTCACAATTCGGACTAAATGGAGAACACCATGAAACGTTTATTGCTTGGAGCCGTGGTAGTAGCGGCTTGCGTTATGGTTTCCGTAACAGGCGCTCTGGCTCAGCGCGCCGGGCAGATGGCAATTATCCATTACGGCACGGTCGTCGGTATGGTGACGGTTGACCTAAATGACGGGAACGTCGTGAAGGGCGCACTGGTCGGCGGTGCATTCGGCGCTGCTTTGACCAAGTCTGGCAAGAGTTCGTCCCGGCGCCGACGCAACGCAGCAATCGGAGCTATCGTCGGCACCGCTGCTGCTGCTGCGAAAAAGACAACGGGACGGCGCTACTCCGTGCGCACAAACGAAGGCACCGTCATGCAGATTGTTACGGAACAGACAGCGATTCTTGTTGGCGACTGTGTCATCATCGAGGAGGCTAGCGGTCGCGCCAACATTCGACGCACGGCGCTATCCGCCTGCGACGTCGCATCCCAATCGCTAATGAACGCGCCAGACATACAGGCGGAGCTACAAGAAGAAGCTGCCGAATGTACTGCCGCCAAGGATGGGCTAGTCAATGCTGAAACGGACGAGCAAATGGATTTAGCCGTGCGCAAAATCCAGATTCTCTGCTACAACTGAATCTGATATTAATCCGTCCGGCGCGAGCCGGTCCAAGGAAGGACGCTCGGCGGCGTGTCCACCACAAGTCCCGTGTCCGGGCATTGAGTCAATGACTATGGTGTATCGTCGGCTGCTTGTGACGCCTGCAACTGCCGGTAGGCAGCGGCGAACACCGGATCTATCTTTTCAATGGCAGACCACAGGCGTGAAATGTAGTCGGAGGGAAATGTATAAATTGGCAGGTCTTCCTGTTCGACCAAGCCACGTTGCTCCGGTGTCAGGCCATAATACATCGTCATCAGGACGTCGCTGCTGACCCACGGGCTGCTGCGAAAATAACCGTGCCCGTTGCCTGTGTCGGACCCCTCGGCATCGCTCACGTTGATGAAGCTCAGCTGGTCTCGATAATCGATCAGCGCCTGCCGGGCCAGCGGGTGTATCTCGCCTCCCTTGCCGCCCCATAGTTGTCCAAGCCGCTCGCGCCGGGTCAGGAATTGCGAGACACCAAGCGCCTTGTCGTGCCGCGACATATAAATCGACAGGTGCTTCGAGACATTGAGCAGGCCATCGGACATGTAGGATCCGAACACGCCGCGATCGAGGTCACTGCCGACCAGTATTACGTTGCGAAGACGCAATTGTTGCCAGATCTCGTCGGCCGTCTCGTCCTGATGGATCAGTGCAAGTTGCTCCAACGCGCGGGTGACGAGCCGCGTGCCATTGCTGTATCCGATCACATGGATCTCTTCCGCGTCAGTGTTCTCTGCGACGAATTCGAGCAGCAGCCGTAAATTCCTCGCATACCCTGCCGCCGTATCCGAATCTTTGATATAGGCAAACCTGCTCGGCGTGGATGGCCAAGCGTAAGCGATGAACGCGCCGTCATAACCGAGGAAATGCCACAGCTCAGCTGAGACCAGCACCGGGTTCTCGTAAACCACCTTGTAGCCGTGGACGTAGATATAAACGTGCTTTTTTCTCGACACAGCGAGCTGCGCGTTGATGGCATCGGCAAACCTGTCAGTGGCATCGAGTGGTCGTGCGTCTTCGCCGATCAGGTTCACGTCGAACCAGTACGGTATCGTGCTGCCCATGATGCCCCACTCGTCGACGTTCAATATCTTGACCGGGTACTCTTCGCTTCGCGACTTAAGCATCGAGATGCGACGAGCAAACTCCCAGGTAAATTCCTTTTTTCCGAACTGGATCTCGGCAAGCCCCAGGCGAACTACCTGGCCGCGATCGTTCCGGTAATACTGCTCGGGATCCTCCTCGGTAGCGGGCGACCGATCGGTCGCGAACAGGATGCCGTCGTACGGGATCCGGTCAAAAGGACT
>Ga0209980_10000332_pt1 | contig 25304 bp, 28 predicted proteins | sample CR02metaG_FD_183611 | JGI IMG/M metagenome (GOLD analysis project Ga0209980, IMG submission 183611) | Deep subsurface microbial communities from Mariana Trench to uncover new lineages of life (NeLLi) - CR02 metaG (SPAdes) (version 2) | ecosystem: Environmental > Aquatic > Marine > Ocean trench...
ATCGGGCCGGCGAGAACGTTCGGATTTCTCAAAGACCGGGAGCGCGCGAAGGCCTTGGGGCTCGGCCTCGGTGCGGCCCTCGAAAATACCGTGGTGCTCGATGATGCAGGCGTATTGAATGCCGGCGGCTTGCGCTATCCGGACGAATTCGTCCGACACAAGATGCTCGATGCGCTGGGCGATCTGGCAGTGCTGGGTAAGCCCGTGCGCGGACACTTGGAGGCACGGCGCTCGGGTCACGAGGTGATGCAGGGTCTGGTGAAGATAATCGCGGCGACTGAGGGCTGCTACCGCTACGAAAAACTTTAGTCTTTGCCCGAGTCCGGCCAGCGGGCAACCGCGTTTCGGTGCACTATGCGGGTCAGGCCGACTTTTCCAGCCCCGTGCGTTTCTCCAGGACCTGCATGAGGGCCTTATTCAGGATTTCGAATACCGTGCCGTCGCCGGATTTGGCGGTAATGGCGAGGGCCTCCTTCCATACGGAATCGTCCCTGACCGCCTCGACGAATTCGTGCCCGGCCCAGGTAAGTGCTCCGGCGGACCAGCGGAACACACCGATGGCGGAGCGATCCTGACCGTGCAACAGCCCGGCGTCGTCGAGGAGTGAAATGTGGTAGGAGATTTCGGTCTCGTTGTGACCTTCGAACTTCGGGTCGACCAACTCGTACGGGTCCTTACTCTTCTCGACCTCGAGCATTACCCTTCTGATTAGCTCCACGTCTCTTTTCACGCGCTGGCCTCCGGCATAATCTGCCCAGCTGTCAATGGTGCTCCCCTAAGCATAGTCAGCGCTGCGCCCCGGGTCACATCCTGGCCCCTTCGGCGAGCGCGCCCGTGTAAGATAATCCGCTGATCCGGCCGGTCCGGAGTCAAGGAGGCGATAAATGCAGAACAAGCTACGCACGCTCTGGAATGAGGATGCTTCGGCGGTCAACGCCTGGCTGGGAATCCCGAGCACCATCACCGCCGAGATCGTTTCCAGGCAGGGTTTCGATGCCATCACCATCGACCTCCAGCACGGGATTATCGATTATTCGAGCGCCGTCCCCATGCTCCAGGCCATCTCGGCCAGCGACGCGACACCCATGGCGCGCGTGCCGTGGCTCGAGCCTGGAATTATCATGAAACTGCTGGATGCGGGGGCGCTGGGCATCATCTGCCCGATGATCAACACGCCGGAGGACGCGGAACGATTCGTGCGCTACTGTCGCTACGCACCCGACGGCGATCGTAGCTTTGGCCCGGTGCGAGCCGGGCTTGTGCACGGGCCGAGCTACGTCGAGCAGGCCAACGACAGCATTATCACCCTGGCCATGATCGAGACCGGCAAAGCCCTCGCCCAGGTGGCGGATATCGCGCGCACCCCGGCGCTCACGGGTGTCTACATCGGGCCCAGTGATCTGGGACTCTCGCTGGGTTACGAGGCCAAGCTGGACCAAACGGAACCGGTGGTGATGGATGCCATCACGCGCATACTGGAAGCCGCCAAGAATGCCGGCATCAAGGCCGGCATTCACTGTCTGGCGCCGGCCTACGCCAGGGAGATGCTCGAGCTTGGTTTCGACCTGGTGACCATGGGCACGGACATAAGGCTGTTCACCGCCGCCTACGCCGACGCCATGAAAGCGTTGCGCGCGTAGGTTGGGCTTCGCTGCGCTCAGCCCAACCTACGCCCATCCGACGTTTCTCCGTTGATTTTCGGAGAGTTGTCTAGCCGAGGCGCACTTTCTCCAGGCCCGCCGTTTCGCACAGGGCGTCGAGAAGAGCGGAGAAGTCCTTGCCGCCCCAGTCTCTGGCCCGTGCCATGCTCAGGCTTTCACGGGCTGCGGCGCCGATGGCCATGGGTACGCGCCCGGCATTCGCGGCGGTCATCACCAGCGAAAGGTCCTTGTGGGCCAAGTCGATCTGGAACCCCGGCTCGATGTCGCCGGCCAGCACCTTGGTGGCGTAGTTGACTTTGAGCTGACCGTTGGTGGCCGTGGTTCCATGGATGACTTCCAGGGTCTTCTCGAGATCGAGCCCGAAGCGCTGGGCCAGCGCCAGCGCTTCGGCGTTCATCTGGCAGGAGGTGATCGCGAGATAATTGTTGACCAGCTTGGTGCGGATGCCGCTGCCCGGGGGGCCGCAGTGATGAATGTCGGTGCCCATGGCGTCCAGCATCGGCCGCACCTGCTCGAAGTCAGCGTCGCCGGCGCCCACCATGAACAGGCACTCGCCGCGATCGGCGTGGCTCGCCAGCCTGCCGATGGGAGCATCGACGAAACGCATGCCTGCAGCGACCAGCGCAGCGGCCACCCGGTCAGTGCTTGCCGGGTCTACGGTGCTCATGTCCATGAGCAGAGTCCCGGGCGCGGCATGGGCGATGACGCCGCCCTCACCCAGAATCACGGACTCCACCTCCGTGTGGCTGGGCAGCACCGTGATGATGGTTCGACACTCCGCGGCCAGCTCGGCGATGCTCCCGGCGGTGCAGGCGCCCAATCCGGAAAGCTCCTGCAGCGGGCCATCGGCGATATCGTAAACCAGCAACGAGAAACCTTTCTGTTGCATGTTGCCCGCCATGGGCCGACCCATGCGTCCCAGTCCGATGAAACCGATCTTTGCCATCGCCAAGGTCCTCCAGCGCTTGAATAACCGTGTCCGGGCGGGCAATCTCCCCCAACCGTTCGCGGTCAAAGGCACATATAATAACGCGCGGGCGCCCGTTAGAGGCTCTCGCCCGGCGAAATCAGCACAAGGAGGGAAAGATAATGGCAAGAATCATACTCTGCATGGTGCTCGGCGCCTTTTTCGCCGCCGCGTCCCCGCTGATCGCCCAGGAGGCGAAACGCTCGATCACGAGAATTGCTGGCGATCTGTATCGCTTCCAGAACAATTTTCACTATTCCGTTTTTCTCGTTACCTCCGATGGGATCATCGCCACTGATCCAGTTTCCCCCGATGCTGCGCGCTGGTTGAAGCAGGAACTGAAGGCGCGCTTCGAATCATCGGTGAAATATCTGATTTACAGTCATGACCACCGCGACCATATCGCGGGCGGCGAAGTGTTTGCTCCCCAGGCCACGGTCATCGCCCACCAGAAGGCGCGCGCTGCCATCATCGGGGAACAGCGCCCGACGGCAGTCCCTGATATTACGTTCACCGATCGCATGACGGTTACGCTGGGTGGCAAATCGGTGGAGCTCATCTATCTGGGGCTGTCGCATTCGGACAATATGATCGTCATGCACTTTCCGGAGGAGCGGGCCGTTTACACTGTGGACTTCATTTCGGTGAAGAGTCTGCCGTACAAAAACTTCAGTGACGCCTACTTTCCGGAGTGGATCGAGGCGGTGAAAAAAGTCGAGGCCATGGACTTCGACATTCTGGTTCCCGGCCACGGGCCCATGGGCACCAAGCAGGATGCCACCGAGCATCGACGATACCTGCAGGCACTCCATCAAGCGGTACTGGCCGCGGCCAGGAAGGGTCAGACACTGGATGAGATGAAAAAGAGCATCACCCTGGACGAGTTCAAGCATCTGTCCATGTACGATAAATGGCGCGAGCTCAACATCGAGGGTATGGTTCGTCAGGTCAGTCTCCACCGGCGTGGAAACTGAATCTATCGTTCTTGCACCCACGGCGACCAAGATCCCGGAGACTGCCCGCGGGCGCGTGCTGGTGTGTGGCTCCCACGCCGGTGCCTACGCCGGCTATCTGGCCGCCCGTGCCCAGGTGCGCGCCGTCGTCCTGAACGATGCTGGCGTGGGTCTGGACGAAGCCGGCATCGGTGCCCTGGGCCACTGCCAGGCGCTGGGTGTCGCCGCCGCGGCCGTCTGCCACGATAGCGCCCGCATCGGCGACGCCGAGGATATTCTGGCTCACGGCGTCATCAGCCACCGCAATGCCATCGCTGCCGGGGCCGGTGTCAGGGTCGGCATGGCCTGCGCCGAAGCGGTTGCGTTGTTGTCGGCAACGCCCCCGGGCCACGGTGAGGCCGCCGCCTACGACGAGGCGCGTGCGATGCTGGGTGTGAACCGCCACGGGCTGCGTATCGTGTGCGTGGATTCGGTCTCCCTGGTAACGCCGGACGATATCGGTCAGATTGTCTTGAGTGGTTCCCATGGCGGTATCGTATCGGGTCAGCGCAGTCTCGCTATTCGCGTTGCTGTGGCCGCCGCGTTCTATAACGATGCCGGCATCGGCAAGGACCAGGCCGGCGTGCGCCGCTTAGCCGTGCTCCACGAGCAGCGCATCGCAGGGGCCACGGTGACGGTCGCCAGCGCGCGCATCGGTGATGGCCGCTCTACCTATGAGAGTGGAACCTTGAGTCGCGTCAACGCCACCGCCGCGGCTCTCGGAATGGCCCCGGGAATGCCGGCCCGGGAAGCCGTGGAGCTGGTGATCCGCCCTGGGATTTGACCGCTACGCCGGCAGCACGGATCATAGCCGCCGCTTCGTGCTTCCATCAGGATGAGATCGTGCCAATGGCGAAACGGTCGCCGCCACAGCTTTCTGCCAACGTGGACAAGCAACGGTTGCTAGCCCATTACCGCAACATGTGCCGGGTGCGCGCATTCGAGGAAACGGCCCTGGAGGCTCTTGAAGAGGGTCTGGTCCCGGGCCCCCTGCACCCATCCATTGGCCAGGAGGCGGTGGCCTCCGGCGTGTGCGCCAATCTCGCCAGCGACGATATTCTGCTTTCCACCCACCGCGGCCACGGTCACACCCTGGTGAAGGGCGCGTCGCCCCTGGCCATGATGCGCGAGCTCCTGGGACGCGAAGGTGGATGCTGCGGCGGCAAGGGCGGATCCATGCACATCGCGGACTTCTCGGTAGGTATCCTGGGGGCAAACGGCGTGGTGGGTGCCAACATACTCATTGCCACCGGCGCTGCCCACGCTATCAAGCTCAAGGGCGAGTCACGGGTCGCCGTGTGCATATTCGGCGACGGCGCCATCAACCGCGGCCCCTTTCTCGAAGGTCTCAATTGGGCAAAGATTTTCGCGCTGCCGGTGCTGTTCTTCTGCGAGGACAATCAGTTTTCCGCTACCACGCGCTCTTGCGCGGTGAGCGCAGGCCCGGGGCCCTCGGCCCGCGCCCAGAGCTTCGGCATTCCATCCGTCACCGTCAATGGCAACGACGTGCTGGAGGTAGACGCAGTTGTCAGGGACACACTGGCGACGGTGCGCGCCGGGCGCGGCCCGTGCTTCATCCATGCGCTCACCTATCGTTTGGCCGGCCACACGGCAACCGACCCGGCGGGCTACCGCGACAGCGATGAAGTGGCGGAGCGCTGGCAGCAGGACCCCATCGCGCTGGCGGCGGCCATGCTGGTGGACGCAGGCATGGCGCCTTCGGAGCTCGAAGACATGAATACGGAAGCCGGCCACGCCATGCGCGCGGTGCTCGACCAGGCCCGTGCGAGCCCGTGGCCGGAGGACCGGCACACGCACACCCATGTGCAGGATACCCACGGCCAAGGGCTACCGGGGGGAGAATAGCGATAGTGCCCATCAGCACCTATCTGGAGGCAGGCAAGGCCGCGCTGGCAGAAGAAATGCACCGCGACGACACGGTGTGGGCGCTGGGCGAGGATCTGGGTCGTGGCGGCGTGTTCGGACAGTATGCCGGTCTCGCGGATCTGTTCGGCGCCGAGCGCATCGTCGATGCGCCCATATCCGAGGCCGCCATCATGGGCACCGCCGTAGGCGCCGCCATGATGGGGACCAGGCCCGTGGTGGAGATGCGTTTCTCGGATTTCGCCCTGTGCGCCATCGACGAGCTCGTCAATCAAGCGGCCAAGGCCCGTTACATGTTCGGCGGCCAGACCCGGGTGCCGCTGGTGGCGCGAGAGCCCGTGGGCATGTGGCGTTCCTCGGCGGCCCAGCACTCCCAATCATTGGAATCCTGGTACACGCATATCCCCGGCCTGGTGGTGGTGATGCCGTCGACGCCGGCGGACAATAAGGGCCTGTTGAAGACCGCCATACGCAGCGACGATCCGGTGGTCTACATGGAGCACAAGGATCTCTGGGGCTTGCAGGGCGAGGTGCCGGAGGGCGAGCATCTGGTGGCCTTCGGCAGCGCGCGCGTGGTGCGCGCCGGAACCGATGTCAGCATCATCAGCTGGTCGAAGACCGTGCACACGGCGAGCGAAGCAGCGGCGGCGCTTGCCGGTCAGGGCATCGACGCCGAGGTCATTGATCTCCGCACTCTGTGGCCATGGGACGAGGAGACGGTCTCCGCCTCGGTCAGGAAGACCGGTCGCTTGCTGGTGGCCCACGAAGCGGTGGGTGTTTCGGGATTTGGCGCCGAAATCGTCGCTGCAATCTGCCAGCAACACTTCGACTCCCTGCGCGCAGCGCCCCAGCGCGTGACCGCGCCGCGCGTGCCAATCGCCTATTCGCCGCCTCTGGAGGACTGCGTACGGGTGACCGCCGCCCGTATCGTGGAGGCGGCCAGGCGACTGATGTCTGAACGATGAAGAACCAAGCAATTACTGGCGGTGAAGCCCTCGCGCGCATGCTCGCGGCGCACAAGGTGGGGCCGATGTTCGGTATGGGCGGTTTCCAGCTGTTGCCCTTCTACGATGCGGTACGGCGTCTCGGGCTGGTCCACTATCTGATCAACGACGAACGCTGCGGGATCTTCGCCGCCGATGCGTACGCCAAGGTCACCGGACGCGTGGGCGTTTGCGACGCCACCCTCGGCCCGGGGGCGACCAATCTGATAACGGGCATGGTGGAGGCCCTCAATGCCGGTTCACCGCTGGTGGTCATCGTTGGTGACAGCAATCGCGAGCACTCCTGGAAGAACATGACCCAGGAATGCCGGCAAGTGGAGATACTCGGGCCGGCGGCCAAGGAGATCATTCGCGTAGAGGCCATCCAGCGTATCCCGGCGCTGGTGCGCCGCGCCTTCGCCGTTGCCACCAGTGGCCGGCCGGGTCCTGTGGTCCTGGACCTACCGGAGGACATCGCCCATGGCGTCTTCGCCTTCGCCGAGGGCGAGTTTTGTGCCGACCTGCGCAACGGCATGGCGCCATCACTGCGTATGCGCCCGAGTGGCGACAGCATCGCGCGGGCGGTAGAGAAGCTGGCGGTGGCGCAACGGCCCCTGATACTCGCCGGCGGCGGTGTGCATCTCAGTGGTGCGGCAAAGACTCTGCAGAGCTTCGCCGAAGCGCAGTCGATCCCGGTAGCCCACACCATGACCGGTAAAGGTGCTATCGCCTGCACCCATGCGCTCTCAGCCGGCCTGTTCGGCCGTTACGATCGCATCGCCAACGATCTCATCGCCGAGTCCGATTGCCTGCTGGTGATTGGCTGCAAGCTCGGTGAGGTTGCTACCAAGCGCTACTCACTGATTCCCGCCGACACGCCGCTGTTGCACCTGGACATTCTTTCTGACGAGTTCACGCGGGTGGTGACACCGACAGTCAGCATGTGGGCCGATGCCCGCGAGGGCATTATCGATCTGCACGCGGCGCTAGCGGCTCACGCCGAGCGACTGCGCACGGAGCGTGCCGGGTACATCGAGGATGTTGCTACACGCATGGCCCGCTGGCGCGAGCAGGTTGATGCGCGCCTCACATCCGATGAAGTGCCCATCAACATGGCGCGTCTGATGCACGAGCTCAACAATGCCATGCCGGCGAAGTCGTGGCTGGTGGCGGACGGCGGCTTTGCGGCCCATTGGGGCGGGTTGCTCTACGATACCAAGCGTCCGGGCCGCGGTTTCGTGCCCGATCGCGGTTTCGCTTCCATCGGCTATGGGTTGCCCGGAGCGATTGGTGCAACTCTGGGCGCGACGCACGTAACGGCTGATGCCCCGGTGGTGGCAATTACCGGGGACGCCGGCTTCAACATGACCCTGGGGGAGCTGGAAACCGCGCGCCGTATCGGGCTCGCCTTCACGCTGGTGGTGGTGAACAATGCCGCGTCGGGTTACGTAAAGGCGCTGCAGCACCTGATGTACGGTCAGGGGGGATATCAATCGTCGGACCTGCACGAGATAAACTACGCGCGTGTTGCCGAAGCCCTGGGTTGCGCCGGCATTCGGGTGGAGAAGCCTGAGGAGCTGGCACCAGCGCTCGAGTCCGGCTTCGAGCGGCGAGACAGGCCGACGGTCATCGATGTGGTGGTGACCCGGGATCCGGCGAAGATGTTGCCGGGCGTCGACAATCGCACCGCCAAGGTGGAAAAAGGCGATCGCATCGCCTGAATCTGCCTGTGCAACAGAATTTTGAACAGCTATCTGGATTCGTCTGCTCGTTACAGGAGATGCGGCCATGAAAGTGCGCGATATCATGTCAACGAAAGTCGTGACGGTGAGCCCGTCGACATCCGTGCGCGATATCGCCGGACTGATGGTCGAAAGGCACGTGAGCGGACTGCCGGTGTTAAACGACAATGGCACACTCGTCGGGATGGTGAGCGAGGGGGATCTCCTGCGGCGGCCCGAGATCGGCACGCAGAAGCATCGGCGACGCTGGGTCTCTTTTTTCAGCGGTGTCGATGAACAAGCCCGAGAGTTCACCAAATCCCACGCGTTGCGTGCCGGCGACGTCATGACCGAGCAGGTGATCCACGTTTCCGAGGAGACGCCACTTGGTGAGGTCGTCGGACTGATGGAGAAGCACAACATCAAGCGCCTGCCGGTTCTATCGGACGGCAAGCTGGTGGGCATCGTGAGCCGTGCCGATCTGCTGCGCGCGCTCGCGGCGAGACAAGCCGATCCGCTTCCTCCGCCGGCGAAATCCGACGCCACCATTCGCGCCGCCATGAACGACGTGCTCAAGAACGAGGAGTGGGCCATGAGCGCCATGGTGAATGTCATCGTCTCCGAAGATGTCGTGCATCTGTGGGGTGTCATCGATTCCGGCGACCAGCGTCAGGCTCTGCGGGTGGCCGCCGAGAATATCCCTGGTGTGACCGCTGTCGAGGAGCATCTGAGCTTCAGCCTGCCGACTTGAGTGCTCACCGGCGGTCGACGACGGCGCTGCTTTTTCAATCCTTACCGTAAACACCTGTAGATGACCGCCGCAACGCAAAGCCACGACTATCTCTACCGCTTGTTCGGGCAAAGCGGTCGTACCGCCGTCGTCACCGGTGCCTCCAGTGGTTTGGGGGCGGAGATGGCGCTGGCGTTGGCGAGCGCCGGCGCAGATGTCATCGCGGTTGCACGCCGCGAAGATCGGTTGCTCGCGCTCGCCGAGTCCGCCACGAATTTAGCCGGAAACATCACTCACTGTGTGGCGGACTTGAGCAGCGCCGACGGCGTCGGCGCGGTGGCGCGAGCGGTGAGCGAGCGGGGTGGCTGCCATGTGCTGGTGGCGAATGCCGGCACCGCGGAGGTGGGCAAGATCGAGAGCATGGATGACGAGAGCTTCTCCCGGGTCCTGGATCTCAATCTGACGGCGCAGTGGCGGCTCGCCAAAGCGCTGTTCGAGTGGCTGGCCAAATCCGGTGCCGGCCGGGTGATCAATATTTCCTCCATCTACGGGATCTCGGCACCGGTTCGCTCCGGCTTGGTTGCCTATGCGGCCAGCAAGCACGGGCTCGTGGGTCTGACACGCACTCAGGCTGTGGAGTGGGCCGAACATGGAATTACCGCCAACGCCATTGCTCCGGGTTACTTTCCTACCGAGATGACCGAGCAGTTACTGGCGAGCAAGGCCGCGCGGCAGCTGAAGCAGTTCGTACCGATGGGCCGCTTCGGGGTACCGGAGGAGCTGGCGCCGGCACTGTTGTTTCTCGCCTCCCCGGCGAGTAGCTACGTAACAGGCGTCGTCCTGCCCGTCGACGGCGGCTGGTCTGCCTGGTAGGCGGGACCGGCACCTTCCAACGAGTATAAGATTTTTGCTGTCCGGCGAGTTTTGTCCAATAATTCGACCAATGCCCTCAGCCGGTCCGTGCGGGTGACCGGCCGGCGGCTATCGACTGCTCGACCCGCAGTTCACGAGGATTCAGAATGAACATATACGTGGGCAATCTGCCCTATAGCCTTACCGAGGATGATCTGAGGGCAGCTTTTTCGGAGTTCGGGGAAGTCTCCAGCGCAAGCATCATCATGGACAAGATGTCCGGGCAGTCGAAGGGATTCGGGTTCGTGGAAATGCCCGACGACTCAGAAGCCGACCAGGCCATCAAGGCCCTGAACGAGAGCGCGCTCAACGGACGCAACATCAAGGTCAACCAGGCGCGCCCCCGGGGAGAGCGTTCACCACGCCGGCCGAGGTACTGAGGCTCCGCGACCAGTCAGCCCCACGCCGCCGCGCGAATTCGGCAGATCCCAGACACCACTTCGTGGAACTTTACAGATTTCGACCTTACCGTGAGGATCTCAGGATCGCCCTGATTGCTCGTGCGCGTGTTATGCTCGGCCGTGAAACGTCCGGAAACTAAAGAGCCATGAGTGACGCCCAGGCGGAAGCGGAGGAGCTGGTCAGCGCTGTCCTGCCCCATGCAGAGGGTATGCTGATTGCCCATGGAGAATTTTTCCCTTTCGGCAGTGCGGTAACCCTGGACGGGGAAATCACCCAGCTTGCCGTCGATGAGGAACATCAGGATTCATCCATAGAGGACGTTATTGAAGCGCTGAAGGGTAAGCTGCGCAACGGGGCCGATACCAATACCTATCGTGCGACCGCGCTGGTTTTTCCCATCCAGGCCCAGCTACCGGGCGCCGAGGACGAAACCGAGGCCGTGGCCATCGCTTTGGACCATCAGGCGAACTATTCCGTCGTCCTGATTATTCCTTATGTCCTCTTGGACGGTGCCGTCGAGTTCGGCGAAGCCGTCGCCCAGCAGGGTGAGGACGACATGTTTCAGGGCCAGCACTGAAATCGAGCTCTGCGCTCCTAACGGACAGGTGTGAGATGCATACCTCCGAATACCTGCTCCGTCGGCTGTAGTTCGATGAGACTGACGTTGACCCGCCAGGGAGCGTCCAGGGCGTAGATGACGGCATCGGCAATGTCCTGCGCCGTGAGTTCGTTGATTCCGGTTTCCTTGACCGCCGCGCGTTCGTCCGGGTCATCGATAGCGGCATCGAAAAACTCCGTGCTGACACGGCCGGGACAGATCTCGGTGAGGCGCACCCGGCTGCCGGCGAGCTCCAGGCGCAGATTGCGACTCAGCTGGTGCACCGCGCTCTTGCTCGCGCCGTAGACCGGGGAAGCCATCGGATACAACCCTGCGACCGAGCTCATGTTCACGATGTGGCCCCGGTTGCGGGACAGCATCCCCGGCAGGCTCACACGCAGGACGTGAATGGCGGCGCGCACATTCGTGTCGATGGTGGCGTCGATATCCTCCGCCCGGGCCTCGTGAAGCTTTCCGAAACCGCGCCCCAGGCCGGCATTATTGACGACGATGTCGGCGTCCAGACCGCTGATGACCTGGGAGAGCCGCGGCGTGTCGCGCACGTCCAGAACGTGGCTCACGCAGCCGGTCTCCTCGGCCAGCGCGTCGAGGCGTTGTTGCCGTCGCGCCATCGCGTGCACCGTTAATCCGCGCGCGCACAAGCGGCGCACCACCGCGGCGCCGATACCGCTGGAGGCTCCGGTGACCAGCGCGGAACCATAATCGGCTAGAGCCATGGTCATTCCCCCTGGATGATTTTCTTCAGAGTATGCCGGCGGTTCCTGGTATAGGGCCTCACCTCGGTCGGCCAGCGCCCGTGATCGATGGCCTCGGCCCAGGCCTTGCTGACCAGCACATCGGGACTTTCGATCTCATACATCGCGCCGTAGCGAGGCTCGCCTTCGGCCTCCACCGTGCGCCTTTCGCCCGCCATGATCATGGTCAACGGTTCGCTCTTGAAGCGCGTCACCGACACGACACCGGGTACCTTGGATAACAACGGCACGTGCTCCCGGTCGTAAACTTCGTTGAAAAGATCCTCCTTGTCCGGGTCGACATCCATACTGGCGATGAAAAGGTAGCGGGTTTGTACGGGCATGGCGTAACTCCCATGGGCTTTGCGCGTTGTGAGAGGAGAGGTCTGCGGGCATTGTAACAAAGCCGCACGCCGCTCATGGGGATGTCTCTGTTGGGGGACGGGGCACGAGCGCTTACAATGGAGCGCATTCCTTTCCCAGCGTTGCATTCCCGGGGACTATGGTGCGCACTGACACATTTCGAATAGGCACCGGTGCAGGGTTCTCGGCGGATCGCCTGGACCCCGCGGTGGATCTCGTGGAGCGGGGCCATCTGGATGCCATCGTCTTCGAGTGTCTGGGCGAGCGTACCTTGGCGTTTGCTTATCGGGATCGGGCCGCTGATCCTGGTCGCGGCTACACGCCGTTGCTGGAACGCCGCATGCGGGCGATCCTTCCGGCGGCCATCGCCAACGGTGTGCGCGTCGTCACCAACATGGGCGCCGCCAATCCTGCCCGCGCCGCGGAGATTACCCGCGATATCGCCAGGCAGCTGGGGCTCACCGGAGTTCGCATTGCCTACGTGCAAGGGGATGACGTGAGTCAAGGCGTCGGCCCGGATACGCCGCTGTGGGAAGGTATGACGGTGGGGGAGGTTGGTCGCCGCTTCATCGGTGCCCATGCCTATCTGGGTGCCGATGCGCTGATGCCGGCGTTGGAGGCGCAAGCGCAGGTTATTATCACCGGAAGAGTCGCGGATCCATCGTTGTACGTTGCGCCCCTGCGTCATCACTTCGGCTGGTCCGGTGATGACTGGCAGGCGCTCGGTGCCGGGACCGTGGTCGGGCATCTCATGGAGTGCGCGGGACAGATTACCGGCGGCTATTTCGCCGATCCTGGATACAAGAACGTCGATGGACTCGCACGACTGGGATTTCCCATCGCCGAGGTGCAGCCCGATGGCAGAGCGTGCATTACCAAGCTCGACGGCACGGGTGGCAGCGTCGATGAACGCACCGTCAAGGAACAGTTGCTCTACGAAGTGCACGACCCGTCGCGCTACCTTACCCCCGATGTCTGCGCGGATTTTACCGGCGTGCGCATCCAGACGCTTGCGCGGGACCGCGTCGGCATCAGCGGCGCCGGTGGTACCACCGCCCCTGAATCGTACAAGTTGACGGTTGCATTCGATGGTGGTTACGTGGCGGAGGCCGGTGTCTCCTATGCGGGACCGGGAGCCCAGGCCCGGGCCGAGCTTGCCGGGCGCATCGTGGAGGAACGTATGGACGCCGTTCACGCAAGCAATTCCTCATTGCGTGTCGACATCATCGGTGCCGCGTCCCTGCACGCCACTGCACGGCGCTACCACGACCAGGCCGAGGACGTGCGGCTGCATTGTGCCCAGCGCGTATCGACGGCCGAGCAGGCCGAGTTGCTGTTGTGGGAGGTGGAGTCTCTGCTCTGCTGCGGTCCTGCCGGGGGCGGTGGTTATCGCGGCAGCATCACGCCGTCGGTGGTCACTTACTCCGCCTCCATGGCGCGCGAGAAAGTGACGGCACGAACAGAGATTATCGCTGCATGAGTCGTCGTGTGCTCCTTCGGGAGATCGCACATGCCCGCTCGGGTGACAAGGGAAACTGCTCGAACGTGGGCGTGTTCGTATACGATGGTAGTCACTACGCTGCCGTTTCCGCGCAATTGACCGGGAAATACTTGAAGCGCAGTTTCGGTGCACTGTTTACTGGTGAAATTACGCGCTACGAGCTTCCTCACCTCAATGGCTTCAATTTCGTCCTGCAGAATGCGCTCGAAGGCGGAGTCAACGAATCCCTGAACCTGGACGGCCACGGAAAGTCGTGGAGCAGTCTGATTCTCGGTCTCGAGGTCGAGATTTGAAGGTACTGGCCGCGATCGCACCTCACGTCGAGCGGCTCCCCGCCAGTGTCACCTGGAAGCAGCTCCCGCCTCCTTCCCGCGGCAGGTAACGCGCATCGCCACCGTGGCGGCGGGCGATCTCGCGTACCAGGGCGAGACCGAGCCCGCTTCCATCCTTCGATACGCCGGCGGCGCGATAAAAGGGTGTGAAGATACGCTCGCGTTCGGCCTCCGGAACCCCGGGCCCGGCATCGCTGACGACGATGCGCGCCAACCCCGTGTCGGTGGTCTCGACGCTGGCATCAATCGGCGCCCCCTGACCGTGTCGCCGGGCGTTCTCGAACAGGTTTCGCAACATGCGCCTCAATGTGCGCGTATCACCCTGCACCGTCGTAGGCGTGCCAGTGACATGGGCACCGACCCGTGCGCCTTCCTCGGCGCTCAATGCCAATAGCTCCACCGGCTCGCTGATCTCGAGGCTTTCTCCGGCTCTCAAGCGGCTCGCCAGCAAGAGTTCCTCGATGAGCTCATCGAGCTCGCGGATATCCCTGCTGACGCGCGCACGCAGCTCGCCCTGACCATTACCGGCCAACAGCTCGACGCCCATGCGTATGCGCGTCAACGGTGTACGCAATTCGTGGGAGGCACCCGCGAGAATGCTGCGCTGCACATCGACCAGCCTTTCGACCCGGTCGGCTGCGCGGTTGAAGCTGCGCGCAAGCTGCGCCACTTCGTCATTGCCCTGTACCTCGACCCGCACGCTCAAATCGCCGGCGCCCAGTTGATCGACACGCGTCTGCAATCGTTCCAGCCGGCGCGTGATACGCCGGACGACGGGGTACGCGCCGATGGCCACGGCGATGGCGAGGAGGCTCAGCATCGCCAGCCAAGACGCGCCGCCTTCATGGCGGGCGCGGACAATCAACCACCGGCCATCGGCGAGGTGCAGCGCAATCCTCGGGCCCCTGCCCCTGCCGTGTATCCAGCCGCTCTCTCTGTTCGAGAGGTCCGGCGCAGAAATCACTTCACCCGCCGCCGCCAACAGCTTTGCGTCGGCGGCGTACAGGGATAGATCGACACCCAGTTGGTCATACAGGCGATCAAGAGCGGCTTGAGTCTCGCCGATCGGCCGGTCCTTTGCCGGCAGCAGATCGCCGAGCACCGCCGCGCCACCCGTTATCAACCGCTGGCGATCTTCACTGGGTGGTAGTAGCAGCCAGGTAGCGAATACCAGCACGCCGAATAATATGAGTATCGCTACGAGCGCGACATAGATTTGAACGTAGAGGTGGCGCATGGGAGTCAGTCGTCGTCCTGGCGGCGCGCGAAAACGTAGCCCACGCCGCGCACAGTGATCACACGGCGTGGATGCTTGGGATCATCTTCGATGGCATTGCGAATGCGTGAAATGTGAACGTCGATGCTGCGGTCGAAGGCTTCCAGGTTTTCGCCCCGCACCCGATCCATGAGCGTTTCACGGGACTGCACGGTGCCGGCGCGTTCCGCCAACGCGCAGAGTAAATCGAACTGATAGGCGGTCAAGGGTCGGTTGTTTCCATCCACACGCACGGCGCGACCGTCGCGATCGATCTCCAGGCGACCGAATCGCCAGGTCCCCGATGGCCGCACTCCCGGCGCCGCGCGCCTGCGCAGGATTGCCCGCAAGCGCGCCAGCAGCTCGCGGGGATTGAATGGTTTCGGCAGGTAGTCGTCGGCACCCAGCTCCAGGCCGACGATGCGGTCGGTTTCGCCGCCGCGCGCGGTGAGCATGAGAATGGGAATATCGGAGTCGTTGCGTACGCGGCGGCAAAGCTCGAAGCCATCGGCGTCGGGCAGCATGACATCGAGAATCAAGGCGTCGTAGTGATCTTCAGCGAGGGCATCCAGTCCGGACTGCGCGTTCGGTTTGGCGCTCAAGTCGATACCCAGAGGTGCTAGATATTCTTTCAGCATGGCGGACAGACTTTCGTCGTCCTCGATCATGAGAATTCGCTCGCTCATGGGGCCAAGAATACGTGCTGGTGGAGGGCGCGCAAAGGAGGGCGGTTGCGGCCCCCGTCGCCCCGGCCTCTCCCCCTCCGAGAGAGAGGCCGGAAGAGACGATCACTGCCGGTGGCGGCCGATCATGGCGGCGAGTTCCTGGCGCTGCTCGACGCTCAGAACCTCCGTGACATCGACCAGGGCGTTCACCAGCGTCTTCGATGCCGAGTTCGCAAGTGCCATCCCGTCGGCGCGGATCCGCTCCAACGCTTGGGGGTCGACCTGCGGGCGCGCCAGCTCCGTGATCAGCTGACGGCGGAAATTCCGGTGCTCCCCGTGCAAGGGGTAGAGATCGCGCACCAGCGAGCTGACGATGTCGTTGATGCGGGTCTCCTGCCCCGGGGAGGCGTCGATGCGCCCGAGTAGCCAGGCGGCCTTGTCGGCTGCCCGCTCGCGTACCTGCTCCTCGGTCTTGGCAGATTTTCCGTGGTGGCCGAAACCGTGCCAGCCGCCCATACGCCCCGCGTGTGCTGTGGCGCCGGCGCCGAGCATCGCGCCGACGGCGACCATAGTCAGCGCGCCCACGGTCAAGCGGACCCGGCGTCCCAGCCGGTGCTTGCGGCTCCCGTGGCAAGTGGAGTTTTCGTTTGCGACTTCTTCGCTCATGTCCTGTTCCTCATTGTGTGGATGAATCGCGTTGTAGGATTCTCGCGGAACAGCTTAAGCGAGGTGTTTTTCCGGCTTCTGTCTGCAAGGTAAAGATATGTTAAGCGGGGGCGGCCAGCTGACTGGTGGTACCATTGCGACCGATGGCGTCAGAGACGAGTACAAGGGCATTCGACGAGGTTGGCCGCATTCCCGTGCCCGGGGACAATGTCGCCATCGCCACCCGGCGCCTGGAGGCAGGCACTGTCATCGTCCGCGGGGAGTGGAAGTGGGCCCTGTCCCACACGGTGCTCGAGGGTCACCGCTTTGCGTCGCAGGCCATTTCAGCGGGCGAGCCGCTGCTTTCCTGGGGATTGCCCTTTGGTCTTGCGGTGCGCGACCTGGCGCCCGGTGACTACGTGTGCAATGACAAGATCCTCGAGGTGCTGGCCGAGCGCGACATCGACTTTCCGCTTCCCGATCAGGCAAATTTTCGCGATCACATCGAAGTTTGTGAGTTCGAGGCGACAAGCTTCAAACCGGGGAAACAGGTCCCCCTGGTGGAGGTCCCGGCGACCTTCAAGGGCTACCGCCGCGCCGGCACCCGCGGCATCGGCACCCGCAACTTCATCGTCGTACTGGCGACCACGTCGGACGCCGCCGCCTTCGTGGAGTCCGTGGCGGCGTGCTTCACCGATATCGCGGAGTCATACAGGAATATCGATGGCGTAGTGGCGGTCACGCATACCGAGGGCGGCGGCAGCCAGCGGCCCAACAATCTCGCTTTTGTGCTGCGCACCCTGGCGGGCTTTATGGTGCATGCCAACGTCGGCGCCGTGCTGATAGTGGACTACGGTAGTGGCAGCTTCGACAGCAATAGCTTGCGCGACTTCATGGCACGCGGTGACTACGCCGTCGACGACGTCACCCATGCATTCATGGATCTCGGCGCCGACTTCAAAACGGAACTGAAACGGGCGACAGGCATCGTGCGCGAGTGGCTGCCAAAAGTGAATTCTTGCCAGCGTACCACCGAGAGCGTCGCCAGTTTGCGCCTGGCTCTTCAGTGTGGCGGCTCCGACGCGTTCTCGGGAATTTCCGGCAATGCGCTGGCCGGCTGGCTGGCGAAGGAAGTGATACGCAACGGCGGTAGCGCCAATCTCGCTGAAACCGACGAGCTCATCGGCGCTGAATCCTACATGCTCGAGAATGTTCGCGACGAGGCGACGGCAAGACGCTTTCTCGACAAGATCGCCGAGTTCAAAGCCCGCGCCGCCGATCACGGCACAACGGCGGAAGGCAATCCGTCGGGCGGTAACAATTACCGCGGTCTCTACAACATCGCGCTGAAATCCATCGGCGCGGCGCGTAAACGCGACCCGCAGGTACGGCTCGACTATGTCATCGACTACGCCGAGCCCATGACTGCGGGCGGTTACTATTTCATGGACAGTCCGGGTAACGATCTCGAAAGCATCGCCGGGCAAGTGGCGTCCGGCGCCAACGTGATTCTCTTTATCACCGGAAACGGATCGATCACCAACTTTCCATTCGTGCCGACTTTGAAGTTTGTGACGACCAGCGGTCGCTTCGCCATGCTCGCCGATGAAATGGACGTGAACGCCGGACGCTACAACGACGGAGAGTCCATGGAGAATCTGGGTGCGGAGACCTTCGAGCTGACCCTGAAGGTCGCATCCGGAGAGCGCAGCAAGGGAGAGCTTGCGGGCCACTCACAGGTGTCCATCTGGCGGGACTGGCCGCAGACGGACGGAAGTCGCGTGGAAGCCATAAGAAGCGCACCCGCTCCCAGCGGCGAACCCTTGAAGGTTACGCGCGCGCGGCCCGCCGATCTCACCTTCGAGGCCTACGTGACATCACGGGGGTACGCTTGCGATCAGGTAGGCTTGATCATGCCCACCAGTCTGTGCTCCGGACAGGTGGCGCGCCTGGTGGCGGAGGATCTCAACGCGCGCGAGCTACCGGGTGTCGCTCGGTTCGTGGCGCTGGCCCATACCGAGGGCTGCGGATCTGCCAATGCCGACGACCTGTATCTGCAGACGCTGCTCGGCCACATCGGACATCCGAGCGTGCGCCGCGCCATGTTGCTGGAACACGGCTGCGAGAGAACGCACAACGATGCGGTACGACATTACCTGAGTGCTCGCGGCATCGGTTTTGATCACCTGGGCTTCGCCAGCGTGCAGATGGACGGAGGCCTGGACAAAGTGCGCGATAAGATCGTCCAGTGGTTTATCCGTGAGCTCGGCGAGGATTCCGAGCTCATCCGCGGGCCCGTGGGTGCGCAAGCCCTGCGTCTGGGGCTTACCACGGTCGGACCGGTTCCGGAAAGCATATCTTTCGCCCTTGCAGGGCTGGTGCGCAGACTGGTGGCTGGCGCGGCCACCGTGGTCATCGCCGAGAACGCCTCTGTGCTGGCGGACGATGGTTTCAACAAGGCGCTCTTCGAGGGTGGCGAATGGCGCGCCAGTCTCGCTTACGGTCAGCCACCCGAGACCGCAGGTTGCCACGTGATGGAGACCCCCACCGAAAACGTCGCGGAGGTGTTGACCGGCCTCGGTGGCACCGGCGTTGGAATCATGCTCGCTCACATCTCGCGCGCACCCTTGCAATCCCACCCCATGATCCCCCTTCTGCAGGTGAGCAGCGCGGCGATCGTTTGCGAACGATTCGGGGCCGACCTGGACTTGGGTTTGTCCACTGAATCGGCCATCGACTCTCTTGAGGAGTCGCTGCTCTCCCGCATCGCTGAAACTGCTTCGCGAAACTACGTACCGAAGCTTTACGGCCAGGGTTACACTCAGTTCCAGCTGACCCGCGGTTTGCTCGGCTTGTCGCTTTAGCCGTACGCCGCCCTTCGGTCAGCCGATGCCGTCTACATCGCGTGCAGTCATGGCCGTCCCCCTGCGGGTCGTCGTCGTTGCCGTTTGTATTCATTTTCTCTGGGGTGGCAATCCGGTTGCCATCAAGTACAGTCTGCTGGCATTCCCGCCTTTGTGGACCGCTTTCTTCCGATTCACCATCGCCATCGTGTGCGTCGCAATCTGGGCGCGGATCAGCGGTGTTTCCATCTGGCCAGCGCGTCACGAATGGCGGCCGCTCGCACTCATTGGCGCACTGTTCACCGTGCAAATCGCGGCCATGAACATCGGTTTCGATCTCACCACCGGATCCATGGGTGCGGTCCTGATCGCCACCAATCCGATATTCGCGGCGCTGTTCGCACATTTTCTGATTGCTGGCGACAGGCTGCATGTGGCCAAAAGCATTGGTTTACTGGTCGCCTTCATGGGCACGGCCCTGGTGCTGATGCGCGCTAGCGCCGACCTGCAGTTAACTCACGGTGGATGGGGGAACATGATACTGCTGATGAGCGCCTGTCTGCTGGGTGGACGCCTGATCGTCAGCGCGAAAGTGCTGCAGCGCATTGATGGGGCGCGCGTGGTGTTGTGGCAGATGATCCTTTCGCTGCCTCTTTTTGCTCTGGGCGGTTTTGCGTTCGAAACCATCCGCTGGCAAGCCGTCGCCTGGGAACCTCTGGCCGGGCTCTTCTATCAGGGAGTGATCGTGGCAGGCCTGGGTTTCTCGGTATCCTTTTATCTCATGAAGCGCTACGCGCCCAGTATCATCATCAGCTTCAACTTCATCTCCCCCATCGCCGGCGTGCTGCTGAGCGCTTGGCTGCTGGGCGACGTGATTGCCGGCCACCTGTGGGCAGGCATGCTGCTGGTGGCTGCGGGTCTTTTCCTCATCGCGCGCAGATAGTTTGGTGGCAGAATAGCATTCTCGGTTTGTCTGATGAATACCAGGGGGAAACTGTGGCAACGATCACCACCGACGACGGAATCCAGCTGTATTACGAAGAGGTCGGCGAAGGCGTGCCCATGCTGTTCGTTCACGAGTTCGCCGGCGATCTTCGCAGCTTCGAGCCACAGATGCGTCACTTCGCCAGACGCTACCGATGCATCGCCTTCAATGCACGCGGCTACCCGCCGTCGGAGGTGCCCGAGGCCGTAAGCGCCTACTCTCAAGCACGGGCCCGCGACGATATCCTGGCCGTGCTCGACGGTCTTTCCATTCAAGGCGCGCACGTCGTCGGACTATCCATGGGCTCCCTGGCGACACTGCATTTCGGGCTTCACTATCCCGATCGCGCCCTGTCTCTGGTTCTCGGGGGTTGCGGCTACGGCGCCGAGCACAGCCGGCGTGAGCAGTTTCGCATGGAAGCGGCTGAATTTGCCGTGCGCATCGAGGCGCAAGGCATGCAGAAGCTTGCCGGGGAGTACGGCAGCGGTCCAACGCGGGTGCAGTTCGAGAACAAGGATCCGCGGGGGTTCGCGGAGTTCGTTGAGATGCTCGCGGAGCATTCCTCCCTGGGATCGGCAAACACCCTGCGGGGCGTGCAGATGGAACGGCCGTCGCTCTACGATCTCCAGGAGTCTCTGGCGGAACTGAGAGTGCCGACGCTGATCATGGCCGGCGACGAAGACGAACCGTGTCTGGCCGCGTCACTCTATCTCAAGCGCACCATCCCATCGGCCGGCTTGACGCTGCTGCCCAATACCGGACACGCGCTGAATCTGGAAGAACCCGATCTTTTTCATCGGCTGCTGGACGACTTCCTGCACCAGGTGGATGCCGGGCGCTGGCGCCTGCGGGATCCGCGTTCCCTGAGCGACTCGATACTGACCCAGGACGATTAGCAATCAGGGACGCTCCCCAATAACTAAGTACTTGATCTATCCCGATCAAGCACTTAGCTATTGGGGAGTGTCCCCATTAGGTTGTGACTGAAGACAGGAACTCGCCCATGCGCTCGAGTGCGCGGCGAATGTTGTCGACGCTGTTGGCATAGGAAAAACGCAGATAGCCCTCGCCGTAGGCGCCGAAGCTGGTTCCCGCGATGGTAGCGATGCCCGCCTCCTCGAGCAGGCGCGACTGCAGCTGGTGGGCGTTCATTCCTGTCCCGGTGATTTTGGGAAAGGCATAGAAGGCGCCGCCGGGCGCCCGGCAGCTCGTTCCATCGAGGGCGTTGAGCCCATCGACGATTACATGGCGGCGCTCGTCGAAAGCGGCAACCATCGTGTCGACACTGTCCTGGGGGCCGTCCAGGGCCGCGATGCCTGCGTATTGGGCCGACGCGTTTACACACGAATGGCAGTTGATGGCGAGCCGGATCGCACCTTCCACCAGAGACTCCGGCCACACGGCGTAACCCAGGCGCCAACCCGTCATCGCATAGGTCTTGCTCCAACCGTCCAGCAGGATAAGGCGATCCTCGAGCTGCGGGTAGCTCAAAAGGCTCACGTGCTCGCGGCCGTCGTAGGTCATGCGCGAGTAGATCTCGTCGCTCAATACCGCCACCTGGGGATGCTTTTCCAGCCCCGCCACCAGGGTGTCGATGGTTTCCTTGGGCGTCGTGCCGCCGGTGGGGTTGGCGGGCGAATTCAGGATCAATAGCCGCGTACTGGAGCCAATGGAATCCAGCACCGCTTCGGCGTCGAAGGAGAAGTCGCGGTCCTCCAGCAGAGGAACCGGGACGGGTGTCGCGCCGCTGAACTTGATGACCGACTCGTAGATGGGAAATCCGGGATTGGGATAAAGGATCTCGACGCCGGGTTCGCCGAACATCATGATGGCGAAGAACATCGTGACCTTACCGCCGGGGACCGCGACGACGCGGTCGGGGCTCACCCGGACGCCACGGTATTTCTCGATATCCCGGCACACGGCTTCGCGCAGTGCTGGAATGCCCGGTGACGGCGTATAGCCGTGGTGGCCGTCGTGCAGGGCTTTGACGGCGGCTTCGACGATGTGCGCCGGTGTCTTGAAGTCCGGCTGGCCGATGCCGAGGTTGATGATATCCCGCCCCTGGCGCGCCAGCGCCTCGGCTCTGGCCAGCACCTCGAAAGCCGTTTCGGTGCCGAGTTGCGACATTCGTTGGGCAGGTTGGATCATGGTCGGTTCGGGTGCTCCATGGGCTTCCCTGGAATCTACCAATTTAACTTGGCTCCGACAATGTCATCCCGCCCGCGTACCCGGTTGAAGGGTGGCACTGGACTAGGCTACTGTCCCATTCCGGGTCGGTGTCTGGTGAGGGCCCGGACTCAGAATCTGTATCCAAGCAAGAGTATCTTCCATCGTGAAAATCGAGTTGACCGAAAACGAGTACCGATTGCTTCTCGACTTCGTCTTCATGGCGAACTGGATGATTCATTCGCACCATCCCGACGGACGCAGCGACGCCGAAGAATATGATATGTTGCTGCAGAAGCTCTACTCAGTTGCCGGAGAAATGGGTTGCGGCGAGTTTGTTCACGCCGATCGCCAGACGAATGAGTACACTCCGACTCGGTATTATGAGGAAACGACCAGAGCTTTCGAGCTGATCGAGGAGTACGGTGACGACACTTTCTGGGATGCATTGATAACCCGGCTCGCAGAGCGGGACGTTTATGAGCAGGTGGAAAAAGACAGGCGTGATAGCATGGGGATAGAAGAATACTGGGAGCGATCCGAACCCATCGAGGAAGCTTATTACCAGGAATTTCGTCGCAACGCGCTGGACCGTCTGCGCCTGACCGAAGGCTGACATCGATCACCGATGATTTTTTCGGTAGAGTCCCGAGTATGAGTCGATTTACATTTTTAGCAGCGTTTATCCTTGCCTTGTTCGTGTCAACGCCAGTGCTTGCCGACATTCAAGCGGGCGTAAATGCCCTGGGGCGAGGAAATTACCCGAAGGCGTTGGCGATCTTTCAACCCTTGGCCGAGGGCGGTGACTGGAATGCCCAAGGTTTTTTGGCGCACACGTACAAGTTGATGGAAAACGACCGTGAGGCCTACGCGTGGTACTACACAACGGCAAAGTGCGGTTCCATAGATGCGAAAATCGAGCTATCCATGCTGGAGCCCAAGGTGAGCAAGAAGACCATAGAGCAGGGGAAGAAGTTGGGCGACATTTACCACGACAGGTATTGTCGATGAGCGGCAGAAACGGACGCTAGCGGCGATGCTCGAGCTACGTCCCGGCTGCGAGGCCTGCGGCAGAATGCTGCCACCGAGCTCTACCGAGGCCATGATCTGTAGCTTCGAGTGCACGTTCTGTCGCGTTTGCGTCCAGACGCTACTCATGAACGTGTGCCCCAACTGCGGTGGTGGCCTGAGTCAGAGACCGATACGACCGAAGGCCAAGCTGGCAAAGAATCCGGCCTCGACACGGGTGCTCAACAGGCTGGTGGACGCGCAAGCCCACGCGGCTTTTGCCGCATCAATCAAAGACGTGCCACCCGAGCTTCGCTGAGATAGTTGAGACCAGCGATCGTCTAACGGGCCTGAACCGGCCATGGACGGGCGAAACGCGTGAGCGGGCGCACCCAGAAACGGAGAATTCAGCATGGCGGCAAAAGGTAAAGTCATCATTACATGTGCGACCACGGGCTCGATCCACACGCCCAGCATGTCGCCTTATCTGCCTATTACGCCGAACGAGATTGCCGAGCAATCCATCGCCGCGGCCGAGGCTGGCGCCTCCATCATTCATCTGCATGCTCGGGACCCGGACACCGGACGGCCGACACCGGATCCGGATGTCTTCATGCCATTTTTGCAGCGCATCAAGCAGTCCAGCGAAGCCGTGATCAATGTCACCACCGGGGGCGGGCACGGTATGACGGTGGCTGAACGTCTCGCCGCCCCGTTAGCGGCCAAACCCGAAATGTGCTCCCTGAACATGGGCTCGATGAACTTCGGTCTCTTCCCAATGCTCAATCGTTATAAGGAGTTCAAGTACGAATGGGAGCGAGAGCATCTGGAAAACACCCGTGACTTTATCTTCCGCAATACCTTCAAGGATATCGAGCATATTCTCAAGGAACTCGGCGAGGGTTGCGGCACGCGTTTCGAGTTCGAGTGTTACGATGTCGGGCATCTCTACAGCCTTGCACACTTCCTGGAGCGTGGGCTGGTCAAGCCGCCGCTGTTCGTGCAGACCATTTTCGGCATACTCGGCGGCATAGGGGCCGACCCGGAAAACCTTCAACACATGAAGCGCATCGCCGACAAGCTGTTCGGTGATGATTACTACTGGAGCGTGCTTGCAGGCGGCCGCCACCAGCTGCCCTTCGTGACCATGGGCGCCATCATGGGCGGCAATGTGCGGGTAGGCCTCGAGGACAGTCTTTATGCGGGCAAGGGAAAGCTCGCCACCAGCAACGCGGAGCAAGTGACCATCATTCGATCCATCATCGAGAATCTGTCACTGGAGATCGCGAGCCCGGCCGAGGCCCGTGAGATGTTACATCTGAAAGGTGGCGATCAGGTCGGCTTCTGATTGCTTCGTGCCGGTCCACCTCAGGGTATCTGCGTTCACCTGACCGGACTGCGCTCTGCATCGGCAGCTACTCGTAGTAATCCGGTACGAAGGTCTGATCGGACATGGGTGGCCGCACGTATCCCGCTGCCGGCTGACGCTTCGGTAATCTAATTCGCTCCGGCGTCAAATCTTCGTACGGAATCACGCTCAGCAGGTGTCTGATGCAATTAAGTCGCGCCAGTTTCTTGTTGTCGGATTTGACCACGTACCACGGCGCCTGCTTGATGTCCGTGTGAGAAAACATGTCGTCCTTGGCGCGGGAGTATTCCACCCATTTGGCCCGCGACTGCAGGTCCATGGGGCTGAGTTTCCAGCGCTTGTGTGACTCTTGCAGGCGACTCTGGAAGCGCCGCTCCTGCTCTTCGTCCGATACCGAGAACCAGTACTTGATGAGCACAATGCCTGAGCGTACCAGCATGCCTCGAACTCCGGACAGGAGCGCATGAATTCCTGGTATTCGTCCTCGCTGCAGAAGCCCATCACGTGCTCGACGTTGGCGCGGTTGTACCAGCTGCGGTCGAACAGGACCATCTCGCCGGCCGC
>Ga0209980_10000333_pt1 | contig 25300 bp, 24 predicted proteins | sample CR02metaG_FD_183611 | JGI IMG/M metagenome (GOLD analysis project Ga0209980, IMG submission 183611) | Deep subsurface microbial communities from Mariana Trench to uncover new lineages of life (NeLLi) - CR02 metaG (SPAdes) (version 2) | ecosystem: Environmental > Aquatic > Marine > Ocean trench...
AGTATGAGCCGTGCAGGATTCGAACCTGCGGCCCACTGCTTAAAAGGCAGTTGCTCTACCTCCTGAGCTAACGGCTCATTAACAAGGCGAAAATATATCACGTCATTATACATTGTCAAAGAATATGTGTATTATTTTTAATCTCTTATTTCCCCTTAAATCTAGGCACTATTTAGCTGATTTCTACAAAAAAATATGGCATCTCGTTTCTCTTCCCCGCAATTTAAAAATTTTACTCTAGCTACAGCTGCTAACTTCTTTTTTTTCTGTAATTTTTCTTCATTTTTTCTCCTGCCTATATATATAAAAGATTTAGGGGGAAATGAAGCAAATATTGGTTTTATTATGGGCTCTTTTGGTATTACTTCCCTGGGAGCGATTCCTTTCGTTGCATATCTGGTAGATAAATATGGGAGAAGGAGGTTTATGCTCTTTGGATATGCGTTAATGTTCGTAGCCACACTAAGTTACCTTTTCATATCTCAATTATCCCCGGTTTTCTATCTATTACGTTTTGTACAGGGAGTTTCTTTTGCCTTCTCTTTTACCGCCGCGAGTACGTTTGTAACGGATTATATTCCTTCTGAGAAAATGGCAGAGGGGCTTGGGATATTCAGTGCGTTTACAATTGCCTCTTATGCAATTGGCCCATCATTGGGAGAACTCGTCATTGAGCTTTTCGGTTTCTATTCGTTTTTCATTTATGCCTCCTTTTTCAGTTTAATAGCATTTGTTTTAACTATTTTTACCAGGGATGGAAACTTTATACGTTCATCCGACCGCTATGGGCTTGGCTTCTTCCGTCTTATAGCTTCTAAGAGGTATGCTTTCATATTAGTCTCGAATTTAATACTTGCAGGGGGCCTCGGGGCCATACTTAACTTTGTTGCAACTTTCTTGAGATCTAAGGGGTTAGCAGCTTTTTACTTCTTCCTGACCTACACGATAGCGGTTACTGCAGTGAGAATTTTCGGTGGGAGAATTTCCGATAAGTTAGGGAGAAAGGTTATTGCCTCGCCCTGTCTTTTGGCCGTCTCTATCTCACTTGCGGCCATGTACTTTGTGGAATCTCCTTTAAGCGCAGTGTTGATATCACTTTTCTTTAGCATAGGATACGGGTTTTTGTACCCTACGCTTAGTGCGCTTGTTATAGATAAAGCGGGATCGGATGAAAGAGGTAAAGCAATGGGAGCATTTAACGCCTCTTACAGTCTGGGAATCAATTTTCTGGCGTTTCCGCTGGGTCTAATTGCAAGGGATTTTGGATATGAGATTATGTATTTTGTAACAGGTTGCATGGTCTTCTTAGGCTTTATACTATTTACTTTCTTTGAGCCGGATAGTGAATCTTGAAAAACAATTCAACATTAATTACTCTTGCAAACAATGACAATTAACTCCGGCGATCAGGTACTTATCATATCTCCTGACAACAAAACCTATCTAGTAACTGTAGCTGAGGGGAAGGGTATGGGGACTCACTTGGGTGAGCTTACTCTTGGCGATGCTATAGGGAAAACTTACGGAGATAGGATTTATTCTAGTTTAGAGCACCCATTTATACTCCTTGAACCTACACTTGAAGATAAAATGATGAAGGTCAAAAGACACACACAAATAATCTATCCTAAAGATGCGGGTTTCATAATACTTAAAACCGGTATTCAGTCAGGAATGAGGGTTGTTGAATGTGGAACAGGGTCAGGCTCTCTTACAATGGCACTTGCCAATGCTGTAGTGCCCGATGGGATGGTCTTTACTTATGATAGTAGGGAGAAGCATCTTGAGAACGCAAGGAAGAATATAGAAAATGCAGGTTATTCTGATAACGTTGAATTTAAACTGGGAGTAGCACAAAATGGTTTTGATGAAGAGGGGGTCGATGTAGTGATCTTGGATCTCCCATCCCCCTGGGAAGGTATTCCCGCGGCTGCTAAGGCATTAAGGGGAGGCGGTAGAATTGCTAGTTTATCTCCTACCTATAATCAGGTTGAAAAATGCGTCGAGAAGTTGGAAGAGCAAGGATTTGTCTACATAGAAACAGTTGAGCTTCTGCTAAGGTATATCAGGGTTAGCACGGGTAAGACAAGACCAGTTGACCGGATGGTGGGCCACACTGGGTTTCTTACATTCGGGAGAAAGATCTTATCTAAAAAAGAATCTATTGATGATTCTACTGAAGTATTGTAGAGCTATTTCAAACTTTTAGAAGCTCACTTTATTAGAGGCAATATGATATGAATAGTAAAAGAAGAAAGCTTTTATTTCTCCTTTTTTTTCTTTTGGTCTTCGGGATTTATTATCTTTTAGAGAAAAGAGAAAAGTCGCCTGATTTGGCGGAGCACAATGTTCTTAGCGTGATAGATGGAGATACTGTCATAATAGATGACGATAAAAAATCTCGAATCAGATACTTAGGAATAGATACGCCTGAAATTGCATACCAAGGTTCTCCGGGAGACCCCATGTCTGAGGAGGCTAAGGATTTTAATGCCAAGCTCGTCCAGGGTAAAACAGTCAAACTTGAGTTCGATGAGGAAAAATATGACGTATATGGAAGGATACTTGCCTACGTATATGTAGATGATCTGTTAGTCAATGAAGAGCTTCTAAAGGAGGGCCTTGCAACAGCACTTATAATTGAGCCTAACGGTATGTACTCAGAAATTATATTCGATGCCCTCCAACAAGCAAAGAATAATAAAAAAGGTATATGGGGAGACTTAAGAAACCTAGCTCCACCACCGGGAAATAGCGAATTTCGGGTTGATCTTAATAAAGCGCATCGCTATGAAGGAAAGCGCATAGTAGTAAAGGGGCGCATACTTGATGTCCGTAAATCTGACAATGTGATCGTATTAAATATGGAAGACAAGCTCGACGTGGTTATTTTCCCCGATGATTGGAATAATTTTCAGCATTTTGATATAGATCCAGAAAAATTCTACAAGGGTAAAACAGTGGAAGTTATAGGAAGGGTAAAGATGCGTAGAGGCAAGCCGGGCATTATTGTGGATCACCCTATGTTGTTAAGGAGCTCGCCTTGAGTCTAAGAGAAGATCTAATAGTAGGTGCCGGGGAGCTTGGAGTTGATGTTTCAGAAAAGGATGTGGACCTTTTTTTTAAGTATTTAGAAAATCTAAAAAACTGGAACGAGAAAATCAACCTGACTTCTATTAAGGATGATAGAGGAATAATTGTAAGCCATTTTCTCGATTCAATCTCAATTGCTCCTATTATAGAAGATGAGAAAAAGGTTCTTGATATAGGCTCAGGTGCCGGATTTCCCGGAATTCCTTTAAAGATTGTACGCCCTGGACTTGAAGTGACCATGCTCGATTCGGTGAATAAGAAAGTTTCATTTATGAACGACACTATAAGAAAGCTCGGTATTGAAGGTATTAAGGCAGTATGGGGTAGGGCAGAAGAGTCTCAAAGCAACATTCCCCTGCACCACTTTGACTATGTAGTATGTAGAGCTGTTGGAAGTATTTCGGACACCCTCAAACTAAGCTCTCCATATGTGTCAGAAGATGGAGTTATTGTACTTATGAGGGGAAAGGGGGGGAGTGAAGAATGGAATACTACAATTCAAGATGTTGAAAACGAATTTGAACTTGTAGATTTTAAGGATTTAACCCTCCCTATAGGCGATTTAAAGAGGATTATACTTGTTCTTAGGCTGCTCTGATGAAAAGACATTCCTATTTCTTATTCTGACATGATTGATGACAGAATAGTTTTTTTTAAGATTAGATGCATAAAAATGGTTTCCAAGGCTATATTTCTTGACCTGAAATAGTTTGAATGTTAGTTTAAGTGCTCTTAAATAATAGAGGTGATTATGAAAACTGTTGGAGTAATAGGGGGAAGCGGGCTTTACGAGATTGAAGGACTGACCGATGTTGAATCAGTTAGTGTGGATACGCCCTGGGGGAGCCCTTCTGATGATCTGGTAGTTGGCACTTTGGGCGATACTAAAATGGTGTTTTTGCCCAGACACGGTCGAGGCCATAAACAAATGCCCTCAGAAATCAACTACCGTGCAAATATATTTGCAATGAAAAAGATGGGTGTGGAATGGATTGTATCAGTAAGCGCTGTAGGGAGCATGAAAGAGCACATTTCCCCGGGACAAATTGTTATTCCTTCACAGTTCTACGATCATACAAAAACAAGGGTATCAACATTCTTTGGAGACGGGATTGTCGCACATGTTTCTATGGCTGATCCCGTATGTTCCATACTTTCAGAGGAACTTTACAACGCCTCGATAAACTCTGGCGCAACAGTCCACAAAGGCGGGACTTATCTATGTATGGAGGGTCCTCAATTCTCTTCCAGAGCCGAAAGCAATATATATAGAGGGTGGGGAGTGGACGTAATTGGTATGACAAATGCGACAGAGGCTAAACTTGCCCGTGAAGCTGAGATTTGCTACGCTAGCCTTTCAATGGCGACCGATTATGACTGCTGGCACGAGCACCATGATGACGTCACAGTGGAAGACTTAATTGCAACCTTAAATCAGAATGTTCAACTAGCAAGAGATATAATAAAAAAGGTAGTCCCGGCAATTGGTGAGTCTAGAGAATGTCCATGCTGTAATGCTCTTCAGAACGCGATAATTACACCTAAAGAAGCTATAACAAAAGAGATTAAAGAACGTCTCGAAATACTGATAAAGAGGTATATCTAATGAAATTACTTGTAGTCGGATCTATGGCGCTTGATACGATTGAAACACCATTTGGTAAAGAAGAGAATATATTAGGGGGATCGGCTTCATATTTTTCTCTGGCAGCTAGTATGTTTACTGATGTGGGCATAGTCGCCGTAGTAGGAAAGGATTTTCCGGAAAGTCATTTGGATCTTTTTAGGTCTAAAAACATCGAACTTGAAGGAGTGACCAGGGAAGAAGGGGAAACCTTTAAATGGGAAGGGAAATACGGGTACGATCTTGGAGATCCCGATACACTGGGTACGTATTTAAACGTTTTTGAAAATTTTAATCCCGTAATTCCGGAGAACTACAGTAATGTAGATTACGTTTTTCTTGCAAATATCGACCCCGAGCTTCAGCTAAGCGTATTGAAACAGGTTAAGAATCCTAAGCTTGTGGCGTGCGATACAATGAATTTTTGGATAGATAATAAGCCCCAGGAGCTTAAGGAAGTCTTAAAACATGTAGACATACTGCTGATCAATGATTCTGAGACCAGAGCCTTGGCGGGGGAACCCAGAATTACAACTGCGGCGAGAGCAGTGTTAGACATGGGTCCTAAGATTCTTATCGTTAAAAGAGGCGAATACGGAGCCTTGATGTTCTCAAGGGATTCTATATTCTGGGCTCCGAGTTATCCGCTCGAAGAGGTGATTGACCCAACAGGGGCTGGGGATACATTTGCAGGGGGTTTTATGGGTTATATTGCCGGCAACGATATTACTACTGACCCTGTCGGATTTAAAACAGCAGTGGTAAACGGGAGCGTTATAGCATCCTTTACTGTGGAGAATTTCAGTGTCCGAAGGCTATCTAATCTAACTAAGGAAGAAATTAGTATCAGGTTTGCAGAGTTCTTAAAACTATCAAAAGTGGATTAACTTCGGCTAATCTCCGTTTCAACCACATTACGAGATTTTTAGGCCTTGTTTAATGATATTAATTCTATTGTTATCCCAATAGGGTTAATTCTTGATCTTCTTTGTTGAGTTGTTTTTGATTCTCTCAGCTAATACTGATGTCGATATTCCATCAACCAGAGGAATTATTCTTACTTCCCCTCCGTATTTTTCTACAACCTCTTTTCCTACGACATTTTTGGGTGTGTAATCGCCGCCTTTGACTATTATATGGGGCTTTAACTCCTTTATTAACCTAAGAGGAGTGTCTTCGCCAAAGACCACTAAATAGTCAACGCAGTCAAGAGCAGATATTAGAGCTACTCTTTCTTTTTCAGAGACAAAAGGACGTCCTCGGCCCTTAATCCTTTTTACGGACTGATCGCTATTAATTCCCACAACTAATATATCACCAAGGTTTTTAGCTTCATTTAAGAGTTTTAAATGACCTGAGTGGAGAAGGTCAAAACACCCGTTTGTAAATACGATTTTCCTGCCTTTTGATTTCTCTTGTTCAAGAGTTCTAACTAGGACTTCTCTATCTGGTAATTTGTATCTGGTACTGCTAGTGAACTGATTTAGCAAATCCTGCTGAGTTACGCTTGCAGTACCCGCTCTGCTTACAACGATTCCGGCTGCCAAGTTCGCAACCTTTACTGAATCATCAATAGAGTTTGTTGCCAGGTAAGATAAGGTAAATGCACTTACAACAGTATCCCCTGCCCCTGTAACATCGAATACTTCCTGCGTTTGTGACGGGACTGTCTTAAGACCGCTTTTTTTGCTGTAATAGCTTATTCCTTCTTTCCCGCGAGTAATAAGTATAAATTTAGCTCCGGTCTGCTTAATTAGATTTTGTGAGGCGTGCTCTAGTGTTTCCTCATCTACAATTCTTATACCGCTTGTAAGCTCTGCTTCTTTTTGATTCGGAGTAATAGTGCCGGCTCCTTTGTATTTGGTGTAATCATTACCTTTGGGATCAACTGTTACAAAAATATCTTCCTTCCGAGCAAGCTCAAATATGGAGGAAAGAAAGGTTTTAGTAATACACCCTTTTGCATAATCGGAAATAATAATTCCATTGGGTTTAAACTTCTTAATTGATTTTTCGATTGCTTTAATAAGCTTGCTCTCAATTTTAGTTGAAATTGAAGCGGTATCTTCTTTGTCAATTCGTGTTATTTGCTGGTTATCAGCAATGAGTCTGGTCTTTGTAGTAGTAGATCTCTTGGAGTCTGGGATAATGCCGCTTCCAGCAATTCCGCTACGTTTAATAATTTTTAATAGCTTCTTACCTTCAGTATCTTCTCCGGTGGTTCCTATAAGCTCGACCAAAGCCCCAAGGCTTTTCAAATTAACCGCTACATTGCCGGCTCCACCAAGAGATTCGATCTCCTCTTTAGCTTTTAACACCGGTACGGGGGCCTCAGGTGATATTCTGTATGCTGTTCCGAATATATATCTGTCTAGCATGATATCTCCGATTACGAGAACCCTGAGCTTGCTGAATCGGTTTAATATTTCTGAGATTTGTATATTTTTAGGTTTGGACAAGATATTTTCTCTTCAGCGAATTAGCCCTTTATTATAATTGAGTTCCAAAAGGGTGTAAATTAAGATTTAATTTCCCAGGTTATTAAACTCCTATATAATTTCTGCTTATGATAGATCTACATTGTCATTTACTGCCAAATATTGACGACGGTCCGAAGAGCTGGGAGGAGAGTATAGAAATGGTATCGATAGCTCATAAGGATGGGATAAAGGGGGCTATGACTACTCCTCACTGGATACAAAGCACCAACTGGCAGCCTGTGATTCGTCAATTGTGAGAGAAACGGTAAAGGCGCTTTGGGTTCTCGAAAATGAAATCGGGGATCAAATAGTTGATACTATTATCAAAAATACTAATAAAGTATAGGCTGTAACGTTTCTACTCAAGGGTAGAATCCTATCTTTTCTAAATATTTACCCAGCCTTTGAATGTTGAATGTACTTTAATCTAAGATTATAGAGAATATCCTTTAATAGTTTATCTTCCTCCTCATCCAAATTGCCGACAGTCTTGTCTTTTAATATTTCCAGAATCTCTATTGTGTGTTTCGCTGCCGGAAGATTGACACTTATTTCCTTAAGCTCGGGGTCGTGTATTTCTCCCAAATGGATTAGGGACGAAGCGTTTAAAGATAGCATAAAGGTTGAAAAATCCATTTTTAATCCGCCAGGATCGTGTGGGGTTTGTTCTTCACTCATTTTGAAAGTACCTCCTTTTGTATCAACTTTATAATTGTTGTATTTGTCTAATTCACTTCATATATCTGCTGAATTTTGTTCTTGGGTCGTAAGGGTTTGATTCAGCAAGTTTTTCAAATATTTCTTTATCACTTTCTTTTATATTATCAGGCATAACAATCTTAATCTCAACATACTGATTCCCTCTAGCCTTAGTTTTTACATTCTGTACACCTTTGCCTTTTAGCCTGAGTTTTGTGCCGTTTTGAACACCTGAAGGGATTGATACTTTTGCAGTTCCGTCAATTGTCGGTATATCCACTTGCTTACCAAGTGCCGCTTCATAATAAGTAATTGGCAACTCAAGATATATATCGTCTTGTTTGCGCTTGAAAATGGGGTGAGGCTTTACCTTTATTCTTAGGTATAGATCCCCTTTGTCACCCCTTCCACCAGATTCTCCTTTCCCCTGTACCCTTATCTTGGAACCTGTTGCAACACCGGCAGGTATTTTAACGGATAGTTTCTCAGTAATTACATTGTTTAGTTTCTGCCTGCTTATTGAAATATCTCTTACTCCGCCTTTGATTGCTGTATTAAAATCTATTTCGATTTGATATTCTAAATCCTTTCCCTTAGTGGGTTTCTCCCTTGATGCGTAACTAAATATATCACGAAACGCACCTCCCGTGCCCCTCCTGGTACCTCGTCTGGCTCTCGGGTCTCCGCGAAAGCCGAATATATCTTTAAAAATATCTTCAAATCCTGGGAAATCCTTTGAGCTGTAAGTATACTGATAACTGCTACCTCCAGGATCTCCAGCCCGCCTCCAAGTGGTTTGGCCTCCGGGCCTGAACTCAGCGCTTCCGAACATATCGTAAGTCTTTCTTTTCTCTTCATCAGAAAGGACCTCATGGGCTTCTTGGAGTTCTTTGAACTTTTCTTCGGCCATTTTGTCGTCAGGGTTTAGGTCAGGGTGGTACTTTCTCGCAAGGCTGCGATAAGCCTTTTTAATATCTTCTTTTGAGGCGTTTTTAGATACACCTAGTATTTTGTAGTAGTCTCTTGCTGCTGCCATTTATCCACGTGAAAGGGTTTGTCTGTCAAATTCAGAAAGCTTATGATAGAAGACAGAATAGCTCGTAACTGAGTTTACGTCAATTCCTTTGTTTACTGTCTCTAAAGCCCTTACGTTTTTTTAAATATACTCCATCGTTGCCCTAAGGAGTTCTCCATTTTATAAGATAATAATTTAAGAATCCGGCTCAAGATATGCTAGAAGTTGGTAACAGACTAAAGTTAAGCTTTGTCAGGTTTTTTCGACAGTGTCTAATATGTGTACGGCTATTTTGGTAAATGCTATTGCAGCTGTGCTTTCAGGATGCGATTCTACTATCGGGACTCCCCCATCGCCGCCTATTCTTATCTGGGGATCGATTGGTATCTCACCTAAGAAAGGTACCCCAAACTGCTCAGCCATTCTCTTTCCCCCGCCTCTGCCGAAGATGTCGATTACATCTCCGCCTCCTCTTTGCTCAAGATAGCTCATGTTCTCGACTATCCCAAGTATTGGAACATTTAATTTCCTGAACATCTGAACACCGCGCTTCACATCTATTAGTGCCACTTCTTGAGGTGTTGTAACTATTACACCTCCGCTCAGCGGTACTGTTTGAACAAGGGAAAGCTGAGCGTCTCCAGTACCCGGCGGGAGGTCGATTACCAAGTGATCAGTATCGTCCCAAATTACGTCTTCTATAAACTGCTTTATGGCTCCATGGACCATTGGTCCCCGCCATATAATAGTCTCCTCTTCACTAACCAGAAAACCAATAGACATGAGCTTAAGCCCGAATTTGTTCAGAGGAATAATCTTGTTATCTTCAGTTGCTTTGGGTTTGTCTTTTATACCCAGCATTATTGGGATGCTAGGTCCCCAAATGTCGGCGTCCATGAGAGCAACTTTATCTCTCATCTTGGCCATAGCTACAGCAACGTTTATAGCTACCGTGGACTTGCCAACTCCGCCTTTTCCACTAGCAACTGCAATGTAGTACTTGATATCGGGAAGTTTTGCTGATTTTTGAGCTTTTCCTGGTTCTTGTCCCGGAGGTGCTTTGGGCGGGCGCACGGATATCTGTATATTCACGTCAGAGACCCCTGGCGTTTCTAAAATCGCAGTCCTGACTGAGTCGTCTATTTCGGATTGTAGTTTGTCATCCGGTTTTGGGAGTACCAGTGAAACATTTACTTTAGAACCATCAATTTGTATATCTTTTACAATGCCGAACGACACTATGTCTCTGGTAAAACCGGGGTATTTTACGTTCTGAAGGGCTTTTTTTACTGTATCGGGACCAAGTTCCATAATTTATCTTCGTGCTCCTCTATTCTGTTCCAAGTTTCTCTTTAGCTTCGTCTGACATCATATCCGGGTTCCACGGTGGGTCCCAAACAACTTCTACAAGTACATTGCTGGCTCCAGCATCTTTTATTGCCTCTTCGGCTTGCTCGGCTATCATAGCGCCCATACCGCAACCCGGCGTGGTGAGAGTCATCTTAAGGTTGACGTTATTCCCTGAGGAGATAGCTACATTGTAGATAAGTCCCAAGTCAACGATGCTGACTGGTATTTCAGGGTCGAATACGGTTTTAAGAGCATCATATACTCTGTCTTCAGTTAATTCGACATTACTTGCAGGTTTCTCGGACTTGTCGAACTTCTTAAAACTAACACCTTTGTCCGAAGGCTCTGCAGGGGTGTCAGGTATTATACTTATTATTTTCTTCATTGCCATGCTGTAAACCTCCCAATTTTTCTAGCCCGGCTCTGTAAAGTGCCGAGCGGTTTTTACTAGATAGTCTACCATTATTTATGTCAAGCCGTTAGTTCTCTATTGTTTCTTAACAGTATCTTCTGAAACAATAGGGCAAGATATTATATCAGAGCAATATTCAATATCAAATAATAATCTAACCTAAATAAGAATCATTTGCGTTTGTAAGTGATTTAGTGGTAAAATGATTGTGTCGCCATAGGAATATAAATAATGTGATAGGAAGCGTAAATGACTGAAAATAAAGATAATCTTGAGAAGCTTATTGGTCTTTCAAAGGAAAAGGGACTGAAGCTTACTCCCCAGAGGATGGTTATCTTTCGTATCTTGTCTGAATCCAAACAGCATGTAACTGTGGATCAGGTTTATAAAAGAGCAAGAGTAGAATACCCTATGCTGTCTCCGGCTACTGTATACCGTAATATGGAGCAGATGGTTGAAACCGGGCTGCTTACACACCTGGAGCTGAGCGGGGCGTCTATGCGTTACGACACGAACCTGGACGAGCACCACCACTTTGTCTGCTCGAAATGCAGGATGGTCACAGACGTTTACCTGGATAATATTAAATACAGTTTGGATGAAAGTCGCTCGCAACTTGGCAAAGCCCAAATTAATTCTTTAGATCTACACCTGCAAGGAACTTGCGGGGAGTGTTTGTAAGGTCACTTTTCTTCCAATAACTTTGTGTCTTGAAACATCCACCTGCTATAGTATATTTACAGCCCATAAATTCTTACTCTTATCCTCGTTAAAAAAGGGATTGTATTTATAACATGGAACTTCTTCTAGGCGGAAACCTATCGCTCATCATATTCTTCCCACTTTTGGGGATTCCGCTTATCATTTTTATTTCCTATCTTTACAATAACTCAGAAGAGCATATGAAAAGAGGGGTGTTAATTCTCACCCTTGTCGAATTTCTCCTTTCCATCCCTTTATTTACGAGTTTCGAGACGGGGTTTGCGGGTATGCAGTTTGTAACGAAAATCCCGTGGATGGAGAGTCTCGGAATCAGTTACCATGTGGGGCTTGACGGTATAAGTCTTTTTCTTGTGCTTCTCACCACATTTATAATGCCGATTACGATTCTGGGATCTTGGCGGTCGATTCGTAAAGGCATGCGTGGGTTCTTAATCTTGATGCTGATACTCGAGACGGCACTCATCGGGACCTTTGTAGCGCTTGATATGATCCTCTTTTTCGTTTTCTGGGAAGCGGTGCTTATACCGATGTATTTCATTATAGGAATCTGGGGGACGGAAAGAAGGATATATGCTGCGATAAAGTTTTTTATTTATACTGCATTCGGAAGCGCGCTAATGCTGATTGCGATACTCTATCTTTTCTATTTACATATTGAGCAGTTCGGCACAGCTTCTATGGATGTGCTTGATTTCTACAAGCTTCAGATACCGTTTGACGGGATACTCAGCCCTCAGGGGTTGGCGTTCCTCGCTTTCTTCTTGGCTTTTGCAATCAAGGTGCCTATGTTTCCCTTCCATACATGGTTGCCTGACGCTCATGTGGAGGCTCCAACAGCGGGAAGTGTCATTCTTGCCTGTGTGCTTCTAAAGATGGGTACATATGGATTTCTTAGATTCTTAATGCCTTTTTTCCCCGATGCAACGATTGCTTTTTTGCCCATACTTATAGCTATTGCGATTATAGGAATTATTTACGGAGCTATGGTAGCTTTTGCGCAGAAAGATCTTAAAAAACTGGTCGCATACTCTAGCGTAAGCCACATGGGTCTTGTAATGCTCGGTATTTTCGTCCTTAATCTACAGGGAGTACAGGGCGGAATTTATCAAATGATAAACCATGGGATTTCAACAGGGGCGCTCTTTATATTGGTCGGAATGATTTATGATAGACGGCACACAAAACAAATTGAAGAATTTGGCGGAATAGCGAAGGTGATGCCTATATTCGCTGCGTTTTTTATGCTTGCCACGCTCTCATCTATCGGGCTTCCACTACTGAACGGTTTTGTCGGTGAATTCCTTATACTTCTTGGAACTTTTGAGTTTAACTGGGTCTATGCAGCTCTCGGAGCTACAGGAATCATACTAGGGGCCATTTATATGCTCTGGGCTTACCAAAGAGTATTTTTCGGACCCCTTAATAAAGCTGCTAATAAAGTACTGGAGGATATAAACCTAAGGGAAATAATTGTAATCCTTCCGCTTGCGATAATGATGTTTGTGATGGGTATATACCCGAAACCTTTCCTAGAGAGAATTGAGCCATCTGTGCAGGCGTTGCTGGATGCAAAGTTTAGTTATATGGCGCCTGAAACTAAGCATGGAGACGATCAGTCTCCTGATGATGGATTCCGTCTAGTATTTCCTGAATAATATCTTCAGGTTTTATCCCTTCAGCTTCAGCTCTGAAATTTAATACAACTCTGTGTTTTAGAATGGATGGGGCAATTGCTCTTACATCATCGGTTGTCGGAGTATATCTTCCATCCAGAACCGCTCTAGCTTTACTTCCGAGTATTAGATATTGCGAGGCTCTTGGTCCAACTCCCCAGGCCAGTCCCTTTTTTACTGATTCAGTTGTACTTGGGTCATCCGGTCTTGTGGCCCTTGCTACTTTAACGGCGTAAGAAGTTACATGGTCAGAGACCGGAACCCGGTGGACCAGGTCTTGGTATTCGTTTATTTTGGTAGAATCAAGAATCTTCCTAAGCTCGGGATTATAAGTCCCTGTGGTGGTCTTAACTATTTCAAGCTCCTCCGTGTATGAAGGGTATGTTACGTCTATCTGAAACATAAATCTGTCAAGCTCAGCCTCGGGTAAGGGATAAGTTCCTTCCTGCTCAATTGGGTTTTGGGTAGCGAATACCAAAAAAGGGGGCGCTATGGGGTAGGTCTCTCCTCCTACAGTGACTTTTTTCTCCTGCATAGCCTGAAGTAGAGCGGCCTGAGTTTTGGGGGACGCCCTGTTTATCTCATCAGCCAGCAATATATTACAGAAGATTGGGCCGTGTATGAACCTGAAAAATCTCTTATCAGATATATCGTCTTTCTCCAAAACTTCAGACCCTGTTATGTCTGAGGGCATAAGGTCTGGTGTGAACTGCACACGTTTGAATTTTAGGGTTAAAACATCTGCAAGTGTGCGGACTAGAAGTGTTTTTGCAAGCCCGGGTACGCCCACAAATAGAGAATGGCCTGACGACATAAGGGAGATTAAAAGGAGTTCTATGACTCCTTCCTGGCCTACTATTACCTTCCCGATTTCAGAAACGATCTCATCTTTAATAAGGGAGAGCTCTTTAACTTTCTGGGTATCCTCTATATTATTTTCATTATTCTGCATTCTCGGTTTCCTCGTTTAGAAGTATTTTTAGAAATTTTTCTTCCCTTTCAAGTAGTTCTGTCTGTCCCTGCTTTTCGTATAATACTATTAATGATGCGTGTACCTCAGGATCAAAGGGATTAATAGATACTGCCGTTAGATACTCTTCCTCCGCCTTGCTAAGATTACCTTCGTCTAAATATATCCTCCCCAGAATCATATGGATATCTATATGATTAGGATAAAAATCGAGTATAGGAGAAAGCACTTCCCTAGCTCTTTTAGTATCGCCTATTATATTTAATGTGGATGCGAGCCTGCTTGATATTATAGGAGAATAAGGATCGTACTCAAGAGCTTTTTCATATTCATATGTTGCCGGACTTAATCTTCCCCTTAATTTAAGGAGATCGCCCAATCTAGTGTAATCTCTAGCTTTGTTGTTATCTATATCTATCAAGTCTTCACTTCCGTCATGAGATTTTCGTTCTTTGTTTTTTATCCTGACGCCCTTAATTTTTATGTTCGGTATCTTTTCTTCGAGGTTTCTGGAGCGGAGGTCTTTTTCCCAAGAGTCATAGAATAACGGGAATTCCAGTTCTGTAACTTCCTCTATAGCGGCTTTGTAGTCGTTTGTTTCTTTAATAGAGTTAATAAGATTAATAAGAGCATCTTGTCCCCAATTATCTACTAAGTAGCTCACTATTGTTCCAGACTGTGCGAAAGCAAGCTGGGCTTCCCTTGCGCTCTCCAACATTGCAAGAGACGGGTGCATTTTTTCTATTGGGACCAGTTTGTTGTCATTAAGAGCACGAGTTAGTATCGTTTCATAAAATGGGCTTATAACCTTGCGCTCTTTTTCTTTCCACCTTTTTTCCTCATACTTAGCAATACCCTCGTGTAGCCAAACGGGCACAGTGTTCTCACTTTTGAGAAATACAAGATAGTGGACATATTCGTGAGCCAGTGTGTCTGCCCAGCTGTATCCCTTTGGCAATAGTCTGGGGGATAAAATCATAATGCGGTTAAACTTGCATATTCCTACAACCCCGGTTTTCTCCACATTTTCAGGAGGCAGAGTAGATGCCAGGGTAAAGCTCTCCAAATCCGGGTATATCTCTACTATGATCGGGTCTTCGGGATAAGTCTCAAGGTCCAGTCCTATTTCAAAACGTGATTTTTCAAGCACGTCTTTGGCATACTCAGCCAGTATTATGTCCTTGGGGTGTGCATAGCGAATTACAAAGTGCTCGGATTTAATTTCATTAAATTGAGGTCCTTCCTTTGATGCTTTCACTATATAATGCAGAAACGGAGTCTCTTCTTTTAACTCTTTGTTCTTGAGCGCTTTCTGACCGTATTCCTTAGCACCACTGTAATCACCTCTATAGAAATCTACTAATGATTTTAAATAGTAGGTTCTGTATTTTTCTTCATCTGTACCATCAATTTCAAGTGCCTGGTTAATTGAATCTGACGCGCGGGTTATTTGCCATTTCTTAATATCGTTTTCTACGCTTTCAATTAACACATCAATTTCGGATGAAAGAGCAAACGGGCTCCCGGCAACAATGTAAGCCCCTAGCATCGAGAAGAAGAGTAGTAATGCGTTTGTTCTCATTTGATTATCCTATCGTAGTACTTTTTATTAAGCTCAATGTATCCCTCGGGAGAGCCTCCCTTCATCGCTTCTAGAATTCTTTGTTTAAACTCTTTTCCTATCTGTGACTCATCGACTGCAGGTATTTCAACATATCTGTTGTCTGTTCCAATGATGCCCTGTCCATATCGCTGACCGAGCATCATTGGAACAGGAGATCCGTTACCACGGGCGCTGAGCCTCATTTGTTGAAGCATATCCTGAGCTTGTTCTTTTGCTTCCTGTAACGCTTTTAAAGCCTCATCCTGGTTTGATATTGCTTTAGATACACGCTGGCCGCGTAAGTCCTTAGATGCGTTACCCATAAAGTTCTCTGCTTCTCCTAACTTATCACCGATTTTAGGACTGAAAAATAATCCGTCTCCGCGTTCTCCAATTTCACTTGATAGATCGCCGGTTTGGCCTTGTATTTCATCTTGTCTGCCAGCCATTTTCCCAAATTGATTTTCACTATTTCCCTTTATGTTAAAACGCTCCAAATCCTTACGTATTTCCTGGGCGAGGTGCTTAGCCCTACCAATTTCTTGAGAAGCTTTAGCTAAATTCCCGATATTGAGACTACTCATTTCGTTAAGCCCTTTGGTGCTTTCTTCGATGCTCTTAGCGTTTTTACTCGCTTCTATATAGTTCATGTCCTTAAGCCAATTATTAAGCTGTTCAGATTTCTCAATCATTTTCTCAACCAAATAAGCACCCTCAGGATTTGCTTCTCCAGGAGATTCGTTTGCTATCTTTGCCCTTGCCTGTTTTAGGTTGTTGATTAGTTCTTGTACCTTTATCTTTTCATTCTCAATAAATTCGCGGAGATTATCTCTAGGTGAATTCGGGTTTTCCAATAAATCTTTTTTAAGTTCCCCAGTTTTATCTTTCAGAGAAGTCTCCTCTTTCTCAATGTCCTCAATTCGTGATATTAGCTCGTTAAGTTTTGAAATTTCTTTTGCCATCATTGAAGAGCCGAAAGACTGCATACCGTTTTCAAGGGATGCCATCATATTTTGAAGACTTTGAGTAAGACTCGACAGCATCTCCAGTGCTTGATCAATATCACCTTCCCGGGCGAGCTTAGAGATTTGATTCAACTGTGTTTGAAGATTCGTAGCCTCAAAGGCGTCCTGATTTAAAAAGCCTTCCTGTATGTCGCCGTCAAGTCCATTTATTTTTTTGGCGAGTTGGGACATTAGGTCTCTAATTTGGTTAAGCTTCTCCTGAATTAGTGCTTCTAACTGCTCGTTGCTACCTTCATTTAATTGTTTTAATAGTTCTGATAGCTCATCGTATTCATTAAGTAAATCTTTACTCGAACGCAGCGAGTCCATTAACTTATCTCCCTTGAGCATAGAATCTAAAAGAAGTATATCGTCTTCAAACTCGTTAATTTCCCTTTTCATCAGCCGTCCTAATCTGCCAATATCCAATTTCGCAAAAGACTCTATAAGATATTTTCTTTCATCTAAGAGTGTCTTTATTCTTAATTCCATGTTGGATAAACCGACAAAATAGGTAAAGTCAGAATATTCATCCTCTTTCATACCCGCTATTGTTATATCCAGGGTTCCTATTGCGTGTTCGATCTTTTGAGTAAGCTTTTTCTGTATCTTAAGCACTTGACGTATGTCAATCACCCCGGGTTCGGATTTGGAGTTTCCAGTGCTCTCCATACTTCTGGCGGGATTTCTCTTATTGGCGATGTTGATTTCATCCCCTAGTATATTTATAAGTTCTTCCATGAGTTGCTCAGCATAGACGAGAGTCTCTTTATGCTTTAATCGGGCGTCTTTGAGTTTAATAGTGATCGCGTTTGAGACCCCAACTTTTGGTCCTGAAATTGTATCGTTGTCATACGCCAGTACTCTGAGTTTTATTGTGTCGCCATCGGCGGGGTTTATTCCGCTCGGACCCCAAGAGAGCTTATCCTTTATTGCACTTGTTTCTTGTTCTTTCTTTGCTATTGGTATATGGGATTGACCTCTTTCATTTTCCCATGTGAGCACCAATTTTGAAATACCAAAATCATCCTCTGCTTCATAAAAAATATCGATTTTTTCCTCGGAACCAAGCTCGACGGTCTCTCCCATAGGGCTACTTATGGAGACGCTGGGTTCTTTATCTTCTTCAGTATTAATTCTATAAGTTTCTGATATGAGGCCGGTTGAAGTTTCTTTGATGGTAAAGCTTCCGCTTCCAAGCACTGTGAACCCGGCTTTGATTCTTCCGTCTGACATGCTTACGGGCACCGAAATGCCATTTTCCACTATGAGCGAGCCTTTTTCAAAAGAGTTAAGGGGCTTGGCTTCAAATGTGATTTCGGTCCCCTTAATTGCCTTTACATCGCCTCTCGTACCTTTGATCTTCTGAGTAGGGAGGTTGATGTACTCAGGATACTTTAGAGTTATCTCTATATCTGCGAGTTCAAGATGCGAGCCTGTGTTTGGAGGAGTCACATGAAAGCTCAATAAGTAACTCGGGAAATTTCCGGGAATAAATATCGTGATTAATGAGGCAAAGATAGCTGTTCCTATTAGTAGAATTAAATATCTTTTAAGATTCCTTATTGGATAAAAGGACTTGAGATCAAGGACATCGAGTTTATTAATGATTTTGTCAATGTGAGCTAGGGCGAGGTTTTGAGATGTGCCTAATATCCTTGAGTTATGAATGTTATTATCCTTAAGCTCAATTGCATTTAAGGTGTCTTCTCCCAGGCCCGGAGCAATATTATCAAGTTCTCCTAATACGCCCTTTGTTCCGGCCTCTCTTAGTAAAGGAATTACTAGAGCCTTGATTACTATCAGGATTAAAGACATGACGGTAATGATTTTTAAAAGTGTGTAGTAAATGGGGTTGGAATATAGAAGTGATAGAAGAGAAGCCAGACCAAGGCAAATAAAAATGGTTAGGGCGAATATGGATGAGCCTTTAAGAAGCAAATATTTTTTCTTCTTTTGTATAAGACTCTCTACTAAGGCATCTAGTCTACTTCGGGAGTCAAAGCTATCCATTCATATAAAATATTACCTCACACACTTATACATTGGAAGTTGTACAGTATGCTCACTATGCTATCCTATTGAGTTTTGAAGGCATGTATCATAGGCGCTAATGGGATTTAAAAAACTTTTAACAAAAAAGATGGAATTCTCAGCTTCACACCGTTATTGGAACCCCGGGTGGAGCGAAGAGAAGAATATATCAGTCTTTGGCAAATCGGCAGGCCCTTACGGTCACGGCCATAACTATAGCCTAGAGCTAACTGTAGAAGGGGAGGTTGATGCCGAGACAGGAATGATAATTAACCTCTATGAGCTTAAGTCGGTTATGAAAGATGTGCTTAGGGGCTTTGATCATAAGCACTTAAACGATGATAATCCTCATTTTAAGGACCTAGTTCCAACAACTGAGAATATAGCGCGCGTGCTTTGGGATTTGCTGGAGGAAAAGCTAGAAGATAATCCCAGATGCTCGCTTTATAGGGTCAGACTCTATGAAACACACGATTTGTACGTTGATTACTGGAGGAAGTAAAAATTAAAGAATTTGTGAGCCTTACAAAAACTTATCGTTTCTCTGCAGGACACAGACTCTACATTAAAGAGTTGTCCGAAGAAGAGAATTTTAGGATATTTGATACTTGCTCAAATCCCAACGGTCATGGGCATGATTATTATGTACATGTAAAAGTAGCGGGGGATATAGACCCGGAGTCGGGAATGATTCTTAACTTACAGGAACTTGATGAAACAGTGAATATCGTAATTGATGAGCTTGATCATAGGCGGCTCGATATTGAAGTCCCATACTTTGAGGTGAATCAGCCTACAGGTGAAAATATAGCTAAATATATGTGGGAGAGGATTAAACCTGATCTCGGTGATAAATTGATACATCTAAAGCTGAGTGAGACTTCTAACAGCTATTTTGAATACTATGAGGAGGATAACTATCCCTATGAGCGTTAAAAAGGCTATAAAAGAAATTTTACTTTATATAGGTGAAGACCCCAAGAGAGAAGGGCTAAGAGATACTCCTGCTAGGATGGAGAAGATGTTTCAGGAAGTAACTTCCGGATATCAAGTAGACCCAAAAGAAGTGATAAACGGAGCTATATTTCATATAAAATATGATGAGATGGTAGTTGTAAAGGATATAGAGTTTTACAGTCTTTGCGAGCACCATATGCTTCCTTTTTTCGGCAAATGTAATATTGCTTATATCCCTAACGGAAAAGTGTTAGGGCTAAGCAAGCTTCCTAGAATAGTTGAGGTATTTTCACGCAGGCTGCAGATACAGGAGCGAATGACTGTTCAAATAGCTGATTTTCTTGAAAAGGAGCTTGATCCTCAGGGCGTTGCCGTAGTAGTGGAAGCCTATCACCTTTGTGTGGCTATGAGAGGAATTAAGAAGTCCGGAGCCAATATGCTTACCAGTTCGATGAGGGGTGCGTTCAAAAAAGACGAAAGGACCAGAGGTGAGTTCTTAAGCTTTATAAGCAGGAATTTGAAATAAATTATGTCTAGTAAGCTTTATGGCCAATTTGTATGTTATAGATGATTTTTAGTCTAACCAAGATATAATATATTCTTATCAGATTGAGGATAACAATAGAATAGATGCTAAGAACAGTAGTTTTAGGAATTAGTCATAAGACAGCTCCTGTAGAAATCAGGGAGCTTTTTTCTTTTTCACAGGAGAGCCTTGAATCAGGAGTAAGGCTACTTCGTGAAAAGGATCATATTGAAGAATGTGTGATCCTCTCAACTTGTAACCGTGTTGAGATATACGCAGTGTCTGAAAATGTTGAATTATGCCTTGAAAGTATGAAAGGATTCCTGTCTGAGTTCCATGGTGTACCCCAAGAAACGTTCTCTCCCTATATCTATTATTCAATCGGTCATATGGCCGTGAGGCATCTTTTTAAAGTAGCTTCAAGTATTGATTCTATGGTTGTTGGGGAGCCGCAAGTGTTGGGTCAGGTCAAGGAATCTTATAAGATTTCGGCGGGGCAAGGAACGACAGGCTTAATCCTTAACAGGCTTTTCCATACTTCGTTTTTTGTTGCCAAAAGGATAAGAACGGAAACCGGCATCGGATCACATGCAGTGTCAATCAGCTATGTCGCAGTTGAACTAGCCAAAAGAATTTTTGATGATCTGTCCAAAAGGTCGGTGATGCTTGTTGGTGCCGGAGAGATGGCAGAGATTGCTGCCAGGCACCTTATTAAAGCTGGAATAAGTGATTTACTAATTGCAAGCCGCCAATTTGAGAACGCTAGGGCGCTTTCTGAAAAGCTAAATGGTAAACCTATAAATTTTGAAGAGGTCTTTTATCACTTAAAAGACGTAGACATTGTAATCACGGCCACTGGATCACAGGATTTTATTATCAAACCCCATCATGTTAAAGAGGCACTTAAGCTCAGAAATAATGATCCTATGTTCTTGATTGATATAGCAGTGCCTCGCGATATAGATCCCAGGATTGAAGATATTGCCGATATTTATCTATACAATATCGATGATTTGAAAAACGTGTCTGATGAAAACATCAAAACACGACAGGATAATTCACATAAAGCAGAGGAAATCATACTGGAAGTGGAGAGGTCTTTTGAGACATGGCTTAGCGGCCTAAAGGCTGTACCCGCGATAATAGGTCTTAAAAAGAGATTTGAAATAATTAAGGACAGGGAACTTGAGAAAGCTCTTGAAAAGCTTGAGGGTATTTCAGAAAAAGACAAGTATATTATTGAACTTATGGCTTCTCGAATCATAGGCAAGATACTGCATAATCCCCTAACAAATCTTAAAAAAGAGGCTTCGACTTCCCTCGGAGCGCTCTATGTAGATTCTGTCAAAAGGCTTTTTGATCTCGAAAATGAACTCCTGCTCTTGGAAGAAGAGGAAGATGAGGCGAGCCTTCAGGATTGGAACTAGGGGAAGTAAGCTTGCTCTCTGGCAGGCTAATTTCATAAGTAATCTTATCTCAGAAAAGTACCCAGAATTACGCACTGAAATACAAATTATAAAAACTACAGGCGACACTATGCTGAGTTCACCCTTGTCTGAGATCGGAGGCAAAGGAGTGTTCGTTAAAGAAATAGAGGACGGACTACTATCTCAAAAAATAGATATCGCTGTCCACAGCATGAAAGACCTTCCCACTATACTTCCTGAAAGACTATGTATTGGTGCTGTAGCAAAAAGACACGATCCGAGAGATGTCCTGTTATCAAAAAAAGGGCTAACCCTATCTCAACTCCCGGAGGGTGCTAAAGTAGGCACAGGGAGTTTAAGAAGAGCATCACAGCTCCTTCATTATCGCCCCGGTTTTAAAATCGTTTCTATAAGAGGAAATGTTGATACAAGAATAAGGAAATTGAGAGAGAGTGACGAATATGATGCGATTGTGCTTGCAATGGCCGGTCTTGAGAGATTGGGGCTAGGTGAAGAAGTAACAGAGATTATAGCTCCAGAGGTAATGTTGCCTGCGCCCGGACAGGGAATAATTGCAATTGAGTGTAGGGAAGAGGATATCGAGACAATGGATATCCTAAGAGCGATTAACCACAATGAGACTGAACTTCAAGCGATTTCTGAAAGGGCGTTTCTTCTAAAGTTAGGTGGCGATTGTAACGTGCCAGTAGGCTGTTATGCACTTTTGAGAAAGGAATCTATAAAATTAAGCGGCATAATTTCTTCCCCTGATGGTAAGGTGATTATTAAGAAGGAGGCCTATGGTTCTAGAGATGAAGCACAGCAACTTGGCGGACAACTGGCCGAGCTGGTATTAGCTGACGGCGGGGATAAAATACTAGAAGAGCTAAGTCATTCCTAAAAATTAGTTTCACATAAATAATTTTGCACACAATCATTATTTCTTTTTACTTTTCATGGTAGTATTTAAGCCCATAAGGAGCGGGCCGTGTTATCACAAAATCCTTCCGAAGTTTATTTTGCATTCTTAGATGTCGAGACCACCGGGCTTGACCCAGTTTCAGGCGATAAAATATGTGAGATTGCGGTTATTAAAACCATTGACGGCCAAGTAGCCGATGAATTTGTCACAATAGTAAATCCCGGAAGAAATATTTCTGAAAGAGCCATATCTATTCATGGTATAACCCAGGTTATGGTTAATCGAGCGCCATTATTTAGAGATATCGCAAAGGATCTTCTGGATTTTCTAAATGACACAGTAATTGTGGCCCATAACGCTAAATTCGATCTCGAATTTCTGAGATCTGAGCTTAAAAACCTGAACCAGTCTTTGCCTGAAAATGAGGTGATAGATACCCTTGGAATTGCCAGAAGATATTATTCATTTCCAAGTAATAGTCTTGGGGAAATTGCCAGGTATATTGGGCTGCCTATTGATGAGGAACACCGTGCTCTTGCCGATGTCACAACCACCAAAGACATATTCGAATATTTTCTTAAGGATTTAGAAAGAAGAGGGATCAGGCTAAAAAGGTTAAAAGATATTCTTAAACTTCAGGGCAAATCTGTAGAGCTTCAAACCACAAATGAACTTGTATTACCCACTGAGATAGAGCAGGCTCTAAGGGATAAGGGCAAGCTCGAGATTAAATACCTTTCGGCTTATAAAGAGGAAACTTCCGTCAGGGTTATAGAGCCTTTTGATATAAGCGTCAGTAAAGCCAATACATATATACACGCCTACTGTCACCTAAGAAAAGAAAGGTGCACATTTCGGTTAGATAGAATTTTGGGCATAAAGGTTTTAGCTTAGTGGTTCCTAATTTAAGTTAGACTTCATGCTCGGTATTATCTGAAGTTTTAGACCCGTTGGTTCCCGTATCATCTGAGTTGCTATCCTCTTTAGATGGCACAGTTCCAGTTTTTTCTGAGCTATCAGAACTCGCCGTATCATCTTTGCTAAGATCTTTTCCGGAGTCTGAGTCTGGTATTTTCCCCAATTCTAAATTTAGATCAATGATTTCCGCTTCTAATCTTTTGGATCCAGCAATTAGCTTTTGGTTTTCAATCCTCAGGTCATTAATAAATGATTTAAGGTTAGCGATATACTTGTCCAACGCTTCGCTGTTTTGTTTGATCTTATCAAGCTCTTCCTGTGTTTGTTCCAGGCTGTACTTGGTGGTCTCAAACTCTTCTTTTTTTGTTTTACTCTCACATCCTGCCAGGAACGAAACCGACATCATTAGTGTGATTACCAAAAATAGTGCGCTTAACTTTTTCATTTTTTTGTACTCCTCCTAATTGATTCTCTTATTGCTAATTTAATCTATATTTATTGAGAGTACTTGTCAATAAAATTTATTAAACTATCGTAACTTATACATAAAACTTGACAGTAGGTCGATATTCCAATACCATATTCTCCCTACTCTGACGCGGGGTGGAGCAGCTTGGTAGCTCGTCGGGCTCATAACCCGAAGGTCGCGGGTTCAAATCCTGCCCCCGCTACCAGTAATTTCAGTAACTTACGCCTCTTCTGAATTACCTCTCTATGGCATTGTCAGTGGATTTGTCAGTAAGTGGGGGAGAAAAATAAACTGATAAGCTTTCAACTGCTTCTTTTAACGAATCTTCTGGATGGGCATATCTCATAGTCGTTTTTAAGTCAGCATGGCCAAGAATTTTATTCACGGCTACAATATTACCGGTACTTTCAACCATTCTAGTAGCTGCAGTGTGTCTAAGGTCATGAAATCTCAAGCCTTCTATGTTTGCCTTTTTTAAAGCTAACTTATATGCTCGATTTAAAGAGTCTTGTCTTTTGTATGGTTCTTCTTTAGAGTTCAGAAATACATATTCGTTTCCAGCACTCTTTAATCTTAGTTCTCCTAGCATTTTTCTCATGAATGTACTTACTGGTATTATTTTGATTTTCTTGCTTTTGTTGTTTTCAATTTCCACAATAATGATATTTCGTTCAAAGTCCACACTGTCCCATTTCAAGCTAATAATTTCCCCTTTTCTCATTCCGGTATATAGGGCAGTAATGATTATGTTTCTTAGATATGGTTCACACACTGAAAGTAGCCTTTTTTCTTCTTCTACAGACAAAATTCTTTGTTTTTGATTATTCAATGTTAAAAGACCTGCTCTCGATACTGGATTTTTACCATAAACTTCTCCCATCTATCGGCAAGATTGAATAAGTATCTGCATATCTCAAGCTCACGGTTTACTGTAGCTGGAGCTACCTTCTTGAGCCTTGTAGATTTGTATGAATCTATATCTTGAGGTTTAATCTCCGATAATTTCACTTTTCCGAAATAGTCTGTTAAGTGTCTTAATGCTAATTCGTCACGTTTCCATGAACGTTTCTTTGTAGTATCTCTTACATATGTTAGATACTCATCTGCAAAATCGTTTAGGTTTGGTATTTCTCGATTTAACATATCATAAACACCTAACTTAACTTGCCGTTCTTTTTCCTTAAGAATTTGTTTAGCCATTGTTTTAGTAACTATTCCTGTTTTCCCAATTGTTTCCCTTTTGGTCTTACCATTCGGCAGTTTGTATTCAATTACTATTGATTTCCCTCTAGTAAACACGCTTCCCATAATTACTTACCTCCTTTTATATTGTTCTGGATTCCTTGGCTCCTTAATTTGATAATCTTCCACCCTCATGACTTCATGAATCCAACCTCTTAT
>Ga0209980_10000334_pt1 | contig 25287 bp, 22 predicted proteins | sample CR02metaG_FD_183611 | JGI IMG/M metagenome (GOLD analysis project Ga0209980, IMG submission 183611) | Deep subsurface microbial communities from Mariana Trench to uncover new lineages of life (NeLLi) - CR02 metaG (SPAdes) (version 2) | ecosystem: Environmental > Aquatic > Marine > Ocean trench...
CCACGACCGCCCCTTCGCCGCCCCCGCCCCCGCCGAACCCCTGCGCCAAGCGGGCGAGTAGGGCGCGGGCGCGCTAACTCTCGCCCGCCCTCTCGTTGACCGCGCAGAGGCGCTGCCTTGCGGCCGGTTTCGGGGTCTGGTCGATCAGGTCCTCGTAGGCGACGACCCGCAGTTTGCCGCGCACTGCCTCCAGCAGCTCGCCCGGCTTGGCCAGGTGATCCGGTTTGCGCGGCCGGCCGAAGCGCTCGTTGCCGCGCGCGAAGGTCTCGTAGATCAGCACGCCGCCGGGCGCGACCGCGGCGACCAGCGCCGGGAACAACGGCGGGTAGAGGTAGTTGGTGACCACGACCCCGGCGAAACGCCGCCCGGTCAGGGGGAACGGACGGCCGTCCTCCAGGTCCGCCTCCAGCGCCTCCAACCCCGGTGCGCCCCCTGGCGCGCCCCCGGGCGCGCCGGTCAGGTCCGCGATGCCCGAGAGGTCGCGGTCGACCGCGGTCACCGGGTGGCCGCGCGCCAGGAACAGCCGGGTATGGCGGCCCCTGCCGCAGGCGAGGTCGAGCACCGGCCCGGCTTCGGGCACCCGTCCGGCGAAGCGCAGGACCCAGGGCGAGGGCGCGCTCAGTCCCTGAGGGCGCGCGCCGGGGGGCGCGTTTTGGGACCGGGGCGCGTCGCTCATGTCGACGGGCCCAGCGCAGGTCGGGGTTGATGTTCGGGTGTCAAAATCGCTTGTTCCGGGCCGGCTGAAAAACCATGTTTATGTGTGAAAACCCTTGTATCATAGACCCGTGGGGGTTTGGCGAGCACCCCGGAGAAAACCACGATGATCCTCTACGACCTCAAGTGTCGGAAAAACCACGTCTTCGAGACCTGGTTCCGCGACAGCGCCGCCTACGAGGAACAGGTGGCGGCCGGCGCCATCGCCTGCCCGGCTTGCGGTTCCAGGAAGATCGAAAAGGCGCTCATGGCACCGCGCCTGGCCAGGGGCGGCGGGGCCCGCGACGATGCCGAGGGCGAAGCCGGGGGCGGGCAAGGGGGCGGGATGGCGATGCGCGCGGTCGAGGGGACCGCCGAATCGGCCGAACTCATGGGGCAGCTGCGCGCGCTGCGCCAGAAGGTCGAGGAGACCTGCGACTACGTCGGCGGCAACTTCGCCGAAGAGGCGCGCAAGATCCACTACGGCGAGCAAGACCCGCGCAACATCTATGGCGAGACCTCCGACGCGCAGGCCAAGGAACTGCACGAAGAGGGTGTCACCTTCAACCGCATTCCCTGGGCCCCGCGCCACGATTCCTGAGAGCCGCTCGTTTTCGAGCCGCCGGCCCGCCTCACCCTATTCCTTCACCGCGAAGATCATGTAGTTGACGTCGAGGTCGCGGGGCGCCAGGCGCCAGGCGCCGGTCAGCGGGTTGTAGACCACGCCGGTCAGCTCCCGGGTCTCGAGGCCGGCCGCGCGCAAATACGCCACCAGCTCCGAGGGGCGCAGGAACCGGCGCCAGTCGTGGGTACCGCGCGGCAGCCAGCGCAACAGGTACTCGGCGCCGACGATGGCGAGGGCGAAGGATTTCGCCGTGCGGTTGAGCGTGGCCAGCACCATGGCGCCGCCGGGGCCGACCAGCGCCGCCGAGGCCTGGAGGAAGGCGGCCACATCGGCGACGTGCTCGACCACCTCCATGTTGAGCACCAGGTCGAAGCCGGCGCCGTTGCCGGCCCGGGTCTCGGCGGCCAGGGCCTCGGCGGTGCCGTGCCGGTAGTCGATGTCGAGCCCGGCTTCGGCGGCGTGCTCGGCCGCCACCGCGACGTTCTTCTCGGCGGCGTCGATGCCGGTGACCGCTGCGCCCAGGCGTGCCATCGGCTCGCACAGCAGGCCGCCGCCGCACCCGATGTCGAGCACCCGAAGCCCGGCCAGCGGCCGCTCGGCCAGCGGGTCACGGCCCGCATGAGCGGCGATGCGGTCGCGGATGAAGGTCAGGCGCGCCGGGTTGAGCCGGTGCAGCGGCGCGAACTTGCCGGCCGGGTCCCACCATTCGCCGGCGAGGGCGGCGAACTTGGCGATCTCGTCCGGATCGACGCTGGCGCTGTGGCTGTCCGCCATGTTCGGACCCCGTGGTGGCCGGGGCCCGTGCGCTTGCGCGCGGCCCCGATTTGAGAGTATGCATAGCCGCCCGCAACGGCCCCGGCAAGGCGCGCCGGCTCGGCCTCCAGTCCCGTTCCCGACGGATCACCTCATACCAAGGAGCGCTGATAATGGCCCATAGAGATCGCGCGGGCGATGCGACGGGCCAAGGGGCGGGCAGGAGGAGAGCCGCGGGCGATGCCGGGCATCGTCAAGGCTTCCCGACGCCCGCCCAGTCGCCCGCTGCCGGTTCGCCCGCGCGACCGGAACGGCAGCTTCCCCAATGCTCTCAGACCGGGGCTTTCGGACGGCCCAATGCTTGTGGACGGGGCCCATGGCTCGCGATGCCCCGCATCGCCACGCCACGCGCTCTTGGCCGAAAACCCCAACCTGGAAGCATGGGGGAAGCCGTTTCTATGGGTCATTATCAGCGCTCCTTGGTATAAGCAGGACGACAGACCCCATGGCCCGGATCGTGATGAAGTTCGGCGGCACCTCGGTGGCCGACCTCGAGTGCATCCGCAGCGTCGCGGGCCGGGTCAAGGCGGAGGTCGAGGCCGGCAACGAGGTCGTGGTCGCCGTCTCGGCCATGGCCGGGGTCACCAACCAGCTCGCCGACTACGCCGATCAGGTGGCTGGGATCTACGATCTGCGCGAGTACGACGTGGTGGTCTCCTCCGGCGAGCAGGTGAGCGCGGGCATCCTGGCCATCGTGCTCCAGGACATGGGGGTTTCGGCGCGCTCCTGGCTTGGCTGGCAAATCCCGATCCGCACCGACGGCGCCCACGGCAGCGCCCGCATTGAGGACATCGACGCGGACGAGATTCTGCGCCGCCTCGGCGAGGGCCAGGTCGCGGTGGTGGCCGGGTTTCAGGGCATCGACGCCCAGGGCCGCATCACCACCCTGGGCCGCGGCGGCACCGATACCTCGGCCGTGGCGCTCGCGGCCGCGCTCGGGGCCGCGCGCTGCGACATTTACACCGACGTCGACGGGGTCTACACCACCGATCCCCGCATCGTCGCCCGGGCCCGTAAGCTCGACCGGGTCACCTACGAGGAAATGCTGGAGATGGCGTCCCAGGGCGCCAAGATCCTGGAGACCCGCTCGGTCGAGATGGCCATGAAGCACCATGTGCGCGTGCGGGTGCTGTCCAGCTTCGAGGATGGCCCGGGCACCTTAATCGTGGACGAGGACGAAATCGTGGAACAGGCAATTGTCAGTGGCATCACCTACAGCCGGGACGAGGCCAAGGTCACCCTGACCCGGGTACCGGACCGACCGGGCGCGGCGGCGGGCATCTTCGGCCCCCTGGCCGAGGCGGCGATCAACGTCGATATGATCGTCCAGAACGTTTCGGTCGGTGGCGACGAGACCGGCCTCACCTTCACCGTGCCCCAGGCCGATCTGGCGCGCGCGGTCGCGGTCATCGAGGGCCTGCGGGACAATCTGGAATACGGCGATTTGCTGGCCGACCCGGACGTGGTCAAGGTCTCGGTGATCGGGGTCGGCATGCGCTCCCACGCCGGGGTCGCCCAGAAGATGTTCTCGACGCTGGCCGAGAAGGGCATCAACATCCAGGTCATCTCGACCTCGGAGATCAAGGTCAGCGTGCTGGTTGCCGAGGAGTATACCGAGCTCGCGGTGCGCAGCCTGCACAGCGCCTACGGCCTGGATGCGGAATAATAACAAGGGACCTATGGTATCCGCCGGGCCCGTCGCGCTGCCCGAGACCGGCCGCCGCCGGGCCATTTTGGGCGCCGGGCCGCAAAATTATCGGATTCCGGCAATAATTTGCCGCAGATGGCCCGGGTTTGTTAAAAGACTGGTAACTTCAATCTTGGTAAACATACCGATAACGGCACATGGTCTGGGGAGTGCCGGGGGCAGGACTGGGGGCGGCCGCACAAGGGCGTGCCGCGAAGACATCGGTATTCATCCGGACCAGGGATGCGGCCGCTGGGGAAATGTGGGATGCGAGCCTGTTTCGCCCCCCATCGGCCAAGAAATACTTGGCGCGAAAAATGCGAGTGACAGCACTTGGCACTGATCCGCAAAAAAGATTTGCCCGAATCCGGCGAGAGCCGGCTCGGCCCGCCGGACCTCAAGGCCCTCGAAAGCATCGCCGACACCCTGCGCCTGGCGCGTCAGGAGCACGGCCAGGACCTCCGCACCGTGTCCCAGGTCCTGCGCATCCGGTACGCCTATCTCGAGGCGATCGAAAAGGGCGACTTCGAACAACTGCCGGGCACCGCCTACGCGATTGGGTTCTTGCGCACCTATGCGGAGTTCCTCGGGCTCGACGGCCAACAGATGGTCGAGCGGTTCAAATGCGAGGTCCAAGGCCTGGAGCCGAAGCTGGATCTGGTGTTTCCCGAACCGGTCGGCCACAACCGCATCCCGGGCGGCGCCATCGTGTTGATCTCGGTGGTGTTGCTGGGCCTGGCCTACGGCGGCTGGTTCTATCTCTCGAACGAGGGCAGGAACATCGCCGATCTGATGCCGCCGTTGCCCGAACGCCTGCAGGCCCTGTTCGCCGGCGAAGATACCACGCCCGAGGCGGCGGCCTCGGCGACCGAAGGCACCCAAGGCGCCGCCCCGCCCGCTTATCTGCCGCCGGAACGCGCCGAGGCCGAGAGCCAAGCGCCGACCGAACTCGCGGCCCGGGGAGTCCCGGCGCCGCTCGCGGGCTTCGAGGCGGCCCAAGTCGATGTCGTGGCGCCGGAAGCGGCGGCGGCAAACGAAACCCGGACTGCGGAGGCCGTGGAGACTTTCGACGCCCCGGCCCCGGACGCGGTCCCGGACGCGGTCCCGGACGCGGCCCCGGACGCGGCCCCGGACGCGGCCCCGGACGCGGCCCCGGACGCGGCCCCGGACGCGGCCCCGGACGCGGCCAAGGCATTCGACACCCCGGCTCCGGAGACGGTCGAGACAGCCGAGGTCCTGGCTTCGGAGACCATGGTGGAACCCGCCGAGACGTCCGTGCCGTCCGCACCGCCCGCGGTCCCCGCACCGCCCGCGGCCCCCGCGCCGCTGGCCTTGGCCGAACCGGAGTTGACGGCTGCGACCGGCGATTCCTTGCTGGCGCTGACCGCCCTGGTGAACCATACGACTGCGACCCCGGTGCGCCATGCGACCACGACCTCGGCGGGTTCGGTCGAGCCGATGCTCGACGAGACCGTGGTGATTCCGGCGCCCCCGACCGCGACCCGGGATCTGGTGCTGGCCACCGAACGCTTGCCCAGGGTCTACGGCAAAAGCAACCTGGGCACCCGCATCGTCCTGCGCGCCCTGCAGGACAGTTGGGTTCAGGTCCGGGACCGCCAGGACGCGCTGCTGCTGACCCGCGTGCTGCGTGTTGGCGACACCTACTATGTGCCGAACCAGGACGGCCTGACCCTGCTGACCGGCAACGCCGGCGGGATCGCGATCGAGGTCGATGGCGTGGTTGTGGCGCCGCTCGGCCCGGTCGGCGCCGTGCGCCGCCAGATCGCCCTGGATCCGGTCCGGCTGCTGGACGGCACCGCGCAGCCGCGCTGAGCGCCGGGCCGGCGCCGGGCCGGACACCAGCCCGAAAAACGGCCGCACATCCGCGGCCTTGAAGTTTTCGTCAGGACAGCGCATGTTCGCGCCTGTTCGGGGCGCGGAGGCGCACCGGGCCCGCCGCCCTGCGCGGCCGCTGGCCCGGAAATCGCGAGCCGGCCCACTGGCGCAAGCAAACCCGGCGTCGCAAGCAAGCCCGATGTCGCAAGCAAGCCCGATGTCGCAAGCAAGAGAGCCCAGTTTCCCATGAGCGTCCGGCCCTATCGGGACATCTATCGTCGAAAGAGCCGCCAGATTCGCGTTGGTGCGATCCTGGTCGGCGGTGACGCGCCGATCAGCGTCCAGTCGATGACCAACACCCTGACCACGGATGCGGCCGCTACGATCCGGCAGATCCAGGCGCTCGAGGATGCCGGCGCCGACATCGTGCGCGTGTCCTGCCCGGACGCGGACTCGACCGCGGCGCTTGCGGAGGTGGTACGGGCGGTCCAGGTGCCGATCGTGGCCGACATCCACTTCCACTATAAGCGCGCCATCGAGGCCGCCGAGGCCGGCGCCGCCTGCCTGCGCATCAATCCCGGCAACATCGGTTCCCGGGAGCGGGTGCGCGAGGTGGTGCGGGCGGCCAAGGACCACGGCTGCTCCATGCGCATTGGGGTCAACGCCGGGTCGCTCGAGCGTGACCTGCTGGAGAAGTACGGCGAGCCCTGCCCCGAGGCCATGGTCGAAAGCGCCCTCAACCACGCCCGGATGCTGGAGGACGAGGACTTCTTCGAATTCAAGATCTCGTGCAAGGCCTCCGACGTGTTCCTGGCGGTGGCCGCCTACCAGGGCTTGGCCGAGGCCTGCGACTACCCGCTGCATGTCGGCATCACCGAGGCCGGGGGTTTGCGCGGCGGCACGGTCAAGTCGTCGATCGGCCTGGGCGGGCTGCTCTGGGCCGGGGTCGGCGACACCCTGCGGGTGTCGCTCTCCGCGGACCCGGTCGAGGAGGTCAAGGTCGGCTTCGACATTCTCAAGTCGCTGGGCCTGCGCCACCGCGGCGTCAACGTGGTGTCCTGCCCGTCCTGCGCGCGCCAGCAATTCGACGTCATCGCGACCGTCGAGGTTCTGGAGCAACGCCTGGCCCACATCACCACCCCGATGACGCTCTCGGTGATCGGCTGCGTGGTCAACGGCCCGGGCGAGGCGCGCGAGACCGACATCGGCTTCACCGGCGGTGGCAACGGCACCCACCAAGTCTATATCAGCGGCCTGCCCCACCACCGCCTCAAAGACCAAAGCGTGGTCGATCACCTGGTCGAGCTGGTCGAGCGCAAGGCCGCCGAAATCGAGGCCGCCGAAATCGAGGCCGCCGAAATCGAGGCCGCCGGAACCAAAGCCACCGGAACCAAAGACGACACCGGAAGCCTGGACATTTCCACGCGGCCGGCCGCCGCCTCTTAGCCGTTTCGGAGCCGGATTTTGTCCGCCTTGCAGCCGGTCCGCGGCACCCGCGACATTATGCCCGAGGAAACCCGGCGCCAGTGCCGGGTCGTGGACACCGCTTGCGAACTGGCGGCGCGCTACGGTTACCCCGAAATGTCGACCCCGATCTTCGAATTCACCGAGGTGTTCCGTCGACCGCTCGGCGAAACTTCGGATGTGGTCGCCAAGGAGATGTACACCTTCACCGACCGTGGCGGGGAGGATCTCACCCTGCGGCCGGAGGCGACCGCCGCGGTGTGCCGGGCCTTCCTGTCCGCGGGCCTGACCCAGCAACTGCCGGTCAAGCTGTTCTGCCACGGGCCGATGTTCCGCTACGACCGCCCGCAGAAGGGGCGCTGGCGCCAGTTTCACCAGATCAACGTCGAGCTGCTCGGCACTCCCGAGCCTTTGGGCGACGTCGAGGTCATCGCGCTCGCGGTCCACATCCTCGATGAATTGGGCGTGCTCGACCGGACCACGCTGGAACTCAATACCCTCGGCGATTCGACCAGCCGCGCGTCCTACCGCGAGGTCTTGGCCGCATATTTCTCCGACCACCGGGACCAGCTCTCGCCCGACAGCCAGGAACGCCTGACCCGCAATCCCTTGCGCATTTTCGATTCCAAGGACCGGGGCGACCGCAAGATCTCGGCCGGCGCGCCGGCGCTCGGCGATTATCTGAACGCCGAGAGTGTCGACTTCTTCGCCAAGGTCAAGCGGGACCTGGACGCGCTCGGTATCTCTTATGAGCTCAATTCCCACCTGGTGCGCGGCCTGGACTACTACACCCATACGATCTTCGAATTCACGACCACCGCGCTCGGCGCCCAGGACAGCGTCCTCGGCGGTGGCCGCTACGACGGCCTGGTCGAGTTGCTCGGCGGGCCCTCGACGCCCGGCGTCGGCTGGGCCGGCGGCATCGAGCGCCTGGCCATGCTGCTCCAGGAGACGCCGGCCGTGGTGCCGCCGATTGCCGTGGTTCCGATCGGGCCTGCGGCCGAGGCTCCGGCGCTGAGCCTGACCCAGGACCTGCGCCGGGCCGGCTACACCGTCGATCTCGGCTTCAGCGGCAACCCGGGCAAGCGCATGAAACGGGCCAACAAGCTCTCGGCCCGGGCCGCGATTCTCTTGGGCGAGGACGAACTCGCACAGAACGCCGCCACGGTTCGCGATCTCGAATCGGGCAAACAGGAGCTGATACCCCTGGATGCGTTGAGCGAGCACCTCGCCAGGTTCCGGTAGCGCCGTGACCACGCCCGCGCCCGCGCCCGCGCCCGTGCGCAATCCGGCGAGTCGCCTGTGCCTGGTCGGCGTGAACCGGCGTAGCGCCGGCGCGGCGCTCTGCGAGCGGTTGTTCGCCGAGGAGATCGATCCGAGCGGACTGCTCGCCCGCCTCGGTCCCGGGGCAGGCGGCGTGTTTGGCAGCGTGGCTGGCGGTGTGGCTGGCGGTGTGGCCGAGGCCATGGTGCTGGCGACCGGTGAGCGCCTGGAGGTGGCGGCGCTGGCCGACGATCTCCCGGCCGCGGTCGGGGCGGTGACCGAGGCGTTGGCTCAGGAGACCGGGACCCTGGCGGCCGATATCGGCGCCCAGAGCTTCCATTATTTGGGTGCGGAGGCGGCGCGCCACCTGTTTGCGGTCGCCGCCGCGCTCGACAGCCAGGGCCTCGGCGAGCCGCAGATTCGCGACCAGATCAAGGAGGGCCACCGCCGCGCGGCGGACGCGGGCGTCGCCGGTCCCGGACTGGCGGCGTTGCTGCGGGCCGCCGATGCCGCCGCCGGGCGGGTGCGCGCCGAGACCGCGCTCGCCGAACAGCCGGTCTCGATCGCGGCCTCGGCGCTGCTGGTGGCGCGCGACGTGCACGGCGCGCTGGACCGCCGCGGCGCGCTGCTGATCGGTCTCGGCGAGATGGGCGAGTTCATGGCCGCCGAGTTGATCGAGGCCGGCATCGGCAACCTGGTGGTGGCCCATCCCTCCGCGGTCCGGGCCGCGGCGGCGGCGCGGCGCCTGGGCTGTCACTTCCGGCCCTGGGACGAACTTGACGACGCGCTCGCCGGCGCCGATATCGTGGTCGCGGCCATGGGGACCGGGCGCTATAGCGTGACCGCAACCCAGGTCGAGGCGGCCTTGAAGCGCCGCCGCCGCGAAGCGATATTCCTAATCGACGCCGCGGTGCCGGGGGATGTGGACCCGGCGGTGGCGCCGCTCGACGGCGCCTACCTCTACGACCTCGAAGACCTGGAACGGGTCGCGCTCGAGGGCCAGGCGGACCGCGCGGCGGAAACCGCCGCGGCGTGGCGCATTCTCGACCGGGAGCTGGCGGTGTTCCTGCGCGGCCCGGGTGAAGGCCCCGAGGCGTCCGTGTTGGCGGCGCGCTTGGAAGCTCAGCGACGGCGCTTCGAGGCGGCCCGCGCCGAGGTCCTGGCCGAGGGTGATGCGAGCGCCGAGGACGCCACCCGGCGCTTGATCGAGCGGCTGCTGCGCGATCGGGAGAACGACTAGGTGAACCTGGACCAGAAATTGGACGGCGTGCTCGGCCGCCATCGGGAGCTGAGCGACCAGGTGGCCAGCCACCCGAGCCCCGGCTCGCCCGAATATACCGTGATGCTCAAGGAGTATTCCGACCTCACCCCCATGGTCGAGCGGATCACCGAGCTGCGCGCGGCCCAGAGCGAGATCGGCGACCTGGCCGGACTGATCGCCGACCAGGCGACCGATGCCGAGATGCGCGCCCTCGCCGAGGCCGAGTTCCACGTCCTCAAGGAGCGGATCCCGGGTCTGGAGCGCCAGGTCATGGCGCTGCTCCTGCCCAAGGACGAGGCCGACGCGCGCAACGCCATCCTCGAGGTGCGCGCCGGCACCGGCGGTGACGAGGCGGCGCTGTTCGCCGCCGAGCTGTTCCGCATGTATCAGCGCTACGCCGAGTCGCGCCGGTGGGGCTTCGAGGTGCTGGAATACTCCGAGACCGGGATCGGCGGCTGCAAGGAGGCGAGCGCCACAATCTCGGGCAAGGGCGTGTTCGCGCGGCTCAAGTTCGAATCCGGCGTGCACCGGGTGCAGCGCGTGCCGGTCACCGAATCGGGCGGCCGTATCCACACCTCGGCGGCCACGGTGGCGGTGCTGCCCGAGGCCGAGGAGGTCGACGTCGAGATCGACCAAAAGGACCTGCGCATCGACACCTACCGCTCCCAGGGCGCCGGCGGCCAGCACGTCAACACGACCGACAGCGCGGTGCGCATCACCCACCTGCCGAGCGGCATGGTGGTGCAGTGCCAGGACGAGAAGTCCCAGCACAAGAACCGGGCCAAGGCCATGAAGGTGCTGCGGGCCCGGCTCTACGACCACATGCGTCAGCAGCAGGAGGCCGAACTCGCCGCCGAGCGCCGTAGCCAAGTCGGCAGCGGCGACCGCTCCGAGCGCATCCGCACCTACAACTTCCCCCAAGGGCGGGTCACCGACCACCGCATCAACCTGACCCTGCACAAGCTCGACAAGGTGCTGCTGGGCGAGCTCGACGAGCTGATCGAGGCCCTGATCGCCGAGGACGAGGCGGCGCGCCTGGCGGTGCTGCAGTGAGCGGGTCCGGGGCCATGGCCGCGGCACGATCCACGGGCGCGGGGCGCACCACGGTGGCCCGGGCACTGGCGGCCGCCGCCGCCCGGCTCGCAGCGGCCGGCGTCGAGGACTCCCGGCGCGACGCCCGGCTGTTGATCGCGGCCGCCATCGGGGCCGGGCCGGAGCGGTTGATCGCCGAGCCGGAGCGGGTCCTGGACGGCGCCGAGGCCGCCCGCATCGAGGCGTCGATCGCGCGCCGGGCGGCGCGCGAGCCGGTCTCGCGCATCCTCGGCCGGCGCGGCTTCTGGAGCCTGGAACTCGAGATCACCCCGGATACCCTCGACCCACGGCCCGATAGCGAGACCCTGGTCGCCGCCGTGCTGGAACGAATCGGGGCCCAGGGTCTGGTTGGCGCGCCGCTCTCGGTCCTGGATCTGGGGACCGGCAGCGGCTGCCTGCTGCTGGCGCTGCTGTCGGAGCTGCCGGCGGCGCGGGGACTGGGCCTGGACATCAGCGCCGCGGCGCTCGAGGTGGCCCGCCGGAACGCCCGGAACTTGGGGCTTTCCCATCGGGCGCGCTTCGTGGCCGGGGACTGGGCCGGGGACTGGGCCGGGGACTGGGCCGTCGGGCTGGACGGTTCTTGGCAAGTAATTGTTAGTAATCCACCCTATATAACGGAAGCAGAGATCGGGGAATTGGCGCCGGAGGTGGCGCGCTACGACCCAAGATTGGCGCTGACAGCCGGTTCCGACGGGCTCGATGCCTACCGGAAGCTCCTGCCGCGGGCCGCAAGCCTGCTGGGGCAGGGCGGGATCCTGGCGCTGGAAGTGGGTTGTGGACAACAGGATGCCGTGACCGCCCTGCTTGTGGCGTCCGGCCTGACAGCGTTGGGCCGATACCGGGATTTAGGTGGCATCGAGCGGTGTTTGCTGGCCAGCCGTGGAAAACCCGGGGAATTGGCAAGAAAGTAGTTGGAAAGCGGTGCTTTCCACATTAAGTTAGGGGTGTCGAGCCGAAGGCTCGCGCGTCCGGGTAGGGACGCCCGACAACCCCCTCTAACGTGTCCGTGGACTGAGGTCGCACGATCGCCGGATGGGCGATTCTTGGCACAGTGTGGGTTACAACCGTTCAATCAGAAGTAAGTGATCGATGAGACAAGGATCAAACGTACGGCGGCCGCGTGGGCGGCCGCACCGCAAGCAACATGGCGGCGCGGCGCGCCATGGCAATTTCGACAGTAACGGCCCGGAGGGCCGGGTTCGCGGCAACGCCCACCAGGTTTACGAGAAGTACATCGGGCTCGCGCGGGATGCGACGTCCATGGGGGACCGGGTCGCGGCGGAGACTTACTATCAGTACGCCGAGCACTACTACCGCATCGTCAATGCGCGGACCGATTCCAGGCCCAACGGCGACGGCCAGTCCGGCCGCCGCGGCGGCAACGGTCATGCCGAGGCGGCCCGCGAAGCGGCGCCCGAAGATGGCGGCGAGCAGCCGAATCCGGCGGCGTTCAACGGCGAGCAGCCCGCCGAAGCGCCCCAAGCCCGGGAAGCGCCGCAGGCGGACGACCGGCCGGCCCCTCAGAAACGCCGCCGGCCGCGCCAGGCCAGACCGGCCGAGCCACAGGCGGTCCCGCAGCACGAGGCCCAGCCCAGCTCCGAGGCCCAGTCCAGCTCCGAGGCCCAGCCTAGCTCCGAGGCCCAGCCCAGCTCCGAGGCCGAGCCCAACGAAGACAGCGAGCCGGCCGAATCCTGAGGCCGTCCGTTCCGCTCACAGGTTGCGAAAACCTGCTTAGGCAGCGATAATCCGATCGCCGATGGCGATCTCGCCGCCGCCGATGACCTCGGCGTAGACCCCCATTTCGATGTGGCCGAAGCCGCGCTGCAGGGCCTTGAGCAGGTTCATGTCGCGCGCCGCGGTCTCCGGATTGACGTGGGTCGCCGCGCAGCGGTCGATGCGCGCCGTGACCCGCAGGCGCGCCGCGCCGATATCGATCTGCTGGCCGATCCAGTCGAACTCGGCCCAGGCCGGGGCGCCCTCGAAATAGACATTGGCGCGGAAGCGCCGCGGGTCGACGGGCGCGCGCACGACCCGCTCGAGATCGCGCAGGCTGGCCAGGCTGATCAGCGACAGGCATTTCACGCGCGCGTCGGAGAACATGTGTCGCGGCGCCTCGAGAAGCCGGGGCGCGCCACGCGCGGCCGTGCCCATGAAGCCGGCGAAGAACTGCTCGATCACGGTGCGGCCCAAGGGCTCGGTCGCCTTGGCATGGACCACCCGCTTGCCGGCGCGATGGATCGCCAGCTCGCCGGTCTCTTCGTCGAAGGCGATGCGCAGCTGGGCCAGCTTCTCGTCGCGCATGAGGGTCAGGAACTGGGTCTTGGGCCGCCACTCGGGCGCCTGGGTGTCGAAGCTGGTCGAGCCGTGGGCGAGGGCGAAGCGGCGGTCGTGGGGCAGGCCCTCGCCCGGCGTGAGCGCGACCCGCGCCAGGGGCTCGGCGTTCAGGCCCTTGACCGGGTGGCGGTGAATTTGGCTGACGGTGGCCGTCATGGCGCGCGGTCCCGCTGGCGAGGGGAGGGCCCAATGCTACGCCGGGGCTACAGGGGCCTGTCAACCGTGGGGCCTCGCGGTCGCCCTTGCGCGTCCCCTGGGCACCCCCATATCTAGTGAGAGGCGGGTGATTTAGGTCAACGCCTTGTTCACCATGGGCCGCTAAGCTCGGACGTGGTGGCGCCAAGGAAGCGTTAAGGAGCATCATCGGCCGTGTGCCGCGGAATTTCGCGGGTGCGGGCGAGGAGGGCTGAGGAACCATGGATCTCGACAAGTACACCGAGCGCTCGCGCGGCTTCATCCAGGCCGCCCAGGGCCTCGCGTTGCGCGCCAGCCACCAGCAGATCACCCCCGAACACCTGCTCAAGGTCTTGCTCGACGATGAGGAGGGCCTGGCTGCGAACCTGATCCAGGCCGCCGGCGGCGATCCGGCGCGCGCGCTCGAAGGCGCCGAGGCGGCGCTCGCCAAGCTGCCCAAAGTCGAGGGCTCGGGCGCCGGTCAGGCCTATCTGGGTGGCGATCTGGCGCGGGTCTTCGAGCGGGCCGAGAAGCTGGCCGAGCAAGCCGGCGACAGCTTCGTCACCGCCGAGCGCCTGCTGCTCGCGCTCGCCGCCGGTGCGCCCGGGGCCAGCGGGGCGCCCGCGGCCGAGGCGCTGAGCGCGGCCCGGGTCAGCCCGCACAGCCTGAACGCCGCCGTCGAGCACTTGCGCAAGGGCCGCAAGGCCGACAGCGCCCGCGCCGAGGACAGCTACCAGGCGCTGGAGAAGTACGCCCAGGACCTGACCGCGGCCGCGCGCGCCGGCAAGCTCGATCCCGTGATCGGCCGCGACGAGGAGATCCGGCGCACCATCCAGGTGCTGTCGCGCCGGACCAAGAACAACCCGGTGCTGATCGGCGAGCCCGGCGTCGGCAAGACCGCCGTGGTCGAGGGCCTGGCCCAGCGCATCGTCAACGGCGACGTGCCCGAGAGTCTCAAGGACCGGCGCCTGATGGCGCTCGACCTCAGCGCCATGGTGGCCGGGGCCAAGTTCCGCGGCGAGTTCGAGGAACGCCTGAAGGCCGTGCTCCAGGAGATCGCCGCCTCCGAGGGCGAGATCATCGTGTTCATCGACGAGCTCCACACCCTGGTCGGGGCCGGCAAGGCCGAGGGTGCGATGGACGCCTCCAACATGCTCAAGCCGGCCTTGGCGCGCGGCGAGTTGCACTGCGTCGGCGCCACCACGCTCGACGAGTACCGCCAGCACCTGGAGAAAGATGCCGCGCTCGCGCGCCGCTTCCAGTCGGTCTTCGTGGCCGAGCCGAGCGTCGAGGAGACGATCTCGATCCTGCGCGGGCTCAAGGAGAAGTACGAGCTGCACCACGGCGTGCGGATTCTCGATTCCGCCATCGTCGCCGCCGCCACGCTGTCCAACCGCTACATCTCGGACCGCTTCCTGCCGGACAAGGCGATCGACCTGATCGACGAGGCGGCCAGCCGCATGCGCATGGAGGTCGATTCCAAGCCCGAGGAGATCGACGAACTCGACCGCCGCCTGATCCAACTCAAGATCGAGCAGAGCGCGCTCAAGAAGGAGGCCGACACCGCCGCCAAGGAACGCCGGGTCAAGCTCGGCGCCGAGATCGCCGAATTGGCGGCGAGCTCCCAGGAGCTGACCGCCCGGTGGCAGGCCGAGAAGGACGTCCTCGCCGGCACCCAGAAGCTCAAGGAGCGGCTCGACCACGCGCGCGGCGAGCTGGAGATCGCTCAGCGCGAGGGCCGGCTGGAGCGCGCCGGCGAGCTCGCCTACGGCGTCATCCCGGACATCGAGCGCACCCTGGAACAGGCCCAGCGGGCCGAGCAGGGCGGCATGCTCAACGAGGACGTCACCGAGGCCGAGATCGCCCAGGTGGTGACGCGCTGGACCGGTATCCCGGTCGACCGCATGCTCCAGGGCGAGCGCGACAAGCTGCTCAACATGGAGGCCGCGTTGAGCGCCCAGGTGATCGGTCAGGACGAGGCGATCGCCGCCATCTCGAACGCGGTGCGCCGCGCCCGCGCCGGGCTGCAGGACCCGAACCGGCCGATCGGCTCGTTCATGTTCCTGGGCCCCACCGGGGTCGGCAAGACCGAGCTGACCAAGGCGCTGGCGCGCTTCCTGTTCGACGACGAGAACGCCATGGTCCGCATCGATATGTCGGAGTACATGGAGAAGCACGCGGTCGCGCGCATGATCGGCGCGCCGCCGGGCTACGTCGGCTACGAGGAGGGCGGGGCGCTGACCGAGGCGGTGCGCCGCCGGCCCTACCAGGTGGTACTGTTCGACGAGATCGAGAAGGCCCACCCGGACGTCTTCAACATCCTGCTCCAGGTGCTCGACGACGGGCGCCTGACCGACGGCCACGGCCGCAAGGTCGATTTCCGCAACACGCTCATCGTCATGACCTCGAATCTGGGCGGCGACATCCTGGCCGCGCAGCCCGAGGGCGAAGACAGCGGCCTGGTGCGCGAGCAGGTCATGGCGGTGGTGCGCGCCGCCTTCCGGCCCGAGTTCCTGAACCGCATCGACGACACCCTGCTGTTCCACCGCCTGAGCCGCGAACAGATGGCCGCCATCGTCGATATCCAGGTGACCTGGCTCCAGGCCCTGCTCGAGGAGCGCAAGATCGCGCTCGAGCTCGACGGCGCGGCGCGGGCCTGGCTGGTCGAGAAGGGCTACGACCCGGTCTACGGCGCCCGCCCGCTCAAGCGCACCATCCAGCGCGAACTGCAGAACCCGCTCGCCGGGCTGATCCTGGAAGGCAAGGTCGCCGACGGCGATACGGTGCAAGTCTCCGCCGACGCCGAGGGCCTGATCATCAACGGCGAAGCGGTCCAGGCCGACGCCGCGGCGTGAGCCGGCCCCTGGGCCCCGTGCCCCGTGCCGCGCCCGGTCAGCAGGCCGCTGCGGCGTCTCCGGCCATATGCAGGCAACCGGCCTGGGCGACCACGGCGTCGCCGTCGCGAACTTGCCGGCGCAGGCTGTCGATGCGCGCGCGCCGGGCGTGGAAGCTCTCCAGGTCCGCCGCCTTCAGCTTTTCGCCGGCGGGCAGCTTGATCTTGAGCGGATTGACCTGGCGCCCGCCGCGCAGCACCTCGTAGTGCAGGTGTGGGCCGGTCGAGCGCCCGGTCGAGCCGACGTAGCCGATGATCTGGCCCTGGCGCACCCGCTTGCCCCGGCGCATGCCCTTGGCGATGCGGTTCATGTGGGCGTAAGCGGTCTTGTAGGTCCCGTTGTGACGGATGCGCAGGTACTTGCCATAGGCGCCGTTGCGCCCCGCCGACTCGACCACCCCGTCGCCGGCGGCGTAGATCGGCGTGCCGCGCGGGGCGGCGAAGTCGGTGCCCTTGTGCAGGCGGCTGTAGCCGAGCACCGGGTGCTTGCGCATGCCGAAGCGCGAGGACAGGCGCGCGCCATCGATCGGGGTGCGCATCAGGGTCTTGCGCACCGACTGGCCCTTGCCGTCGAAAAAGTCGGTGTCGCCGCTGTGGGGCGTGAAGTTGTACATGTCCAGCCGCTGGCCCGAGAGGGTCAGCGAGGCGTAGAGCACGCCGTCGGTCTTGGCCAGGCTGCCGTCGTCCTCGAACAGCGCCTCGTAGAGCACCTCGAAGCTGTCGCCCGGCTGCAGCTCGCGCTGAAAGTCCACGTCGAAGCTGAAGATCCGGATCATCTCGACCAGCACCGCCATCGGCAGTCCGGCGTCCTGGGCGGCGGCGGAGAGGTTGTTGTCGATCCGCCCTTCCGCGGAGATCGTCACGCGCAGCAGCCGGCGCGCGACCGTCTCGGCGACGAAGCCGTCGTCCCGGCCGCGGGTGACGCGCAGCTCCTGCTCCACGTTGGGTTGGAGCCCGAGCGCCAGCAGGCGGCCATCCGCGCCGCCGTCGTCTGCGCCCTCGGCGAGGGTCACGCGGATCTCCTGGCCCGGCCTCAGCCTGCGCGGATCGTAGAACTCGCGCAGCGCCACGATCGCGTCATGGGCTTCGCGGCGGGCGACGCCGGCGGCCACCAGCAACTTCATCAGGGTGTCGCCGCGGCTGACCCGAAGGCTGTGCGAGACCGTTGCGGGGCGCGGCGCGCTATCGATGCTGGCGACATCGAAGCCGGCGACCGTGGTCTCGGTCGCCGCGACGTAATGGAGCCCGTCCAGCCCGTCGTCCGCGCCGGCCGCCGCCTGGCGCCACATCGAGCCGGGGCGCAGCGGTTTCGCCGCCGCGTCCTGGCCCGGGAGCGAGAACAGCACGGCGCCCGCCACAAGGCCGACGGACAGGCCGATGGCGGTGGTTCGCGCCAGGAAATTCGACAACTTCGATGACCCCCCGTACTCGGAACCCTTCGACACCCCACCCGCTCGGCCCTTGGGCCCCGGGGTGCGGCCCCGGGGTGCGGCCCGGGGGTGCGATGGGCGAACATAGATTACAAATAGTTAATTTTGCTTTTCTAAAACCCAGTTTGTTTCACAGATTCGAAAGAAATGCGACCTTGCGTGGGCGGGCGCGGCCTGTCAACCGCGGAGCGCGAATTTCGGCGTTCGCCGTGCCTCGCCGGTGGCGTGGGCGCTAGAAGAGTCGCGTTGACAATGCGGATTGCACGCCGCTATCGTCGCGGCGACCGGGTTTTCGCGCAAAGCCTCCAGGCGCGGCGGCGCCGTCGCAGGACATGCGAGCCGACCGCCACCGTGGTTCAGGTTCTTGCCGGGGTCTGGTTGCCATCCGGGCCGGTGGCTCGGGGGACGCCAATTCTTTTTGAGGAACGATACATGCCCAGCGGGACTGTCAAGTGGTTCAACACGGTCAAGGGTTTCGGTTTCATCCAACCCGACGATGGTTCAAAGGATGTCTTCGTCCACGTCTCGGCGGTGGATGCCGCCGGCCTTTCCGGGCTTCGCGAGGGGCAGAAAGTGGAATACGAACTCGTCCCCGATAACCGGGGCCGCAGCGCCGCCGGGAACCTTACCGCAATCGACTAGACTGCGGTGGGGTCGCCCCGCCGGACTTTTCCAAATACCGGATCCGCCTCGCCTCGGGTCCGCGGGTTCCGTGACTCGCGGTCGAAGTCGCTTGTCCGATATAGCGTCCCCTGGCGCTCCGGCCGCGCGGGCCCTATCATGCGCGCCCAAATGCAATAGCCGATTATGGGGGGCGTTCATGCGACTGCAGCTTTGCACCTGGGTCGAGGTCGAGGACCATCTCAAGATCAGCACCGGGATCATCGTGCCGATCGGCTCGACCGAGCAGCACGGGCCCAACGGCCTGATCGGCACCGACGCGCTGACCGCCGAACTCATCGCCCAGGGCATCGGCGAGGCGGCGGACGCGCTGGTCGCGCCCACGATCGCGGTCGGCATGGCCCAGCACCACATGGCCTTCACCGGCTCCATGACGCTGCGGCCCTCGACGCTGATCGCGGTCGTGCGCGACACGGTGCAGTCGCTGGCGCGCCACGGCTTCGACCGCATCTACTTCCTCAACGGCCATGGCGGCAACATCGCCACCGTCACCGCCGCCTTCTCGGAAGTTTACGCCGAGGCCAGCCTCGCGCGCGGCGGCGCCGACCGGGCCGGGCTGCGCTGCAAGCTCAAGAACTGGTACGAGACCCCGGGCGTCAAGGCCCTGTCCAAGGAACTCTATGGCGATTCCGAGGGCGGCCACGCCACCCCTTCCGAGGTCGCGGTCACCCAGTTCGCCTTCCCCGAGGCGATCAAGAAGGTCGAAATGGAGCCCAAGATCGCGCCCCGGGGGCCGATCCTGGACGCCGAGGACTACCGGCGCCGTTTCCCCGACGGGCGCATCGGCTCCGACCCCACCCTCGCCACCCCGGAAGCCGGCAAGCGGCTCTACGAGACCGCGGTCAAGGACCTGACCGAAGACTACCGCGCCTTCCTGAAAGCGGCGTAGCTGGCGAATTTACGACAACGTCCGGCCCAGCACCTCGCACAGCCGCGCCACGTCCGCTTCGTCGTGGTAGAGGCCGAAGCCGAAGCGCAGGCGGTCGGCGCGGTGGTCGGTGACGACGTTCCGCGCCAGCAGCTTTTGGTAAATCTCGCCCGCCGCAGGCGTCCGGAAGGTCAGGAAGTTGCCGCGCCGGGCCGGCTCGGGCAGCAGCAACTGGCCGGGGTGGAGCGCCGCGAGGCCGAGGCCGGCGAGGCGCGCGATGAAGTTTTCCTGCAGATGAAGCGCATGGGCGTGGATTTCGGCGCCGCCCAGGCCGAGGTCCGCGAGCCAGCCGAGCACGGCGTCGAGCCGGTAGAGGCCACTCGGATCGAAGGTCGCGCCCAGGAAACGGGAGCCGTCGACGCCGTAGCCGACGCGGGCGCCCTCGCCGCGCTCCCCCTCGCCGCGCTCCAAGTCGCCGAAGGCGGCGTACCAGCCGGTGTCGCGCGGCCGCGCGCCGTAGCCCGGCGGGGCGTGCAGGAAGGCGGCGCCCTCGCCGGCCATGGCGTACTTGTAGCCCCCGGCCAGGTAGAAGGCGCGGGCTTCGATGGCTCGCAGGTCCGTGGGCAGCGCCAGGAAGCCGTGATAGCCATCGAGCACGACCAAGGTCTCGGGATCGGGCACCGCCGCGACCAGCGCGCCCGCATCGGCCGGCGCGAAGCCCGAGTTGAAGAACACCTGGCTCAGATAGACCAGGTCGAAGCCGCCCCGCGCCGCCGCGCGCGCGAAGCGCTCGGCGAAGTCGTCGAAGGGCGCGACCGCCAGCCAGTCGACCTGGGCCAGGCCGTCCTCCTCGAGCCGGCGCAGCTGCCGGGTCAGGCTGTGAAACTCGCCGTCGGTGGTGAGCACCCGGAGTGGCCTGCCCGGGGTCAGGCACGACAGCAGGCGGTTCAGCAGGCTATGGGTGTTGGGCGCGAAGGCGATGTCCTCGGGCCGGCTCAGGTTGAGCAGGCGCGCGATGCCGCCTTGGACCGAGGGGATCAGGGTGCCGAAGACGTGCTCCCACTTGCGGTCGGCCAGGCGCGCCGCGTCGAGCCAGCAGCGTTGCTGGGCCGCGAAGGTCACGTCGGGCCAGAGGTGGTGGCTGTGGGCGGCGAAATGCAGGCGCGCCGGGTCGGCCTCGAGGAAGCGCCGGAAGTGCGCCTTGTAGCTCAAGAACGCTCCTCACCGCTCCCCTCTGCACCGCTCCCCTGGGCGTAACTGTAGCCCATGGCACGGCGTAAGCCCTCGGGCAGGCGGGGCAGGCGCGAACGCGGGATCAGGAAGGTCGAGAGCGCGAACAGGTCGCCGAACACCCGGTGCCGCTCGGCGGTCTGGCGCAGGTAGTCGTGGCCCGAGGAGCCGCCGGTGCCGAGCTTGCGGCCGATCATGCGCTGGACCATGAGCGCGTGGCGGTAGCGCCAGTTGGTCAGGGTCTCGTCGATGTCCATCAGGCCGCTGAGCAGGCGGAACGGCAGTTGCAGCACCGGCTCGCCGCGGTAGAGGTTGATGAACAGCGCCGCCTGCAGGGCCCGCCACGACAGACGCCAGGCGCCCTCGTCGAGCAGCTCGCGGTGGCGCGCCTCATCGAAGATCGAATCGAAGCGCCGGCGCGCCGTCGCCAGGGCCTCGGTCTCGCCGGCCAGCTCGGCCGCGCTCAGGGCCGGGGTCTTGCGCAGCAGCGCGGCGTCGGCTTCCAGCATCTCGATGACCGCCTGGCGGTAGACCTCGCCGAAGTCGTAATCCCCGGCGCGGATGAACGGCGTGCGCTCGAGCCAGTCCTCGATCTGGTCCGCCAGCGAGGGCACCGCCTCGGCGGCGTGCAGGCGTTCGCGGTCCTCGGGCCCCAGGCGCGCCTCGACCGGCCGGTCGCCGAAGCTGACCCGCTCGGCGGGCCGGAGCCCCAGGCGCGTCTCGATCAGGCGGAACTGCACGGACTGGAAACCCGAGGCCGGCACCAGCAGGTCGCGGAAGTCGAGGAAATCCATGGCGGTCATGGTCTCGAGCACGTCGAGCTGCTGGATCAGCAGCTTGTGGATCTCGACGATGCGCTCGACCCCTTGGATCGCCTCGCCCAGGCCGGCGTCCTCCGCGCGCGGGCCGGCGAAGACCTCCTGGATGCGGTCGAGCTCGAACAGGATCACCTTGAACCAGAGCTCGTAGGCCTGGTGGACGACGATGAACAGCATCTCGTCGTGGGCCGGCCGGCCGTGCAGCACGGACTGGCGCTCCTGGCACGACAGCAGGCGATCGAGCTGCAGGTGCTCGGCGTAGGTCAGCGGCGTGTCGCGGCTCGGCATCCGGACCTCCGATTTCCGGTGCGTCGGGCGGGACCGGCCCGATTCTAGGCGAATCGGGCGGCGCGCATCATGGTACCACAGTTGCGCCTCGGTTTGCGCGGCACCGGCTGAGGCCATAAAGTCGGCACCCGCCCGCTTCCCGCGGGCAAACAACGAGGCCCGGTTTCGTGACGCCCTTCCGTAACGATCGCCAGGCGCGCCGCCATGCCGGCCGAGGCCCCCATGACGGCTGAACCGGCCGTGCCCGGGCGGCCGGCGCGGGGCGAGGCCAAGCTGCTGGCCCTGATCGGCACCGGGCATTTCTTCTCCCATTTCTACCTGATCGTGCTGCCGCCGCTGTTCCCCCTGCTCGAGGCCGAGCTGGGCGTCGGCTACGCCGCGCTCGGCCTGCTGATGGCCCTGCCGAACCTGGCCACCATGCTGCTGCAGACCCCGGTCGGCTTTTTGGTCGACCGCTTCGGGGCGCGGCGGCCCCTGGTGATTGGGCTTATCGTCATGGGCGGCGCGGTGGCCGGCGCCGGGCTCGCACCGGGCTACGGCGCGCTGATGGTGCTGATGGTGCTGATGGGCGTCGGCAACTCGGTGTTCCATCCCGCCGACTACGCGATCCTGGCCGCGCGCATCGAGCCGGGCCGCCTGGGCCGCGCGTTCAGCATCCACACCTTCGCGGGCAGCCTCGGCTGGGCGGCATCACCGGCGGTCGTGGTGTTCCTGGCCGCGCTGTGGAGCTGGCACGTGGCGCTGGTCATCGCCGGGCTCTGCGGCGTCGCGATGGCGCTGGTGATCCTGACCCAGGGCCGAGAGCTCGATGCCCAACGGACCGCCCCGGGGACTGCGGTTAAGGGCGCGGCTCCCTCGACGGCGGCGCCGGCCTCGGCCCCGGCCCCGGGCAAGCGAGGCGGTCTGGGTCTGTTGCTGTCGGCGCCGATGCTGTTGCTGTTCGTCTACATGATGATGGCCTCGGTCGCGACCAGCGGGCTCAACGGCTTCACCGTGACCGCGCTGGTCAAGCTGCACGGTGCCGATCTGATCACCGCCAACGCGGCGCTGACCGCGCTGTTGGTCGCCTCCGCGGCCGGTGTGCTGGCCGGCGGCGTACTCGCCGACCGCATCCGGCGTCACGACCTGATCATCTCGGCCGGGTTCTTCGTCGCCGCCGGCTTTCTGGTCATCATCGGCCTGATTTCCCTGCCGCTGGCCGCGATCGTCGCCGCGATGACCGTGGTCGGGCTGGCGCGCGGCGCGATCCAGCCGTCGCGCGACATGATGGTGCGCAAGGTTGCGCCCGAGGGCCAGGTCGGCGCGGTGTTCGGCTTCGTGACCACGGGCATGAACGTGGGCGGGGCGGTGGCGCCGGTGTTCTTCGGCTGGTTGGTCGATCGGGGCCTGGTGTCCTGGGTCTTCATGCTCGCCGCCCTGGCCATGCTGCTGGCCTTGGCCGCGGCGCTGGCCGCCAATCGACAGGGCGCGCGCCACCTGGCCGCCGCCGAATGAGCGAAACTTTTTAGGAGATGAGATCATGACCGAACAGGAACTGGCCGCTTTCGCGACCTGGCTCCGGCACACCCAGGGCGTCGAGATCGAGCCCGCCGCCCTGCGCGAGCCGGCCAGCGCCGCGGCCGCCCTCGGCGCGCTGGTCGGCGCGGCGGCCAAGAGCCTGCCGTTCGGCGCCGAGCCCTCGGGCTTCGACGCCGCGATCGCCAAGCTGTCCGTCGCGGCTGGCGGGCAGGAGGATAACGGGCCCGGGGGTAACGGGGAGCGGGGTAACGGCGATGTCGGATGACGCGCTCGCGGCCCTGACGCTCACCGAGCTCGCCGCCGCCATCGCCACCAAGAAGGTTTCCTCGCTGGAGGCGACCCGGAACTGCGTCGAGCGGCTGGAGCGGTACGGCCCGGTGCTCAATTCGGTCGCGGCCCTGGATGCCGAGGCGGCGCTCGATGCCGCGGCTGCTGCCGATGCGGCGCTCGCCGCCGGACGCGCCTCTGGGCCGATGCATGGCGTGCCCCTGGCGCACAAGGACATGTACTACCGCGCCGGCCGGCCGAGCGCCTGCGGTTCCAAGATCCTGGCCGACTTCGTGCCCGATGTGACCGCGACTGCGCTCACGCGCCTGGATCGGACCGGCGCGCTCGACATCGCACGCCTCAACATGGTCGAGTTCGCGCTCGGCACCACCGGCCACAACGAGATCACCGGGGCGGTGCGCAATCCCTGGAACCCGGCGCACATCACCGGCGGCTCGTCGAGCGGACCGGCCGCCTCGGTGGCGGCGCGCCTGGTCTACGGCACGCTCGGCTCCGACACCGGGGGGTCGATCCGCCTGCCGGCGGCGGCCTGCGGGCTGGTCGGGATCAAGCCGACCTACGGCCGGGTCAGCCGCTTCGGCGCCCTGCCGCTGTCGTTCAGCCTCGACACCGTGGGGCCGCTCGCGCGTAACGTGGCGGACGCGGCGATGATCCTGCGCGCTATCGCCGGGCGCGACCCCGCGGACCCGACCTCCAGCACCGCGCCGGTGCCCGACTACCTGGCTGGGCTCGAGGACGGCGTGCGCGGCCTGCGCATCGCGACCCCGGAGAACTATTTCTACGACCCGGTCGATGCGGAGGTCGCGGCCCTGATGCATGCCAGCCTCGAGGTCTACGCCAGCCTCGGCGCCGAGATCGTGCCGGTCGAGATTCCGGCCTCGCTGGCGCGCGCCAACGCCATGACCATGCTGATCATCGGGGTCGAGGGCGCCGCCTACCACGGCCGCTGGCTCGAGACCCGGCGCGACGACTACGGCCGCCAGACCCTCGGGCGCCTGTTGCCCGGGCTGGTCCACCCGGCGCGTCGCTATATCGAGGCGCTGAGCCTCCGACGCCAGGTCATCGAGGAGCTGGACGCGGCGGTGTTCGCGCGCGCCGACGTGCTCCACACGCCGGTCTGGCCGTTCCCGATCCCGACCATCGCGGAGTCCGACGTCGCCGCCAACCCCGGCTTCACCGAGTTCATCGCCACCACCGGACACTGCTCGCGGCCGGTCAACTACGCCGGCCTGCCCGGGGTCAGCGTGCCCGCGGGCTTCACCGGCAACGGCCTGCCAGCGGCGTTCCAGCTGGTCGGGCGGCCGTTCGACGAGGCCCGCCTGCTGCGCGTCGCCCGGGCCTACGAGCGCGAGACCGGCTGGACCAGCCAGGCGCCGGAGTTGTAGGTGGGCAACCGTTGGCCCGCGGGCCCGAATGGGCCTAAAATGGCGCCATGAGACCGTGGCGACGATTCAGTTTAGGGGGCAGCCTGGGGGCCCTCTGCCTGGCCGCCCTGTTCATGGCCGCCCTCGGGCCGGGCCCGCCGGCCGGGGCCCGGGCGGCCGAACTCGGCCCCGAGGAGGCGATCGAGCTCGAGCGCCTGCTCGCCGAGCTCAACTTCGACCCGGGCGCCATCGACGGGGTGATCGACGGGCGTACCCGCACCGCGATCGCGCTGTACCAGGAATTCGCCGCCCTGGCAGTCGACGGCGAGCCGGGGCCAAAGCTGCTCGTCGAACTGCGCCAGGTGGTCCGGGCTTTTGCGGAAATCAACGCCGCCAAGGCGGTGGCCGCGGCGGCGCCCGAGCCCCAGCCCCAGCCCGAACCCGAGCCGGAGATCGCGGCCCAGTCCGCGCCCGCGCCCGAACCCGAACCCGAGCCCGAACCGGAAGTCGCGGCCCAGCCCGCGCCCGAGCCGGAACCCGAGCCGGAGGTCGCGGCCCGGCCCGAACCCGAGCCGGAAGTCGTGGCCCAGCCCGCGCCCGCGCCCGAGCCTGAACCCGAGCCCGAGCCCGAACCGGAGGTCGCGGCCCAGCCCGAGCCGGAACCCGA
>Ga0209980_10000335_pt1 | contig 25252 bp, 17 predicted proteins | sample CR02metaG_FD_183611 | JGI IMG/M metagenome (GOLD analysis project Ga0209980, IMG submission 183611) | Deep subsurface microbial communities from Mariana Trench to uncover new lineages of life (NeLLi) - CR02 metaG (SPAdes) (version 2) | ecosystem: Environmental > Aquatic > Marine > Ocean trench...
CAAAAATTATGGCTTTTAATTCACGCATATTGATTGTAAAAAATCTTTAATTACCTTTCGCTTTCGGTGGCTAATATTTGATCAATATAAAGAAAATATTTGATGCGACGCAATAATAGGACATTTTTTCGTTGTCGTCTACTTTTATTATGAGTGATGAATTATTATCGAGTTCAGCCCAATAAATTAGTTAACATCCATCGCTGATCTTTGCAGATGGATTGAGTATGCTTAGCGACCTAATCCTAAACTAACTTTCAAGTTAACTCATATAATTACTATGAATGGACACATCCCGGAGGGCTCGGTAATTTGAGATGGTTAGCTTTGTCTTTCGCATATCGTATTCTCCGTCAGATAAGTGCCCACCGATTACAAAACAGCGTGTGCATACTCCGCCGTTGCTTCAACTACTTTTCCTTTGTCGGCGAATCCAACGCCAAGAGATCCAGTCCCTCAATCTCTTGCAACGTCTTGCCCGCAATCCCCTCTAAATCTCCGTACATCCCGACAGTGGCTTGCATAACACGATCAATTTGTTCTGTTCGTTTGGCCCATTGTTTAGTGATCGCTTTCTTTTCTTTATCAAGGTCTTCCTGCATGGAAGAAAATGCCTCGACGATGGCCTGGATGCGTTGGCGGAAACGCGGACCGGTCAGGTATTGATAGACCATTTCTGCCTTGGTCTGTTGTCCTTCAGTGGCCTGCCGTGCTGATGCCACTTCTATCAGCGCATGGCGTAGTGTCATGGCAATGGGGATGGTTGTTTTGGGGTGTGTAACCCACACACCATCGATCTGATCGAACGTCTCCAAATCTTTTGGCAGTGCCCGACTAACAATGATAGCAATTTCCGCTTTGGCGGCATGTTGATCTTTTCGAAGTTTTACCAGCCAGCCATCTGACCAGTTTTTGGTGCGTTTGGATTCCCATAATATCGATCCACATTGCTGTCCGCCTGCACTGACAACCCGTTGCAATACATCACCGCCAAACTCACCTTTGGCTACCGGCTCAATTTTATCAAACGGAAAGCGGGTTCTTAATTGTGATTCAAGTTCAAGTTCCTGTACTTCGCCCTGGAGTTGTTGCGAACCCTGTTCGGCCTTGCGTTTCAGTTCTTCGATTTGTTTTTGCATTGAGGTAATGGTGTGCTCTTTTTCCATCACCTTGAGTTTCATTTGTTCCTCAGTTTCCTTCCGGGCCTGTTCACGTGTGGCATTGAGACCTTCCTGAACGCGTTTTTCTACGGTAAGTTCGAGTTCACGTTTGGCATCGTCCAGTTCACGTTGATTGCGGATAAGTTCGACTTGCGCCTTCTGTGCTTCAGCCAGTTTTCCATCACGTTGCTTCAGGACATCCTGAAGGTCGGTGATTTCTTTGGTCTTTTCTTCTAAATCGGTTGCCGCAAGCAGTTTTGCCTTCTTTGCTTCTTCCCCGGCTATTCTGCTACGGTCTTTCTTTAATTGCTCTGCAACCTGATTAGCCACCTGTTCATCAAGTTTGATTTTTTCATCTGTCAGGTGTTTCTCTTTATCTCTTATGTCTTGCTCACGTTTGGCAACATCACTGTCTTTCCGGGTTAATAATTCCTCATACTGCTGGCGGGTGGACTCAATTAACGGCGCAACGAGTGACTCCGTAAGTTTGATCTCTGTTTTACATTTGGGACAGGTTATGGTTGGTTCTGTCATGTTTACCTCCCTATAGGGCTGCTGTCACCTGTCAGGGAATTCCCCTGGGTCAGACCCAGTGATAATTATTCAAACCAGAAATTTTGTACCTTTAAAGTACGTTTTTTCCATTTACCATGTTCATTTTACCTGACATACGCAATGTATTCACTCGTCACTCGACCTGATCTCCACCCGTCTGTTCATTTCGAGAACGGCAGGGTGAGAAACCTAGTCGTTTAGACCCACTGTTATATCCTGTAACATAAGATTCCTCACATTCGTTTGGAATGACAAGAAGTAAATGTGGCAAGCTCCCTCTCTGCCTCAGTTTGGGACAGGATTCAGAATGACGGCATAAGAGTGTGGATATGAAGTTTCTATTTTATCTGGACCTGTTCAGGAGGAACTGAGTGGTTTAACGTCTTAGAAAGATCAACCATCTGTAGAAATTCAGAATACTGGCGAGTGATGTAGCAAGATAAGTAAGTGCTGCGGCTGTCAGTATCTTTTTAGAAATAGGGATGGCGGATTCGGGTATATATTTTCCAGCAATTAATACAGGCAGTGCTCGTTTGAAACTGGCATCCCATTCTACGGGCAAAGTGATCAGGTGAACGAGTACAGGCAAAATCAATATTGTCAATCCACAGGCAAGTGTGAAAATGCCTACGGGGGGTGAGCGCGTGAGTAGAGTTAAAAAGGGAAATGCGACCAGCATCATGGCGGCAATCTTCTCTGCAACCCAGGAGAATCTGGCCATTCGCGAACGTATTTCGAGCGGTTTATATCCGGATTTATGTTGGATGGCATGGCCAATCTCATGAGCGGCAACAGTAACGGCAGTGAGTGATTTCCCATTAAAATTTTCCGGCGAGAGTTTAACAAGCTTATTTTCCGGGTCGTAATAATTTTCGTTTTGCTCACCCTCTTCTACATGAACATCACTGAGTTCAAGTCGTTTGACTAAATGTACAGCAAGCTCACCCCCCGTGCCCGGGAACGCATCAATTTCCACCGCATATTTTCTAAAAATATATTTAGCCCATATAGACGGCCCAAATATGAGCAAAATCAGTAGAATCGCAGCTATGCCTAACATCATGATCAGGTGATCTCAGCTTGTGAATTGTTGTTTTCGGTTATACTTCATCGCAATGTGACGAGGGCACATTCGTAATAGTATGTTAATAATCTGGCTCATGGACGGGCCAGCGCGAAGCCAACGCGGACATGCACCACATTGGGAGCATTAAATCCGTGCTGGGAAGCGCGGTATTCAATTGTCGAATTTAATAATAACATTAATTGATTATGACACCTCTGGAAAGATATCAGGCGGATTTATTGCGCGAAGTATTTTATACAGATCCAGCGCAGGAAAATGCGGTGCGCCATACACAGAGACTTTTTGACGATCTTCTGACTGATGGCAACAATGAAAACAGCTTCCTTGAAAAGATCAGACAAAAATTCCAGAGAGATAAAACAAACTTTATCAAAGGATTATATTTTTGGGGGGGGGTAGGACGAGGTAAAACCTATATCATTGATTCCTTTTATGACAGCCTGCCCTTTAAAGAAAAACAACGCATCCACTTTCATCGTTTTATGCAAATGGTGCATGCACAATTAAGAAACCTCAACGAAGTGTCTGATCCATTACTCACCGTGGCAGACAACATTGCATCAGAAACCGAGGTTCTGTGTTTTGACGAATTTCACGTGTCCGATATTACGGATGCCATGTTGCTGAGTGGTTTGCTCAAGGCATTATTTGATCGAGGAGTTGTACTGGTTACAACTTCCAACGAAGCACCGGATCAATTGTACTGGGATGGTTTGCAAAGAGAACGATTTCTGCCCGCGATCGAATTGATAAAAGAATATACGGAAGTCGTGAATGTGGATTCAGGTGTTGATTATCGCTTACGTTTTCTGGATAAGGCGGAAATTTACCATTCGCCGCTGGATGATAAAGCAATGGCATCGCTAGGAATAAATTTCAATCACATCGCGCCAAATGAAGTCACAGAGGGCTTACCGATTGAAATTGAAGGCCGAATGATTCAAACAATTCGCCATGCAGATGGCGTGGTCTGGTTTGATTTCGATGCCATATGTGATGGCCCGAGAGGGCCTGCCGACTATATTGAGATCGCCAGATTATTTCAAACAGTTCTGATATCCGATATTCCTATTATGGATGAAATGACCAATGACAAAGCCAGGCGATTTATGACGTTGATAGATGAATTCTATGATCGAAACGTTAAACTGATCGTCACTGCAGCGGCTAAACCCTCAGGGCTCTATTGCGGTAAACGGCTGAGCAAGCTATTTTTGAGAACCATCAGTCGCCTAGAAGAGATGCACACGCACGATTACCTGGCAAAACAGCACATCCCTTAATACTAATATAAATCAATAAGTTACATTATATACTTGACTTAGTTGATTAGATAAACTATATAACTTATAAAGATCCAGTAATTTACTGATATTTAAGGCTTATTTTGGGCTTTACCTTGAATTCTTTAGTAATGCATTTGTCAAAAACGACAGATAGCTTTTTGGGGAGAAATGATTTTGAATGCTGTATTGTCAACCGATGGATTAGATTTGGAAGAGCGGCAGATGGTCGAATTATTAGAATGTCGTTATGGTGACGGCATGGTCTATCTCCCTAGGACAAGGCCCAGACAATTGTTATCCATCGCTAAAATTGGCGGTTTTATTGATGCCGAAGGTTATCTCACGCGAAAAGGGCGAATTCTTCTTGCGCGCTATTTTTAGAACCTTTCTCTGTTGTAATAAGTTAAGGAGTCTCTACTCCTTTTAGATCAGTCCCCCCCAGCTAAATTCTGGCTGGATTTAATTCTTGCGAAATACAAATTATTCGTCTTTAACCTTTCATAGTTGCTCTATGTTCACTATCCTTTCTCAAGCACAGAAGAAAATATGGTTATAAAATAGCTCATCCTGATCTATTTATGGCGCGCCAGAGGCGGCACAAGTTCGGCCTTTGGCTCACGCGGCTTGCTATCGCGTCGGGGGCGTTCTCGCCTCGATATTAACCCGACAATAAATATAATCGAGATAATAGTTTGTCTCGTGGCTTACAATATAAAAAAAGAATGAATAAAAATGTTTGAGGAAGAGAAAGATGGCTAGCTACAGTACTGAGGATATTCGAAATATCGTGCTTGTCGGTCATGCTGGTTCAGGCAAGACCACGTTGATTGAAGCAATGTTAAACAGATCGGGTGCTATCAGCGGTGAGGGTTCTATTGAAAGGGGCAGCACGGTCAGTGATTTTGATCCGCAGGAAAAAACACTCGGGTATTCACTGAACAGCACCATTGTGAGTATGGATTACCATGGTGGCCACATCAATTTGATTGATACACCAGGATATCCAGACTTTATGGGCCGTGCCCTGGCGGTACTGCCAGCGGTGGAGACCTGTGCGGTAGTGATAAATGCACAAACAGGTATCGAGATGGTGACCCGCCGTATGATGGAGGTTGCAAAAAACAGGGATTTGGATCGACTGATTATTATTAATAAGATAGATGCCGAGCAAGTCGATTTAGTAAGTTTAATGACACAGATTAAGGAAGCATTCGGCAGTGAATGTTTGCCGATTAATCTTCCTGCTGAAAATAATCAAAAAGTTATCGACTGCTTCTTTAGTCCGTCCGGGGATAAGACAGATTTCTCTTCTGTGGCAGAGGCGCATACACACATCGTTGATCAGGTGGTCGAGCTCGATGAAGATTTAATGGAGATTTATCTGGAGCAGGGCCAGGAAATCAGTCCAGAACAATTACATGATCCTTTTGAACAGTCACTCAGGGAGGGTCATTTGGTTCCCGTATGTTTTGTTTCTGCAAAAACCGGTGCGGGTCTGGATGAGTTGCTGGAAATATTTGCCAGTTTAATGCCAAATCCAAACGAAGGTAATCCACCGCAATTCCTGAAAGGAGAAGGTGAAGACTCAGTACCAATAGAAGTTGTACCGGATTCGGGCAAACATGTATTGGCTCATGTATTCAAGATCAATGTTGATCCATTTATTGGAAAACTTGCCACTTTTCGTATTCATCAGGGGACGATTAACAAGGAGAGTCAATTATTCATTGGCGATGGGCGTAAACCTTTCAAGGTGGGTCATCTTTTCAAGTTACAGGGCAAGGAACATACTGAAGTTGCTTCCGGGATACCTGGTGATATATGTGCGGTGGCCAAGATTGATGATATTTATTTTGATGCCGTACTACATGAATCCCATGACGAGGATCATATACATTTACGTTCACTGGATCTTCCTGCCCCCATGTATGGTTTGGCGATCAATGTTAAGAGTCGTGGTGATGAGCAAAAGATTTCTGACGCTTTACATAAAATGGTTGAAGAAGATCCCAGTTTAATTATTGAACATCATGCAAAAATGAATGAGACAGTGATACGTGGTCTGGGAGAATTACACTTGCGCATCGTGCTTGATAAACTAAAAGATCATTACAACGTTGATGTCGATACTCGCCCCCCAAAGATTGCCTATCGCGAAACCATCACCACTCATGCAGATGGACATTATCGGCACAAAAAGCAGACAGGTGGAGCAGGTCAATTTGGTGAGGTGTCTTTGAGAGTGGAGCCCCTTCCACGTGGAGGTGGGTTCGAATTCGTGGATAAAGTTGTTGGTGGTGTTATACCGAGACAATTCATTCCTGCCGTTGAAAAAGGCATTCAACATGTACTCGATGAAGGGGTAATTGCCGGTTTCCCACTGCAAGATATAAAAGTGACCATTGTTGATGGCAAGCACCATTCAGTGGACTCAAAAGAAGTTGCCTTTGTTACTGCCGGGAAAAAGGCCTTTGTCGCTGCCGTCACGAAGTCAAAACCTGTGGTCCTGGAGCCGATCGTTGATATCACAATTACTGTTCCCAGTGGCGCAATGGGTGATATCACAGCCGATCTGTCGGGGAAAAGAGGACGCATCAGTAATACTGAAGCGATGGCGGGCGGGTTTACTTCAATCAGTGGTACTGTGCCATTGAGTGAATTAGACAATTACCAATCCAGACTCAAATCATTTACCGGCGGGACGGGCTCTTTCTCAATTGAATTTAGTCATTATGATCAGGTCCAACCCAGGATACAAAAGGAGTTAGCTTCGGCATACAAACCGAAGGAGGATGAAGATTAATCACCATGGCGAGAATTATAGAGTGACAACATTTAATAACAAAATAGAATAACTATAGTCAAATTAATTTCTTTTAAGTATAAGTGCTTATTGCTATCTTTCCCAGTAAGATCGAAAATTCCCTTAATCTAATCAGTAACTTACTATGGCAGAAAAAGATGTACCAGTACGATCATTACGACCAAAAGATTGTTGACGAGCGCGTAGAGCAATTCCGAGATCAGACCCGACGTTATCTTGCAGGGGAATTATCAGAGGATGAATTCAGACCGCTGAGATTGATGAACGGTTTGTATATCCAGACGCATGCTCCCATGTTACGTGTGGATATCCCATACGGTTTATTGTCCTCCAGGCAACTGCGGATGCTCGCCCATATCGCCCGTAAGTATGATAAGAATTATGCCCATATCAGTACGCGCCAGAACATACAATACAACTGGCCCAAACTAGAGACTGTCCCTGATATTTTGGCAGACTTGGCCAGTGTACAAATGCACGCTATTCAATCCAGCGGTAACTGTATCCGGAATATTACTTCTGATCAGTTTGCCGGGGTTGCTGAAGATGAAGTGGAAGATCCGAGACCCTATTGTGAAATATTACGTCAGTGGTCAACTTTCCATCCGGAATTTGTCTATCTACCGCGCAAGTTCAAGTTTGCTGTTTCAGGCGCGACACATGATCGCGCAGCAGTACAGGTGCATGATATTGGATTGTATCTGGTGCGTAATGAGGCGGGCGAAGTTGGCTTCAAGGTGCTCGTCGGCGGTGGCCTTGGCCGTACACCCGTCATTGGCAAAGTTATTCGCGATTTTCTTGAAAAGCGACATTTGCTTTCCTACATGGAAGCCATCCTACGCATCTATAATCGTTTTGGCAGGAGAGACAATATATACAAAGCAAGAATCAAAATTCTGGTCAATGCAACCGGTATCGAAAAATTTGCTGAAATGGTAGAAGCAGAATGGTCATACATTAAAGATTCTGCACTGTTACTGGATCAGAAAGAAATCGATCGTGTTCGCGCACAATTTGCACCTCCTGAATATGATAAAGATGCGGCTGCAGACTCCACTTTTGATGAGCACCTTGCTTCCAACCAGGCCTTTGCTGCATGGGTGGATCGAAATATAAAGACACATAAAGTTGATGGCTATCGTGCGGTTGTCGTGTCGCTCAAGGCACCGACCATCGCCCCTGGAGATGTCACTGATGTGCAGATGGATCGTCTGGCAGATATGATTGACGAATACAGCTTTAGTGAGATAGTCACGACCCATGACCAGAATTTTATTATGCCTCATGTGAAACAGGCTGATTTGTTTCCTTTATGGGAGTCACTTGCCGAACATGGGTTAGCGACACCCAATATCGGATTGTTAACCGATATTATCTGTTGTCCCGGTCTGGATTTTTGCTCACTTGCGAATGCGGGATCAATTCCAATTGCCAAACAAATCAATGAAAAATTTAACGATATGGATTATCTGCATGATATCGGTGATATCAAGATCAAAATGTCCGGTTGTATGAATGCCTGTGGTCATCACCATGTTGGCCATATAGGTATACTCGGGGTGGATAAGAAGGGTGTTGAATTTTATCAATTGACACTTGGTGGTTCAGCCGAGAATGATGTTTCATTGGGAGATCGCCTTGGGCCCGGCATTGAAAAAGAGAAAGTTGCCGAGACCATAGGCCGTATACTCGATGTCTATGTTGAACAACGAGAAGAACAAGAATCTTTTCTTGGAACCTATCGCCGTATTGGTATTGAGCCGTTCAAGGAAAGGGTTTATCCGAAAAAACATTCAGAAGAGAAGGTCGTTGCCAGTGCAAATTATTAAAGATGAAAAAATTGTTGAAGATAGTTGGCAAAGGCTCGTAGAAATAACAGCGGATGAAATCCTTCCCACGGGTGACATTATTGTTCCGTTTGCATATTGGCTAGATAACAAAGAAGTGTTATTGAAGAGAGATTCAAAGCTAGGTGTATGCATTGATGGTGATGACGAAACCGAGGAAGTCGCGAAGGATCTCAAACACTTTGATTTGATTGCATTGGATTTTCCTGCATTTACTGATGGCCGAGCCTATTCGCATGCATGTCTGCTGCGTGAAAGGTATAACTTTCAGGGGGAATTAAGGGCGGTCGGTGATGTGTTGCGTGATCAACTTTTCTACATGCAACGCTGCGGTATCGATTCTTTTCAGTTAAGAGAAGATAAGGATATGGAAGATGCGTTAAATGCATTTACCGAGATTTCTGTCAAATACCAGTCAGCGGCAGATGGCGCTGAGCCGGTTTATAAATACCGTTAGCTATTTATAGGGAATGGCACATCGTATCGTTAATGAGTACCGTTTAAACTTTCTAATAACAGTTAAACAGTGATGACCGTCACTGAAGGACAATTCAATTCCGGATCCTGGTGAAATCCTTTTACCAGTAAGACAGTATCTCCGGGTCTTGCCAAATCCAGTTGTTCAGCAATCTTTTTCGCCAGGGCGTGATGGTTACCCATATCATTTTCTTCAACCAGCACTGGAATGATACTCCACATCAATGCCATTTTTCTGCATGTGCGCACCCGGCTTGAAATGGCAACCACAGGTGCTGCTGGTCGAGCTGAACTTATGGTTGCAGCTGACATACCCCCCTGTGAAATAACGACGACAGCACGTGCCATCAAATCCCGAGCCAGGCCATTGCTTGCATTGGCCATTGCATTCCATAAAGGCACGGGTATCTTATCCGAGGTGCTTAATCCGGAATCATACTCCCCATGTTGCCAGAGATACGCTTCAGTCTGACGCAGGATACGATCCATCATGTCGACAGATTCGACAGGAAAGCTACCCGCAGCAGATTCAGCAGATAGCATGACTGCATCAGCCCCAAGAGTCACCGCATAGGAAATATCTGTAACCTCGGCGCGGGTCGGCCTGGCATTTTCAATCATGGATTCCAGCATCTGGGTGGCAACGATGACTGGTTTAAATTTTTGTCTGGCGATATCTATTAATTGGCTCTGGACCACTGGAACCTGCTCAGGTTTGAGTTCAACCCCCAGATCACCACGGGCCACCATAATGCCGTCAGCAGCATCAAGAATTCCATGCACATCTTCCAGTGCCTCCGGTTTCTCGATCTTGGCAATGATGTCTGTGCTGGCACCTGCTTTTTTGATAATAGATCTTAGGTCGTTAATGTCAGCCGCACGGCGGACAAAGGATAATGCCATGAAATCTACCCCGAGTTTTAGCGCAAATTGTGCATCTTCACGATCTTTGTCCGTTAGGGAAGGTGCTGAGACATTGACCCCGGGCAAATTAATTCCCTTATTATTTTTCAGAATTCCGCCATAGACAACTGTGCATGATATTTCAGTTCCATCAACGCCTTCAACTTTTAATTCAAGATTGCCATCGTTAAGCAATATGCGATTTCCGGGGTTGACATCATTTGCTAATGCTTGGTATTGAGAAGGGATAAGACCTGGTTCTCCCTCAACATCACGTGTTGTGACTGTAACAGTTGCTCCAACTTCCAGTGTAATCTGCCCGTCTTTAAATCTTCCCGTGCGGATTTTGGGTCCACATAAATCCGCCAAAATAGCAATGGGTTTACCCAGTTCATCAGCAATATTGCGTACAAGCTTATAGGTATTTTCATGAGAAGCATGTTCACCATGAGACATATTCAGGCGGAACACATTGGCACCGGTTTCTATTAGTTGTTTGATGATCTCTGGTGAGTCAGAAGCGGGGCCTAGTGTTGCGATGATCTTTGTACGCCTGTTTTTTAACAACTTGATGTCTGTAACAATAGTCATTATTAACCCCGTTTCACTCTGTCGAGCTTTTGTGTCAGTATGAAAGGCACCTTTGTTCCATTCTAGCAGAAAGGGAATCCTGAGTTACGTCCTGATTATGAACCAGTTTGGCCTGTTAAAACATAATCGGTTTTTGCCAATATTCTGTACCCAGTTTCTGGGTGCGTTAAATGACAATGTATTCAAAAATGCAATTGTAATACTGATTGCATTTACCCTTGCCGACGAATTAGGCGTCAATGGTAGTATCCTGGTGATCGTCGCTGCCGGACTATTTATCCTGCCCTTCTTCCTCTTTTCTGCAACGGCAGGTCAGCTCGCTGATAAATATGAAAAATCCCTGTTAATACGCCGGATCAAGATGACGGAGATCGTCATTATGATGACAGGCAGTGTGGGGTTTTATTTTATGAGTGCACCATTGTTGCTCACGGTACTGTTTTTCATGGGAACACAATCTACATTATTCGGCCCGTTGAAATATAGCATCCTTCCACAACACTTATCAGAGGGTGAACTGCTTGGTGGTAATGGCATGATCCAGATGGGGACTTACATGGCCATTCTCCTGGGGACCATTATTGGGGGTGTACTGATTGCGATGGACCCCAATGGTAGTCTGTATGTATCAATCGTCATCATTACACTTGCCACGGCAGGTTGGATAGCCAGCCGTTCAATTCCAGAAGCCGCCGCGCCTGAACCAACACTTCGTGTCAACTGGAATCTCATAACAGAGACCTGCAGGATGATTAAATTTTCCAGAGAAAACAGAACCGTTTTTTGGGCCATTATTGGAATATCATGGTTCTGGTTCTACGGTGCCACCTTTCTGTCGCTGGTTCCGACATACACCCGGGAGGTATTAAACGGCGATGAAAGGATCGCGACATTGATGCTTACTGCGTTTTCTATCGGCATAGGTACTGGCTCATTATTGTGCGAGAAACTGTCTGGTAAGTATACCAACCCCGGGCACATCAACCTTGGCCTGGTGCCGATCGGTGCTATTGGGCTGACATGTTTTGCAGCAGACCTATCCTTTATCTCATTACCGGATATCAAACTGTCTGAGGGTGAGCTTTTAACCGCCGGCATGTTTCTTCAGTATTTCAATCATTGGCGGGTGTTGATTGATTTAAGCTTGATTGGACTGTCCGGTGGCTTATATATGGTTCCTTTGTATGCTTTGGTGCAGCAAAGAAGTAATCCCTGTCATCGCGCCAGGATCATTGCCGCAAATAATATTATTAATGCCTTTTTTATGGTGATCTCTGCCGTCTTGATGATTGTGCTAATTTCTGCAGGCATCGAAATTCCGGAAATATTTTTTATTGTTGCTGTGCTGAATCTCATGGTTATGATGGTGATCTTTAAAAAAGAATCTGAATTCCTCAACCAATTCATTAAATATATACGTCATTAGAATATATAATCAGGAACTCAGTTCAAATAAATTATTAGTCTGGATTTACTCGTGGAGCTTCATTAATGGTTCAATTATTACAACATAACCATGCATACCAAACCGTAGGCAGTCATGTCTATGGATAATACTTTTTTCAAGGAATTAGTCGGAAACCTTGTCTTTGTAGTGAAGACGAAATACGTACTAATTTCCAGGGCTGCGGAGGGGAAAGTATCTGATTTTATTGATACAGTTGCGTTCTGGTCGAATGGTGAATTTGTTGAAAATATTCGATATGCGCTCTCAGGCACACCCTGTGAAGATGTATTAAAAGGTAATGTCCGTTTTTATTCACAAGGAATACAAGCATCATTTCCAGATGATGAAGAATTAAAAAAGATGAATGTTGAGGGTTATCTTGGTTGTCCCATTATTTCGTCATCAGGTTATATTGTCGGTCACATCGCTATCCTCGATACGATCCCCCTGGAAAATGAACAGGAACTAATCACAATTGTTAAGGCATTCGCTTCCTTGGCTAACTCGGAATTTGAAAGAAATCAAGCAGAAGAAATAAACAGAATCATCCTGAAAAACTCGTTTGATGCATTTGTTGCGATTAACATTAAAGGTAAAGTAACAAAATGGAACAAACAGGCGGAAAAAACATTCGGATGGTCCGAAGATGAAGTCACAGGTAAAGCCTTAGATCAATTTATTATTCCACGCGATAAAAAATCAGCGCACAGGAAGGGGCTTAGAAGGGTGCTCGATACGGGGAGCTCACAATTACTGAACAGGAGAATTGAATTTGATGCCCAACACAGGGATGGACATACCTTCCCAGTCGAATTAGCAATCACGCCAGTTCACTCCAATAACAAGATTATCTCATTCAGTGCATTTATCAGGGATTTATCAGATAGGAAAAAACAGGAGGCCCTATTACATACAAGTGAAGAGAAATTTTCCAAGGCACTGGATGTAAGCCCCGATGCTGTCGTGATCACACGTCTTGCGGACGGAAAAATTCTCGAGGCGAATGATGCTTGCATCAAGTTAACAGGATATCAAAGAGAAGAATTAATTGGCAAAACAACACTTGAGTTAAATATTTATAGCGACGTTGAGAGGGAAAGAGTTGTCTCGATGTTGAAAGAGAAAGGCAAGTATGCCGGATTTGAGTCCACCCTCAGAAGGAAAAACGGGGAAGTGCTCAATACCTTGTCTTCAGCAGTTGTGCTCGAGATTAAGGGGGAACTCTGCATATTTGCTATTATCCATGATATCACTGAACGTATAAAAATAGAGATAGCTTTAAAGGGAAGTGAAAACAGATTTCGTGCGTTGTATGATGCTAATCCCGCCATGTTTTTTACAATTGATCAGGATAACACAATTATTTCAGTCAATGAGTTTGGTGCTGAGAAACTGGGATATCGTGTAAATGAACTTATTGGCTACTCAAAAATGGATATCATTTTTTCTGAAGATAGGGAAGATTATCGGAACAAAGTAAAGGCATGTTTTCTTGATAGTAAAAATACTCACAACTGGGAAATTCGCAAGGTTAAAAATAATGGATCTATCATCTGGAGCAGGGAGTCTGCACGTGTGATTAATGATATTGGTGATACGCAGATGTTACTGATCGTTTCCGAGGATATTACCGATGCTCATAAACTATCTCAGCAACTCTCTTACCAAGCAAGCCATGATGCTTTGACAGGTTTGGTAAATAGACGCGAGTTTGAAATCAGGCTTGAACGATTGATTCATGAAGGCGATGGAAGTGGAGAGGAGCATGCCTTGTGCTATCTGGATCTTGATCAGTTCAAGGTGATTAATGACACTTGTGGACATCTGGCAGGAGATGAACTACTCAGGCAACTGGGTGAATTATTTAAATCCAAAGTTCGGAAAAAAGACACACTTGCACGATTGGGCGGCGATGAATTTGGCGTGCTGATGGAAAGTTGCTCATTGGATCAGGCACAACGCGTTGCTCATGATTTAAGGGAGCTGGTTGAAGAATTTCATTTTGTGTGGACAGACAAACGTTTCTCGATTGGCGTCAGTATCGGATTAGTTCCCATTGATGACAGCGGTGGTAATACTGCTACTGAAATATTAAGTGCTGCGGATGCTTCTTGTTATGCAGCAAAAGATGCAGGGCGGAACAGAGTTCATGTTTATCATCCCGAGGATATTGATTTGGCGGTTCATCGGGGCCAAATGCAATGGGTAAGTAGAATCAACCATGCATTGGAGGAAGATCGATTCCGTTTGTATCTACAACCTATCGTTTCACTATCGGAAGAAGATGAAGATAAAAAACGTTATGAATGTTTGATAAGAATGATTGACGAAGACGGAAAAATCATTCTTCCTGGCGCTTTTTTACCGGCTGCTGAGAGATATGATCTTTCTATCAAAATCGATCGGTGGGTGTTTGACTCAGTATATGCCTGGTTGGCAAAACGTCCTGGCAAACTCAAGGGACTAACGCACTGCTCAGTAAATTTGTCGGGTCACTCACTAAGTAATGAAGCATTTCTCAATGATATTGTGAACAAACTGGATGAAGAAAATGTACCTCCTTCAAATATTTGTTTTGAAATAACGGAAACTGTCGCTATCTCCAGATTATCCAATGCGATCAGATTTATGGAGGTGTTAAAAGACAAAGGTTGTTTTTTTGCGCTTGATGATTTTGGTAGTGGTGTCTCCTCATTTGGATATTTGAAAAATCTACCAGTGGATTATCTGAAGATTGACGGGATGTTTGTCAGAGATATGGTAAACGATCCTATTGATCTGGCGATGGTCAGATCAATCAATGAAATTGGTCATGTAATGGGTAAAAAGACCATCGCTGAGTTTGTTGAAAATAAAGAAATATTAGAGCGTTTAAAAGAGCTTGGTGTTGATTATGCACAAGGCTATTACATGGGTAAACCGAGAGCAGTTAAGGTACCTGTTTTAAAATTCAGTAATCGCAAGAGATCAAAGAAAAAAGCAAATAAGAAAAAACGTTTTGCCAGAACCAGAAAAACAGACTAATCAAGCACAGTTTCTGGTTCATTCATTGCAATCAAACCGCTAGAACGGAATATCATCATCGAAATCGTCATTTGAACTTTTTTCACTTGTAGCAGCGGGCGCTGCACCGGGAATATCGCTGGAATGGTGCGTCGATTGTTCTGCCAGGGGTGTCTGGTCAAAACTCGCAGTCGTTCCACCACTTTTACTGCCCAACATCTGCATTTCATTGGCAACAATTTCTGTTGTATAGCGGTCATTCCCTTCTTTATCCTGCCACTTGCGGGTCTGTAGGCGACCTTCAATATAAACCTGAGAACCCTTGTGCAAATATTCACCGACGATTTCAGCCAGACGACCGAAGAATACAACGCGGTGCCATTCAGTGCGTTCCTGCATTTCACCGGATTCTTTGTCTTTCCATTGTTCGTTGGTTGCGATACTGATATTGGCAACGGCTGCGCCACTGGCGGTGTATCTGATGTCCGGATCCTGTCCTAATGATCCTAAAATAATTGCTTTGTTTACGCCTCTGGCCATTTTAATTTTCTCCTGAAAACTTTTATTAGTTAATTACAACGTTCAGTATTTGTTCTGTAGTTATTCGTGGGCAGCAGGGTTAACAGAAACCATACCAGTGCCATGATACCACCAAAAATGAACACTGCTGGCAGCCCGAAATGTTCGTGGATAATGCCACCAATTAATCCTCCCGTAAATGTTCCCATGAATTGACTTGAGGCATAGACACCCAGTGCAGTTCCCTTGATGTTGTTTGTCGCCGCTCTGGAAATCAATGAAGGTAAGGATGCCTCCAGATAATTGAAAGCCGTGAAAAATATCAAAAGCATGGCAGCCAATGCCATGATCGAGTCGTGCCAAAAATAGTAGCCTAGTTGCGATAACATCAATATCAATATCGCACCCTTGAAAAATATTCCTGATTTATTTGAGCGTTCCCCCAGGATGATAAAAGGTGCCATGAGGATGACTGAAGTTATCAATACGGGTAAATAAACCTGCCAATGATGTGCCGATGACAATCCGGCGGAATCCTGTAAAGACAAGGGGACAATAATAAAGTTGGCCATCAACACGGTATGTAGCATGAAGATGCCGAGATCCAGTTTGAGCAGATTGTGATCTTTAAAAACATTTCCCAGCATCGCAAGCGAAACTTCAGCGTCACTGTGAAAGAAGGAGTACTGAGGATCTGGAACCACAAGATATAGCACCACCATGGCGAGCACAGCCAATGCTGCACTGATTAAAAATATCCCGGAAACACCTATCATTGCGTCCAGCACAGGCCCGGCAACGAATGCTAATGAAAAGGCAATACCGATACTGATACCTATCAATGCCATGGCTTTGGTTCTTTGTTGGTCTCGGGTGAGATCAGCGACCAATGCCATGAGCGCGGCAGAAATTGCCCCCGCACCTTGTATTGCACGTCCCAGCATCATGGCCCAGATGGAGTCTGCTGTGCTAGCAATGAGGCTCCCCACTGCAAATATCAACAGACCTGCAAAAATCACGGGTTTCCTACCCAGCTTGTCTGACAACATACCAAAAGGGATTTGCAGAGATGCCTGAGTCAGGCCATAGATACCGAAGGCAAGCCCAACCAACATGGGGGTCGCTTCCGGTAGATTTCTTGCATAGAGGCTGAATACCGGTAATATCAGGAACAGTCCCAGCATCCGCAGGAACAAGACACCCGCCAGACTTAAACTTCCCCTCAGTTCTACCGCTGTCATTTTATCTTTAGGCTTCATGCCAGATTGGTGATCCTCTAAAAGTGATCCAAGCGCTCAAAAAAGGGCACATATTGCCAGCAACGACTCCTTTGAACAATGTATACTTACAGGTTTACATTGGTGAAGACAAAAAAATATTCATGGACACAATCCGTATTCGTGGGGCGCGCACCCATAACCTGAAAAATGTCGACGTTGATATACCCCGTGACAAGCTGATAGTCATTACGGGTTTATCAGGTTCAGGCAAATCCTCGCTCGCATTTGACACGATTTATGCCGAGGGCCAGCGCCGCTATGTCGAATCGCTTTCTGCCTATGCCAGACAATTTCTGTCGATAATGGAAAAACCGGATGTCGACTTGATTGAAGGATTATCACCAGCCATTTCGATTGAGCAAAAGTCGACTTCTCATAATCCACGTTCCACCGTTGGTACTATTACAGAGATTTATGATTACTTGAGATTATTATTTGCCAGAGTTGGCGAGCCTCGTTGTCCCGAACATGATGTGCCATTGGCAGCGCAAACCATCAGTCAAATGGTGGATCAGGTGCTGAGGCAACCACAGGGACGACGTCTCATGTTACTTGCACCTGTGGTGCAGGGACGTAAGGGGGAACATCTACAGTTGATCGATCGCCTGCGCAGTGAAGGGTTTGTACGTGCGCGTATCGATGGTCATGTGACTGAACTTGATCAGGTGCCAGAACTGGATCTGTACAAAAAACACGATATTGAAGTTGTGGTTGATCGTTTCAAGGTGCGCCCGGATCTAAAATTGCGTCTTGCTGAATCATTTGAAACTGCAATCCGACTCTCGGGTGGTGTCGCCAGGGTCATTCCCATGGAAGATTCAGAACCGGAAGAATTGGGGCAAAAGATATCACACACAGATGAGATGGTTTTTTCCTCCCGGTTTGCCTGTAATCAGTGTGGTTATAGCCTGAACGAATTGGAACCCCGCATATTTTCATTTAACAATCCCGCCGGAGCGTGCCCCGATTGCGATGGTCTGGGCATTGAACAGTTTTTTGACCCTGCACGCGTCGTACAACATGAAGAATTAAGTCTGCCCGGTGGGGCTGTTCGTGGGTGGGACAGACGTAATGCTTATTATTTTCAACTCATTAAGTCACTTGCTATTCATTATCAATTCAAGATCGATAGCCCTTTTCGTGATCTCCCGGCTGAAGTTCGGCAAGCTATTCTTTATGGCAGTGGTGATGAAGAAATTGATTTCAAATATCTAAGTAGCAGGAAAGGCGCGGTCAACAGAAGGCATCCCTTTGAAGGGGTGATTCCCAATATGCGCCGTCGTTATCATGAAACTGAATCGAACATGGTGCGTGAGGAATTGGCTAAATATATGAATAGCCGATCATGTCCAGCGTGTCATGGCACACGATTAAACACAGCCGCACGTCATGTCTACATCAATGATCATACCTTGCCCGATATTACGGCGATGCCGGTCGAGACTAGCAGACAGTATTTTTCAGAGTTAAAGATTGATGGTCAGCGCGGTGAGATTGCGGCCAAGATCCTGAAAGAGGTGATTAATCGCTTGCAGTTCCTGGTCGATGTCGGGCTGGATTATTTAAGCTTAGACCGCAGTGCTGAAACCTTGTCAGGAGGTGAGGCGCAACGGATTAGATTAGCCAGTCAAATTGGTGCAGGTCTGGTGGGAGTCATGTATGTGTTGGACGAACCCTCAATTGGTTTGCATCAACGCGATAATCGACGCTTGTTGGCTACCTTAAAGCATCTGAGAGATATGGGTAATACGGTCATCGTTGTCGAACACGATGAAGAGGCCATTCTCGAAGCAGATCATGTTATCGACATTGGTCCTGGCGCAGGCATACATGGTGGTAAAATTATTGCACAAGGTACACCTCAGGATATCCTCAAGAGCGGTGATTCAATCACTGGTCAGTTCTTATCAGGGACCAGGTACATTAGTGTTCCCGCAGAAACGACCCCGTTTGACAATGCCAAAGTAATCAAGCTGAAAGGTGCGACGGGTAACAATCTGAAACAGGTGAATATCGAATTGCCGATGGGCTTAATGACCTGTGTCACTGGTGTCTCTGGCTCAGGGAAATCGACATTGATTAACGATACCCTGTATAGAGTTGCCGCATGTGAAATTAACGGTTCCAGTCTAGAGCCGAGACCTTACGCATCCGTAACTGGCCTTGAGTGGCTTGATAAGGTCGTTGATATTGATCAAAGTCCCATAGGAAGAACACCACGTTCAAATCCTGCAACCTATACGGGCCTTTTTACGCCCATCCGGGAATTGTTTTCCGCCACTCATGAAGCACGATCACGCGGTTATAAACCGGGGAGGTTCAGTTTTAATGTCAAAGGGGGGCGGTGTGAAGCTTGTCAGGGAGATGGCGTCATTAAAGTAGAGATGCATTTCCTACCAGATATTTATGTGTCCTGTGACATATGTAAAGGTAAACGCTATAACAGAGAAACACTGGATATTTTTTATAAGGGCAAGAGTATTCATGAAATATTGGAAATGACCGTTGAAGAAGCAAGAACGTTTTTCGATCCGGTGCCTGTGATTGCACGTAAGTTACAAACCTTGATGGATGTGGGCCTCTCCTATATCAAGTTGGGGCAGAATGCGACCACATTATCTGGTGGGGAGGCACAGCGGGTGAAACTTTCACGCGAATTATCGAAGAGAGACACAGGCAGAACCTTGTATATCCTGGATGAACCGACCACCGGTTTGCATTTTCATGATATTGAACAGTTATTACACGTACTACACAGATTACGCGATCATGGCAATACCATGGTCGTGATTGAACACAACCTGGATGTGATAAAGACTGCTGACTGGATCATTGATCTGGGGCCGGAAGGGGGTGATGGTGGTGGTGAAATCGTTGCAGTTGGCACACCAACTGAGGTCGCAGCTAACAAGAAGTCACACACTGGACGATATCTAAAATCTTTGCTTGAACGACATGGCAAGCTTGAGGTCAATGATTCCGGCAAGAAAGGAAAAGTGGGGGTCGAAGAAAAAATAGCGGTGTCATCATGACAAATAAATCGATGTGCCATTCTCTGAAAATCATTCACGGTACGATGTGCCATTCTCTGAAAATCATTCACGGTACACTGTTTACCTTTTTTATCTTATTAAGTCTTACACGTATCTGTATGGGCGATGGACACGAAGTGCCATTCACTGAAAATGATTCACGGTACCCGGAATACCCTGTGAACTGGCAGGGCTTACCTGAGCCATATCACACCAAATCTGCGAACAACCCACCTCGACTGATACCACGACCAAAACAAGCTTCACTTTCAGTGCCGGAAGGCTTTGTGGTTGAAGAATATTTATCTGGCTTCTTGCGACCCAGATTCATGTTACTCGGGCCTGAAGGAGAGGTTCTTTTGTCTGATATAGCAGCGGGAGTTGTTTATGTAATTCGCGATAAAAAAGCAGCGCCATTAATCACAAATCTGGATCGACCTTATGGCATGGCACTTTATCAGGACTGGTTGTATGTCGCTGAAGCCAGTTCTGTGAAGCGTTACAGGTATTCATCATCAAAAGGCGCTGTGGGTAAAGGTGAAGAAGTCATCCCTTTAAATCGCTATGGCACAGGACATCATATTACACGTTCTATTCTGTTTGATGAGACAGCTGGAAAACTCTATCTCACTGTGGGTTCGGCTTCGAATGTTAAATTAGGTGAACCACCCATCCGAGCGGCAGTGAGTCGTTTCAATTCAGATGGGACAGGATTTGAATTATTTGCCACAGGTATTCGTAATCCCATCGGCTTGAAATGGTATCCCTATGCGAATAATTCTGACTCAAAAGTGTTATGGGTGACATCCCATGAACGGGATGGTTTAGGGGATGATCTGGTTCCAGACTATTTTACCAGGGTACAGGAAGGTGGGTTCTATGGCTGGCCGTATGCGTATATTGGTCCGCATGAAGATCCGCGTCATCCGGGTGTTGCACCAGACAAAGTCAGGCAAACGCTTTATCCCAGTGTTCTGTTAGGTAGTCATGTAGGTTCAATGGATTTTACATTTTATACTGGGACACAATTTCCGGAAAAATATCTGAAGGGCGCGTTTCTGGCCTTACATGGATCATGGAACCGTTCAAAGCGCACGGGTTACAAGATTGTCTTTGTGCCTTTTGAAAACGGACAGCCAGTATCAGGCCCTGAAGATTTCCTGACTGGCTGGATGTTAACTGAGGACAAGATCGAAGTCTGGGGTAGACCTGTGGCGGTATTACAAATGCCGGATGGATCGCTCTTGATAAGTGACGATGGAGCAGGCAAGCTCTGGCGGGTAAGTTACACAGAGTGAGAAAATAGGGAGGCTGGAGATGTTACTCTTTATATTGGGGTTGATAATATTTTTCGGTATACACATGCTGCCATTCTTTCCTGAATATCGGGCGCAGCTGATAGAAAAAATAGATAATGACATGATTGACGCCGAAGGATTGTACAAGGTTATCTTCGGTGTTATCTCGCTGCTCGGATTAATATTTATTGGTATTGGCAAAGGTTCAATGGAATTTGTTGGCCTTTGGAGTACCCCGATATTTTTTCGTTATATCACTGTCGTTTTAATCCCGGTGGCGTTTATCTTAATGGTCGCTGCCTATACGCCAAATAATATCAAGCGTTATGTCCCGCACCCTATGCTGACTGGTGTGATCATCTGGGGTGCGACACACATGATGGTTAATGGTGATGTCGCCGCAATCATTTTGTTTGGTAGCTTCGTCGTCTATTCTGTTGTGGCCATCAAACTGGCAAACAGACGTCAGTATAACAAAAACAGTGAACAAGACACCCAGGAAAAAATACCAGTGGTTAAGGATGCCATTGTCATTGGCATAGCCATGCTCGGTTTTTTACTACTGTTATGGTTACATAAACCCTTGTTTGGTCGTGCGGTATTTCTCTAAACCGAAAATAATAGTTTAAGGAAGCAATCTTTATGTCAGCACTCATCTGTGGCTCATTCGCCTATGACAACATCATGGTTTTTCCGGACTATTTCAAGAATCATATCTTGCCGGACAAGGTTCATATGTTGAATGTTTGTTTCATGGTACCGGAGATGCGTCGTGAATTTGGTGGTTGTGCAGGCAACATTGCCTTTAACCTGAATCTACTTGGCGGTGATGCTATCCCAATGGGTACAGTGGGCAAGGATTTTGATCCTTATGCCTACTGGATGGACAAGAATAAAATTGACCGCACACGTCTGAAGGTCATTGAAGATGCATTTACCGGGCAGGCGTTTATTACCACAGATCTGGATGATAATCAGATCACCGCATTTCATCCCGGTGCCATGAATTTTGCCCATGAAAACAAGGTGACTGATACGCAGGATATCAGTATTGGGATTATTTCACCTGATGGGCGTGATGGAATGATTCAGCATGCCAGTCAGTTTGTGGAAGCGGGCGTTCCCTTCATGTTTGATCCCGGTCAGGGCTTGCCAATGTTTAATAGAGATGATTTGGAAACTTTTTTTGACCAGGCAACCTGGGTCACCGTGAATGACTATGAATGGCAAATGATGCAGGAGCGAACTGATATGACACCACATGATCTGGCTGAAAAAGTAGAAGCACTGATTGTCACCAAAGGTGGTGATGGTTCGTTTATTTATACCAATGACAAACGCTACGAAATACCCAGCGCCAAAACAGAGAAACTTGAAGACCCCACCGGGTGTGGCGATGCTTATCGCGCCGGTTTGTTATATGGATTGATGAATGAGTTTGACTGGGAAACCACGGGTCGAATTGCCTCACTCATGGGTGCAATAAAAATTGAAAGTCATGGTACGCAGAATCATTCATTTACCGTGGATGAATTTAAAGCACGTTTTAAAGAGACATTTGGTCGAGAAATATAGAAATTAGCAGGTAGTAGATGGTAGGTAGTAGATTGGGGTATGACCACCTACTAACTAATACCTACCACATACCAGGTGAATTAACATATCACTGGGCTTTTTTCTGTTCACGCCTCCGCTGATACAGAATAAATTCGGTATAACCGTTGGCTTGGTCAATCCCTTTTAGTACCAGATCCACGGCAGCCTGGAATGGGATACTATTTTCAAAATCTGCTGACATCGGTTTGTAATTTTTATCGCCCCTGTTTTGACGATCAACAATGACTGCCATGCGTTTCATCGCAGCATGCACTTCATCTTCAGTGACAATGCCGTGATGTAACCAGTTAGCAATGTGCTGACTGGAAATACGCAAGGTTGCACAGTCTTCCATGAGTGCAACGTCGTTAATATCAGGCACCTTGGAACAACCGACACCTTGACCAACCCAACGAGAAACATAACCCAATATACCCTGTGCATTATTTTCCAGCTCTTGTCGGATTTCATGAGTAGATAGTTTACGTTTGGAATCAATCACTGGTATGTCCAGGATATCATCGACAGGGACCTGTTTAGCTTTCATTAATGCATGTTGTCGACTCTGCACGTTTAACCTGTGGTAATGAATGGCATGCAAGGTCGCTGCGATGGGAGATGGAACCCATGAGGTATTGGCGCCCGCCTTAAGGTGTTGAATCTTGGTCTCCATCATATTGTTCATCTCCTCCGGCATGGTCCACATGCCCTTACCAATTTGGGCACGGCCTTTCAATCCGCAAAGAAGACCAATTTGAACATTTGATTCTTCATAGGCTTTTAGCCATTTTGTTTGCTTTAATTCACCCTTTGGCACAATTATGCCGGCTTTCATGTTGGTGTGGATATCGTCACCGGTTCTGTCCAGAAAACCGGTATTGATAAATGTAAGACGTTCTTTCGCTGCATAAATACAGGCCTTAAGGTTAACTGAGGTGCGACGCTCTTCATCCATGATCCCTATCTTTAAGGTATTGCGCGACATATTCAATGCATCTTCAACACGGGTAAATAAATCATTGGCCAGGGACACTTCTTCAGGTCCATGCATCTTGGGCTTTACAATATAGACAGAACCTGTTCGGCTGTTACGCAATGTATTGTTACCCAACAGGTCATGTTTTGCGCAGAGTGCGGTGATCATCACATCCAACATAGTTTCAGGAATCATTTTACCGTTGTAAAGTACGGCGTCTGTTTCAAGGTGAGTACCAACATTACGCACTAACATCAGGCTTCTTCCATGTAACGTGACTTCCTTTCCATCAGTCCCGATGTATTTTCTATCCGGTTCCATCGCACGTTCTATGTTTTCATTTTCCTTGACGACAGTACGCACCAGTGTACCTTTCATCAAACCTAACCAGTTTTTATATACCTTCAGTTTGTCGTCAGTATCTACCGAAGCCACAGAATCTTCACAATCCATAATCGTCGTAATTGCTGATTCGATATGAATGTCGTAAATATTGGCATGATCACGACGGCCTATGAAGAATCCTTCACCAAAACGTATCTCTAGATGTAAATCATGATGACAAAGTAAGACTTCATCGGGACTATCAGGCTGACCGGTATAACCAACAAACTGTTGCGGCTTTAATAAGGTAGTCTCAGTACCATTGCCCATTTGGACAGACAGTTGGTTATTCTTGATAAAATAACGAGTCACATGCTTATGTGTGTTTCTCTCCAGTGCAAAATGCCGATCAAGAAATTCACGCGCGATCTCAATGACCCTTTCACCGCGAATAGGATTGTATTTTTTAATCTTTTTGCAGCCGTCTGCTTCAGATATTGCGTTGGTTGCATAAAAGGCATCATATAAACTGCCCCAACGGGCATTGGTTGCATTCAATACATAACGTGCATTATCGAGAGGGACAACGAGCTGGGGCCCAGCAACTTCGGCAATTTCGGTATCAACGTTTGTTGTTGTGATTTTAAAGTCATCGGGTTCATCGACGAGATAGCCAATGTCCTGTAAAAATTTCTTATAGGCTTTTGCATCGTGTTTTTCATCACAATGTTTTTGATGCCATTCATCAATTTGTTTCTGCAGTTGATCGCGCCTGGCTAATAGTTCAGAATTTTTTGGCTGAAAATCGCGAACTATCTCTTCAAATGAAGACCAGAATTTTTCATTATCAACCCCGGTACTCGGAGAGATGTCATTTTTGACTAGTTCAAAGAGGGGTCGAGCAATCGCAAGCCCACCGAGCTTGATGTATTTATTCGTTGTTGTCATTTTTATTCTATCCACTTACTGGCAAAAAAATAATGGGTATTGGAACAGACAGTGGACGGGTGCTCAAACCGCTATTTATTATGATTCAACGACTGCTGC
>Ga0209980_10000336_pt1 | contig 25235 bp, 19 predicted proteins | sample CR02metaG_FD_183611 | JGI IMG/M metagenome (GOLD analysis project Ga0209980, IMG submission 183611) | Deep subsurface microbial communities from Mariana Trench to uncover new lineages of life (NeLLi) - CR02 metaG (SPAdes) (version 2) | ecosystem: Environmental > Aquatic > Marine > Ocean trench...
TCTGGATATCACAGGCAGCGGCGACTCCATGCAGACTCGTGCGACGCAGGATCCCTGGTTTCACGCAGAGGATATTGCTGTGATTGCCGATCATTACTGCGAGCCTCATCAACATCGTTATCCGCTGGTATCTCCGGTGTTTGCCGATGTTGAGGGGTTACCGCCGCTGTATATTCAGGTCGGCGACGATGAAATTCTGTTGAGCGATTCAGAGCGATTTGCAGACGAGTGTACTGCGGCAGGCATTGATGTCGAGCTCGAGATCTGGCCCGGAATGTGGCATGTGTTCCAGATGTTTATCGGTAAGATGCCCGAGGCGCGGCACGCAATTGATAAGATTGGCAGCTACATACAGGCTCGTATGACGTAATTTAGAATCCGGGCTGCCTGTTCGAGTCGTCGTACATTTTTGTCATGAATGAGCGGATCGCCGGCTCAGCTTCTTTTTTCGTCATGAGTTTCTGGTTTTCCAGTACCACCGCCATGTCCTTGATGGATCGCTTGCCGTCTATTAACGACATGATGAAAGAATAAATCTGCGTCGTCATTGCCTGTTGCCGAAACGAAGGGTTCAAGGGTACGGGATCTTGGCCGGTTACGATCCAGTCGGGTAATGCTTTGTGGCGCTCGGGTTTGCTGACAGCACGCTCTTTGTAAGCCGAGAACGTAAACACGCGTTCCTGGCGCCCATGGCGGCTTGCCGGTGAACACATGTACGGTATGGTTGCCTGTGACACGTACGGGTCCGAAAAACCGCTCTCGGCGACAATCGCCTTGGTTTCCTCGGGGCTATAGCACAGTGCATGTTCTGGGCTCGAAAAAGCGAGGGAGCCGAAGTTTACCCAGCGACCGTTGTCCTTCAGCAGGTTGTTAATGCGGGCAGCGAGTATCGGCAGGTCTTCGCTAATAATATCGATCAGCCAAGGTGTTACGACGGTATCAAACGATTCGTCCGGAAAGGGTGGCCGCAGAACATCGCCAAAGACCAGGTGAAAGTTCTCGTCTACAACAGCGGGCGCGGTAAGCTTCCTGAGGACAGCATCGTCATCGAGTGCAAGTGGCGCGATTGGAAATTCGTAGAGATTCAATCGCGCTCCGGAGGTTACGGTTTTCGCGACCAGCATTAGCAGTGGATTGAAGTCCATTGCAACGGTTGTTGAGCAATCGAGCTCTGTGTGAATGTCGTATGCGAGGCGGCCGGCGCCTGCTCCGAGGACCAATACGATTCCGAGGTCGGCGTGATCGTGAAGTACGGCACGCACCTGTTGCAACGACGCTTTGTTTTCCTTGTCGCCCCACGCCCAGTCGCGGTGAATATTCGCATAGTAGGTGTTCAAGCCCTGCTCAGACGGCAATCGCGTACGCAGCGCAAGATAGCTCTCGTAGTTGCCTTGCAACGACTGAATCTCGACTGGGCGCAAGAGTTTTTGTAGTGAACGCCTGTGTGACTCGAGCGCCTTCTTGTAGCGCGTAAGCCGTCGCCTTGATAGCGCTCGTAAACCTTCGTTCTTGAGCTCTTCCTGCAGCCCCGCAATTTCATGACTGAATTTTTGCAGCGAAAACTGCAGCCGGCCACGCCACTCGCCGAGTGCCGCCTGCGGCTCGGCAAACATCCAGGGCATTTTTTCAATCATCGGGAAATCGATCTTGCATGCATTACAGTGCAAGGCGTCGTCTGTTGTTTCGAGCGGTGATTTATCGCAGCGCGGGCAGGCGAGCAGAGTCATGAGGTCTGTCATGGCTGTTTATTATGCACGACAAAAGCGACAGTCTCTGTATCTCTGTCCCTTTTTGTGATTTGAGCTTAAACGGGATTCGTGATGATACCGTTCACGATCGGTGTGAAGGCGGTCAGGCTGTCGAGCATTGTCGTGTTGCCGAGACCGTGATTCCAGTCAGAGCCGTCCGGATTTTGGTACAAGCTGCCAAAAGCACCCTGTTCACCGTGTAATGCCATGTAATTCAGCAGCACAGTATTCACGAGCAGGTTCACGTTATTGGCCGCCGGCGTTGCTGCACGCATTACAGACCCGCTGGCGTCCATGCCACCGAGCTGCTGGTGCACGGCCTGAATCTCGGGGGTAGCACCAATCAACGTCGGTCTTCGCGCTGGGTTGTAGACCAGGAAAAACGCCGCGGCGGTGGAGGAGTTGTCACTTGACCATTCACCTTTGCCGCGACCTTCTGTCGAGTTATCGATTACGCCGTTGGATGAAAGCGAGCCGTCACTGAAGACATACATCATCAGTGGCTTGCCAAGGCGTGCGGCGTATTCAAGGCAGGCGCCCATGCAACGTCCGGCCCGGTAGTCCTTGACTTCGCCTTCGGCTCTGGCGCCACCGTGGTAGTCGTAGCCACCCATCTCGATGCAACCTGCGCCCGCGAAGCCATTGATGACGAGTTTCATGATCGCGGCGGTCTTCTGAAATTCGCGAGCATTTCTATCACCTGCGGTGAACTCGGCTGTTGTGAAAATGCCGGAACCATCGGCGGCAACGATTTCCGGATCAAGTGTCGGGTCAATCGGCGTGTCGCCGAATCGCTCCGCAATGTCGACCGCCTTGAGATAACCGCACCTTACGGCTTGCTTGATAGCAGCGTCAGCCGTGATCCGAGTGTTGACGTTGCTCATCTTTTGATCGCTGATACGGTAAATGGATTCCATCACTGCCGTCGCGTCTTGTTTCGATAGAATTCCGACGAGATCGCCCGTGTTCACCAGGTTCACGACATCACTCGGACGGTCGACCTTGGTTGGGCGCAGCGCCGGGTCGTAGAGCGCTGCCGGTAACATCGAGTTACCTCCGGAGTCTGTATTCTCTGATCCGGCCAGCGTCAGGATAGAACCCTTAGCACCCACGCGCGCGATGCCGTACATCGGGTTGTGGGGATTATTGCTGGTGTCGTTGTCGGAGCGCGCCGGTATAACGGCGCCATTAATGTTGGTTTCCCGCCCCGGCGTCAGGCTGCCCATCATGCCGCGACGAAAGGCGCTGTCAAAGTGAAAACCGAGTCCGAAATCAAAATTGGCGAAAGCGTTACCATTTGCATCGTTGAGTCCTGGAACCATATCGCCCGGCAGCCCCATCTTCTGGTAGCCCGCCGTGCTCAGGAAGTCGCTCTGGCCGCCGGACTGGCCGACGAGTACGTTCGAGCCGGCAATATTTGCGCCGCCAGCGAGATCGAAGCAGATGAACGGAATCTTGCCCGCGCCATCTGTGATTTCGCAAGGCGTCGCGAGCAGATTATCCAGGTCGGGCGACAGGTGGTGCGCAAGCGCTGTGCCCGGGTTAGTGAACAGCCCAAGTACACCGCCGACAGTGTAGGCGGCACCGGTCATGAATCCCTGCGCCACAAACTGACGGCGCGTCACGGGACGCGGATGATCTCCATGACGTTGCGGCGTATCCCAGCCGTGTGCGATTCGTTTGTTAGCCATCTTGAATAATTCCTTCGTCCTTTCTTTACTGAACCAGCGTAGCTGCGCTTCCCAGTACGGAGGCACATACACCCTTGGCGATCGCGCGCGTGTCACCGCTACCTGCGAGCAGTCTGTCGATAAGATTGTCCGGACGTGCGCCGCCCACGGCGAGGAAAACCGCTATTTCATCATGAATAATCCAGTAACTCGGCTGTGTAGCCAATTGCGGCCCACTTGGCGTCTGGCCAGTAGCGCGCGCAATCAGTGGATCAACGAAGTTGTCGCGGTTACCCATGCTAAATGCCGTTGCTGCTACCTGGTCGAAGTCGAACGCTGTCCAGATAACGCCTTCGGCGTCGGGGTTCGGATTTGCGTTGCTGCCGATCGCTGCATCGCAGTACTGAATCGCAAGCTGCGCGATAGCGACCTGATGAGACGCCAGGAACGTGCTGATATCCTCGACCGCTGGCAATGATTGCCGCAGCACCTGGAAGGTTTCATCGACCGGGAATGAGCCATCCGGGTATTGAATCAGCGGATCGACTTCCAGTATCGCAGCGTACATTGCAGCGATCTCGTCAAATGTGTGGACACCAATTCTCGAAGCCGGTTCCAGATCAGTCGGTGTGATCACCAGCATCGGAGCGTCCGGTCGATCGTAGAGCACGCTGTTGAGGTCGTCGAAAGTCAGGAAAAATTGATCGTCTGCCGGCCCTTTCGCCAGCGGAATTACCGCGCCGAGTACAGATAGCGGCTGGCCCAGTTCCTCGAACAATGCGGCGCTAAGCGTCTGATCCATGTTGGCGTAAGACTGCCCAACCGGAACCTCCTGCCCGTTCATCGCGAGATGCAGCCCCTTCAGCGGAATCCCTTCCGGTGTCGAGCCATCCAGCGTAATGAAGTGCGGCTGATCAAACAGGTAAGAATAGGTGTCGAATTGCTGTACTTCGAACAGGATGAACGACGTATCAACCGGCGCGCCGATGCGCACGGAAATGTCAAACAGCATGTAGAACCGCTCGCCCACGCCGGCATCGAAGTTCTGGCCGATTTGCGCTTGTGTCAGCGCACGGCGGTGAATTGCGGCAAGGCGGAATGTGCCTTCCCAAACACCATCACCGGAAGCTTCATTGCCGAGAACAACAGCAAACGTATCCTGCCAGTCGATTAGCGTTCCACCCGGTACCGGATCGGCATTAGTGACGAGCGCCCCGTTAACATAAATGCTACGGCCGTTGATCGGATCGTACGTTGCGACGACATGCTGCAGTGTTGCCTGCAGCACTTCGTCCATTGCTGGCGTAGATAGCGCGGGATCGCCATTCAAGCTGGTTTCATTTGTGCGTAACAGGAAGTCGTAATCGTACAGCGTCTGTTGCAACGTGAAATTGCGAGTTGTCGCACCTGCCGAGTAACTTACGATGCGCGACATTTCTTGCGCTACGTTCGCGGGAACCACCCAGGCCTCGATCGAGAATTCACCGGATTCCTGCAGGATGTCATGCAACTTCTTGCTAGCCGTTGTCGAACTCTGCGCCTTGCCCGGTCCCTGCACTGCGTCGTTACCGATTGTGATGCCCCAGCCGCCATACCAGATGACGTCGCCAGAGAAGTTAAGGTCGATCGCCGGATCGATGCCACTGGTGTCGTATGCGATCAAACCCCGGCCTGTCTGGAATTCCCAAAGCGCAATCTGTGCATCTTCATAACGATTGCCCCCGGCAGCAAGCTGGCCGTCAATGAGCCGTAATGCCCGGCTCGTAATCAGATCCGGGTTGACAACCGTTGCATCGATGCTGCTCGCAAACGCGATGATTGCCGCAAGCATTTCGGACTCTGCCGTGGGGCAATCGTTGTTCCAGCAGTTATGCGATTCTCCGGAGATAAGCGGGTTCGGGCTGACTTTGATGACGAAACGCGAATCGACAGGCGAATCCAGATTAATTTTCGACTGCGACGCCTCGTAGGCAACATTGATATCGGGATCAGCAATATACGGTTGTTGCGCGCTGGGCGACACTGAACTATGACAGTTCGCGCAATACGCCTCCAATATCGGTGTGTAAATCAGCTGTTCGAACGATGTCGGGTCCAGCGGAAAATTCTTACTGTCGGCCGGGTCCTGCGACATCGGCGCTACTAACACGATTTCACGTCCACCGTCCGCCGCACTGCCGACCCAGTTCTCGATCCATGTCGTCAGGATCGAGCCGCAAACACCGGGATCTTCGACCCAGCAATTATGTCCGAGCGGCAGAGTGCTGACCTTGTTTACTATGACGGATGCCGACGGCTGGTTGCGATCTACGACTGTGAGTGCGGCGTCATAAGCATCGTTGACGTTGTCATTGCGGACGAACATGGGTAGCTGACCGACCGTCTCGTTATGGCAGCTACCACAGCGGTCTGTGGTCCTGGCTTTGCTCCAAAATTCCTGCTGAAACTTGAGTACATCGCCATCTCGCGCAACCGGACCGGTGTAGGCAGAATTATCGCCGTTCCCTGGAATTTGCGAGGCTGGATTGTCAGTGGTCTGAGCGCCGCCGCCACAGGCTGCCAGCAGGGCACTTGCCATAATCGTGGCAACGCCATTACTCAGTAGTTTTACAAGCCGGGCCGGGGTAGCAATTCCGATTGTCTCGGTCATTATCATGTCTTCCTACAGGCCCATGCAATGAACGGCCGTATCGGCGAAAACCTGCTTCATCCGGAAGCCGGTACCACGAAATGTAGCAATCATTTCGTCGACCTTAGTGCGGTCCGCCGCGTCTTCCGGCGCGCGCAAACAGACGGCGCGGAATACTTTCTTCACCTGACATGCTGCGAAAGCGTAGCTTTTGCCGAACTCTTCGCCGAGCGACTTCGCTCCCTGGCCGCTACCCGTCAAGGCAGGCTCGAAACCGAGATAGGAGTTCTGTCCCTTGCGCCAGTAGTTGTCCCAACTGTCATCCGGTGTGCGGAATCCTTGCGGGAAATTCAAATCGTTGTTGAAGTACTTGGCTTGTACGGCGCCCGGTGTGTACTGCAGGGTGCCGGACGCATCATCATAATTGTAATAGGCGAAGGCCTGCGCCATCGGGTCCATGCCTGTATGACAACCGATACAGCTATTCAGGAACAGGCGGCTGTCACCACCTGGGCTGCGACTCACGTCCTGGCGAATGCGATCCGGTGGCAGGCTCGGGTCGTGCATCTGCTCCATATCGTTGCAGAGATGATTAAGCAGTGTGAAGCGGAACATGGCGCGGTTCGTACCGGCAATGAAGAACGCTTTGGATGCGGCGCGCGACGTAATGACTCCTGCAGTCGCTGACGTTGGCAGCCCGTTGACAGAGGATTGCAGTGCAAATTCAAGTTCGTCACGTAAATTGATGTTGTTGGCTTCGAGCTGTTCGTAATGATCGTTGTTGCTCGCTGACGGAGCGGCCGGCACAACTCCACTGCGACCTACATAAGTGATATCGCGGGACAGCAACTCGTCAAATGGCTCATTGTCGCGAATCATGCCTATCACAGTCGCGATGTAGTCGTTAAGCGGTACAAAAACGGACCGGTCACGATTCGTCCATGGCGCCGCGAAATTTTTCAGCGTGACGTTGTAGAAATTTACGTTATTCATCGCGATATCTGCGGCGGTGTTTGCGTCACCAGGCAGCGCAGGATTAATTGCATCCTCCATCTGCTGCAGAACGGCCTCAGTCGGTGGAACGCCCGCCAGGCGATCATGTATTCGCTTGGCCTGCTCCCGGTAACCGGCCTTCACTGGTAGTGCCAGAACTGTGCAGAGCAGTCCTGCCAGGGCGAAGCGAGACAAGATTCCGAGTACGTCGTCCATGTGTTTTTCCCACATCCTTATGGCCATATTGTTTCTGCTTGTGAATCGTCATTTGCTGAGCCTGGCCGTCAGATATTGCCAAAACTCAGTTCATATCGCCGTGAATGCACTCACAGTCTTGCGATATACCCATTAATTAATAAGCAAGTGCTGTGCCAGTCTCCAACTGATGGCGAATATGTCTCGATAAGTTTTTTTAAAACAATAACTTAGAGGACATCTTCGGGCGCTGGAAAAATCGGGATATGTTAAGCAACTGTCGGCAATTCCGCACAACCTTTCAGGCTGTGTTGCATAAGGTACTGATTGTGCAGGGCTGCCCAACGGTCGCCGAACGGAGACAGGTCGAACACGTTGTGACACGGCAACACAACAACGAAGGACGACAACACTAAAGCAGTCTTGCATTGCGGCACTCAAAGGAGCGTACCGGTCGCCAAAAAAATTGCGAATGGAACCGCATGGAATCTCTACGTGTGTATTGACTTGTAGTGTGGCATCAGCACGACGTACTTTTGCTATTTGTGATCGCGTTAACGGTATGTTGACTGCATTGCGTCGTACGCTGTCATGATGACCCGAGGTGCGGCTATGGTTAGGCTATCGCAACCAGACAAGAATGGATTTTCAGGAATTGTGACCAGGATGGTCGCGTTGTCGATGGTGAGTATATTGGTTGTTGCTTGCAGCAAGGGTGATGGTGTTCAGATCGGTACCGGGCAGGATCCGGATCCGGTCATAGTCGACTTCCCAATCGCCTACATACGATCTCCAGTCCCGACCGACGCCAATGGTGTTTTCCAACAGCAGGATCTGCGTGAGCAAATTACGTTCGATTTTGGGGCTGACCTGTTTTTTCGCGATCGTGCCTCGGTGGGTGCTCTGTCGGTCAACGTTACCGAAAATGTTTCACAGGGCCTCGCTGCGATCCGCGATGTTGAAATCGACTACGATGGAAGCCGGCTGCTGTTCGCGATGCGTATGCCATTCGATCCAAATGTTGCCGTGGCCGATCAGGTTGCTACGTGGAATATCTGGCAGTACACATTTGAAACCGACGAGCTGATACGAGTGATTCCGTCGGACCTGAACGCTGAAATCGGCCATGACATCATGCCGAAGTTTCTGCCGGACGGCCGCATCATTTTTTCGTCTACTCGCCAGACGCAGTCACAGGCGTTGTTGCTTGACGAAGGTAAGGGCGGCTTCCCGGCGGTCGACGAAAATCAGACTGAGTTCACATTCAACCTGCATGTGATGAGTGACGACGGTAGCGGTATAAAGCAGGTTTCGTTTAATCAAAGCCATGACCTGGACCCCTCGGTACTCGATAACGGCCAGGTGGTGTTCAGTCGCTGGGACCACAATCAGTCCAACGACGCTATCAATTTGTATCGTATGAATCCGGACGGATCGAGTCTCGAGCTATTGTACGGACAGCAAAGCCATGACACGGGTGCCAGTGGTGAGACGATTCAGTTCATGCAGTCGCGGCAGGTAGAGGACGGCCGTGTCGTGGTTTTGGGGCTTCCGTTTACCGACACAGACGGTGGTGGCGAGCTGATATTCATCGACACACCGCAGTACGTCGAGAACACGCAGCCGACGAAAGATAACATTGGCATACTGACGGGACCGGCACAGGAAGATGCGACAGTCAACGACGTATCGACCGTACCCGGAATACCATCGCCTGGTGGCCGTTATTTCTCGGTATATCCGATCCAGGACGGTACGGGGCGACTCATGGTCAGCTGGAGCCAATGTCGCCTTATAGAAATTCTGCCGGACGACGGTGATCCCGCTACGCTCGACCAACGGATCGTTGCCTGCACAGCCGAAAACCTCTTGAACGTGCTGATTATCGATCCCGATAATCCAGTTACGCCGGTTGCAGGTGACTTCATTGTGGCGCCGCCGTTGTACGGAATCTGGATGTATGATCCGCGCGACGATACGCAGTTGCCGATCGTGGCCGGCGAAGAAGGCTTCATGTTTACGGAAGTTGTGGCCGCGGACCCGCGGCCAGTTCCGCCGGTAGTGTTTGACGGTATGAATAACTCGCCGCTCGACGCGACACTGTCCGATAACGGCGAAGCAATTCTTAATATTCGCAACGTGTACGATTTCGACGGCGGAATCTTGCCGGGAATAGACGTTGCAATGTTGGCTGATCCACTGCAGACATTGGCAGCTGATCGCCCGGCGCGGTTTCTGCGCATTGAGAAAGCGGTGTCGCAGCCGGATGATGACTTGAGAGACATCGATGACACGGCATTCGGTGTGACGACAATATTCGGCATGAAAGAAATCGTCGGCTACGCGATGATCGAGCCTGACGGTTCCGTAATGGTCAAAGTACCGGCTAATGCTGCGCTGATGGTCAGTGTGCTCGACGAAAACGGCATGCGGATAACACAACGCCACCAGAACTGGATTTCACTTTCGGGTGGACAGGAATTGACGTGTAATGGCTGCCACGATGCCAACAGTGGCGTATCCCATGGACGATTCGATGCATTCGATAGTGCCTACGGGGGTGCGCCGATAGCAGGTGTGGAGTTTCCGAATACGGATCCGCAATGGTTTGTCGGTGAGGTCGGCGAGACGATGGCTGAGGTGCGTGCACGTATTACTTGTGCGAACGATGGCTGTTCATCGATCGAGCCGTCGATGAACGTAATTTATCGAGATATCTGGACCGCTGATCCTGTCGTCGCTGCAAACAACGCCGATATCGATTATTTGTATACCGACCTGACGACAGCGGCTCCAACCACGCTTGCCTGCCAGCAGGACTGGCGATGGAATTGTCGTATCGTGATTAATTATGAGGCGGTAATTCATCCGCTGTGGAATGAAGCGCGTCTCGTTGTTGATAGCAACGGTGCCCCGGTCCTGGACGGCAACGGCGTGCAACTCAATGATAATTGTCTGAACTGCCACACGCCGATTGATCCTGTGAACAATGGTCCGAGAGTTCCTGCCGGACAGCTGGAGTTGCAGGATGGTCTGTCGCTGGACGAGCCGGATCACTTTCACGCCTATCGCGAACTATTAGTTACTGATAACCTTCAGGTTATAATGAATGGCCTGGTGGTAGACACGACCACACTAGTTGCACCACCGGCGAGTATTGCCGGAGCAAGGGCGTCGAGCGATTTCTTTGACCGATTTAGCGATCCTTTGGATCTACACTTCAATATTTTGTCCGGCGCGGAACAGCGCCTCATTGCGGAATGGTTGGATGTCGGAGCCCAGTATTACAACAATCCCTTCGACGCCCCAGCCAATTAGCAGAATCTGGCTCGCATGCCTGGTCGCGATCGTACTGCAGATTTTACTGACAGCACCGGCGCATGCTGCGGATGAATATTTTTCCGTAACCGTTGCAGATCCGTATCTGGAAATGCGCACGGGCCCAGGCCGTGGCTATCCGATTTTCACTGTTGTCGACCGTGGCGAAACTGTCGACGTTATCATGCAACGTACACAGTGGTATCAGGTGCGAGCGGCCGATGGCAGGGAAGGCTGGGTTGAGCGTGCGCAAATGGAGTTGACGCTGCGGCCTGACGACAGTGCCGTCAGTTTTGACAAGGCAGGGCTTGACGATTTCACCCATTCGAAATGGGAAGCCGGCCTGTTGACCGGTGACTTTGGCGGCGCGAATATCATTTCTCTGTACGGTGGGTACTCGCTAAACCCCTATGTCTCGGTTGAGGTATGGGGCTCGCAGATTCTTGGTAACTTTTCGAACGGCTGGATGGCAAGTATCAATGTCGTTCACGAGGCGTTCCCGGAATGGCGTGTATCACCATTTTTTACTTTGGGTGCCGGCATCATTCACACGCGCCCCAAGACAACGATAATCCAGGGTCAGGACCGCACCGATCAGGTTGGACATGTCGGCGTTGGTGTCCGGGTTTATGCAACGCGACGATTTTTGTTGCGGGCCGAATACAAGAGCTACGTGGTTTTCACGAGCCGTGATGAAAATGAGGAAGTAGAAGAATGGAAAGTCGGTTTCGCGTTCTTTTTCTAATCGTTGCGATTATCAGCCTGCCGGGCTGCGCAGCGACCAAAAATCTTTTCGGCTTCGGTCAGGAAGAGGCACCACCCCCTTCTGCTGAGCCACCCGGACAGGTCATTGATCCCAAAGTTGAGCGCCGGGAAATAAACGAACCTGCGATCGATCGCGAGGATTTCGAAGTCGGGGCTTTCGTGGGCATTATGAGCATCGAGGACTTCGGTAGCAATGTCGTCTATGGCGCTCGAATTGCCTATCACATCACCGAAGGTTTCTTCGTCGAAGGTATTGTTGGCCAGACCGATGCTGGCCTGACAAGCTTCGAGGTGCTTTCCGGTGGTGCGCGCCTGATTACCGACAGCGAACGCCGCCTGACGTATTACAACCTGAATCTCGGCTATAACATACTGCCGGGCGAGGTCTTTATCGGCGAAGGCCGTGCATATAATACCAACCTGTATCTGATCGCCGGGCTCGGTTCGACGCGCTTCGCCGGTGATGATCGATTCACGGTGAATGTTGGCGCTGGCTACCGCTTCTTGTTGACGGACTCTATTGCATTGCACCTGGATTTCCGGGATCACCTGTTTGATATCGACTTGCTTGGTGAAGAGAAAACAGTTCACAACCTTGAAAGCCATTTCGGCATCACGGTGTTCTTCTGAGGCAGCGGTCACGGTTCGAAACTGGCTGCGGAGCTAGAGTGGATACATGAATGACAGGAAATTACGATGAATCTGGGCTGCGTTGGGCGAATCGTACTGCCACTGCTGTTGCTCACGGGCTTATCCGGTTGTAGCAATTTCGAACCCTGGGTAAAGCCCTATGAGCGCGCCAGACTCGCGGACCCGATCATGGCTCTCGACTCTGATGCAATCTCGACGTCTTACATCCAGCACGTCTACGAGGCCCGTGAAGGAGCGCGTGGTGGTGAAGGCGCTGTTGGCGGTGGCTGCGGCTGTAATTAGGCAGATGATGTTTCGACGCATTTCTCTTTTGGCACTATTGCTGGCGATGGCCAGCATTGCGTTCGCGGGCGTGTTGCCTGACGATCGTGCGGACGTGCTGTATCACCTGTACGACGGCGGCGGGGTAGAAATCGACGGCCCGTCGATATTGGTACGGAAAAAAGCGGGCAAGAGTATTTCGTTCGTTGGCAACTACTACGTCGATATGGTCAGCTCGGCATCGATCGATGTCATCACGACCGCCAGCCCGTACACTGAAGAACGCAAACAGTGGTCACTCGGCATGGATTACCTGCGCGGCAATACATCCATGCGCATCAATTACGTCAGTAGTGAAGAATCCGATTACGATGCTGAGACCATCAGCTTTGCTGTCAGTCAGGAAATGTTCGGTGACATGACAACGCTAACACTTGGTTACACACTCGGTGATGACCTGGTGCGTCGTTCCGATGATCCTTTGTTTCAGCGCAATCTCGACAAGCAATCCTACAGCATTGGCATTACCCAGATTCTGACCAAGAATCTGATTTCGACTCTGAACTTTGAAACCATAACGGATGAAGGATATCTCAATAACCCGTATCGTTCCGTTCGTTACTTCGATGCCGGCAGTGCGCTTGGCTACAGCTACGAACCGGAACTTTACCCAAACACACGCACCAGTAATGCATTGGCCGTTCGCGCTCGGTATTTCCTGCCTTATCGGGCGGCGATCGAGGGCGAATATCGATTCTTTACCGATACGTGGGACATCGAAGGTCACACTGTGTCGTTAAGCTATATTCATCCGTGGCGCGATTTTACGTTTACCGGAAAATTCAGATATCACGATCAGACGGGCGCTCACTTTTACAGCGATCTGTTCTCGGGCTCGGAAGCCACGAATTTCCGTGGGCGCGACAAAGAGTTGAGCCCGTTAACGAGCTATACATTTGGGATCAAAGCCGCTTACGAATTCTTTAGCGATGATGGCAAGGACTGGGGTTTCCTGAAAAAGGCAACAGTCACCGCATCGATCGATATGCTGCAAATCGACTACGACGACTTTTCAGACCTGACCGCACTCGCGTCGCTCGGCAATGAGCCGCTCTACAAGCTGGACGCCAACATCTTTCAGGTGTTTTTCTCCTTCTGGTACTAGTAGTAGCAGCGACAGCCGACAAGAGGCGCGCCACGCAGGCGACAGATGATAGGATTGGCTTCCCTTTTTCACAGATACCTCGTTCATGTCGTCCTTAATTGCTGTCGCGGTGGTGCTAATGGTTGTAGCAGGCGTCTGGATTTACAATCAGCTCATTCGTGGCCGCAACCGGGTGGACAATGCCTGGAGTGACATCGACGTTCAGTTGCAGCGCCGACACGACCTGGTTCCAAGGCTGGTTAAGGCGGTCGATCAGTACGCGAAGTACGAAAGGGCAACGCTCGAAGCCGTCACCGCGTTACGTGCTGAGGCTATGCAAACCGCGGATGTGCGCGCCAAAGGAAGAATCGAAGAAAAGCTGAGCACGGGCCTGCAGCGAATCGTTGCGCTGGCCGAAAATTATCCGGACCTCAAGGCGAACGAAAATTTCCTTCACTTGCAGAGCGAATTGGTCGAGACTGAAAACTATCTGCAGTTTGCCCGCCGTTATTACAATGGCTCGGTGCGTGACTACAACACGATGACCGAGACAGTGCCCAGCAATGTTGTCGCCAGCTGGTTTCGTTTCAAGATTAGAGATTTCTTCCAGAAATCCTCAGACCAAGCAGCAAACGTACCGTTGGTCGATCTGGGGACAGTCGAATGAGAATACGGGTGACGATTCTCTTGCTGGCGTTTTCAACGTCAGCATTTTCTGACGAGCGCATTCTGAGTTTTCACAGTGATGTCCGCGTCTTCACGGATGGCATGATCGAAGTGACGGAAACGATTCAGGTGCGCGCCGAAGGCAATCAGATTCGGCGCGGTATCTACCGGGATATTCCGGTCGAGTATCAAGATCGGCTCGGAAACAAATACGAGATTAGCATTGAACCGCTGTCAGTCTTACGCAACGACATGCCTGAGTCTTTTCACACAGTACGAAATCGACGCGATATCCGTACCTACTTCGGCCGCTCGAATTATCTGATTGAGCCGGGTGTGCATACTTATCGATACCGTTATCGCGCCAGCAGAATGCTCGGTTTTTTTGAGCAGCACGATGAGTTGTACTGGAACGTAACAGGAAATCGATGGGCCTTTCCCATTGATAATGTGAGTGCAACGGTTACGCTCGAATTTGATGCCCCACGTGATGCGATTCTGGTTGAAGGCTACACCGGGCGATCCGGCTCGAGAGCACAGGACTACAGCGGGCACGTGGATGAGGCCGGTGTTGTGCATTTTAGCGGGAACAAGCCGCTACCCGCGGCCCACGGATTGACTATTGTTGTGGGCTGGCCGAAGGGTATGGTTGTCGAGCCAACGCAGGTACAGCGAATCGGTTGGTTGCTTAGTGACAACCGCAACCTGCTCGTCGCGATTATCGGTTTCGTTTTGACGCTCGCTTATTACGTTCCCGTCTGGAGGAAGTACGGTAAAGATCCTGAAGAAGGCGTTATTGTCACTCGATACAAACCGCCGCCGAATTTTTCGCCCGCATCCTTACGCTACATTCGACAGATGTATTACGATGACAAGACGATGACCGCCGCAATTGTCAGTCTTGCCGTCAAAGGGTATTTGCAGATAAAGAAAAAGGGCGGCACTCACTCGATCATAAAAAAGGGCTCTGGCTCCATTCGTGCTGCGCTGGCAGCGGGTGAGCGGGAGATATACATTGCCCTGTTCGAAGATGACGACGTGGTGACGTTAAAGCAGTTTAACCACGAACTGCTTGGCGCGGCGCGAAGTGCTCACAAGCAATCGCTCAAGGATGACTACAAACGAAATTACTTCCGCACAAATGGCGGCCTGAATATCCCCGCGATCATAATCGTGCTCGTTTCTACCGTCCTCTCTTTGCAGGTGGGTTCCGGACCAACGGCGCTGGTCATCGTTACGATAATCCTTATGTTTTCGACGATGGTGTTTTTCGCGATCATCATGAAGCGGCCGACATTAAGAGGCAGGCAGTTGCTCGACGCCATGCTTGGCTTCAAGGATTTTCTTGAAGTCGCAGAAAAAGATGAGCTTAATTTGCGTAATCCACCAGACAAGACGCCAGAGTTATTCGAGGAATACCTGCCGTTTGCTTTGGCGCTCGACGTTGACCAGCAATGGTCAGAGCGTTTCGCGAGCCTGCTTGCATCGATTCGCGAGCCAAATGGCAATTCCTACAGTCCGTCGTGGTACGACGGCCGGTGGAACGCAATGAAACTGTCGAAGACGACAAGCAGCCTTGCCAGCGGTCTTAATTCGGCAATTAGCTCGTCGGTGACGCCACCCGGCTCGTCGTCAGGTGGCGGTGGTGGCGGATTCTCCGGCGGCGGCGGTGGCGGCGGAGGCGGAGGGGGCTGGTAATGAATTCGACGGGAAAATTGATGTTGCTGACATGTGCCACATTGTGCGCATGCAGCAAAACGGACGAGACCGCGATTGCCTGGACGGCTGATCGGGTTTTCGTAAACGGTGCTATCTACACGGTCGATGACGCACGCAGCTGGTCAGAAGCCGTTGCAATTGACGACGGTCGAATTGTCTACGTAGGCGATGATGCGGGCGCCGATAACTGGATCGGGGAAGCAACTGAAGTCGTCGATTTAGGCGGACAGATGATGTTGCCGGGATTTCACGACTCACACATTCACATTCTCACGGGAATCATGGCCGATGAAGAGTGTGACTTGTTGCGAATACCGACCGCACTAGAGGTCGCAGAAAAACTGCAGGAATGCACCGGGCTCATTGGTATTGGTGACGACAGCTGGATCATTGGCGGCGGCTGGGGCGAGTGGTTGTGGCCCGAGGCGAACCCAAGGAAGGGACTGCTCGACATTTTGTATCCAGACCGTCCGGTCTTTCTCGACTCGAGCTTTGGACACGCCGCCTGGGTGAATAGCAGGGCGTTGGAAATTGCTGGAATCGATGCGCATACGATCGCGCCCGAAAACGGCGTCATCGAGCACGATCCAGAGACGGGGGAGCCGAGCGGTACACTGCGTGAGTCGGCGACGATGCTGGTCAGGAACGTTATTCCGCCAATGACAATTGAGCAATATACGGATCGCGTACGCGCGGGCATCGATCTGGCACATTCTGTCGGCATCACTGCGGTAATTGAGCCTGGCCTCGACGGTGAGGCGCTGCAACCCATATTGGAACTGGCGGACCGGGGTGAGTTTCATATGCGTGCCGTCGCATCTTTGTCGCCAATTAGTTGGAATCCGGGTGCGTTCGATGACGGCGTGTTCGAGTTTATAAAAGGTCGCGAGCAGTGGCGGCGGCCAAACATCGATGTTGATTCCGTCAAAATTTATATGGATGGCGTGATTGAATACGGCACCAGCCCGCTACTTGAGCCTTATGAGGATGAGAAGTTCGGCTCGGGTGAATTCTTTTATGAGCAGGAAACCGTCAACGACTATTTCACGCGTTTCGACGCCATGGGACTGCAAATCCATGTACACGCAATCGGCGATGCGGCCATTCGCCGCGCGCTGGACGGGTTCGACGCGATGCGTGCAGCCAACGGCATGTCCGACAATCGCCACCAGATTGTGCATTTGCAGCTGATTGATGAAGATGACCGACCCCGGTTTGGGGAGTTGAATATCAGCGCCGTGTTTCAGTCGCTCTGGGCCTATCCGGATCCTGCCGTTATGGAAATGGACGTGCCGATGCTCGGCGAAGAACGAACCTGGCAAATGTATCCGCTCGCAAGTGTGCAGGAATCGGGGGGGCGACTGGTTGGCGGCAGCGACTATTGGGTGACTGATCTCGATCCATTGCTGGCGATCGAAACGGCAATAACGCGACAAGACCCGTGGACGAACGAAGGTGCGACCTTAAATATGGACGAGAGCGTCGATCTTGAAACAATGATCGCGGCCTACACAATCAATGGTGCCTACCAGATGCGACTTGAGACTGAGCAAGGATCAATCGAAGTCGGCAAGCGCGCTGACCTGATCGTGATCGACCGGAACCTGTTTGATATTCCGCCGTCTGAAATAAGTGATGCGACAGTCACAATGACAATTTTTGACGGAAGGACCGTCTACCAACAAGAAGACGAATGAATCAGCATATTTACAGCCGACGTTCGGCTAATAACAGCGCAATACCCGATGTTATCTTTATTCTGCTGATTGCCAACGGGCTGGTTTTTGCATTACAGCAGTTTTCTCCCGGCCTGATGGAAAGGCTGTTCGCGCTGCAACCACTGAACAGCCCACCGGGCTACCAATTTCCTCCATTCCTGCCGTGGCAACTCATCACGTACGGATTCATGCACGACACCAGGTCGTTGATGCACATCATCTTCAACATGTTGATGCTGTGGATGTTCGGGCGAGACATTGAGCAACTGATGGGCGCGCGCCGCTTCCTGATTTACTACACGGTATGTGTTGTCGGAGCGGGACTCGTGCAGCTGCTGACCGGCGTCATTCAGGGTTGGGGTGTGCCTACTCTCGGTGCGTCGGGCGGTGTATTTGGAATATTTCTGGCGTATGGCATGGCGTTTCCCAACAGACGGCTCATGCTCATTTTTCCGCCTATTCCGATGAAGGCAAAATACTTCGTTATCATGCTCGGAATTTTTGAGCTCACACTCGGCTTCAGCGGTGTCAAAAACGGAGTCGCAAACTTCGCACACCTCGGTGGTATGCTGTTTGGCTTCGTTTTGATTAAATACTGGGCCGGGAGCCGTCGCCGCTAGTCCATGCAAACACTCGTAGCACTAATAATCGCTACGTCTGTCCTGGTCATCATCCCGGGGCCGAACGTGGCGTTGATCGTCGCAAACAGCCTGCAGTATGGCTTTCGTATGGGCGTAATGACGGTACTCGGCACGACTGCGGGGGCGGCACTGCAGCTGGCGTTCGTCGTTGGGGGATTGATCGCTGTCATCGAGGTTGTAGCCAGTGCACTAACCTGGATTCGCATGGCCGGTGTTGTCTACTTGATTTGGCTCGGTATTCATACTTGGCGTAAGCCTGCAACTGATCTCGCGAAGATAGAGGCAGTGCCGAGAATGTTTGTTCGCGGCTGTTTGCTGGCAGCGATGAACCCAAAGACACTGGTATTCAATGCGGCATTTCTGCCGCAGTTTGTAGGTGACGGATCGGCTGGCGAATTCGCGCTGGTGGGTGGCGTATTCCTCGGTGTTCTTTTCATCGGCGACGTCGCCTGGGCGCTGTTCGCAAGTACGGCTCGCTCGATCCTCGGTCGATATTCACATTGGCGGAATCGAGTCGCTGGTGTCTTCCTCACGGCCGCCGGTATTGGACTGGCGTTGTCTCGACGCGCGTAGTATTGCAACTTTTTCGGCCGTCACTGGTCTTTGCGGACGTGGATTTCTCAGGAGCCTGAGTCTTACGCCAATGCACCGCCGTCGATCGGGATGGCGGTGCCCGTAATATGCGCCGCGCTGTCACTGGCAAGAAAAATAATCAGTGCTGCGACTTCTTCTGGCGTACCGATGCGGCCGTTTGGATTGCCCTCAGCCGCCTGTGCGAGGAATTCGTCAAGATCTATACCAGTATCGTCGGCCTCGCTCGCCAGCATCGGTGTGTCGATATCTCCCGGACATACTGCATTGATGCGCAATCCATCACGCGCGTGATCAATCGCCATTGCCTTCGTCAGTTGAATGATGGCGCCTTTGCTGGCGCAGTAGGCGGCGGCGCGTTCGCCACCCCGCAAGCCCCAGTCAGATGCAATATTCACGATACTGCCGGTTGACTGCAGCAAGTGCGGCAGTGCGGCCCGGCTCAAAAAGAATGGCGCATCCAGGTTGATACCCATCGTGTGTCGCCAGTCATCATCACTCGTGTCGGCAACGCCGGCACGAATAATGACCCCGGCATTGTTCACCAGGCAGTCGAGGCGCCCGAACTCATCGATCGTATCGTCGACGAGTTCATTGCATTCATCGGATTCGGTTAGTTCACCCGACCAGCTAGCGATGTTGTCGGATACATCAGCAACTTCCTCGAGTCGACCCTCATCACGTCCCGCTGCCATGACCTCCCAGCCGGCTTCTGCGAACGCGATTGCGGTGGCTGCGCCTATGCCGGAACTGGCACCGGTTACAAGAGCGACGCTCATGATCTTCCCCACGGACTCGTATCGTGATATCCAGTGTATCTCATGAACAAAGAGGATTCGTTAGTACACCTCGGTTGGCGACCGCATTTTCAATCTCAGGCCGATCTGGAGCAGGCAGGCACTCCAGCGCGCGTGATGAATGTTCATCGCGGGCGCGTCGAGATTGCTGGCGAAAGCGGTCGCGCTGGCATTGAATTACGCGGACGCAGCGCAAGGATGGGAGATAGCCGTGGCTCTGATCGATTTGAACGCTGATCTGGGTGAGGGCGACTATTACGACGGTGAGCTGCTTGGCATCGTCAGCAGCTGTAACATTGCCTGTGGCGGTCATGCGGGTGATGAAGAGAGTATGCGAGCTACCGTTTTGTTGGCCATCGCGAACGCGGTAGCGATAGGCGCTCACCCGTCCTATCCCGACCGCGAAGGATTCGGGCGCCGCAGCGGATACATGAAGGGTGATTCCTTGCACGCATCGTTGGCAACCCAGATCAATGCATTGAATACGATCGCCACTGAACAGGGCGCGACGCTGGCGCATGTGAAGCCACACGGAGCGCTGTACAACGATGCCGCCACGGATCGTGAGCTGGCGAATATTGTTGCCGGCGCTGTCGCCGATACGGTTCCGAATGCTGCCCTTGTCGGGCTTCCGAAAAGCGAGCTGCAAAACGCTGCTGTCAAATTCTCACTAAGTTTCGTCGTTGAAGGCTTTGTTGACCGGGCCTATCAGGCTAATGGCCAGTTAGTTCCGCGTTCAGAGCCAGGTGCTGTTCACGAGAGCCTTGAGCTTGTCTTGTCGCAGGCAGTTTCGCTTGTGGGCAAAGCAGACACACTGAGTATTCACGGCGACACGCCGGGCGCGGCTGAGATAGCGGCGGCCGTGCGCGATGAACTGCAAAAGCAGGGGGTAGAGATTCGTGCGGTCGGCCGGTGACGACTTGATCAGTGTTGCTGTCGTTGACACGCAGGCTGCACAGGCACTAGCTGCAGCGCTCCGTCAAAGCGGAGGCTGGATCGACGCCGTCGCCGGAATCGACTCCGTCGTTGTTCACTTCGACCTCGCGTGTGTTGATCGGGCCGATGCGGAGACCCGGCTTAAGGACGCTGTTGCAAACGTATCGGTACGGCCAGTAGACCAGCAGGCTGTTATTGAAATACCCATAGTCTACGGCGGAGAGTTTGGTCCTGACCTCGAACAGGTGTGCGAGAAGCTGGGCCTGACGAAAGGTGAGTTCGTTGCCCTGCACAGCGGTGAATATACGGTCGACATGATTGGTTTTACGCCCGGCTTTGCCTACGTCGGCGGGCTGGATGATCGTCTGGTCGTTGAGCGCCACTCGGAACCGCGACAGCACCTTCCGGCAGGTTCAATCGGAATCGCCGGTGGACGAACCGGAATATATGCTGTGCCGGGGCCGGGTGGTTGGCCGTTGATAGGGCGAACGGCGCGCAAGCTTTTTGATGCGAGCTCCGACGACCCCTTCCTGCTGTCTGCTGGTGCGACTGTCGTTTTCACGGCAGTCGAAACGCTCTGATGGTACTGGTACGAAAGCCTGGTTTGCAGTCAACTATTCAGAGTCGGCCGAGAACAGGCAAACGGCATCTGGGCGTGCCAGCCAGCGGACCGGCAGACCCATTGTCGATGGCGCTGGCAAACCGGCTGGTTGGCAACACGTCATTTGTCTCGGCCCTGGAAACGACGCTGACCGGCGTGACATTGATGTTTGACTGCGATTCGCGCATTGCGATAACCGGGGCAATCGCGAAATGCACACTCAACGGTGACCCGGTAGAACAACACTCCACTATTGTGGTTCGCGCCGACGACGTTTTAGCTGTTGGCTCCGCAGAAAAAGGCGTCCGTAGTTACGTGGCCTTTGCAGGCGGCTTGGACGCCGATGAAGTACTCGGGTCGACATCGACATACTTGCCGGCTGAGTTCGGTGGGTATGCGGGCAGGGCGCTTGAGGCTGGTGATGAACTGCAGTTGAGCGATGCAGCTGTGGATGCACCGTTGCTGGTGACGCCAGCAGAATATCGAACGCCGATGCTGGGTGCCTGGACCGTGCGGGCAGGTCGTTCCTGCGAGACAGACAGCATGCGGGATCCACAACGATTATTCGAACAAAAATTCACGGTGTCTAACCGCAGCGACCGCATGGGTATCAAGCTGGATGGTGAGGCGTTTACCACGGACTCCGACGGCCAGATGCCGAGCGCCGCCGTCTTTCCGGGAACGATTCAGTGCCCTCACGACGGCAGTTTATTTGTGTTGTCAGTCGATTCAGGAACAACGGGTGGATATCCGCGCGTCGCGAAAATCACGAGGATGGACTTGCATGTTCTAGGCCAATTACGGCCTGGAAACACTCTGACATTGATAGAGCGTAACGATGCGGTTGCGGTCGTTGAATTGCGGGAGCAGCACGCCTATTGGCAAGCGTGGCTGCCGGACATAGAACGGGTTATCTAAGTCAAAAATGGTGGGCCCGCCAGGACTTGAACCTGGGACCAAGGGATTATGAGTCCCCTGCTCTAACCAACTGAGCTACAGGCCCACGCGCGGAATTCTAGCAGGTCGCGCCCAAAGGATATAAGCCCGCAAGGCGGTTTTATGCCGTCAAAGTGCTCCTGCAATTAGTCTTCGAGCAAGAAGCTCCGCAGCTGATCCGACCGTGTCGGATGGCGTAACTTGCGCAACGCCTTCGCTTCGATCTGACGAATACGCTCGCGAGTGACGTCAAACTGCTTGCCGACCTCTTCAAGCGTGTGATCGGTGTTCATGTCGATACCGAAACGCATGCGCAGCACCTTCGCTTCGCGTGGTGTCAGCCCGGCAAGTACCGAGTGGGTCGTTTCCTTCAGACCCGAAGTCGTTGCAGAGTCCACCGGTGAGTGAACGGTTTGATCTTCGATAAAATCGCCAAGGTGTGAGTCTTCGTCGTCACCAATCGGTGTTTCCATTGAAATCGGTTCTTTCGCAATCTTGAGTACCTTGCGAACCTTGTCCTCTGGCATCTCCATGCGCTCTGCCAGTTCATCAGGCAGTGGTTCGCGCCCCATTTCCTGCAGCATCTGACGGGAGATACGGTTCAGCTTGTTGATCGTCTCGATCATATGCACCGGGATGCGAATCGTACGTGCCTGATCAGCAATTGAGCGCGTAATCGCCTGACGAATCCACCAGGTCGCGTAGGTCGAGAATTTGTAGCCGCGACGGTATTCGAATTTATCGACGGCCTTCATCAGTCCGATGTTGCCTTCCTGAATCAGATCCAGGAACTGTAAACCGCGATTCGTGTATTTCTTGGCGATAGAGATAACGAGACGCAAGTTGGCTTCAACCATTTCTTTCTTCGCGCGGCGAGCTTTCGCCTCGCCGATCGAGATCTGGCGGTTGATTTCCTTAATCTCGACAATGCTGAGACGCGTGGCCACTTCAACGGCGATCAACTTGCGCTGCGCGCGCAGGATGTCGTCCTTGAGTTTCGCGAGAATCGAAGAATGCTTGCGCTTGGCGCGAATGTGCTTGTCGATCCACGACATGTCCGTTTCGCTTTTCGGGAAACTCGACAGGAAGTCTTTACGTGGCATGCCGGCATCGCGAACGCAAATCTGCATCACCATACGTTCCTGGTTGCGAATAATCGAAACAACATCGCGAAGATTACGCACCAACGCGTCGAATAATTTCGGCGCGAGCTTGAGTTCCATGACCTGGTCGGTCATTTCGTTAAGCGCTTTGGTTGTGCGCCGGTCTTTGAAAAAGTATTTGTCGAGGTATTTCATGCCACGGTTGAAGTGGCGACGGATTATTCTGACGCGCGCCTTAACTTCGTCCGGATCAGGACCCGTGTCAATGACCTCGTCGTCATCGTCGTCAGTCTTGGGCGCTGGCGGCTTGATCTCATCCGGCTCATTCGGATCGATAAATCCAACCACGAAATCCTGCATGCGGGTCTCCCCGCCAATGACACGATCGGCAACCTGGAGCAAGGCCTCAACAGTCGGCGGGAAATGCAGCATGTGGCTCTTGACCTGATTAAGGCCGGCCTCAATGCGCTTAGCAATTTCTATCTCGCCCTGGCGCGTTAACAGTTCGACAGTGCCCATCTCGCGCATGTACATCCGAACCGGGTCGGTTGTACGGCCAAACTCAGCGTCGACGCTGGCGAGGGCAGCTTCTGCTTCTTCCGCACCGTCATCATCAGTCGCTGTCGCATCGGACAGTGTTAACGATTCAGCATCCGGTGCCTTTTCGTGCACCGCAATGCCCATGTCATTAATCATGTTGACGATGTCTTCAATCTGTTCCGGGTCGACGATGTCGTTCGGCAGGTGATCGTTGACCTCTGCATACGTCAGATAGCCTTGTTCCTTGCCGCGGGCAATCAATTCTCTTAGTTGCTGAGCTTGCTTGCTGCCGCCAGCCACCGCACTTTTTTCTGTCAAGATAAAATTCCTACGGGTAAAAGATACAAACGATCAATACTACTCTCTTGAAAGAACACAATCTATAGTTTTATCATAAGCTTAAGGCCCTAATGTCGCTGTGTCAGCTCCGATTTCTCGTCGTCTGTCAGACCCGTAACTCGTTGTTTTTCAATCAAGAACTCGATTCTTTCCCTGCGCCCCGCAAGGGACAGTTGCTGCAGGCACTCGCCGAGCTCTGCGGCGGCGTCAAATTCTTCGTCCATGGGCATGGCGGCCGCAGCAAGTTTCCCTAAATGACGGCCTTTTTCATCGTGGCGCCACCGCTCCAGCAATCCAGCCGTCGTGATATTGGGTTCTGACTGCACGGTTTCAACGAGCGTCGTCAACAAATCGACTCCGGCTCGCTGCACACCCGCCAACATCTCGACATCCAGGTTCTTGCCTGCCTCGGGATAATTCAAAACGAGTGTTATCGCGCGCCGGACGACCGAGGGGCCGCCGCTGGTTGCAGACCGCCGCCGCCTCGGAATCGCTGCGGGACCTGCGTGCACAGATCGATCAACCGTCTGCGCCCCGGCGATCATCATTTTCTCGAGTTTCGTTGCGCTAAGGCCAACGGACTCAGCGAGACTTTCGAGTAGCAACTCACGATAGATGCCGACCGGAATTCTGTTGACAAGCGGACGTGCCATTTCTGCCAATTTGGCCCGCCCGTCGATTGTGTCCATATCAACCTGGCTGGCAAGCTCCCGAATCAGAAATTCTGACAAAGGCAGTCCGGCTTCCAGCAATTGCACGAACGCCTCAGCACCGTTCTCGTTTACGTAGGAGTCGGGGTCCTGGCCTTCGGGAAGAAAAACGAAGCGAATCTGCCGCCCTTCGCGAATCTGCGGCAACGCGTTTTCCAATGCTCGCCAGGCCGCTTTGGTACCCGCGCGGTCCCCGTCGAAAGAGAAATACACGTTCTCGGTCAGTCGAAACAAGTGGTTGAGATGCTCGCTGGTGGTCGCCGTACCTAACGTTGCGACAACGTAATCGATGCCGTTCCTGGCCAGCGCAATCGTATCCATGTAGCCCTCGACAACTACCAACCGGTCGATGTGGCGCAATGCCTGGCGCGCCTCGTACATACCGTACAGCTCGCGACCCTTATGAAACAGGACGGTCTCGGGTGAGTTTAGATATTTCGGCTCGCCGTCGCCCATCGTGCGACCGCCAAAACCGATCGTGCGGCCCCGTGCGTCGCGAATCGGGAACATGATGCGATCGCGAAATCGATCGTAATGTTTGCCGCTGTCTTTACGAATGACGAG